>Ga0268299_1000105_pt1 | contig 325593 bp, 316 predicted proteins | sample NOBtaG_FD_193484 | JGI IMG/M metagenome (GOLD analysis project Ga0268299, IMG submission 193484) | Activated sludge microbial communities from bioreactor in Nijmegen, Gelderland, Netherland - NOB reactor | ecosystem: Engineered > Bioreactor > Aerobic > Activated sludge | place: Netherlands...
GAGATGCTCAAGTCGGCCCTGGGCAAGGGCTTCCGCACCCTCGCCGACGACGGCGCCCGCCGGGTCCTGGACGGCTCCACCTCGGTCGACGAGCTCATGCGCGTGGTCGACCTCACCGAGCGCATGTGAGCCTCACCACCGGGCGCGCGTGACCCCTGTCACGGCGCCGCAGGCACGGCGAGTTTTCCGTGCCGCGCCAAAGCGTTATCCTTCGATATTGGCCCGACCCAGCAGGCCGGATGGCAACCTTCAGCTACAAGGCGATCGACGCGAACGGCAAGGCGGCCATGGGCCAGATCGACGCCTTGAACATCGTCGATCTCGAGCTCCGGCTGAAGCGCATGGGGCTCGATCTCGTGGTGGGCGGGCCGACCAAGCGCGCGGGCGGCCTCGGCCGCGCGATCAAGCGCCCGGACCTGATCCACTTCTGCTTCCACCTCGAGCAGCTCTCGAGCGCCGGCGTGCCGCTGGTCGAAGGCCTGGCCGATCTGCGCGACAGCATCGAGAACCCGCGCTTTCGCGAAGTGATCTCTGGGCTGATCGAGAGCATCCAGGGGGGCCAGAACCTGTCCGGCTCGCTCGCGAGCTACCCGGAGGTCTTCAGCCCGGTGTTCCGGAGCCTCGTCAAGGCGGGCGAGGACACCGGGCGCCTGCCCGAGGTGCTGAAGAACATCACCGACAACCTGAAGTGGGAGGACGAGCTGGCCGCCCAGGCCAAGAAGCTCGTGATGTACCCCGCGTTCGTCGGCACGGTGGTGATTCTGGTCACGATCTTCCTGATGATCTATCTCGTGCCCCAGATGATCTCGCTCATCAAGAACATGGGGCAGACGATCCCGGCGCACACGCGGTTGCTCATCTTCGTCTCCGATCTCTTCGTTCACTTCTGGTGGGCGATCCTCGGGCTGCCGGTAATCGCGTTCTTCGTGCTGCGCTACCTCACGCGCACCAACCCGGCCGTCCGCCACCGGATGGACGCGGTCAAGCTGAGGCTGCCGTTGGTGGGGCCGATCCTGCGCAAGATCATCCTGTCGCGCTTCGCGAGCATCTTCGCGCTCATGTACTCCTCCGGGATCACGATTCTCGACGCGATCCGCAACGCCGAGGAGACCGCGGGCAACGCGGTCATCCGTGAAGGCCTGGAGTCCGCCGGGCAGCAGATCGCCGAGGGCAAGACCGTGACCGCGGCGTTCCAGGAGGTGGGGCTCTTCCCGCCGCTCGTCATCCGCATGCTGCGGGTCGGCGAGAGCACCGGCGCGCTCGACACCGCGCTCCTGAACGTGAGCTACTTCTACAACCGCGAGGTGCGGGAGGAGATCGGCAAGGTGCAGGTGCTTGTCGAGCCGGCCCTGACGGTGGTGATGGGCGTGCTGCTCGGCTGGGTGATGCTGTCGGTGCTGGGCCCGATCTACGACACGATCAGCAAGATCAAGTTCTGATTGGAAAAACGATGCCGAAGGCAGCAGGTTTCGTGGGATTGGGGAGCGCGAGGGGCTGTGGCCCCTCGCGTCGTGACGATTAGCTAGGGGCGCCATGTCGGAGAAGCGACTGCTCTACTTCACCGCGAACCGCGTAGCGGTGTACCGCTCGGCGCACCGCAAGATCGCGCTCGAGTCGTCGTTCGCGAACAACGAGGAGGGCGCGGCCGCCTTCGCGGGCCACCTCGGCGGCCTGCCTCCGAGCCTGTTCTACGTACTCGTCGACATCGTCGAGGAGGACTTCCACCAGGAGAACATCCCGTTCGTGCGCGGGCGCGACCGGACGGCGCTTCTCGGCCGCAAGCTCGCCCAGCGCTATCGCGACACCAGCCTCTCGCTCGCCCTGTCCCTGGGGACCGAGCGCACCCAGCGGCGCGACGAGCGGATGCTCTTCAGCGCGTTCACCAACAACGCGCAGTTCCAGCCCTGGCTCGACGCGTTGCGCGAGGCGGAGATCGCGGTCGCGGGGGTGTTCTCGGCCGCGCTGCTCGCACCACGGATAGCGAGGAAGCTCGGCGCCAAGAAGGCGCCGCTCCTGCTCGTCACGCTGCAGTCGGCGGGGCTGCGCCAGAGCTACGTCGAGAACGGGAAGATCCGGTTCAGCCGCCTCGGCCCGCTCGATGCGGCCGACGCCGCAGACCCCAACCGCGTCGCGGAGGCCTTCGACCGCGAGACGACGCGCGTGTACCAGTACCTCGCCGCGACCCGCGTCGTGGCGCGGGAAGGCGGCGCGATCGACGCGCTGCTCATCGCGCCGCCGGGGCAGAAGGCTCGCGTCCAGGCGGCGGTGCCGAACCTGCCGCAGGTGCGGGTCAACGTCGTCGACCTCGGCGAGGCGGCCGCGACCATCGGTCTGAAGGGCTATCCGCCCGAGTGCGGGGCCGAAGCCCTCATGCTCCATCTGCTCGCCGAGCACCCGCCCGCCGAGCAGTACGCCGGCGAGGGGCTGCGCCAGTTCTTCCGCCTCGGCCAGGCGCGCAAGGGTCTGGTGGCGGCGGGAGCCGCGCTCGGCGCGGCCGGACTGCTCTGGGCAGGGGTGCTGCTCGCGCAGTACTTCCAGCTCCAGGAGCAGATCGCGCTCGATCGCCAGCGCACGCGTCTCGCGACCGAGAGCTTCGGCAAGGTCGAGGCCGGTTTCCCGCAGCTCCCGACCTCCACCGACAACCTGCGCATGACGATGCAGAAGTACGAGGCGCTCACCAAGCAGACCGCCCGACCGGAGCGGCTGATCGCCGACGTTTCCGCGGCACTGGACGCCTCGCCGCGCATCGAGGTCGACAAGTTGCAGTGGGAGCTCACCGCCAATCCGCGGGCAGGCAAGGCCGAACGGCCGCAGGGCGCGTCCGCGCAGTCCGCGCGGCCGGTGGCCGCGAAAGCGGCGGGCGAGGTCTTCGAGCTGATCCAGCTCGATGGCCGGGTGAGCGCAGTCAAGACATCGGACTACAAGGGCATCACCGCACTCGTCGACGAATTCGTCGGGCGCATCGACAATCGCCCCGGCGTCGAGATCATCGACCGGAAGATGCCGTTCGATCTCGGCTCCGGCGGGCGACTGAGCGGCGACATCGGGACCGAATCCGGCGCGATTCCCCGGTTCAGCGTGACCGTCGCGAAAAAGGTGACGCCATGAAGCTGCCGCCCAACGCCGGAAAGCGCCTCGTCGTCCCCGCGATCGTCGCGATCTTGCTGGCCGCGGTCGGCGCGGTGGCGATCGGGATCTCCCAGCAGATGGTCAACACGGCGCGCGCCGCCCAGGCCAAGGCGGCGGCCGACCGGCAGTCGGCCCAGAACCGGCTTGCGCGCGCGACCGACGAGGAGCGCGAAATCCGCGAGAAGCTCGTCGACTACCGCAAGCTGCGCAACCGCGGCCTGATCGGCGGGGAGCAGCGCGCCGACTGGATCGATCGGATCGCGCAGATCAAGACGGCGCGCAAGCTCTACGACCTCAAGTACACGATCGAGCCGCAGCGTCCGGTCGACTATCCCGGGATCGCCGGCGTGGGGGAGGTCGAGTTCCTGGCGAGCCAGATGAAGATCAACCTCGCGCTGCTGCACGAGGAGGATCTCTTCCGCTTCATCGACGACCTGCGCGCGGCGCTGAGCTCGCACGTCGTCGTGCGCGCCTGCAGCGTGACGCGCATCGAGCGCGCCGCGACCGAGCGCGGCCCGGGGCCGCGCCTCGCCGCCGACTGCACGATCGACCTCGTTACGATCCGCGACCCCAAGGCGAAGGCCACTTGACCGGACACGCCCCCATGCCCAACGAATCGAACCGCCCGCCGCAGATGTTCCGCGTCGTGTTGCGCGCCGCGTTCGCCGTCGCGCTCCTTGCAGCGGCGCCGAGCAGCCCGGCCCAGGACGTCGGCCGGCTCTTCTTCACCCCCCAGCAGCGGCAGGACCTCGACCGGCGGCGCGAGTCGAACGTGACGGACAGTCCGATCGCAGTCGAGCCTGCGGTGACGGTGAACGGCCACGTGACCCGGTCGAGCGGGAAGACTACGACGTGGATCAACGGAGTGCCCCAGTACGACACGTATCGCGGGCGCGCTCCGGATCGTGTTGCGGTCACCAGCGGCGCCGTCGTTCGGGGCGTGAAGGTCGGCCAGACGCTCGACAACAGCAAGGGCGAGGTGCACGACCCGCTGCAGGGCGGCGAGATCAAGGTCAATCGCGCCGCGAAGTAGCGGCGATCCCGAGCGCTTGAACATGTCTCCCTCCCTCGTGTGCCGACCGCGATGCGCGGCGCGCCTCGGCGTCCCGGCGCGACAGTCCGGCTATGCCATGCTGCTCGCCCTCGTCATCCTGGTGCTCGGGTCGCTGTACGGGTTGATGCAGGGCCTGAGCGAGGCGACCGCGCAGAACAGGCGCGAGGACCACGACCAGGCGGTGCTGCGGCAGGCCCGCGATGCGCTGATCGCGTACTCGGCCTTGCGACCCAATAGGCCTGGTGCATTGCCATGCCCGGATGCGGACAACGACGGTGACTCGGAAGGTGCGGCGTGCGGTTTGCCAAACACGCGCACCGGACGCCTGCCGTGGCGGACACTCGGCCTACCCAATCTTCGGGATTCGGCTGGGGAAACCCTCTGGTACGCCGTGTCGCGTTGTTTCCTCGAGCGCGCCTATGGCACGGACACAACCGACTGCCCGAACGGTTATCGAGTGAACAGCGACCTCCGTGGCGGGCTGTCGGTCACCGGCCTAGCGCCGCAGAACGAGGTGATCGCCATCATCTTCGCGCCTGGCGCCGCGCTTGGCGGCCAGGACCGCAGCACTGCCGGGAGCAACGTCGCCGCGAACTACCTCGAGGGAGAGAATGGCGATGCCGCAAACGATGTCTTCGCGACGCTGACGAGTTGCGTCACTGCGGATTGCCCCGGCGGGCCGTTCAACGACAAGGTGCTCGTCATTCGGGCGCAGGACCTGTTTCCGGTCGTCGAGAACATGGTCGCGAAACGGCTCGAGACCGAGATCGCCCCGCTCACCCGCTACTACCGCGACCGGTGGGCCGCGCTCGGGGGCCCCGGTTTCTTCCCCTTCGCGGTCCCGTTCGATCCCGGGCTCCCCGGGGGACTCCCCGCCGCCGCCTCCTTTTGCGGGACACCGGGTCTGGCAGGCGGACATCCTCCGGGGACCGTCTCGTGCTTCGGCTGGAACCCCGGGGGGGCCACGGTGGCGGAGTCCGGACCGCCAAGCGGGCTCTACCTTGGCGGCGACTGTACGACGCCGGCCCCACCCGGCGAGCCGGATGCTCTGCGACTCGCGGCGCTCAAGTGCACGATCCACTATTGGGGTGGTTCTCCTGCTCCCGCGGTCACGATCACGATCCCGCCGCTGCAGAATGCGGGCGCGACGCTCGTCGTGGCGGAGCAGGGAATGGTGAGGTTCGGCACCGCGCCCTTGTATCTCGACCCGGCGTGGGGTGCGCTGTCGATCACTGGCGTGACCGGGGCCGACATTTCGGTCCAGTACGCCGGCAGCCTGCCCGCGCAACCGGTCGGCGGTTCGTACACCGCGACGATCACGATTCCGGTCTATTCCGCACAGACGCGTTACGAGCAGACGGCAGGCGTCGATACGTCTTGGTTCTTCGCCAACGAGTGGTTCCGCAACACTTACTACGCCGTGGTGCCCCAGCGCCTTCCGGGCGGCGCGGGATCCTGCACCGCGGGGGTGGACTGCCTAACGGTGACCAGCCACCCGGCTCCCAGCGACGACAAGCAGGCCGTGCTCGTCCTCGGCGGCCAGGCGCTCCTCGGCGCCGCCCGCCCGAACACGACGCTCGCGAACTACTTCGAGGGCGACAACGACGAGGCGGCCGCGCCGCCCGCCGCACCCGGCACGTTCGTCAAACAGCGTCGGACGACGGCTTTCAACGACAAGATCGTGGTGGTCGCGCCGTGATCCCCCCGGCACGCCTCAGCGGCCGCCAGCGCGGTTTCACGCTCACCGAACTCGCGGTGGTGGTCACGATCATCGCGCTCATCCTCGGCGGGGTCGTGCTCACGATGAACGCGGTGACGAGCGCGCGTGAGGTCGAGCAGACGCAACGGCAGCTCGACGAAGCGCGCGAGGCGCTGATCGGCTTCTTCCTGCGCAACGGCCGGTTTCCCTGTCCGGCCGCACCGGGCGTGACCGGCGTCGAGTCGCCGGCGGGCGGCGGGGACTGCACCAACTCGTACAACGGGTTCCTGCCCGCGGCGACCCTCGGAATCGGCCCGACCGACCCGCAGGGCTATCTGCTCGATGCGTGGGGCAACCGCATCCGCTACGCCGTTTCCAGGTACGTGCACACGCCGCCGTTCAATGCCGCGACGTGCGTCGCGGATGCGAGAAGCTGCTACCTCTTCACGACGACCAACGCGCTCGCGCAGGTGGGAATCCCTAACGTCAATCCCACGCTGCCGGAGCTGCGCGTCTGCGACGTGTCGAATTGCGCCGGCCCCCTCGTGTTCCGCACGCCGGTGGTCGTCTTCTCCACCGGGCGCAACTTTGCGAGCCTCGGCGCGCCGGGCGTGGACGAGCAGGAGAACATCACCGTCGCGGACGACAAGTTCGTCGCCCACGAGCCCCGCCCGAGCGGCGCCGCCGCCGGCGAATTCGACGACCTCGTCACCTGGATCTCGCCGAACATCCTCTACAACCGCTTGATTGCCGCCGGCGCGATCTGAGGATTATTCCCGTTCCAGCGGCCCGGCGGCGGCGCGCGCGAGCAGACCGGGCGCGCGAAGTGTGACGCAAGTCCCGCGGGTCGCGCCGCGCACGGGTCGCGACTCATCGTAGAATGCCCGCGGGCACCTCTGGAACGGCAATTGCTCCCGTCGCCGACGGCACGACCGCGAGAACAAGACCCTCGATGAGCTACTTCGCCGAACTCGGAAGGCGCCTGCGCACCGCGGGCATCGAGCCCGACGACCCGGACGACATCAAGCTCAAGAAGTCGCTGCTGATGTTCGCGATGGGGCTGACGGTCGCGGCCCCGGTCCTGTGGCTCGCCCTGTACGGGCTGATGGGGCAGAACCTGCCCGCCTCGGTGCCGTTCGGCTACCAGCTGGTGTCGCTCACCACGCTGGTCGCCTACCTCGTCACGCGGAACTTCGACCTCTTCCGCGTGCTGCAGCTCAGCCTGTACCTCTTCTTCCCGTTCGTGCTGCAGTGGCAGCTCGGCGACTTCATCACCGCGAGCGGCTTCGTGCTCTGGGGCTTGCTCGCGCCGGTCGTGGCGGTGCTCGTCTACAGCCCGCGCGACTCGATCCCGTGGTTCGTCGCGTACATCGTGCTGATCGTGGCCGCCGCGGGCGCCGACTATTACCTGTTCGCCGAGGGCGCCAAGCCGCCCCCGGTGCCCCCGAAGACGATCGTCGTCTTCTTCGCCCTCAACTTCGTCGCGATCTCGAGCGTCGTCTACTTCCTGCTGCGCTACGCCGCCGTGGAGCGGGACAAGTCGAAGGAGCGGATGGAGGAGGCGCACCGGCTGCTCCAGGCGGAGCAGGAGCGTTCCGAGCGGCTCCTGCTCAACATCCTGCCCGGCCCGGTCGCCGAACGGCTGAAGATGGAGGACGGCACGATCGCCGACGGTTTCGCGGACGTGACCGTGATGTTCGCCGACATCGTCAACTTCACCACCCTGGCCGAGGGCATGTCGCCCAACCAGATCTTCGCGATGCTCAACAAGGTCTTCTCGTCGTTCGATTCGCTCGCCGAGAAGCACGGCCTGGAGAAGATCAAGACGATCGGCGACGCCTACATGGTGGCCGGCGGGCTGAACGACGAGTCGTCGGTGAACTACTCGGAGTCGATCGCGCAGATGGCGCTGGAAATGCGCGATCTGCTCGCGAGCGACCTGTCGGTGAACGACCACCGCCTCGAGATCCGGATGGGCATCGGCACCGGACCGGTGGTCGCGGGCGTCGTCGGCAAGAAGAAGTTCATCTACGACCTGTGGGGCGACACCGTGAACCTCGCGAGCCGCATCACCGCGGAGAGCGTGCCGGGCATGGTCCAGGTCGACGTGACGACCTTCCGACGTCTGCGCAACCGCTTCGAGTTCGACCCGCCCAAGACGATCTACCTCAAGGGCAAGGGCGACACGACGGTCTACACCCTGCGCGGCCGCAAGGCCGCTGCCGCCCACGAGGCGGCCGCCTAGCCGCCCCTACTGCCCCTACTGCCCCTACTGCCCCGCGTGCGCCCGCGCCGGCGCGGCGGCCCGCACCGACGCCGACTGCGCATCGCCCTTGCGCAGCGACCCGCGCAGCTCGAAGACGACCTCGCCCGGTTCGTTCCGCGCGAGCCGCAGCGTGAAACCGAGCATGTCGGCCTGGCGCGCCACCTGGTACAGGCCGATGCCGTAGCCGGTGTCGGACGGGACCGGCCCCTTGAGCAGGCCCTCGATCACGTTCTTCGCGACCGGCTGGCCGGTGTCGGTGACGCTGAGCACCACGTCGTCGCCCATGGTCAGCGCGACGCCGACGCGCACGCCCGGGTCGAGCTTGCGCTTCTCCAGCGCGTTCTGGAGCATGTTCTCGGCGGCCGTGTCGAACAGGTCTTTCGGCAGCGGCACGCCGCCCTGGACCCGCGCCGCAGCGAACTCCACGCCGCGCAGCTGGTAGGTCTTCTGCAGCGATTCCCACCAGGCGTCCGACTGCACGAAGCGCCCGGTGTCGGTTTGCGGCCGCTGGAGCTTGTCGAGCGTCTGCTGCAGGCGCTGGAGCACGGTGGGGAGATGGCGGCGCATCAGCGATTGCAGCGCCGCCGGGTCCCCGCCCGGGTCGCGCTCGGCCGCCGAGCACAGCACGTTCAGCGACTGCAGCAGGTTCTTCACGTCGTGGGTCATGCGCGCGCCGGTCTCGTGCAGCGCCTGCACGTAGCTCTGCTGCTTGAGCTTCTGCTCGCGCTGCTTGGCGACGTGGAACTGCTCGACCAGCTGGCCGAGCAGGTTGATGTGCCACACCAGCGACGGGCTCGGCCGCTGGCGGCTGTAGAGGCGGATGCTGATCTCCCGGCCCGTGTACTCCACGGTGTGCCTGGAGGGCGCGCCAAACTCGCCCGACTCGCCGCCCGCGCTCCAGCTGCCGCCGGTGACCCACGGCAGCTTTCCGAGCCCGTCGCAGGCCTCCTTGAGGAAGGGCGCCGGCCGCGTCTCGGCGCGCGAGAGGTCGGCGAGGAAGCGCAGCCACTGCTCGAACGGCAGCCCGATCGACAGGAGATAGCGCGAGAACACCATCTGCAGCCCGGAGAAGCCGGCGCGCGGGTTCCACGCGATGCTCAGGAAGAGCAGAAACATCGCGATCGCCATCAGACTGAATGTGAGCGCGAAGGCGTAGCTCTTCTTCCCGACGGTCATGAACGCGAAGCTGCCCAGGACCAGCGCGACGAGCAGCAGGAAGATCATGCTCGCGTAGAAGAAGTCGATCACCTGGGGCTCGGCGGTGTCCGACTCCACCGGCATCAGCGCCATCAGCACGAACAGGACGGGCAGACCGTACTGGACGACGAGCTGGATTTCGCGCTCTAGGACCGTGTTCGGGAACCCGTTCGGCACGATCCACAGCAGCAGCAGCATCACCAGGTAGGTGAATACCGTCAGATAGAAGAGCCGCAGCCAGCGCGCCTGGAACAGGAACACCTTGCCGCCGACGATGCCGGCGAGCAGCGCCACCCACGTGCCGAGCATCCACCAGTTCAGGAACGCGAGGATCCCGACCGTGATCAGAACGATCAGCAGGAGCTCACTCGCCTTGAGCTTCTGCCCCCCCTGCATGAACGGCTGCCAGATCAGGAACAGGCCGAGGTGCGCCATCATGAGCCCGCGCGCCCAGATGTCCTCGACGCCGCGGATGACCGCGACGTGGAGGCAGATCAGCATCGCGAGCACGAGCAGGCGCGCCTTGCGGCCGGACACCTGCGCGCCGCCGTCGAACATCTCGCCTCTCACCGGCGCGATCGCATCGCCTTGCATTCGGCTTCCCCGGACTTTAGTCTTGCTGCCGCGGCATTCCCCATGCCATCGACATTCCCCGCGATGCGCCGAATCATACGCGTCATCGGGCCGATCGCCCGCGCCACGCTCCTCGAAGCGGCCCGCAGCCGCATGATCTGGCTCGTCGCCATCCTGTGCCTGCTCTGCCTCGGTCTCGCGGGCTTCATCCAGCAGGTCGCGATCATCGAGGCGCCCCAGATCCAGGCGACCGTCCTCGCGGCGATCCTGCGCGCGGCGGCTGCCTTCCTGACCGCCGCGTTCGTGACGATGAGCGTCGTGCGCGAATACAACGACAAGGTCTTCGAACTGATGCTCGCCCAGCCCTGGCCCCGCGGCGTCTATCTTGCCGGCAAGTTCGTCGGTTTCTCGACAGCCGCGGTCGCCCTGGCCGTCATCGTCAGCCTGCCGCTCCTGCCTTTCGTGCCGCTCGACCGGCTGGGCGCGTGGACTTTGTCACTCGGTTGCGAGCTGATCATCGTCGCCGCAATGAGCCTCTTCTGCGTCATCACCCTCGCGCACATCGTGCCGGCCCTCGCGACCGTCCTCGGCTTCTACGTCCTCGCCCGCTCGATCGCGGCCATGCAGGTCATCGCGGCCGGGTCCGAGACCTCTGGCACATGGGCCGAGCGGGCAGCGGACTGGGTCATCCGCGGCATCGCCCTCGTCCTGCCCCGGCTCGACCTCATGACCCGCTCGGACTGGCTGGTCGCCGCGATGCCCGCGCCCGCGGTGCTCGCCGGCGTCGTCGCCCAGGCCGTGATCTACGCGGCCCTTCTGATGGCCGCCGCCCAGTTCGACCTGCATCGGCAGAACTTCTAGACGATGCGCGAACGGCCGGTCAGCCACGTTCCGCGCTGGGTGCTGGCGCTGCTGGGAATTGCCCTTGCCGCCCAGCTCACGGTCGCTCTCGGTCTGCCGCGGCCGCGCGCCGCAGCGGCGGACCTCGGCCAACCGCCCGGCCTCGCCGCGCTGCGCCTCGCGTCGTTCGGCGACCCCGTCCCGCTCGCGAAGCTCCTGATGCTCTACCTCCAGGCCTTCGATTACCAGGCGGGGTCCCGCATGCCGTACCGGGATCTCGACTACGAGCGGCTCGAGGCCTGGCTCGACCGGATCCTCGCGCTCGACCCCGACGGCCAGTACCCCCTGATGTCGGCAAGCCGACTCTATGCCCAGGTACCCGACGCCGCCAAGCAGCGGCGGATGCTGGATTTCGTCTACCGGCGGTACCTCGAGGACCCGAACCGACGGTGGCCCTGGCTCGCGCACGCGACCGTGCTCGCCAAGCACGAGCTGAAGGATCTCCCCCTCGCCCGCCGCTACGCGGTCGCCCTGCAGCAGCACACCACCACCCCCGACGCCCCCCTCTGGGTCCGGCAGATGGAGCCGTTCATCCTGGAAGACATGAACGAGCTCGAGGCCGCCAAGGTCCTGATCGGCGGCCTCATCGCGAGCGGCCAGGTGAAGGACGAGCGGGATCTCCGCCTGCTGGAGCGTCGGCTTAAGGAGCTGGAGGCGCGCATCGCGGCCGAAATGCCCCGCCGACCCTAGTGCTGTCGGCCCCGCGTCAACCTTGGCATCTTCCTGACAACGCGGCGGGCCGCAGCGCCGTGATTTCTTCCACAGGCAAGGGAAATGCGGGGAAAAGCGCTGGCATTGAAGTTGCTCCTGCTTTGGGCTGCGCGGCCCCGGGGTCTTGCCGGGGCGTCATGGCGAGGAGCAGACAATGCAAACGAAACTCAAACAGTCGGGCTTTACCCTGGTCGAGATCGCGATCGTCCTCGTGATCATCGGCCTTCTCCTGGGCGGGATCCTGAAAGGCCAGGAGATGATCACGCAGGCCCGCATCAAGAACGTCATCAACGACTTCAACGGCATCACCGCCGCGTACTTCTCGTACCAGGACCGCTACCGCGCCATCCCGGGCGACGATGCGGGGGCGCCGGCGCGCTGGTCCCTCGGCGCCGCGGGCACGTCGGCGACCGCCGGCAGCGGCACGGTCGACGGCAACTGGAATGCCGCGAGCGCGAGCCCCGAGCCCGAGACGCGGCTCTTCTGGTGGAACCTGCGTGCGGCCGGCTTCATCCCCGGACCGACCGCGCCGGCTGACCAGGCCTCCGCGCAGCCGACCAACGCATTCGGCAGCCTGATCGGCGTCGCGAACGGCGCCGGCGCGGCGACCCTCAGCCTGAGCGGCCTGATCATCTGCTCGTCGGGGATTCCCGACAAAGTGGCGATCGCGGTCGACACGCAGATGGACGACCAGAACGCCGGCACCGGTTCGCTGCGCGCAATCATCGGCGGGTCGGGCACTGCACTCGCGGCCCTGGCCACCCCGCCACTGAACTACGCCGAGACCGGATCGAATCAGTACCTCATGTGCCGCGGCGTCTAATCGCGCGACCGTAAACGAACGAGCGAAGGCATTTGCGCGAAAGCCCGCCCTTGTGGCGGGCTTTCGCGTTCTTGTTACGCGCGCGTCACACGGCCCGTCGTCGTCGCGCCGACATTTCACGACGATTCACAAACGCCCCGTCAAACGCCCGGAAGCTCCGGGACTATTTCCTCGCGTCGCCGCGCGCCACAGGGCATCGTGACGCGCCATAGGTGGTCGTTTCCTAACTGGTATCTCGAAGAAGAATGGCTGGCAATCCCGGCAACACGCGCGGGCGACGGAGATCCGGCGCGCAACGCGCAAAGTCAAGGGGCTTCACGCTCGTGGAGCTCGCGATCGTGCTCGTGCTCATCGGCCTTCTCGTCGGCACGATGCTGCTCGGCAACGGCCTGCTCGTCCAGTCGCGCATCAAGTTCGTCGCGAACGAATTCGAGCAGCTGAAGGTCGCGGTCATCACCTACCAGGATCGCTACGCCGCCCTGCCCGGCGACGATGCGCGTGCCGCGTCGCGGTGGGTGGGCCGGTCCAAGGACGGCACGGGCGACGGCCGCATCAGCGGCTCGTACCAGGCGGTGCCTCCGGGGGGCGATCCGGTGGTCGCGCTGACGGTGGACGCCACCGCAGGCGAATCGCTGAACTTCTGGTGGCAGCTGCGACTCGCCGGACTGATTGTCGCGCCGCCGCCGGTGGTTACGCCGGTTGCCCAGCCGATGAACGCGTACTCGGGCGTGGTGGGCGTGGAATGGGCGGCGCTCGGGTTTCCGCGCCTTACGGTGTGTGCCGCAAATCTTCCCGGGGAGGTTGCGATCGGCGTCGAGAGCCAGCTCGACGACGGCAATCCGCGCCGCGGACTCGTCCGCGCGGCGAAACAGACCGTCGACAACGAGGCGATCGCCTCCGCAGACGCGACCATCACGACGTTTACCACCGGCGACGCGGACATGTACATCCTCTGCCGCCGGCTGGACTGATCCCCGGCCTGCGCCGGGCGCCGCCCGGGCGGTAGGCGTCGCTCAACCCTGCAGCAGTCGCGACTCGGCCGCCTCGATCGCATCGGGCCGGCCGAGCAGAATCACCACGTCCCCGGCCTCGATCCGCGTCTCGGGTGCGGGATCGTCGGCGCGGATTCCGCGCCGGCGGATCGCCGTGACCTCGACGCCGAGCGCCGTGATCGCGAGCTCGGCGAGCGTGCGCCCGACCGCGTTCGCCCCGTCTTCCACGCTCACGGTGTGCAGCCGGGGCTGGTTCGCGTCGTCGAGATCCGCGGCGTCGTCGGTCGCGCCGTGGAAGAAGCCCCGCAGCAGCCGGTAGCGCTGGTCGCGCACGCCCCGGATCTGGGTCAGCACGCGGCGCACCGGGACCCCCAGCAGCAGCAACGCGTGGGAGGCGAGCATCAGACTGGTCTCGAAGGTGTCCGGCACGACCTCGGTCGCGCCGGCCTGCGCGAGCCGCTCGAGCCCGCTGTCGTCGCGCGTGCGCACGATCACCGGCAGCGCGTCGTTGATCTCGTGCGCGTGGTGCAGCACGCGCAGGGCCGCCGGCGTGTCGGTATGGGTGACGACGAGCACCGCGGCGCGCTTCACCCCGGCCGCGATCAGCGTCTCGCGGCGCCCGGCGTCGCCGAACACCACCGTGTCGCCGGCAGCGGCGGCCTCCCGCACGCGCTCCGGGTCGAGGTCGAGGGCGACGTACCCGATTCCCGCGCGCTCGAGGAAGCGCGCGAGGCTCTGGCCGGTGCGCCCGTAGCCGCAGATCACCACGTGCCGCTCCGTCGCGAGGCTGCGGACCGCGACCTGGTGGAGTTCCAGCGAGCGCAGCATCCATTCCGAGCCGGAGAGCCGCAGCGCGATCCGGTCGCTGTGCTGGATGAGGAACGGCGCGGCGAGCATCGACAGCAGCATGCCGCCCACCACTGCCTGCGCAGTCGCCGGGTCGACCACCCGGACGTCCACCGCGTGCACCAGCAGCACCAGCCCGAACTCGCCCGCCTGCGCGAGCGCGAGCCCGCTGCGGATCGCCGTGCCCGGCGTCGCGCCGCGCAGCCGCGACAGCGCGGCCACGAGCGCGAACTTCAGCACCATCGGCACCGCGAACACCGCGAGCACGAGCGGAAGTTCCCGCGCCACGACGGCGAGGTCGAGCTGCATGCCCATCGAGATGAAGAACAGCCCGAGCAGCACCTCGCGGAACGGCTTGATGTCCTCCTCGACCTGGTGCCGGTACTGGGTCTCGGAGATCAGCATCCCGGCGACGAACGCGCCGAGCGCGAGGGACAGCCCGGCGCGCTCGGTCAGGTACGCGAGCCCGAGGGTGATGAACAGGACGTTGATGATGAAAAGTTCGTGCGACTTGCGGCGCGCCACGAGCGTGAACCACGGTCGCATCAAGCGCTGGCCGACGGCGAGCACGATCGCGAGCACCACCGCCGCCTTGAGCGCGGCCGCGGCGAGATCGCGCGCCAGCGTCTCGCCGGTGCCGGCGAGCGCGGGGATGAGGATGAGCAGCGGGACGACCGCGAGGTCCTGGAACAGCAGCACGCCGATCGCGCCGCGGCCGTGCGGGGTCTCGGTCTCCAGCCGCTCCACGAGCAGGCGAATGACGATCGCGGTCGAGGACATCGCGAGCGCGCCGGCGAGCAGCACTGCCGCCTGCCATGTCGCGCCGAGCACGATCGCGAGCGGAGCCAGGACGGCCATGGTCAGCAGCACCTGCGCGGCGCCCAACCCGAACACGAGTCCGCGCATCTGGACCAGCCGCGGCAGGCTGAACTCGAGCCCGAGCGTGAACATGAGGAACACGACGCCGAACTCCGCGAGCTGGCGGGTCGCGGGGACGTCGGCCACCCATCCGAGCGCGTGCGGCCCGATGCCGGCCCCGACGATCAGGTAGCCCAGGAGCGGCGGCAGGTGCACACTGCGAAAAACGACCACGACGAGCACCGCGCTCGCGAGCAGGATCAGCACCAGTTCGAGCGCTTCACTCATCGCGTGTCAGGGCCGCGCACGCGCGGGCCCGATGGGGGTCGTTTGATATAATTTTCAGCATGATAGCGACTGCTTCAGCGCCGGACCAGAACGATCGTGCGACCGCCGCCGGCGCGCTCGCGCTCGCGCGCGAGGTGCTCGCGATCGAGGCGACCGCGGTCGCCGCGCTCGGCGCGCGCCTCGACGAGCGCTTCGTCGCGGCGGTCGACCTGGTGCTCGCCTGCCGCGGGCGGGTGGTCGTGACCGGCATCGGCAAGTCGGGGCACGTCGGCCGCAAGATCGCCTCCACGATGGCGAGCACCGGAACTCCGGCGTTCTTCGTGCACCCGGGCGAGGCGAGCCATGGCGACCTCGGCATGATCACGCACGACGATGTCGTGATCGCGCTCTCCTACTCGGGCGAAAGCGACGAACTGCTCACCGTGCTGCCGCTCGTCAAGCGCATGGGGGCGCGCCTGATCGCGCTCACCGGCCAGCCCGACTCGACGCTCGCCGCGCTCGCCGACGTGGTGCTCGACACCCACGTGGAGAAGGAGGCCTGCCCGCTCAACCTCGCGCCGACGGCGAGCACCACCGCGGCGCTCGCGCTCGGCGACGCGCTCGCCGTCGCGCTGCTCGACGCGCGCGGCTTCGGGCACGACGACTTCGCCCGCTCCCACCCCGGCGGCCGGCTCGGCCGGCGACTGCTCACGCACGTGCGCGACGTGATGCGCACCGGCGCGGATGTCCCGTCGGTGAGCGAGCGCGCGACGCTCGCCGAGGCGGTGCTCGAGGTGTCGAAGAAGCGCATGGGCATGACGGCGGTGGTGGACGACGCGGGCCGCCTGGTGGGCATCTTCACCGACGGCGACCTGCGGCGCAGCCTCGAGCGCGGCGGCGACATCCGCGCCACGCCGATCACCGCGGTGATGACCCGCCATCCGCGGACGATCCGCCCGGAGGCGCTCGCGGCGGAGGCGGTCGAGTTGATGGAGGTTCGCAAGTCGACGCAGCTTCCGGTGGTCGACGCCTCCGGCGTGCTCATCGGCGCGCTCAACATCCACGACCTCTTCCGCGCGAAGGTCTTGTGAGCTCCAAGGTAAGCAAGTGAGCGAAGCGCTCGAGCGCGCGAGCCGGTTGCGGCTGATGGCCTTCGACGTCGACGGCGTGCTGACCGACGGCACGCTCTACTACACCGACGCGGGTGCGGAGCTGAAGGCGTTTCACACGCTCGACGGCCTCGGGCTGAAACTGCTGCAGGGCGCAGGCCTCGAGCTGGCGCTCATCAGCGGGCGGCGCTCCAGCGCGGTCGCGGCACGCGCCGCCAACCTCGGCCTCGCGCGCCTCTACCAGGGCGTCGAGGACAAGCTCGCGGTGTTCGACCGCGTACGCGGCGAGCTCGGCCTCGACGCGCACGCGTGCGGCTTCATGGGCGACGACCTGCCCGATCTGCCGGTGCTCGCGCGCTGCGGCTTTGCGGCCACCGTGCCGGAGGCGCCGGAACCGGTGCGCGCACGCGTTCACTATGTGAGCCGCACGCCCGGCGGCCGCGGTGCCGCGCGCGAGGTCTGCGACTTCATCCTGCGCGCGCAGGGCGCCTTCGACGCGGCCGTTGCCCGCTACCTCGCGTGAAGCTGCGCACCAACACGCTCTTCTCCCTCGGGCTCGCCGCCGGGCTCGCCGCGCTCACGTTCTGGCTCGAGCGCACGGTCAGCGCCCCGACCGGCACGGCATCCACCGCGCGCGCGCGCGTTCCGGAGTTCGTCGTCGACGGCATCACCGCCACCGCGCTCGACAAGGGCGGGCGCGCGGAATCCCGCCTCACCGCCCAGCGCATGCTCTACTATCCGGACGAGGAGATCACCGAGGTCGTGGAGCCGCGGCTCACGCAGTTCCCCGAGAAGGGCCCGCCGCTCCGGGTCTCGGCGGAGCGCGGGACGGTCAACAGGGAGGGCGACGAGGTCCGCCTGTACGGCAAGGTCGTCGTCCTCCGCGACCCGAACGGGGATCGGCCGCCGCTGCGCATGGACACGACCTACCTCCAGGTGTTTCCGAAGACCGAGCAGGCGCGCACGCCGGAACCGGTGCTGATCACCGAGGGAAGCTCGAAGCTGACGGGCGTGGGCATGGAATACGACAACGCGAAGCGCGTCCTGGAGCTCAAGGCGCGCGTGAGCGGGACGTACGAGCCCAAAGAAGCCTCCGGGACCGCCAAGAGGTAACACGTGCGCCGCCCGATCGCCGCGCTCACGCTCCTTCTCGCGCTCGCCGCGGTGGCGCACGCGGAGCGCGACGACCGCAACAAGCCGGTCAGCATCGAGGCCGACCGCATGCTGGCGGACGACCAGAAGCAGACCGCGGTCTTCGAGGGACGCGTCGTCCTCACCCAGGGCTCCTTCGTCCTGCGCGCAGACAAGCTCACGGTGCGCCAGGACGCGCAGGGCTTCCAGACCGGCGTCGCCGTGGGCGCGCCGGCGACCTTCCGGCAGAAGCGCGACGGCGCCGACGAGTGGATCGAAGGCGAGGCGCAGCGCATCGAGTACGACGGCAAGGCCGAGCGCGTCGAGCTCTACGACCGCGCGCGCGTCTACCGCGACAAGGACGAGGTGCGCGGCAACTACATCTCCTACGACTCGCGCACCGAGGTGTTCCGCGTCCAGCCGTCGAAGGACGCCTCCGGCCCGCCCGGGCGCGAAGGCCGGGTCCGCGCGGTGATCCAGCCGAAGAAGAAGGACGAGCCGGCCCCGCGCCCCAAGCCGCCGCTTGAGCTTAACCCCTCGACGGAGCTCGGCAAGAACTAGACGAAGCCTCGCGCGCGCCGGACCGGGCGGCCACGCCCAGGCACGCGGCGCGAGAATCCACCATGAGCCGCCTCCGCGCCATCGAGCTGAACAAGCGCTACAAGAAACGCGTGGTCGTGCACGACGTTTCGATCGACGTGTCGAGCGGCGAGGTGGTCGGCCTGCTCGGGCCGAACGGCGCAGGCAAGACGACCTGCTTCTACATGATCGTCGGACTGGTCGCCGCCGACGGCGGCCGGATCTACATCGACGAGCGGGAGATCACCCGGCTGCCCATCCACCGGCGGGCGCGGCTCGGGCTGTCCTACCTGCCCCAGGAGGCGTCGGTGTTCAGGCGGCTCACGGTGCAGGAAAACGTGCGCGCCGTCCTCGAGTTGATGGAGCTCTCGGAAGACGAGATCGCGCAGCGGCTCGACACCCTGCTCGAGGAGCTGCACATCGCGCATCTGCGTGATGCGACTGCGCTCTCGCTGTCCGGCGGCGAGCGCCGGCGCACCGAGATCGCCCGGGCCCTCGGGACCAAGCCCGCATTCATCCTGCTCGACGAGCCGTTTGCCGGCGTCGACCCGATCGCGGTGCTCGACATCCAGCGCATCATCCGGTTCCTCAAGGAGCGGGGGATCGGGGTGCTGATCACCGACCATAACGTCCGGGAAACACTGGGAATTTGCGACCGGGCGTACATAATTAACGAAGGCTCGGTTCTCGCCGCCGGCAGGCCGGAAGAGATCGTTTACAATGAAAATGTTAGACGCGTATACCTCGGGGAGCACTTCCGCCTCTAACATCGGTCCCGATGTGCCATCCTGCGCCGCCGCAAACGGTGTGCCGGAGCGACTGGCGCCATCCACCCGACAACCCAGCACCCGAACCCCAGACCCCCTGCCTTCCGCGGCATGAAGCAGACCCTGCAGCTCAAGCTGTCGCAGCACCTCACGCTGACGCCCCAGCTGCAGCAGTCGATCCGCCTCCTCCAGCTCTCGACGCTCGAGCTGAACCAGGAGCTCGAGCGCTTCCTCGCCGAGAACCCGCTCCTCGAGCGCGAGGAGACCGACGACGACGGCGACGCGCCGCCGCGCATCAACGGCAGCCAGCACCTCGCGGAGGCCGCGCCCGAGCACGCGCCAACGCCCGAGAGCCCGCCTGCATCCGACGACGAGCGCCCGGCCGACACCGACTGGTACCTCGAGGGCGGCGGCTCCGGCGGCGCGCGCGACGAGGGCGGCGAGTCCGACTATCCGCAGCTCGCCGCCGAGTCGCCCACGCTGCGAGATCACCTGCTGCAGCAGCTCTCGCTCACGCCCCTGCCCGACCGCGACCGGCGCCTGGTCGCGATGCTGGTGGACGCGCTCGACGAGGACGGCTACCTCAGCCAGCCGCTCGACGAGATCGCGGCGATGCTGCCGCCGGAACTCGGCGTGGACGCCGAGGACCTCTCGATCGCGCTCAGGCACCTGCAGAACCTCGACCCGACCGGCGTCGGGGCGCGCTCGCCTGCCGAATGCCTGGAGCTCCAGCTCGCCGCGCTGCCCGAGGCGACCACGCCCGCACGCGAGCTCGCGCTGCGGATCGTGCGCGAGCACCTCACGCTGCTCGCCGCGCGCGACTACGCGAAGCTGAAGAAGCTGACCGGCTGCGACGAGGCGAGCCTGCGCGCCGCGCACAAGCTGATCCAGACCCTCAACCCGCGCCCCGGCGCGGAGTTCGCGCAGATCGAGACGCGCTACGTCATTCCCGACGTCGTCGTGCGCAAGGTGAAGAACGTGTGGGTCGCATCGCTCAATCCCGACGCCATGCCGCGGCTGCGCATCAACCGCATCTACGCCGACATCCTGCAGCAGAACCGCGCGAGCGCGGGGCAGATGTCCTCGCAACTGCAGGAGGCGCGCTGGCTGATCAAGAACGTGCAGCAGCGCTTCGACACCATTCAGCGCGTGTCGCAGGCGATCGTCGATCGCCAGCGGCACTTCTTCGACCACGGCGAGGTGGCGATGCGCCCGCTCGTCCTGCGCGAGATCGCGGACGCGCTCGGCCTGCACGAGTCGACGGTGTCGCGGGTGACCACGCAGAAGTTCATGGCCACCCCGCGCGGCATCTTCGAGCTCAAGTACTTCTTCGGCAGCCACGTCGCGACCGACACCGGCGGCGCGTGCTCGGCCACCGCGATCCGCGCGCTGATCAAGCAGCTGGTCGCGGCCGAGGACGCGAAGAAGCCGCTGTCGGACTCCAAGATCTCCCAGATCCTCGGCCAGCAGGGCATCGTGGTGGCACGGCGGACCATCGCCAAGTACCGCGAGGCGCTGCACATCCCGCCGGGCAACCTCCGCAAGTCGCTCTGATCACGCACGCCCGAGGAGGGCCCCACCGATGAACTTGTCCGTCACCGGCCATCACGTCACGGTCACGCCGGCCATCCGCAGCTACGTCGAGTCGAAGCTCGAGCGCTGCCTGCGGCACTCCGACCGCGTCACCGCCGTGAGCGTCATCCTGTCGGTGCAGAAGCTGCGCCAGAAAGCCGAGGCGAGCGTGCACGTGCGCGGGCGCGACCTGCACGTCGAGGCCGATCACGAGGACCTCTACGCCGCGATCGACGCGATGGTCGACAAGCTCGACCGCCAGATCCTCAAGCACAAGGGCCGTGCCGGTGCCCGGCCGCATGCCGCCCTGAAGCACCAGGCCGGCAGCCAGCAGGAGTAGAATCCGGGCCGATCCGGGCGCACGCCCGACCGCCGACGGGTCACGGACCCGACCTCGAATCCACGCATGAACCTCATCGCCAAACTGCTCCCGGCGTCGAACATCGTGCTCGACGCCGACGTGAGCAGCAAGAAGCGCATGTTCGAGCAGGTGGGCCTCCTGTTCGAGAACAACCAGGGCATCGCCCGGAGCCTGGTGTTCGACAGCCTGTTCGCGCGCGAGAAGCTCGGGTCCACGGGCCTGGGCCAGGGCGTTGCGATCCCGCACGGGCGCATCAAGGGCCTGAAGGACCCGGTCGGCGCGTTCCTGCGCCTCCGGACCGCAGTGGCGTTCGACTCCCCCGACGGCCGCCCGGTCGACCTCGTCTTCGTCCTGCTCGTGCCCGAGCAGGCGACCGAGCAGCATCTGGAGATCCTCTCGGAGCTGGCGCAGATGTTCAGCGACCGCGAGCTGCGCGGCCGCCTGGTCGCCGCGGCCGATGCGACCTCCCTGCACGACCAGATCTCCGCCTGGCAACCCTACGCGGCCGACCCGCATGCTCCAAACCAGCGTCGCGCGTCTGTTTGAGGACAACCGCGAGAAGCTGGCGCTTTCCTGGGTGTGCGGCAAGGCGGGCGGCGAGGCCGTCGTCCGGCAGGACCCGACCGAATCGGCCGCGTTCGTCGGCCACCTGAACCTCATCCACCCGAACCGCATCCAGGTTCTGGGTCAGCACGAGCAGGCGCATCTCGACGCCCTGGAAGGCGCGCGGCTCGAGCGCCTGATCGAGCTCGGCCTCGGCACGCGCCCCGCCGCGATGGTCCTTGCCGACGGCGTGGCCGGGCACCCGCGCCTGCTGCAGGTCGCGGAAGCGCGCGGGATCGCCGTGCTCGCCTCGCCGCGCCCCGCCGCCCAGGTCATCGACAAGCTGCGGCGCTACCTCGCCAAGACGCTCGCGGAGCAGACCACGCGCCACGGCGTGTTCATGGACGTGCTCGGGTTGGGCGTGCTTATCACGGGCGACTCGGGGGTCGGGAAGAGCGAGCTCGGCCTGGAGCTCGTCAGCCGCGGCCACGGGCTGGTGGCCGACGACGTGGTCGAGATCTCGCGCATCGGACAGGACCAGCTCGAGGGGCGGAGCCCCGCCATGCTGAAGGACTTCCTCGAAGTGAGGGGGCTGGGCGTGCTCGACATCCGCTCGATCTTCGGCGAGACCGCGGTGCGGCCGAAGATGAACGTGCGCCTCGTCGTGCACCTCGAGCGGCCGGCGTCGTCGCTCGCCGCGCCGGCCGAGCGGCTCCCGCTGCACGAGCTCGCCGAGGAGGTGCTCGGCGTCACCGTGCGCAAGGTCGTCATCCCGGTGGCCGCCGGCCGCAACCTCGCGGTGCTGGTCGAGGCGGCGGTGCGCAACTACATCCTGCAGATCCGCGGCTACAACAGCACCGAGGCGTTCCTGCGCCGGCAGCGCGCGGAAATGGCGCGCGGCGACGACGGCACGCCGTCAACCGGCGCGGCCGGGGCGCGTTAGAGAGTCCCGGCGCCGGCGCACCCGGCACCCCAACCCAGAGGAGGAGAACAAGGATGATGAAGTCACTCGTCGCCGCGCTCGCCGCAGCCGCGCTCTGCGCCGCACCCGCGCTGGCCCAGGACAAGGCGAAGGCTCCGGAGAAGAAGGAGCTGACCGCGCAGCAGAAGCGCATGCAGCAGTGCAACGCGGACGCGAAGAAGCGCGAGTTCAAGGACAACGAAGCCCGGCAGGCCTTCATGAGCACGTGCCTGAAGGGCGGCGCCGCGCCGATGACCCAGCAGGAGAAGATGACCTACTGCAACAAGCAGGCCGCCGACAAGGGCATGAAGGGCGACGACCGCAAGGCCTTCATGAGCAAGTGCCTCAGCGGCTGAGCGCGTCACTCGAACTTCGCCGGAAGGGCGCGTGCACCGCACGCGCCCTTTTTTTCGTTTGCCGCCCTCCCGGCGGCTCGGCTATGCTGGCCCGGTCATGCGGCTGGTGATCATCAGCGGGCTGTCCGGGTCGGGCAAGAGCGTCGCCCTGAACGTCCTCGAGGACGCCGCTTACTACTGCGTAGACAACCTCCCGGCCTCGCTGCTGATCGAGACCATCGCGTTCCTGCGCAACGCGGGCTACGAGCGGCTGGCCGTCACCGTCGACGCGCGCAGCGGCCCGGCGCTCGCGGAGCTGCCGAGCGCGGCGCTCAGCCTGAGGGCCCAGGGCGTCGACGTGCGTCTCCTCGTCCTCGACGCGAAGAACGACGCGCTCATCCGCCGCTTCTCCGAGACGCGCCGCCGCCATCCGCTCGCCAACGACCAGCTCACCCTCGACGAGTCGATCGCGCGCGAGCGCGAGCTGCTCGCCGACGTCATGGAGCTCGGCCACCGGATCGACACGAGCGACCTCGCGCCCAACACGCTGCGCGCCTGGATCAAGGACTTCATCGCGACCGACCGGTCGGGCATGACGCTGCTCTTCGAGTCGTTCGGGTTCAAGCAGGGAATCCCACTCGATGCGGACCTCGTGTTCGACGTGCGCAGCCTCCCCAACCCGTTCTACGACCCGCAGCTGCGCCCGCTCACCGGACTCGACGCGCCGGTGGTGGCGTTCCTGGAGGCCCTGCCGGAGGCGGCCGTACTCCTCGCCGACATCGGCGACTTCGTCGCCAAGTGGCTGCCGTCCTTCGTCCGGGACAACCGCGCCTACCTCACGGTGGCGCTCGGCTGCACCGGCGGCCAGCATCGCTCGGTCTACTTCGCCGAGCGGCTCGCCGAGCGCTTCCGCGCCTCGGCGCCGGTTCTGGTGCGGCATCGCCAGCTCGCAAAACCGTGACGTGGGGCACGCCGCACCCGGTGCGCCATGCGGGTGCGGCGGGCGGACGCGAATAGAATCGCGGCATGGCGCCCGACCTGCAGGACCTCCCGATCTTCCCGCTGAACACGGTGCTCTTCCCCGGCGGGGTGCTGCCGCTGCGCGTGTTCGAGGCGCGCTACATGGACATGACGCGCGACTGCCTCAAGGCCGAGCGGCCGTTCGGCGTCTGCCTGATCCGCAACGGCACCGAAGTCGGCGCACCGGCCGAGCCCGAGGCGGTCGGCTGCCTCGCCACCATCACGAGCTGGGACATGGCGCAGCTCGGGCTGCTGCAGCTGCGCACGCTCGGCGGACAGCGCTTTCGCATCCTCGATTCGAGCGTCGCCGCGCAGGGCCTGCGCCGCGCGCAAGTCGAGCTGATCGCCGACGAGGCGGACGCCGCGCTGCCGGAGGCGTTCGGCGCGCTCGCCGACCTCGTCCGGATGGTCGTGTCGCAGAACGACGCGAACCTCTTCGCCGAGCCGCACGCCTTCGAGAGCGCATCGTGGGTCGGCTACCGGCTGAGCGAGATCCTCAAGGTGCCGCTTGCCGCGAAGCAGAAGTTGCTCGAGCTCGACGGCGCGGTCCCGCGCCTGGAGATCCTCTACAAGTTCCTGGAACAGCGCGGGCTGGTCGGCCGCGGCTGACAAGCGCTCCGGCCCGGGCGCGAGGCGCGCCGCCGGCGCGCTAGCGCCCCTCGACGTCGTGCACGTACGCCTGGAACAGCGCGGACTGGCCGGGCGGATCCGCCGTGCCCCCGAGCATGCGCAGGAGCTTTCGCACCGGCACCGGCACCGCGGCGCCGATCGCCTCCTCGAGCGGCATCCACAGCACGCCCGGCTGAGCGGCGCGTGGCGCGAGGCGCCTCACCCGTGCCACGATCGGCTCGATGTCCAGCGTGAAGTGCGTGAAGCCATGCCGCAGCACGCCGAGCCGCTCGATACCCCCGACCTGGCAGCCGTACAGGCGCGTCGCCACGCGCGCCGGGTCGTCGTCACCCTCGAGCTCCGGGAAGCACCACAACCCGCTCCACACGCCGACCGCTGGCCGCTTCTGCAGCAGGACGTCGTCGCCGTGGCACAGGACGAGCATCGCCGTTCGCCGGTGCGGGACGGCGCGCCGCGGCCGCGGCGCAGGAAATGCCGCGACGCGGTTCTGCGCGAGTGCCGCGCAGCCCGCCTGGAGCGGGCAGCGCTCGCACTGCGGCGCACGCGTCGTGCACACCGTGGCGCCGAGATCCATGAGCCCCTGGATGTAGGGCCCGATGTCCGCAGCCGGCAGCAGCGACTCCGCAAGCTGCCACAGCTGCTGCTCGACTGCGCGCTCGCCGGGATAACCCTCGATTGCGAAGTGCCGCGCGAGCACCCGCTTCACGTTGCCGTCGAGGATCGCCGCGCGCGCGCCGAACGCGAAGCCCGCGATCGCGGCCGCGGTCGAGCGCCCGATCCCGGGCAACGCCTCGATCTCCGCGAGATCACGCGGGAACGTGCCGCCATGCCGTGCGACGACCGCCTGCGCAGCGCGATGGAGGTTGCGTGCCCGCGAGTAGTAGCCGAGCCCGCTCCAGCGCTGCAGCACCTCGTCCTCGTCGGCCGCCGCGAGGCTGGCGATATCGGGAAACCGCGCGCGGAAGCGCTGGTAGTACGGCACGACCGTCGCGACCTGCGTCTGCTGGAGCATGACCTCCGCGAGCCAGATCGCGTACGGATCGCGCGTGCCCTGCCACGGCAGGTCGTTCCGGCCGTGGCTGCGCTGCCAGCGGATCACCGTGCGCGCGAAATCCGGCATCAGCGGCCGAACAGCCCGCGCAGGACGTCGCGCGTGCTTCCGCCCGACGGCTTGTCTCCCGCCTTACCCGCCTGGCCGCCACCGAGCCGGCGCTCGAGCTCGCGCGCGAGCGCGTCCTTCGCCGCGTCGGTCGCGAGCGCGGCGACGTCGACCGAATACTTCAGGTTCTCGAACGGTCCGGTGATCTTCACCGGCGCGGTGATGCCGCGCACGTCCGCGGCGTCCTTGCCGCCCTGTCCGGTCGACGTGGCGACGAGCGAGGCCTTGGCGGTGTAGTCCATCGTCCCCGCGCCGATGTCGATGTCGCCGGCGCCGGCAAGCCGCACCAGCGGCGACTTCGCCTGCAGGTCCTCGTTGTGCGCGACGCCGTTCTTGATGACGAAGCTGCCGGTGAGCTCGGTGAAGTCGGTCTTCTGCCCGCCTTTCGCCTGCTGCTCGACCGCGCTCCTGGAGCCGAGGATGGCGCGCGCCTGGCGGAGCAGCCCGGCGATGTCGACGCCTTTCAAGGCGCCGTCCTTCAGCGCGACGCTCGCGGTGCCGTTCAGCGCCTTCTTGAGCGCGGTCGGCGTCTGGCCCGTGGTGGTCACGTCGACCGCGACATTCCCGCGCCCCTCGAGGATGTCCTTGTTCGCGGCGTCTCGGAGCAGCGGCCCGACGCTGATGCCCGCGAGCTGCTGCTTCACGCTAAACGTGTTGTTGTTCGCGTTCACCGCGGCCGTGCCGGCAAGCGTGCCCTGATAGAGGTTGGCCGAGATCGGGCTGACGTCGAGCCTTCCCCCGGCAGCCCTAACGCCCACGCTGACGTTCTCGGCCTTGAGGTTCTGGACCTGGAGCGCGCCGACCTTGATGCTCCCGTTCGCGTTCAGCGTCTTCAGCGGCGCGAGGTCGATCGGCTTCTCGGTCGCCGGCGCGCCGCCCCCGGCCGGCGCCGGCGCCCCACCGCCCGCGGTCGGTTTCGCGGGCGGTTGCGGCGCCAGGTAGCGATCGACGTTCAGCCGGTCGGCGACGACGTCGAAGTTGACCGCGGGCTTGGACCAGTTCGCCACCGCGAGCTTTGCCTGAATGTTGGATTCGTCGAGCTTGGCCGCGAGCTCCGCGCTGGCGTTCTGCTTCGCCCAGTCGGCGCGGGCGCCGCCTTTCAGCGCCACCCGCAGCGTCTTGTTCGGGATATCGGGCCCGCTCACGGTGACGTCGCCGGCGATGCCCGGCAGCAGCACCTGACTCGCGTCGAGGTTCAGCGTGACCGGCGTGCCGAGCTTGCCCTGCACGGCCAGCTCGCCCGTCTTCGCGTCGACGTCCACGTCGAAGCGCGAGAACTGAATGGTCTTCCCCTTCGCCTCGAGTGCCGACAGCGCGAGCTTAGCGTCCACCGTCTGCCCGGGGCGCGCGAGCTTGACCGTGCCGCTCGCCGCCTGGCCCTCGGCGCGGTCGGGCGCGAGCGCGAGCCGCGGGATCGAGAAGCGGGCGTCCAGCCCGTCCATCGATTTAGCGGCGAGCTCGACGCCCGTGAGGTCGATGCGCTTCGCGGCCGGGTCGAGATCCAGCTTGTCGCCTTTCGCGCGGGCATCGAGCCCGGCAGCCCCCGGCGCGTCGCCGACCGCCCTGAGATCGAGGGCGGACAGCGCGACCGCGCCGTTCGTAAAGTCGAGGACGTAGCCGGTCGAGAGATCGACCTGGAGGCTCGCCGGGGGCTGCTTGCCGTCGATGTGCGCGTCGAGCTTGAGCTTGCCCGGCACGCCGCTCGCGATGCGCCCCGTCTCGAGGTCGACCTTGGCCAGGCGCACGTCCGTGCCGTCGCGCTCGTCGCGCCAGCCGATCGCGGCGTTCTTCAGCGCAATGCCGCCGATGTCGATCGCGAGCGGCGCGCCGCCCGGCGCCGGCTTCGGGCCCGGTTTCTCGTCCTTCTTCGCGTCCTGCCCGACGAGGTCGTCGAAGTTCGTGCGGCCGTCCTTGTTCCGCACGAGATCGACTGCCAGCCCGGAGAGCACCACCTTGTCGACGATGACCTGTTTCGACAGGAGCGGCAGAAGGGCCACGGCGACCCGCGCATCCTCGACCCGCGCGAACGTACCCTGCCCCTTCGGGCCAGACAGCGCAACCTTCTCGACGTGCGCGCCGATGCGCGGAAAGAACGTGAGCGCGATCTTGCCGTCCATCGTCAGCGTACGGCCGGTCTGCTGCTTGACCAGGTCGACGATCTGCGGCTTGTACTGGTTCGGATCGAACGTCGCGGCAATGATCGCGATCGCCGCGACGGCGACCACGACCACGCCGGCGATGATCCCCAGACCCCACTTGAGCGCTTTCATGGCTGCCCTGCCCTTTCGTTGGCGACCCCGAACGGCACGTGCCCGGCGGCCACGGCGTGGCGGTGCGCCGAGTCGACGTGGCCGCGCTGGTCGTCGAAGAAGATGTCGGCGCCGAACGCCCTGAGGAACGGCCCCTTCTCCAGCCCGCCGAGGAACAGCGCCTCGTCGATGCGGATGTCCCAGGCGCGGAGCGTGCGCACGACGCGCTCGTGCGCCGGGGCGCTGCGCGCCGTCACGAGCGCGGTGCGGATCGGCGCGCGCTCGGGCGGGAACTCCGCCTGGATCCGATGCAGCGCCGCCAGGAAGCTCCGGAACGGGCCGCCGGACAGCGGCGCGCGCGCCGCGCCGGCCTCGGCGGCAGTGAACGCATCCAGGCCCTCGCGTTTGTAGACGCGCTCGGCCTCGTCGGAGAAGAGCACCGCATCGCCGTCGAAGGCGATGCGCAGCTCGTCCGTCGCCGCGACGTTCTGGCCGACGTTCGCCGGAAGGATCTGCGCCGCGGCGTTGCCCGCGTCGAGCGCCCGGCGGACGTCGTCGCCGTTCGCCGAGAGGAAGAGATGGGCGTCGAACGCCGGCACGTACGGATACGTGCTCTCGCCGCCAGTGAAGGCGGCGCGCGTGATGTCGAGCGCGTGATGGGCGATCGAGTGCATGATGCGCAGGCCCGTGTCGGCGGTGTTGCGCGAGAGAAGAATCACCTCGACGCGCGGCCGTGCCGGCGCCAAAGCGTTCAGCGCGAGGAGCTTGCGCACCAACGGGAAGGCGACTCCGGGGGCGAGGATCTCGTCCTCGCGCTCGCGCTGGTACTTCCAGTAGGCGTCGACGCCCTGCTCCTCGAACACGCGGTTCGACGCCTCCAGGTCGAAAAGCGCGCGGGAGGAAATCGCGACTACGAGCTTTCCGTCGAAGCTGACAGGCATTTCTGTGAGCGCGCCGCGGAGCACGGCGACGCCTGAATTGTAGCCCCCCTTACACCTTGAAGGCTTCGAGTGTCTCGGACGCAAACAGTTCCTCGGGCGTCAGGCGCCGTTTGGACAGCCCCTGCTCGTGGTGATAGCGCAGGAAGGTGTCGAGCACGTGGCGGTTCGGCTCGAGCCCGTACGCCCACCAGTCCTCGCCCAGCGCGCGCCGCGCGTCTTCCACGTGGGCCGTCAGCCACGGCAGCATCGCCTTGTGGGCGGCGGTCTCGGCGAGGTCGCGGTACGTGATCGCCTGCGCGCGCACGAACGCCTTGTAGAGCTCGCGCGCGCACCAGCGATTGCGCTCGTACACGTCGCGGCGGATCACGACCGTGTGCATGATCGGAAAGACGCGTGTGCGCCGGAAGTACTCGCGCTCGACCGCGACGTAGTCCTCCCACAGCCGCCGCACGGTGCCCGGCCGCGAGTAGAAGGTGGACGGCGTGCGCGCCGTGTAGAGCGCGTCGATCTTGCCGTCGGCGAGAAGCTGCGACAGCGTCTCGCCCGGGCCGATCCGGCTCACGCGGAACCCGGCCGGCAGGTCGAGCGCGAGCTTCTCCACCCGCCCCGGCTCCTCCTCGCCACCGGTGAGGTACTCGGGGCTCGTCACGGGCACGCCGTGCTCGTCGGCGAGGATGCCGCGGATCCAGACCGGCGCGGTCATCTGGTACTCCGGGCTGGCGACGCGGCGACCGACGAGCTGGGCGGGCTCCGTGATCCCGCTCTTCGCCGAAACGAAGATGCAGGAGTGGCGGAAGAACCGCGAGGGGAACGCCGGAATCGCCACGAACGGCCGCTCGTCGCGCCCGAGAGACATCACATAGGACGAAAGCGACATCTCCGCGCAGTCGAACTCGCGGTGGCGCAGCATGCGGAAGAACGTCTCCTCCACCGGCAGCGGCAGGTACGTGAGCTCGATCCCCTCGGGACGGACCGTCCCGTCGGCGAGCGCGCGCGTGCGGTCGTAGTCCCAGCACGCCAGGGTCATGCGCAGTCGGGCCATCGCTCGATCGCTCCTCGGCGCGTATATTACGGGCCTCCAGGAGGAGGGCCTACCATGAACCGTTCGTTGAAGCGGGCAATCGCCATCGTCGCGGGGCTCGGTTTCGCCATCGCCGCCGGGCCGGCGGCGGCGCAGGACGCGTGGCCGAGCAAGCCGGTGCGCTGGATCGTGCCGTACTCCGCGGGGGGGCTCCCCGACACGATTGCCCGCGTCGCCGCCCAGAAGGTCTCCGAGAGCCTCGGGCAGCCGGTGACCGTCGAGAACCGCGGCGGGGCTGGCGGCATCCCGGGGAGCGAGGCCGTCGCACGCTCGGCGCCGGACGGGTACACGTTCCTGATCGCCGACGTCGGCCAGGTTTCGATCAACCAGTATCTCTACGCGAAGCTGCCCTACGACCCGGTGAAGGATTTCGTGCCGGTGAGCCTCATCGCGACGGCGAACCTGTTCCTCGTCGCCAACGCCGCGGTGCCGGTCAAGGATTTCGGCGAGCTGGTCGCGCTCGCCAAGGCCAAGCCCGGCCAGCTCAACTACGGCTCGTCGGGCATGGGCAGCATCCACCACCTCGCGACCGAGTCCCTGAAGAGCGCCCTCGGCCTGAGCATCGTTCACATTCCCTACAAGGGCACCGGGCAGTCGATCCCGGCGCTCGTCGCGGGCGACGTGACGTTCGCGTACTCCGCGATGCCGTCCATCGCGGCGCACGCGAAGGCGGGGCGGGTGAAGGTGCTGGCGGTGAGCACCGCGCAGCGCTCGCCCACCGCGCCCGACGTGCCGACCGTCGCGGAGCTCGGCGTGCCGGGGTACGACTTTGCGCCGAACATCGGCCTGGTGGCGCCCACCGGGACGCCGGCTGCCATCGTGACGCGCATGTCGCAGGAGATCGCGAAGGCGCTGAAGAGCCCGGAGGTCGCGCAGCGCTTCGCGCAGCTCGACATCGCGCCGGTCGGCAGCACGCCCGAGGAATACGGGGCGCGGATCCGCGCGGCGTCGGAGAAGTACGCGCAGGCGGTGAAGGCGTCGGGGGCGCGAATCGACTGACGCCGGCGGGCGCGCTCGCCCCTCAGGCGCGCTCGGCGCTGGCCTGCGCGCCGAGGTCGAGGCACGCCTCGATGCCGCGGGCGAAGTTCCGGACCATGTTGTCCAGCGTGTACGCGCGCGCTGACGCACGCGCGGCCGCCGCGACCGCCGCATGCCGCGCCGGATCGCGCAGGATCGCGATCACCGCATCGGCGTAGGCCGTCGCGTCGTCGGCGAGGACGAAGCCGTTCGCGCCGTGCTCGAGGTACGCGATCTCGGGTCCGTGCCGGGCGTTCGCAGTGGTGAACAACGGCAGGCCGGCGCAGAACGCGTCGAGCACGTGGAGGCCGACCGCGCCCGGGCTGAGGATCGCGGTCGCGCGTCGGAAATAGGCAGCCTTCTCGGCGCCCTTCTTCACCCCGACGCAGCGCGCCCACGGCCGGCCCGCCAGCCGCGCCTCGAGCATGCCGCGGCTCGGGCCGTCCCCGATCACGACCAGTCGGAAGCCGGGCAAGGCGGCATGGATGCGCTCCGCCGCGTCCGCGAGCAGATCCAGGCGCTTGTCGGGATAGAGCGAGCCGCAGTACAGCCCGAGCGGCGCGCCCGGCGCGAGGCCGGCCTCGTCCGCCACCGCCGCCTGCGACGCGTCGCTCGCACCCGCGAGCTCGGCGAGGAACCGCTCGTTGTCGATCGCGTTGTTGAGGCAGGTGATCCGCTTCGCCGGAAAGCCGCGGTCGGTCAGGATCCTGCGTGTGAGTTCGGTGTAGGCGAACCACCAGTCCACTTTCGTCAGCCAGAAGCGCTTCCAGCGCTCGCGGAGCCCGCCTGGCGCGCCGCTCTGGAAGTTCCGGCCGTGGCCCCAGTACGCGACCCGGGTTCCGGCGAGGACGCGCTGCAGCAGGATCGGGTAGTTCGACAGGATCCGGTTCTCCTGCATGATGATGACCAGGTCCGAGTCGCGCAGCGCGCGCGGAAAGGGCTGCCACAGAAGATCGCGCCCGAGCACGCTCACCCAACGGTTGGCGACCGGATCGGCCCAGGCGACGGTGCCGGTATCGCGCTTGAGCATCTCGCGCGGCGAGGGCTGGCCGTGGACGAGGCGCAACTCGATGCCCCGGCGCTCGCATTCCGCGCGGAGCGCCTCGAACAGCCCGACGCGGTAATGCAACAGCCGATGCTGCAGGACGGTGACCCTGGGCCGGGCGCTCATGACCGCGACCCCGGCGGGGCACCGTCGATCGCCGGCGCGATCGTGCAGTGGTCGTAGCCCCGCTCCGAGAACGTGAACGTGCCGTTCGCGATCGCCGCCTCGTGGGCCGCGATGTCCCCCGGGGCGGCGAACCGCTCGCCGATGGCCCGCGCCGGCGACCCCGCGACGATGGCATAGGGCGCCACGTCGCGCGTGACCACCGACCCGGCGGCCACGATCGCGCCGCGCCCGATCCGCACGCCGCTCAGGACGATCGCGCCGTAGCCGATCCAGACATCGGGTTCGACGACGACCCGCTCGTGGCGCCACGGGCTGGGGCGACGAACGCTGCCGATCCACGGCGAGAACCGGACCGGAAACCCGACAGCGCGAAAATCGTGATCGTGCCGGCCGACGAACGCCACGCGATTGGCAATCAGGACGTGATCGCCGATCTCGCTGTTGCACTCGACATGGACGTCCTTGCCGATGTAGACGTTGTTCCCGATCGTGATGCGGTCGGGGGCCCAGAGCGTCGCGTTGCGGCCGATGTGCAGGCCGTGCCCGCGATACACCACCGACCGCGAGCGCAGCACCGTCAGCGCCGTGCGCAGCCGCTTCAGTCCGGCGACCAGCGCGGCGATCATGGCGCGGCGGGACGGTTGCGCCGGCCGCGGGAGCGCGCGTTGTCGAGCTGCGGCACGTCCGGCGTCACACGTACCCCAGGCCGTGCTTGTGCGCCCTAACGGTCCCGAAGATTCGATTGCAGGCTCGTGCGCCGAAGGGCGAGGACACGATCGTCACCCAGCGGCGGAACGACGGCGCTGGCACCCCGTCGAAGCAGATTCGCGGCAGTCGCGTAGTCTGGCCGGCCCGGGTGACTGCGCCGTGCTGCACAATGTGCTGGTGCGTCAGCCCGAGGTCGCGGGCGACGCGCTCCCAGGACGCGTTGCAGCGGCCCCACGGCCAGGCGAGGTGACGGAAATAGGCGCGCGGTAGTCGCAGCTCGTCGACCAGCAGGTCGACCGAGGTGGCGAGGTTCTCGGCCACCACCCTCTCCGTGCCGGCCGCGCTCGGCCAGCGTTCGTGCGAATGGGAGTGCGACTGGAACTCGAGCACCCCTTCGGCCGCGAGCGCGCGCGCCTCGCTCCAGGAGAGGTGGTTGCTGCTCGCGCCCGCCACCTCGCCGGTCGGCCCGGAACGCCCGCAGAGTCCGGTGATCAAGAACGCCACCCCGGTGAACCCGTAGCGCCGCAGCGCGGGCGCGACGGTCTCGGACAGATCGGCGTACCCGTCGTCGAAGGTGAAGAGGAGCGCCTTGCGGGGCACCGCGTTCGCCGATCCCGCGAGCACGCGATCGAACTCCGCGAGGGTGAGCGAACGGTAGCCTCGATCCGCGAGCCAGGCCAGCTCGCGCTCGAAGGTCGCCGGCGGCGTGGAGAACGTGTCGCCGCTGTCGTCGACGTGGTGATAAAGGAGGATCGGGATCGTCGGTGTCATGTCGGAGCGGCGCTCGCGGTGTCGCGTCGCCGGGCGGAGTCTACGAAAACTGTCTCGGGCGGTAAACGCGCTGATAGCTTGAAGCACAAGCGCAAGCAATTCGATCACGCCGCTTGGCTACGCCGTGACATAGTGCGCGGCGTCCCCGTTTTAACAAAAGTTGTCATTCACTCGCACCGAATCGGCGATAGCGTGCGGTCCTCTGCGCGCGCATGCGGCAAAGCAGCCGCCGCGCGCGCCATACGCCGACCGAAGGACGCAAGTGCTGCACTCGATGAACACGCTGCCCGAGGCGGGCGCGCCGCGCGCGGCGTACATCAAGGGATTGCCGATCAGCCTCGCCTCGATCGACGACGTGCTGGTGGAGATGACCCGCGCGATCGAGTCGCGCGAGCTTGGGCATTACATCTCGATCACGAACACGGAAGCGATGTACCACGGGCTCAGAATCCCGGCGCAAGGCGCCTACATCCGCGGCGCCGACTTCTCTCTCTGCGACGGTGTCGGCGTGATCGCGGCCGGCTGGGCATGGGGGCATCGCATCCGCCGTCTGAACGGGCCCGTCCTCCAGCTCGAGTGTTCGCGCCACGGCGTCGCGCCCGGCTGGCGGCACTTTTTCTACGGCGGCAAGGAGGGCGTCGCGGAGGCGATGGCGGCGCGCCTCAAGGCGCAGTTCCCGGGACTGGTCGTTTGCGGGACCTACTGCCCGCCGTTCCGCGACCACACAGCGGGGGAGGACGAGGCGGTGGTGCAGATGATCAACGAGGCGCGGCCCGACGTCGTCTGGGTCGGGCTCGGGCTGCTCAAGCAGGAGCGGTGGATCGCCGCGCACCTGGGCCGGGTCAGGGCCCCCTGGATGATCGGGGTCGGCGCGTCCTTCGACTACCTGTCGGGCGCGATTCCGTGGGCGCCACCGATCCTGCGGCGGCTGGGGCTCGAATGGGTCTTTCGCCTCGTTCTGCAACCGCGACTACGGGCGCGGCGCTACTGGTGGTCGTTCGTCTACGTCCTGGAGGCGACCGCCGAAGGACTGGCCTCCGGCCGTTTCCTGAGGAAACCATCCGCGGGATAGGCGCCACTCAGGTTGGCCCGCGCTTCTCCAAGTTTCTCCATTCTTCTCAGAAAGTTGAATAGACGATGATTCGAATCGGCCTGGTCGGCCTGGGGAAGATGGGAATCTCCCACTACGCCATCCTCAATGCGCACCCCGAGGTCGAGCTCGCAGCGGTCTGCGACTCGGCGCAGTACGTGCTCGGGACCTTGAGCAAGTACACCGGCGTACGCACCTTCTCCGACTACCGTCGAATGATCGACGAAGCCGCGCTCGACGGCGTCGTCGTGGCGACGCCGTCGCGGACCCACGCCGATATCGTCCGCTACGCGCTCGACCGCAACCTCGATGTCTTCTGCGAGAAGCCGTTCGTGCTCGATCCCCGCGACGGGGAGCAACTCGTCGAGCTCGCCCGGCAGCGCGCCCGGGTCACGCAGGTCGGCTACCACTACCGCTTCGTAGGCGCGTTTCGGGAAGCGAAGCGACTCGTGTCCGCCGGGGCGCTCGGGCGAATCCACCACGTGCGTGCCGAGGCATACGGACCGGTCGTCCTGCGCCCCAAGGGTTCGACCTGGCGCGGCGCGCGCGCCGAGGGCGGCGGCTGCCTCTACGACTACGCTTCCCACGCGATCGACCTGGTCAACTACCTTGTCGGCCCGCCCGCCGCGGTGAGCGGAACGTCGCTCGGGAAGGTCTTCTCCCGCGACGTCGAGGACGAGGTGTACTCGACCCTGCACTTCCCTGACGGCGCGAGCGGGCAGCTGGCGGTGAACTGGAGCGATCCGAGCTATCGCCGCATGACGACCCGGGTGACCGTCTGGGGCAGCAATGGCCGGATCAACGCCGACCGGCAGGAGTGCCAGATCTATCTGCGCGAGCAGGCCGAGGGCGTACCGGACGTCGGAACCGGGTGGACGGTGCGGTACACGACGGAGCTCACCGAACCCGTGTGGTTCTACCTGCGCGGCGAGGAATACTCCGCGCAGATCGACCAGTTCGTCCAGGACATGAAGCTCAGGCAGACCGAGAGCTTGAATTCCTTCGCATCCGCGCTCGCGGCCGACCGCGTGGTCGAGTTGCTGCTGCGCGACGCCGAGTCACCCCGCGCAAGCGGGAGCGCCGCCTTCCCTCCCCAGCCGTCCGTCCCCGCGCGCCGCGGGCTGCTGGCGTCCTTCAAGCGCGTCTTCTCCCACTGAGGCGGCGCGAGCATGCATCGAGTTCTCTTCGGCGACAACCAGTTCTTCGGCATCAACCACATGTCGGACGAGAAGGCGCGCGCGCAGGCGATGCGGTTCCAGGACACGCGCGCCATCCTCGACGCGCTCGAGGCTGCCTACGCGGAGGGCATCCGGGTGTTCATGTGCACGACCCACGAGCGGGTCGCGGCCGTCTGCGAGCACTTCCGGGCGAACGCCGCACGCTTTCCGGACTTCGAGTTCTATCCGTGCATGCCTTACGCACACAAGTACGCCGACGCAGTGACCGAACACGGGATCGTCGAGGCCCTGCGCCAGTTCCTGCCGCAGGACGGCGCGCTCGGCGCGCTCGTCCGCGGCGGGATCTCGGCCGCGAAGAAGGATGTCGAAGGCATCGCGCAACTCCTGGTCGATGCCGAGATGAAGATGTTCGCCGGACTGAAGACGCCGGTCATCTTCCTGCAGAACGTGGTCGCCGACCTCCTGCTCGGAATGGGCCTCAAGGACGCCTTCCGCATATTCGCCGATCACGTGCGCCGCAAATACGATGCCGAGCCGGGATTCATCACCATGAACCTCCCAAAGATGCTCGACACGCTCGAGGAGGTGGGCATTCGCAACCCGATCGTGTGCAGCAACATCAACAAGATCGGTTTCCGGATGTGCGGTGGCCTGGCGAGCTACGAGAAGCAGCTCGCCACCCGCCAGTTCCGCGCGATCGCGATGTCGGTGTTCGCCTCGGGGGCGATCCCGCCGCGCGAGGCGATCGAGTACGTCTGCGGTCTGAACGGCGTCGAGTCGATCGTTTTCGGCGCCTCGAGCCGCGCCAACATCCGCCAGACGAACCAGCTCATCCAGGAGTGCTGGCACCGGCGCGTGCCGACCCCCGCCTGAGCCGCGACCGGCGGCTGCGACACCGCCCCGGCGAAGCGGGCGTACGGTTCACCGCCGCGGAATGGCGCCGTTCCCGGGGACTTCGCCGCGCGGAGACCCCACTGAGCAGCGGTCCGCGGGGGCGCTCCGAGGGCTCGCGTCAGTAGGCGTTCTCGCTGCGCCCGAGTACGACGGAGATCGTCTTGAGGATGATCATCAGGTCGAGCCCGAGCGACCAGCTGCGCAGGTAAGCGAGATCGAGTTCGATGCGCTTCTCCATCTTCTCGAGCGAATCGGTCTCGCCGCGGAATCCGGAGACTTGCGCAAGCCCTGTGATGCCCGGCTTGACCTTGTGCCGGATCATGTACCCCTTGATCTGCTTCCGGTACAGCTCGTTGTGCGCCGCGGCGTGAGGCCGCGGTCCGACGATGCTCATGCGCCCCTGGAGCACGTTGATGAACTGGGGCAGCTCATCGAGCGAGGTCCGCCGAAGAATGCCGCCCAGGGGCGTCACCCGGGGATCGTCCTTCTTCGCCTGCGGCACGTGCGCCCCGTCCTGCATGACCCGCATGGTCCGGAACTTGTAGACGGTGATGTCCCGGCCGTCCAGCCCGTAGCGGCGCTGCTTGAACAGCACGGGCCCGGGCGAGCTCGCCTTGACGCCGATCGCGATCGCGATCAGCAGCGGCCAGATGAGCGCAAGGATCAGGCTGGCGACGATGAAATCGAAGACCCCCTTGACCAGGCTGTTCACTTCGTCGTGCGGGGTCTCGCAAACGGCGAGGACCGGGATCCCGTTGACCTCGTCGAGTCGCGCCTGGATCACGTCGAACAGGAAGATGTCGGGCACGAAGTAGATCGACGCCGTAGTGTCGCGCAGCTCGTCGAGGAGCTTCAGCAATCGCACCTGCGACGACATCGGCAGGGCGATGAAGACGGTGTCGATGCGGTGCGCCTTGACGAACTCCGGGAGGTCGGTCAATCGCCCCTTGAGGCCCCAGTCGGGCACCTTCCCCAGCCGCTCCGCGGCACGATCGTCGAACAGCCCGAGGAGACGCACCCCGAGCGCAGGATGGGAGTCGAACTGTTCGCCGAGCTTCCGGCCCACGTCCGACAGCCCCACCAGCACCGCCGTGCGGGCGCTCTGGCGGGACAGGATGCGCGGCGCCACGACCGGGAGCGTCAAGCGGGAAACATAGATCAGGGCCGGCGCCATCAGGGCCCAGGTGAACAGGACGTCGCCCCGGAAGTGCGAGATGTACCCCGTGAGCAGGCCCAGCACGAGGAACACGCCGACCGCGAACGCCCAGCTCCAGACGACGCGCCACAGGCGCTGCCGCCCGGCGCCCGAGCCCAGCGCGAGCGGGTAGACGAACGAGACGGCGAGGAGCGCCAGCACCGCATCGGGCGCGTCGAACGTCTCTCCGTAGGCGAGTGTGATCGCAAACAGCGACCCGGCCACGAGCAGCGGATCGGTGACCGTCTGGATCGCCGCGATCAGCGAGAGCTTGCGGCGCACGATTCGCGACTGGGCATCCCGTGCCATCAGACGCTCCAGGTCGGTCAGCATCCGCATCGATCGCGCCCGAACGGGGAGAGCACAGCGCTACGGGATCGGACGGAAACGGGAAGACAATCGAACACCACCATCGACACGACGCACTTCGCAGGTTGTTGGAGTCCCGATAGGGTAGGCAGAACGTCGTTGCGAATCTGTTAAACAAGGAAAAACGGTTTGACAGTTCGCACGCGGGGCGACACGACGCCCGACGCGCGCGCGCTGATCCGGAGCGCGCCGACCACGCCGCGTTCGGCGCGCCCGGCGCCGCGACCGCCCTCTGCCGGCCGCCCCGGCGCGGCGCACGGGTCACTGGCGCCAGCGTGCCGGCGGCACCGGCAGAGCCGGTGGTGGCCCCTTCGTGGGGCGTTTGTCACGCCGGCGCCTAGGGGTATAGAAGACTGGCGCCGGGTGATGTAAAGTCGCGGCCAAGAAGCGAGATTTCGTCTTAGCTCACTCCGCGAATCCGTTGACGGAGAAGTGATCGCCGGCCTGCAGGCGAGTGGGGACGACCTTTCAAACAACGACGAGAAGAACCATGGGCGAGGAACTCAAAGGGCACCTCTTAGGCACCCCTTCGGTCGTCACGCGGCCACGGACGGCGAAATTCGCATGGCTCGGCGTCGCGGTCGCGGTGATGGCTGCAGCGCCCGCGCTGGCGCAGCAGGAACGCCAGCTGCTCCCGCTCCTCCCGGGCCCGCTGCCGACCGACTATGGACTGCTCCTGGAGTTGCCCGAGGCGGAATTTCCCGGTCGCTTCTGGTTCGGCGCCGGGGTGGACTTCGGTCACGACAACAACGTCTTCCGCGGGGCCCCTACTCTGGGGAATTCGAACTCCACGTGGCTCACCCGGCTCTACGGTCAGGTGAACATGGCCCTGCCGGTGGGCCGCCAGCGGTTTCTTGCCCAGCTGTCGGTGAGCGACTACAAGTTCTCGGACCTGTCCTATCTCAACTACACGGCCCCTGAGTTTCGCGGCGCCTGGCTGTGGCAGGCCGGCAACGACTGGCAGGGCGAGGTGACGTACAACCATCTCCAATCGATCGCGAGCTTTCTCGACACCCCGCCGTACTTCAAGAACGTGCAGACGCTCGATTACGCGACTGCAAACGCAGAGTACGCGCTCACCCCGCGCTGGCGGATCGGCGGAGGGGTGATCGGATACCAGGCGTCCAACAGCAGCGACGTGTCCAGTGCGGCGAACGTCCGGCAGCTGACCGGCGAGCTCGGTGTTCGCTACCTCGCGACGGATCAGAACTACGTCCGGCTCTTCGGGGCGTTCTCGAACGGGGACTATTACGACCGGACACCGAGTCCAAGCTTCGACGACCAGTACGACCAGTACGACGTCGGTGTCGAGGTTCTCTATGGTGTGACCGACATCAGCTTCCTTCGTGGCCGCGTCGGTTATACGAACCGTCAATATCCCAACGTCTCGTCGCGGGACTTCAGCGGCCCGACCGGGCGGCTCGATTTCATCTGGGGGATCAGCCCGAAGACGTCGATCGACTTCAGCGTCCGCCGGGAAATCGGCGTCTTCGAGACGGCCTTGTCCAACTACTACGTCACGACCGCGGTTGGCGTCGCGCCGCACTGGGAGATCTCCCCGCTCCTGCGCTTCGAGGCCGCCTACGAGCACTGGTGGCGGGAGTACCTCGGCGACCCGGTCGTCGGCGGGGTCGCGATCTCCGGCCTGCCGCAACGGGACGACCAGCTGAACTTCGTGCGCGCTGCGTTCATCTGGACCCCGACGCGCAACTGGCTGCTCCGCCTCGGCGCCCAATGGTCCGACCGCAATTCGAACTACAACGAGTTCAACTTCGGCAACGACACCGTCGTCTTCGGCACCGTCCAGTTCGGCTTCTAGCCACCGCCGGTCTTTCCGGCGGTGGCGTCAAAGCGACTCCATCGCGTCGCCCGCGGCCGGCGATCCGGTCTGTGACGCCGACGTGACACAGCCGCTCCGTCGGTCGCAGTAACACCATCTTCGCGTCCGCCGCAGGTCCTTCCGCCGATCGCGTCAACGCAAACTTCTGTTAAATCAATCGGCGCAGCGTTAACTTGTGCCGGCCCTGATTTCCCGGCTCGATATCATTCAATGCGGTTTCGCGGCGCGGCGCATCGGTCTGTTACCGGTTCGCATGCAACGGAAGCCCGTGACGATCGAAAGATATCAACCGGAGCAGCAATCAACTATGACGACGCGAGCGTTCCAACTCCTCCTGCTGGTGCTGGGTGCGGTCTTCGCCGCCACGGTCGGCGCGCAGTCGCGCGACTTTGCGCTCGGACCGGGCGACCTCATCAACGTCAAAGTCTTCCAGAACCCGGACCTCTCCGGCGACTTGCGGATATCGGAAGTCGGCACGATCAACTTCCCGCTCGTGGGCGAGTTGAAGGTGAGCGGTCTCACCGTCGACGACGTCGGCTCGATGATCTCCAAGCGCCTGCAGGACGGGAACTACGTCAAGCAGCCGTCGGTGACCGTCGGGATCGCGCAGTTCCGGAGCCTGCAGGTGTCGGTCCTCGGGAACGTGACGCGCCCGGGCAAATACCCTCTAGAGAAGTCGGTGAACCGCATCAGCGAGATCGTGGCCCTCGCCGGCGGCGTCACGACGGTCGGCGCCGACACTGTCTGGATCATCCGCCAGGAAGGCGGGAAGGAGCAGAAGCTCGAAATCGATCTCCCGGGCATCCTCCAGTCCGGTGACCTGACGAAGGACATCGCCGTCAAGAACGGAGACACGGTGTTCGTGCCGCGCGCGCCCGTCTTCTACATCTACGGCGAAGCGCAGCGCACCGGACAGTACCGGATCGAGCGTGGCATGAACGTCACTCAGGCGCTCGCGGTGGGCGGTGGACCGACCACGCGCGGGACGGACAAGGGCGTGCGCCTGTCGCGCCGGGACGCGAACGGCAATCTCGTGACGCGCGAGGCGAACCCAAGCGAACCGATCCTGCCGGACGACATCCTGCAGGTGCGCGAGCGGCTCTTCTAGTCGCGGATTCCCCCGGGCATCGATGAAAGAGCCGGCCGGCAGCCCCCTCGGATCCGCGCCGGCCAATCCCACAATCACTCAAACGGACGTCCACGAATGAGCTTCCTCCAGTACCTGTCGGTGTTGAAAGCGCGGCGCTCGATGATCCTCGGCATTCTCGCGGCGGTCGTGGGGCTGGCGGTTGCGGTGAGCCTCCTGATGCCGAAGACCTACTCCGCGACCGCGACCGTGATGGTCGACGTCAAGTCGACCGACCCGGTCGGGAACGTGGCCCTGGGTACGGCGCTCCAGCCGGAGACGCTGCAGGGGTATCTCACGACGCAGGCGGAGATCATCGGGAGCGAGCGGACGGCCGCCAAGGTCATCAAGGCGCTCGACCTCGAGAAGGATGCGGAGTTGCGGGAGCGGTGGGCGGCCCGCTCCGCCGATCGGCTGCCCTTCGAGGCGTGGCTCTACGAGCACCTGCGGCGCAAGCTCGAAGTCAGGCCGATGCGCGACCGCAGCCTGATCGAGATCACGTATTCCGACCCCGACCGGCGGACCGCCGCCAACGTGGCAAACGCGTTCGCCCGGGCGTACCTCGAGACCGATCTCGAGATGAAGGTCGACCCGGCCCGCACCTCGACGGCCTTCTTCGACGAGCGCACGAAGGCGGTCCGGACCAAGCTGGAGCAAGCGCAGGTGAAGCTCTCCGAGTACCAGCGCAAATGGGGAATCCTCGTCTCGGACGAGAAGTTCGATACCGAGAATACGCGCCTCGCCGAGCTCTCGACCCAGCTCACCGCGATCGAGGCGGCCGCTGGCGAGGCTGATTCGAAGCGCAGACAGGGCGGCAGCCTGTCCGAAGTCCAGCTGAGCCCGGCGGTCCAGAACCTGCGCGCCGAACTGGTGAAGTCGGAGGCCAAGCTCAGGGACGTCAGCTCCCAGTACGGCCCGAACCACCCCCTCTACCAGCGCACGGAGGCGGAGACCAGAACGCTGCGCGAGGCGGTCGCGGCGGAGACCAGTCGGGCCGCCGGCACGGTGGGCAGCTCCGCGCGCGTCGCCCGCGAAAGGGAGGCGCAAATCCGGGCGGCGTACGAAGTCCAGCGCAAGCGGGTGCTCGCGATGAAGGAGGCGCGCGACGGGGCGTCCCTGCTCGTCCGGGATCTCGAGAACGCGAACAAGGAGTACGAAGCCCTGCTGACCCGCCTCGGTCAAACCCACCTCGAGAGCCAGATCAAGCAGACCAACGTCACGATCCTCAACCGGGCGATGGAGCCGTACTACGCATCCAGCCCGAAGCTGGTGCTGAACCTGGTCCTGGCCGTGTTCCTGGGACTGGTCGGCGGCATCGGCACGGCTTTCGCGCTCGAGGTGGTGGATCGCCGGATCAGGGATGCGAACGACCTGGGTGAAACGCTTCGGGTTCCGGTGCTGGCAGTCCTGGAGCCGGAAGGTTCACACCGGTTGGCCGGCGGCGGCGGGATGCTGCGCCTGACGGGGCCGTCACCGAAAGCTGCGACTTAAGAGGGAGCCAACTCATGCATCGCGACAATCCCAGCAACGTCATTCCTGCCTTTGGCCACGGCGCAAAGATCGCCGAGCAGGGCCCGCTCGCTGCGATCGAAGCCGCCGCCGGCGGGGCGCCCGCCCTCTCGGTCGGGGCGATCCTCATGCAGAAGGGGAAGCTCACCGCCGAGGGAATCGAGCAGGTCCAGCAACTCGAGCACGACGAGGGGCTGCGCTTCGGCGAGGCGGCGATCAAGCTCGGGCTCGTCAGCGAAGCCGATCTGCGCGTCGCGCTCGCCGAGCAGTTCGACTTCCCGTGCCTGCTGCCCGGGGACGGGAGGCTCTCGTCGTCCCTCATCGCCGCCTATCACCCGTTCGATTCGCGGGTGGAGGCGTTCCGCGCCCTGCGGGCGCAGGTGACGCTGCGGTGGCTCGACGCGGATCACGGCGGGCGGACACTCGCGATCGTGAGCCCCGAACGCGAGGAGGGCCGCAGCTACCTCGCGGCGAACCTGGCCGTCGTGTTCGCGCAGCTCGGGGCGCGTACCGTGCTGGTCGACGCCAACATGCGCAACCCCCAGCAGCACGCGCTGTTCAAGCTGCCAAACCGCAGCGGCCTCTCGTCGATCCTCGCCGGGCGCGGGAACGGCAACTCGATCCAGCGCGTCGAGCCGTTCGAGACGCTGTCGATCATCACCGCGGGCGCAATCCCGCCGAACCCGCAGGAGCTGCTCGCGCGCCCGACCTTCACCCAGCTGCTCGACGAGCTGGCGAAGGTGTTCTACGTGGTCATCGTCGACACGCCCGCCGGGGTGGGCGTCGCCGACGTCCAGCTCATCTGCCGGTGCACGCGCGCCGCGCTCATGGTCTTGCGGAAGGACTACTCCCGGACCAAGACCGCAAACCGCTTGGTCGACGAGCTGAGCCCGACCAAGGCGACGCTGATCGGCACGGTGCTGAACGAGTTCTGACACCGAGCGGCAGCGCAGTACGGGCCGGCCGGTCGCATGAGGTTCGCCGGCTCGCGACCGCGGAGTGAGACCCGCCCCGGCCGGCCTCCCTTCCGGGCACGCCCGGGCGCACACCGTGCGGCCCCGTCTGAAGCTCCCGTACCGTGGCTATGACCCCAGACAGGAAGTACGAGCGCGGCTCTCTCGTAAGGCGCAGCCTCCGCGCGCTCCAGTGGAGCTATCTCGGCGTCGGCGCGCGTGTCGTGCTGCAGCTCACCGCACAGATCGCGCTCGCACGACTGCTGGGCCCCACGGCGTTCGGCGAAGTGGCCGCGGCGATGGCGTTCGTGCTCGTGGCGGGCATCGTGGTGGAGCTCGGCCAGGGTGTCGCGCTCGTCCAGGCGCCGAAGCTCGAGCCGGCCGATATCAAGGTCGCCTTCACGCGCGTCGTGCTGGCCGCGCTCGGGGCGGCGGCGATCATCGTCATTTCCGCAGACCTCGTCGCCGCGCTGTTCGACGACGAGCAAGTGGCTCCCGTGCTCCGATGGATGACCCTCGCGCTCGTCTTCCAGGCGCTCGGCGCGATCTCTCTCGGGCTGCTCAGGCGCAATCTCGACTTCAAGTCGGTGCAGATCGCCCAGGTAACGAGCTATTTCGTCGGGTTCGTGGTCGTCGGCGTGAGCTGTGCGTGGCTCGGTGCCGGCGAGTGGAGTCTCGTCGCCGCCTGGGTCACCCAGACGCTGGTCGCGTCGGCCATCCAGTATGCGCGCGCGCCACACCCGCTCGGTCTCACGCTGCGGCCGGGCCAAGCGCCACTCATGGGGTTCGGTCTCCGCACCGTCGTCGCGAGCATGGCGAACTGGAGCATCGAGAACCTGGACACCGTGATGGTCGGTCGGGCCTTCGGCACGACCACGCTCGGGGCCTACTCGATCGCGTACAACCTGGTACGCACGCCGGTCAACCACATGGTATTCGCGCTGCAACAGGTGCTCCAGCCGTTCACGGCCCGCGCCCGGGACGACCGAGAGACGGTAGGCAAGGCGTACCTCACTCTGCTCTGGGTCGTGAGCCTGATTGCCATGCCGACCTTTTTCGGGCTGGCGGCCCTCGCACCGACAGCGGTCGAGGCGCTGTACGGGCCGGCATGGATCGCCGCCATTCCGGTGCTCGTGCCTCTCGCGGCAGCGATGCCCCTGCAGGCCATTCAGGCCGTCGGCGGTCCGGTGCTGTGGGGCACCGGCCGCGTCGGCCGGGAGATCATGGTGTCGTTCTCGGTCGCGGCGCTGCTGGTCGCGGTGCTCGCGCTCGCCGCACACTACTCGGTCGTGGCGATGGCCTGGGGCGTCTGGCTCGTGTACCTGATCCGGTCGGTGTGGATCACCGCGATCGTGTCCAGGCTGCTCGGTCTTCCGGTCGCGCTTTCGCTTTCGATGGCGCGCGGTGGCGCGCTCGTCGGCGTGCTCACGGCGGCCCTCCTGTTCGGCGCCGACCAGGGATTCACCGCGCTCGGAATCGCCCCGCTGGCCCGCCTCGCCCTGGTGATCGCGCTCGGCGCCGTGCTGCTGCCGACGCTCGCATTCCTGCTGATGCGGGCGATCCTGCCGGCCGAGCTGCGTGACGTCGTGACGCAGTTGCTCGAGCGCCTGCCGCCGCGGCTGCGGGGCTGGCTTGGCCGGTGCTGGGTACCGGACGCGGACATTGGTGACTGCGCGCTGCGCGGGGGCAAGTAACGGCGCCCGCGAGGCGATCCGGGCGCGACGGGGCCAGTGTCGAATGCCATTCGTTGTTGCGTAAAGAAGAGGATGCGAGGAACGTGAGAACAGTGCTGGGAATCCAGGTCGGTCACGACGCGGCGGCAGCCTTGATCGTCGACGGGAGGATCGTTGCCGACGTCGCCGAGGAGCGCTTCACCCGGGTGAAGAACGACAGCTCCTTCCCGCTTCACGCGATCGAGTACTGCCTGCAGCACGCGGGGATCACGTCCGCCGATCTCGACGCGGTAGCGCTGCCGAGCCGGTACCTGCACCCCGATGTGCCGGTGTTCCTCGACATCCCGGAGAGCGCCCTTCCGCGCGAGGACCGGACGCTGAAGTCCAAGATCAAGCAGGCGGTGCTCAGCTACAGCTCGCTTGGCAGCAAGGAACACACCATCCTGCCGGCGTACCAGAAGCCCATCGCGCTGGCGCCGAACTGCAAGGTCGTGACGGTCGACCATCACAAGGCGCATGCGGGGTCGGCCTACTACACCTCGGGCCTGAACACCGAACGCGTGCTGGTCGTCACCATGGACGGCATCGGCGACCACACGGCGGTCGGAATCTGGCAGGGCCACGGCAACCGCCTGGAGTTGATCCGGTCTTGGGGCGGCGAGGCGTCGCTCGGCTGGTTCTACTCAAACTGCACCGAAGCGCTCGGCTGGCGTCACGGCAGCGACGAATGGAAGACGATGGGTCTCGCGCCTTACGGCACCGCACGGCCGGGCGCGCTCGACGGCTACTACCCGACCTTCCGGGCGGGCGAGCTGGTGAAGCCGCACGAGTACCGCGGTGGCGGTCGCTGGCTCGACCACTCGGCCTACCACTATCACTTTGCCGATGCCTACCCGCTGGAGAAGATCGCCCGGAATCTCGGGCGCGAGGACTTCGCGGCCGAAACGCAGCGCGTGTTCGAGGCGCAGGCGAACGAAATCATCCTGCCGTGGCTGAAGAAGATGGGGACGCGACACCTGTGCGCGGCCGGCGGCGCGTTCCTGAACGTGAAGGCAAATCAGAATCTCTGGTACACGGGTGAGCTCGACACGCAGTGGGTCTATCCCAATCCCGGTGATGCCGGCCTCGCGGTCGGCGCGGCGCTCTGCGTCTATTTCGAGAACACCCCCGGCGCCAGGCACGAGCGCCTGCGCGACCTCTATCTCGGACCGGAATTCTCCAACGATGAGATCCGCCGCATCCTGGACGAACGGGGGCTCGCGTACACCTACGTCGACGACCCGTCGGCGAGCGCCGCCGAATGCCTTGCGGAAAACCTGATCGTCGGGTGGTTCCAGGGTCGCATGGAGTCGGGCCCGCGGGCGCTCGGGAACCGGTCGATCCTGATGAGCCCCCTCAAAGCGGAGCACAAGGACGTGATCAACCGCTGTGTGAAATACCGCGAGGCATTCCGACCGTTCTGCCCGTCGATGCTGTACGAGAAGGCGTCCGAGTATCTCGTGCAGAGCCGCGACGAGCGATTCATGATTACGTCGTTCGCGGTGCATCCGGAGCAGCGGGGCAGGATTCCCGCCGTGGTGCACGTGGACGGCACTGCGCGTCCCCAGATGGTGCGGCAGGACATCAATCCCAGGTACTACGACTTGATCAAGGCGTTCGGCGATCGCACCGGTGAGCACGCGATTCTGAACACCTCCTTCAACGTCAAGGGCGAGCCGATCGTTTGCCATCCACGCGAGGCCATCCGCTGCTTCTACGACACCGGCCTCGACGTGCTGTTCGTCGGCAATTACAAGCTGGTCAAGCCGAAGCTGCAGCAGGTGCGGCCGGCATGAGCGCGGCGGCGATACTCACGCGCGGATCGTGGTGCGCTAACCGGCGCTCCCGGGCACGGTACGGAATGCTCAGGATGAAGTCCGCATGAAGATCGGCATCGCCGGCTACGTCGGCACGGACAACATCGCGGGGTGGCTGGGACCTGCTGCCGCGAAGCTGCCCAGGGGATTCCCGGGCGCGCCGCTCTTCGCCGGGCTGATCGCTGCGCTGCTCGATCGCGGACACGAGGTCTCGGTGTACACCCTGAGCGACGACATCCCGCCCGCGACGAAGACCCCGATCGTGGCGCGGGGCGGGCCGTTGACCGTCTATTACTGCCCGTACCGCCGGCACTCGTTCCGACCAAACGGCCGCTACCTCGGCCGCAGCCTCGATTTCTTCCGCGTCGAGCGCAATGCGCTGCGCCGGGCGATCGAGACGGACGCGCCCGATCTCGTGCACGCGCACTGGACATACGAGCTTGCGATGGCCGCCATCGACTCCGGCCTCCCGTATGTCGTGACCTGTCACGACTCGCCGATGAAGGTCCTGCTGCACTTCCGCAATGCGTATCGGCTCGGCCGCTATCTCATGGCCCGCAGCGTGCTGAGACGGGCAACCCATCTCACGGCGGTATCGCCCTATCTCCGCGACGAGGTCAAGCCGATGGCCTCGGCGCCGATCGAGGTCGTCCCGAATCCGATCTCGCCGGCCGTGCTCAGGATGGCCCCCGACCGGGCGCGCGTCTTCGATCCGGTGGCACCGCGCCTCGCGATGGTGGTGAACGGATGGATCGACCTGAAGAATCCGAAGGGAGGGCTGGCCGCGTTCGCGGAGCTGCGCAGGTCCGCGCCCGGCGCCGAGCTGCACGTGTTCGGCGTCGACTACGAGCCGCATGGCCCGGCCGCGCAGTGGGCGCGGCGCCGCGGCTTGGCCGCGGGCGTCACGTTCCACGGACCGCTCGCGCAGCGGGACTTGCTGGCCGCGCTGCAGACGATGCACCTCCTGCTGCACCCGTCGTTCGAGGAGGCCGGGAGCATGATCGTGACCGAAGCGATGGCGCTCGGTCTCCCGGTGATCGGCGGGAAGGCGAGCGGCGCAATGCCCTGGATCACGGGAGACGGGGCCGCCGGAATCATGACCGACGTCAGACAACCGGACCGGCTCGCCGCCGCGGTCCGGGCGCTGCTCGAGGAGCCGGGTCACTACGCGCGCTGCGCCGAAGGCGCGGTCGCCCGCGCTCGCGCGGTGTTCGCCGCCGATGCCGTCGCAAGGCAGTACGAGTCGGTCTACCGCGCGGCACTCCGCGATCATCTTCCGGCTGCAGCGGCAGCCCAACGGAGCGCAGGGTAGCGTCCGCCCGCCCCACCTTGCCGGAGTCGTCCTATGCAAGAGCTCATCACGCTCACCGCCGGTCTCGCGATTGCCATCCCCTTGGCGATTGCCCTCCCCTTGCTGATCTGGGCCGCGTACACGCGGCTGACTGTCGGCCTCGTGCTTGTGCTGACGACTTTCTTCCTGGAGGTCGTATACGTGGAGTATCCAGGCCTCTGGGTCGGTATCTACCTCTATCCGAGCGACCTGGTATTCCTGACCCTCGCCGTCCCCGCCACGCTTCGACTGCTCTTTGCACGCGACTTCCCCGGCCGATCGCTGCCCTGGCTGCTGTTCGGCGTGATGATCGGCGCGTCCTTCGTCATCGGGCTCTCGCAGTTCGGACGCGCGGCGGGAACCGACTTCCGGAACTATTTCTACGTATGGGTCTGCGCGCTGTACTTCATGAGCTTCCCGATCGACGAGGCACGCATGAAGTCGATCCTGCGCACCTGGCTCCTGTTCTCCGGCCTGTTCGTCGCGCTCGCGGCCTTCCGCGGGATTGCCGAGTTCGCCGGCATGCCGATTGCGAGCACCTGGCGCGGAACGGGTGCGGCGGCGGTGTTCCGCGTGCTGCCCTCCGGGGCAACGCTCTTCCTGCTCAACACGCTCCTGATCCTGATGTACGCGGTCACGGCGCGCTCGGCGAAGCGCTGGATGTGGATTGCCGTGCCCGTGCTGATCGCCACCGTGCTGATCATGCAGCACCGTTCGGTCTGGATCGCCGCGGGGGTCGCGATCGCCGTGCTGTATCTTGTGTTTCCCGGGCAGGTCCGGCTCAAGCTGGCCCGGCCGCTCCTGGCCGGTACCTTTGCCCTCGCGCTCGTCGGCGGCGGCTTCGTCGGCTACGGGAAGTTGGACAGCCTGATGTATAGCGTCACGCAATCGGCTTCCACCGCAACCGACCTGTATGGGGGCACCGGTGGCGGTCGTCTCTATGGCTGGGGGCAACTCCTCGACCAGCTATCGCCCGAGGAGTACCTCACCGGCAAGCCGTTCGGCAGCGGCTACGAGCGCTACGAGTTCCCGAACGTGCGCTGGAAAGCGACGTGGGATCCCCACAACTTCTACGTCCAGACCCTGCTTCGCACCGGCATCCCGGGACTCGCGCTCCTGCTCGGCGTGTACGCGCTCACGCTGCGGCGCCTGCTGCGGGACAAGGGCCTGTCCGGGCTTCCCGATCTTCCGCCCCGGCTGCTCTTCGTGCTGCTGGCCGCTCAGGTGGCCTTCATCTTTGCGTACCGGCTCCCCTACGAGCAGGCGATCTGGATCGGACTGGCCGTCAGCATGGCCGCGTCGCTCGCGCGACGGTCGAGGACCGCGGATGCGGTCGCGGGCGCCGCGCCTGCGCGCGCCGAGGCGCAGCCGTCCTGAACAGCGAGGTGCGACCGCTTTCCGAGGTGCGCAAGTGAAGATCGCAGTCCTGATGACGTGCCACAACCGGCGCGAGAAGACGCTCGCGTGCCTCGCGGCGCTTCACGCGAACGTGCCGGTGCTCGGGACGTCCTTCGCAGTCTTCCTGGTCGACGACGGAAGCAGCGACGGCACGGCGGCGGCCGTCGCCGCACGGTACCCGCACACGCGGCTGATCGTCGGCGACGGCAGCCTGTTCTGGAACGGCGGCATGCGCAAGGCATTCGCGGCCGCCCTCGAAGGCAACTTCGACGCCTATCTCTGGCTCAATGACGACACGATGCTGTACCCCGACGCGCTCGTACGTCTCCTGGCCGCGTCGCGCGCGCTGCGTTTGGCGACCGGCGGAAACGTCGTCGTCGTGGGATCGACCCAGGATGCGGCGTCCAGGGCGCTGACCTACGGCGGCGTCGTCCGAGCGGCGAGGTGGCGGCCGATGGCGTTCAGCATGGTCACCCCGGGCGCGGCGCCGATCGAATGTGAAAGCATGTGGGGGAACTGCGTGCTCATCCCGGACGCAATCGCGCGCGCGGTCGGCAATCTCGACCCGAGCTTCACCCACTCGATGGGCGACGTGGACTACGGGCTCAGGGTCCGCAAGGCCGGGTTCGGCATCTTCGTGATGTCCGGGTACGCGGGCACCTGCTCGATGAACTCCCCGTCCGGGTCCTACGAGGACCCGCGCGTCCCGCTGCGCGAACGGCTGCGGAAGATGATGCAGCCGAAAGGCCTTCCCGTCCGGTCCTGGCGTGTCCTGACCCGGCGGCATGCCGGCCCGTTCTGGTTCCTGTACTGGGCCTGGCCGTACTGCAAGGTCGTCGCGAGCGCCCTTCTGCCCCGCCGCCGCGCCTGACGCAGGCACGTCTCCGTCACCGTCGCCACGGCCCCGTGGCGCCCCGGGTCGTCGCGACTAGCCGTTCGCCAGCAGCACCCCCGGATTCGAGGGGGAGCGCGCGGGCCGCTTCAGGCCGTTGGCGATATGGTCGGCGAGTCTCAGGGCGAGGGCGACCAGCGTGTACGTGGGGAAGTTCGCCCCGGCGGTCGGGAAGACCGAGCTCCCGGCGATGTAGAGGTTGGCCATGCCGTGAACGCGGCACTCGCGGTCGACGACGCCGCGGCGCGGCGAGTCGTGCATCCGCGTGGTTCCCATGTGGTGCCAGGTCCCCTCGAGGTGGCCCGGCCAATCTCGCGCGCCCAGCGGCGCGTCGAGTCTCACCTCCGCGATCCCCTGGCGTCGCAGCTCCTCGGACAGGATCTCGAACGTGCGGTCGAACGTGCGCCGGACCAGGTCTCCCAGGCGCCAGTGCACCTTCACCCGCCGCATCCCGAGGGCATCTCGCTCCGTGGACAGCGAGACTCGGCTCTCGCGGTCAGGCGCCGGCTCCACGATCGCCTGCAGCCGGACGTCCTTGATCAGCGAGCGCGGCTGGAAGACCCGCGCGGTCGCGAAGCGCGCCGCGTCGTACGGATTGGCGAGTATCGCGAGCAGGTCGCGGTGCAGCTTGTGGCCCATCTCGTCCTTTCCCTGCAATCGCAAGTAGCACCGGACCAGGGCCTGCACCGACTCCGTGCCCTCGCCGGGAAAGACCGAGACGAACCAGACGCGCGAGTTGAGCAGTTTCTCTTCCCGCTGGACGCCGGGCGTCAGGGCGAACTGCGCTGCAATGCAGGTGCCGTGCGCCGCCACCGCCGGGTTCTGGTAATGGAATTTCGAGTCGTAGAGCTTGTTCCGGGCCCACTCGTCGGCGAAGCGCACGCTACCGGACATGAGCCGGGGGTGGTCCATGAAGTAGCGGCCGACCAGACCCTCGCCGTTGCCAAGGCCGGCGGGCTGCGACCGATCGGAGGCGAGCAGGAGTCGCGCGTTCTCGATGCCTCCCGTCGCGAGGACGAAGTGCCGCGCCCGGGCCCAGATCGTCCGCCCGGCCAATGTCTTGACCTGGACGCGCTTCGCCGTGCGTGCGTCGCCGTCGGTTTCGATCTCGGTCGCGTTCGCGTGCAGATAGACCTTGACGAGCTCCGAGCGCTGGAGCTCATCGCGGTAGTCCACCCCGAAGCGCACCGGCGGGCTGAACTGAGACACGGTGTCGACGATCCGCGGGCTGTCCAGCGGGATTCGGCGCACGTCGTGGCGGGCGATCGCGGCCTCCCAGAACGCCGCGTCGTACTCGCGCGGTCCGAGCTTCAGGACTCGGTGCGCCCGGTCGTAGTACGGCGCAAGCTCGCCTCTTCCGAAAGGCCAGCCGCTGTCGGGTACCCACTCTCGCCGCTCGAAGTCCCAGTCGTCGAGCGGCCGGCACCACCCGCCCCAGCAGTTGCTGCTGCCGCCGAGGAATCGGCTCCGGCACCCTTCGGCAAAGCCGTACGGCAGGCCGGCGTTCTCGCCCCGGTAGAGGTCGAGCGTTTCCGCGTCGGGTTCGAGGCCGCCGCTCTCCAGCACTGCGACGCCGATGCCGTGGCGTTCGAGCTCCAGCGCGAGGGTCACGCCGGCGGCACCGCCGCCGATCACACAGACATCCGCTTCGATCCTGGACTGTTCCTCAAGCTGACGCGTATCGATGAACATCGTTGCTTTCCACTTTGGAGCCGCCCTGCGCCGCCGCAGCGGATCGCGCGCACGACCGGCGAGACGGGCGTCGGGACGGGACGGAAACGGCGCCCTTTGCGCGATGTCAAGCCGGCCGGCGATGCGCGGCGTTCTCGACAGGGCGATCATACCCAGCAGACGGACGCACATTGTCAATCGAACGCAAAATCGGTCGTGCCGCGTGGAATATCGCTCGTGCCTCGGCGCCCACGGCCGTCCCGACGGACGGCGACAGCAGGTAGCATCGGGACGGCTGCGCCGGGGCGACGCGGGGCCCCGGCCGCGAGTTTCACCGGCATCGAGGACTGAACGAGGCTAGCGACAAATGTGCGGAATATTCGGCTGCGTGGGCACGCTCGCGGAACCTCACGCCGCGGCCTGCCTGGACACGCTGCGCCACCGCGGTCCGGACGGGCGCGGTCTGTGGTGCACCGACGAGGTGACGCTCGGCCACCGGCGTCTCTCCATTCTCGACCTCTCGGAGGCCGGCAGTCAGCCCATGGCCTACGGCAGCGGCCGTTACTGGATCACCTTCAACGGCGAGATCTACAACTTCATCGAGATCCGCAGCGACCTCGAGAAGCGCGGGCACGCCTTCAAGGGCGAGTCCGACACCGAGGTCATCCTTGCCGCCTACGCCGAGTGGGGCGGCGACTGCGTCGAGCGGTTCAACGGGATGTGGGCGTTCGCAATCTGGGACGCGAGGGAAAAGACCCTGTTCCTCTCGCGCGACCGGTTCGGCAAGAAGCCGTTGTTCTACGCCGAGATCGGCGGGCGCTTCGTCTTCGCCTCCGAGATGAAGGCGATCTATCCGCTCCTCCCGGAAGTGCGGCCGTCGGCCGACTTCGACTGGATGAAGCGCAACATCTTCGCGTACGAGACGACCGACAAGTGCCTCGTCGCGGGCATCAAGCGCTTCCCGGCGGGGCACTCCGGCGTGCTGAAGGGCGGGAAGCTCTCGTTGCGGCGCTACTGGAACACGCTCGAGCACCTGGTGCCGGTGCCGGTCCGCTACGAGGAGCAGGTGGAGCAGTTCCGGGAGCTCTTCATCGACGCCTGTCGGATCCGCATGCGCTCGGACGTGCCGATCGGGACCGCCCTGAGCGGGGGGATCGACTCGAGTGCGGTCGCCTCGACGATGGCTCACATCGCGCGACACGCCGGGGGAGCGCGCGTGGCGAGCGATTGGCAGCACGCGTTCGTCGCCACCTTCCCGGGGTCCCCGCTCGACGAGACGGGCTATGCGCGGGCGGTCGTCGACAGGCACGGCCTCAACGCGACCTACGTCGAGATCGATCCGCAGCGGTCGATCGGCGACCTCGACTGGCACTTCTACCAGTTCGAAGAGCTGTACGTGACCAGCCCGATTCCGATGATCCAGCTCTACGGCGGAATGCGCGAAGCTGGCGTCGTCGTGACCCTGGACGGCCACGGGGCCGACGAGCTGTTCGTCGGGTACCCGAACGAGCTGTTCGAGGCCGCCCTCGACTGCGACATCCCGCTCGACGAGATCGCTGACCTCTACCGGGAGATGTTCCCGAAGGACACCTCGCAGTTCCGCGTCCCCCGCGACAACCGCGTCCTCTACGGCTACTTCACTCTGCGCAAGTTGGCAAAGGCGCTTCTCGGCCGAGATCGCGCTTCCCGGGACGCCTCGCACGCCGGATTCGCCGGGCTGGACCGCTTCAACCAGTACCTGTACGCGCTCACCCACGACACGATCCTGCCCACCCTCCTCAGGAACTACGACCGCTACTCCATGATCAACGGGATCGAGGTCCGCGCGCCGTTCATGGACCACCGCATCGTCAGCTATGCCTTCTCGATTCCGATGCGCAGCAAGATAGGGGACGGCTACACGAAGAAGATCGTCCGCGACGCGGTTTCCGACCTGATGCCGCCCGAGGTCACCACCCGCAAGACGAAATTCGGCTTCAACTCGCCGATCGTCGACTGGATGCGCCGGCAGATGAAGGACTATTTTCTCGACGTGGTCAACTCCGAGGACTTCCGCAATTCCAGCCTGATCAACTCGGGGCGCGTCAAGAAGCGGGTCGAAGCGATCGCGAGCGGCGCGGAACAGCGCTTCGCGTTCGCCGAGCGCACCTGGAAGCAGCTCGTCCCGTACTTCTGGGAGCACGCGGTTCTCAAGCGGCGGTACACGCTTGCGTGAGGGCGTGCGCGCCTCACGGCGCCGCAGGAAGCCCGCGCGCGGCGTGCAGGCCGCGCAGCACGGGCAGCGCGGCGTCCGCCGTCAGCGGATCGATCGGCAGCGCGTGTCGCACCCACCAGCGACCGGCCGCGGGAGCGGGTGACGGCGCGATGAACTCCGGCCCCGCATAGTCGTCGAGCGGCGGATCGTAGACGTACCGGACCAGCACCCCGCGCGCCGCGAGCGCCGCCATCGCCGCCTCCCTGTCGGCCACGAGCAGGGGGACCCGGAAGAGCGGCAGGGGCGAGGCGCTGCGCGCGCCCGGCGTCACGCAGTCGAGCTCCCGGCAGAGGCGCTCGACCCCGCGGATGCGCCGCTCGCGGTCGGCGTCGAGTCCGCGCAGCCGCTCGAGGATGCGCCCCAGGTCCGTGACGGTCGGCCGCACGGCATAGTCGTGGCGGTCCACGCGCACCCACGGGTCGAACGCCGCGAGGGCCGGGCCGCCGGCGATCGCGCGGCGCAGCGCATCGGGCATCAGGTCCATCCGGTGGCTGTTCCCGGGTCGCTCGGCGTGTCGCGCGGCGGCGGCTTCGCGGACCTTGCGCACGCGGCGCAGGATCCCGGTCGCTTCGAGCAGCGCCTTCGCGGGCGGTTTCACGAATTCGCCAACGCGCCTCCCGACGCTCGGCTCGGCCAGGATTCCCGCGCGAATCCGCTCGACCTCCCCGCGCAGGCGCGGGTCGGCGACGGCGAGGACGCCGCCCCGGTACGCGTCGACGTGCTTGGACAGGCTGAATGCGGCCGCCTCTCCGAAGGCGCCGACGGGCGCGCCGTCGACCTCGGTCTCGATAGCGTGGGCCACGTCCTCGATCAGCACCAGACCGTGGGCATCGCAGCGTTGCCGCAACGCCGCCATCCGGTCCGGCAACCCGTAGAGATTAGTGGTGAGCACTGCGCGAACCTCGGTCCACGTCTGCGACGGGATCGCCTCCACGTCGATGTTGCCGTCGGCCGCCGAGAGCGGCGCGGCGACCGGGCGCAGCCCCGCCGCGAGCACGACGAAGAAGATGACGTCGTCGTTCACCGGGGACATCAGGATGCGATCCCCCGGCGAGAGCAGCGCGCGCAACGCGCAATAGAGCGCGATTCGGCCGGAGGGCATGAAGACGCTCTCCCTGCCGGTCCGCCGTGCAGCGAATGCCTCGACCTCGCGCTCAAGGCGCCGTTGCGTGTCCACGATGTCTCACTCTCCCTAAGTGTGCCGTTGCGTGCGCCCGGTGTGATTGTGCCTAGCCAGCGCCGGGCCCGGGCCGGCCCGCGCGGCGGACGGAACCGAAGGCTTGGATGCGCCCCGTCGAGCCAGGCACGCCGCGCCACGGACGGGCCGAACGCTCGCGGACGGGGAGGACCGATGCGGACATCCGAGGCGATTCGCGCCCCGGGTTGCGGCTCTCGAATGGCGCTTCGCCGGACGGCTGGGGCCCGATCCCTACTCCTCCGCGCGCGCGCTGCTCGGCCTCCTCAGCACCTTTTTCGCCGCGGCGAGCGCACGCGCGCCTGCCGGAGCCGCCTTGAGGCGCGAGACGAACCGGCGCCGGAGCGCCAACCTCTCCGCCGCCAGCCGGCGTTTCGCCTCCTGGGCCGCGTGCACGGTCTTCGACCAACGCGTCATCGCGATATTGCAGGCGAACGTCGACCGCGTCCGGTCGGTCCAGTCGAACTTGTAGTCCTCGGTTCCGCGGAGGAAGTCGAACTCGCGCAGTCGGTTCGTGAAGCAGTACTCGAGTGCGCGTCCCAGCAGGACCTTCCCGACGTGCAGCTTGCGGAACTCCGGATCGAATCCCGGCTGGAAGAAGTAGAGGCGCTGGTCGAAGTAAAAGCAGTAGCAGGCGGCCACCGCACGGCCGTCGCAGCGCAGCAGAAAGAGCCGGATGGCGTCGTCCGCGGCGAGGCGCCCGGCGACCTCACGGTGGAAGGCGTGCACGGAAGCGTCGTCAAAACCGCTGACGTCGTCGGTCTTGAGCGTCCACCGCATCGCGTGGAGCCGGAACAATTCTTCCATTGCAGGCCCGACCTGCGCGGGTTCGGCGGCGACTTCCAGGTCGACCTTGTGGGCTGCGGCCAGCCGCTTGCCGAACAGGCGCACTTTGTAGCGATGCTTCTGGGTGAGCGTCATCAGGTACTTGTCGAAGGTGCCCTGGGTCTCGACGTACGGGCATTCCTGCCACACCCAGCTGCGGCACGCGTGGCGGGCGGAGCGGCTCCACTGCGCGAGCGCGGGCAGCAGGAGGGAGGTCTCCGCGAGGTCGAGAAGCTCGATCGAGTCGTACTCGCTGCGCAGGGCTTCGAGGCCCGCGATCAGCGCAGCGACGATTGTGGCCGGGTTCGCGGCCCGGACGATGGCGTCCAGGTGCTCAGGGGCTTCCGGGCTGGACCCCAGGAACCTCAAGACGCGGCGGCGGAACGGTCCATGTCCGCGCGTCTCGCGATATAGCGGGAGCACGCCCGCGAGCCGTCCGTCCCCGCTGTCGCGCGACACCAGGACGAAGAGCCGGCGCGATCGCGATGCGGCGCCGATGAGCTTCCACCACGTGCTCATCCATTGGTGCTTCAGAAACGCGCTCTTGTGATGCGCGCCGTTGAGAAGCTCGTTCCAATCCGCGGCAAGCGCCTCGAACGCTTCGGCATCCTCGCAGAGCGTGACCCACTGATTCGCGTGGAGTGTGGCCACCCGTGCCGCCGCCGGGAACCGGGGTCGTCGACCTTCCACCGACACGGGCGCCACATCGATCGGGAGGCCGGTTTGATTGCTGAGTTGCACGAACTTCGCCCCTTTTGCGTGAAGACATCATGTAGTTATGTTCCTCGTCGCCACCGGGAACCGTCCCGACGGCGAACGGGTGCTGCGGTCGAAATGACTTTCGAAAGGCGTGTTTGCCGGCTGACGCGGCGCTGCGGAATTGCCGGTGCCACGCTCGCATCAGGCTAACTTTCCATCACCGGCCGCATCTGGCCGCTCGGCGCGGCAGCCCTGGCGATCTCCGCGTTGGACACCCGCGCCTCGGCCGGCACCCGCTCTGCCGCGTAGCGCAGAACGGAGTCCAGCAATGCCCAGCCGTTGAATCGGTCGATCTCCCACGAGTGGCCCCACATGTGGAACACCCCCCCGCGCTCGCAGACCCGGTCCACCAGCGCCCGGAAGCGCGCCTCGAAGTCGACCTTGGTGACGGCCGCGAGGAACGTCGGCAGTCGGCGCGGCCAGCGCCATTCGCCGAGCCGGCGACGCTCCTCTCGAACGAAGTTGCGGGCTACGTCGACGCGACGCCGCGGATAGAAATGGAGCGAGACCGGCATTTGAAACGGATCCGCGGATGGTCCGTCGTGCATGTCCTCGGTCGTACGGCCGTACTGGAAGCCGCTCTCGCGGACGAGCCCGCAGACCGCGGCATTGTGGTGCCCGTTGGGATAGCAGAATCCCGCCACCGGCCGACCCAACTGGTCCTCGAGCCACTGCTTGCCGGCGACGATCTGGTGGCGCGCCGCATCGATCGGCAGGCCATCGAGGGAGTGATGGTCGAGGGTGTGCGATCCGATCTCGAACTCGACGCCGAGGCGGCGCAGTGCCGGACCGGCCATGACCGCGAACCCTTCCGGATTGCAGCAGCCGCCCGGCGCGACTCGGCCCGGCACGTAGAACGTCCCCTGCAAGCCGTGCTTCTGCAGCAGGTCGGCGACGCGCAGGTCCAGAGGGTGACCGTCGTCCCAGGAAGTCGTGAATAGTGTCCGTCGCTTCATTGGTCGTCTCCGATCTCGTTCGGCAGCGGGTACGCCGCCCGTCGCCGCGATCACGCGTGCACTCGGGCCACATCGACGGGCGAGCGCGCTGCATCTCGCTCTAGTTCACCGCATCGCTAGTATGACTTTGCGAAACTCGGAACTGAATGGGCGCACAGTGCGTGTAACGATTCTTGAAGATTGTCTGCGACTGACTGCGGAAAATTCCTCACCGTCCGATCGTTCCGTCTCACCTGCGAGCGCGCAGGGGGTACCGTTCGCCTACCGACGGTCGTCACGTCAGCATCTTGTAAGGTTCAATGCCTGCTGCCTGCGCCTGCACGGCTGCGACACGGAACGCTTCCTAACCGGCTCAGGCCTTCCGCCGCTCATCCCCAGGATCGCGAGCACGAGCATTGAGTGCACCGTTCGTGGCCGATGATTGCAGTTGTCGCGGGCGCGCTGAACAGAGAGGTGAAGGGAATTCGACGATGAATCAGTGGACGCGCGCTCTCCTGAGCTTGCTCGCGGCGCTGCCGCTGTGTGCCGCTGCCGATCGGGGCGTGATCTACGACGACCCGAAGGGCGTCGCGGTCCCCGCCGATTTCGGATGCATTCACCATGTCGGTCTGGAGGTCTGCTGGCCGTGCCTGAGCGGGAACAACCTCTACTTCGGACCTGATCCGGGCTTCGACGCGAGAATCAACGCGGTGCGCCTGTACGGGATGGGCGGGCTCGAGTGGGGCAAGAGCACGGAGAAGGAACCGGGAAAGTACGACTGGACGCGCTGGGACTCGGCATTCGCCAAGTTGCGCAAGGCAGGGGTGAAGACGGCGATCTACACGATCTACAACCCGCCGCCGTTCTACACCCGACACGCGCATGACTACGGCGGCTGGCGGGGACAGTTGCCGTCGTCCAGGGCGGCGCTCGAGCAGTGGCTCACGGCGGTAACGCAGCGCTACCCGGAGATCCGCATCGTGGAAGTCGCCAACGAGGTCCTGGCGCCGACGATCAAGGACGGCTTCTGGATCGGATCCGAGCAGGAGCTCGCGACGCTGGCCGACTGGGTCCTCGACTGGCGCGCTCGCACGGGCTGGTCGGGCAAGGTCTGGTCGCCGTCGATCCCCGGTGTCCTCGACAACGTGAAGCCATTCGTCCGCTGGCTGCGGGAGTATCCGCGAACCAAGGAGTTCGACGCGATCTCGGCCCACTTCTACTACGTGACGGCCGATCATCTCGGCCAGCGCGCCAGCAAGGCCAACGCGTGGACTGCGCTGGCCGAATTGCGCGAAGGATTGCGGGCTGCGGGAATCGACAAACCGATCGTCGACGGCGAGAAGGGTTTTGGTCCGGGCGTGGCCAGCGCGGCGGCAATCTACAACTACGGCGTCAAAGCGGTGCTCGAGGGTCTCCAGCAGGTGTGCTTCTTCCACTGGGGCAGCTACGGCAAAGACGAGACCAATCTCGGCCAGCCGTTCCGCAATCCCGAGGTGAAACGCGCATTCGAGGATCTTTCGGCGCTCGCCGGGAAACGCATCACTCGGGTAGAGCGGGGGGCGGCACCCGATGGCCGGTGGATCGTGACCGTGCAGGACCCGATGCAAGCGCCGACCCGCTGAGGGCGGCACGCGGAGAACGCGTCGGGCGGTGGGCGGGATCGGGTTCGGTGGAGCGGGTGATCGGAATCGAACCGACGTTCACAGCTTGGGAAGCTGTTGTCTTGCCATTAGACGACACCCGCGGGCGCGGAGAATTGTAGCAGGGCCGTTCCCGGTGGCGGTGCCTCAGCAGCGCCGCACCCGGGCGTCCCGCGCGCGCGGGACGTTGCGGCGGCGGACACCTCGTTTGTGAAGAGGCCGGTGCTAAGATTGCCACTCTTCGCCCGGGCCCGACACTCGTGATCCAGCTGTCCATCAACGGCGAGCCGCGCGGCTTCCCTGCGCCCCTCGACCTCGCTCGCCTCCTCGACTCGCTGGCGCTCGCCGGGAAGAAGGTCGCGGTCGAGCGCAACGGCGAGATCGTGCCGCGCAGCCGCTACGCCGAGACCCCGCTCGCCGACGGCGACCGGCTCGAGATCGTCGTCGCCGTCGGCGGCGGTTGACCAAGGACACCCCCATGAACGCACCCACCAAGGCACCCGGCCAGCTCGCCGGCGACCCGCTCGTCATCGCCGGCAAGGCCTACGCCTCGCGCCTCCTGATCGGCACCGGCAAGTACAAGGACTTCGACGAGACGCGCCGCGCGGTCGAGGCGAGCGGCGCGGAGATCGTCACCGTCGCGATCCGGCGCACGAACATCGGCCAGAACGCGAACGAGCCGTCGCTCCTCGACGCGATCCCGCCCGCCAAGTACACGTACCTCCCGAATACCGCCGGCTGCTACAGCGCCGACGACGCGGTGCGCACGCTTCGCCTCGCGCGCGAGCTGCTCGACGGCCACGACCTGGTGAAGCTCGAGGTGCTCGGCGACCCACACACCCTCTTCCCGAACGTCGTCGAAACGCTCGCCGCGGCGCGCACGCTGGTGGGCGACGGCTTCAAGGTGATGGTCTACACGAGCGACGACCCGATCATCGCCGCCGAGCTCGAGGCGATCGGCTGCGTCGCGGTGATGCCGCTCGCTTCCCTGATCGGCTCGGGCATGGGCATCCTGAACCCGTGGAACCTGCAGCTCATCCTCGAGAAGGCGAAAGTCCCGGTGGTCGTCGACGCGGGCGTCGGCACCGCTTCCGACGCCGCGATCGCGATGGAGCTCGGCTGCGACGCGGTGCTCATGAACACAGCGATCGCCAAGGCGCAGGACCCGGTGCTGATGGCGCAGGCGATGCGCAAGGCCGTCGAGGCCGGCCGCGAGGCCTTCCGCGCCGGCCGCATGCCGAGGAAGCTCTACGCCGCGAGCCCGAGCTCGCCGACCACGGGGCTCATCCAGGCGAAGTCTTGAGCGCGCGCTCGGGCCCTGCGTGACCGACGCCGGGCGCCGCTCGATCCGCAGCTACGTCCGGCGCCAGGGGCGCACGACCGCCGCGCAGGCGCGCGCGGTGGCCGAGCTCCTGCCGCGCTACGGCATCGCCTACTTGCCCGCCCCGATCGACCTCGACCGCGCGTTCGGGCGCCGCGCATCCAAGATCCTCGAGATCGGGTTCGGGATGGGCGAAACGACGGCGCTGATCGCCGCGGCGAACCCGCAGACCGACTACCTCGGTGTCGAGGTCCACGGCCCGGGCGTCGGCGCGCTGCTCCGGCGCATCGAGACGCAGGGCCTCAGGAACGTGCGCGTGATCCAGCACGACGCGGTCGAGGTGGTCGAGCAGATGATCGCGCCGGCCGCGCTCGACGGCGTGCACGTCTTCTTTCCCGACCCGTGGCCGAAGAAGCGCCACCACAAGCGCCGACTGCTGCAGCCCGACTTCGTCCGCCTGCTCGCCTCGCGCATGAAGCCGGGCGCCTATCTGCACGCCGCGACCGATTGGGAGGACTACGCGGTACAGATGCTCGAGGTGCTGTCGGCCGAGCCGCTGCTCGAGAACACGGCGACGGGTTTCGCGCCCCGCCCCGCGAGCCGCCCGCTCACGAAGTTCGAGGCGCGCGGCGCGCGCCTCGGTCACGGGGTGTGGGACCTCGTGTTCCGGCGCCGCTGAAGGCGCGCCGGCTCACGGTCAGACGAACTGCACCCCGATCGTGCCGAGCGGGCCGAAGTCCGCGCGCAGCGTGTCGCCCTTGTTCGCCCAGACCGGGCGGATGAACGAGCCGGACAGCGTGAAATGCCCCGGCTCGAGCGCGGTGCCGAACCGGCCGACCTTGTTCGCGAGCCAGGCGATGCCGAGCGCAGGATGGCCGAGCACGCCCGCGGCGACGCCGGTCTCCTCGATGTCGCCATTGCGGTACATCATTCCCGACACCCAGCGCAGGTCGACGTCGGTGGGGCGCACCGGCCGGCCGCCGATCACGACCGCCGCGGCCGCGCCGTTGTCCGCCACCGTGTCGAAGATCTTGCGCGGATTCTGCACGCGCGCGTCGATGATCTCGATCGAGGGCACCACCCACTCCGTGGCGGCCAGCACGTCGAGCAGCCCGACGCCGGGCCCCTTGAGGCGCTTGCCGAGCACGAACCCGAGCTCGAGCTCCACGCGCGGGACGCAGAAGTCCGCGTGCTTCACGACCGCGCCGTCGTCGTAGAACATGTCAGCCATGAGCACGCCGTAGTCGGGCTCGTCGATCTGCGACGACGCCTGCATCGCCTTGGAGGTCAGCCCGACCTTGTGTCCGCGCACCTTTGCGCCGGCGGCGATCTTCGCCTCGTTGACCAGGCTCTGGATCGCGTAGGCGTCCTCGATCGTGATCTCCGGGTAGGTCTTGGAGAGCTGCACGATCGGCTTCTTGTCGCGCAGCGCCTGCAGCAGGGACTCGGCGGCCTTCTTGCGGTCGGCGTCGCTCAGCATGGGCGGGTTCCTCCTGGGGTCGAGGGGGCGGATGGTGCCTCGCCGGGGCGGTTCGCGCAATGCCTGCGCGTCAGTCCAGGCGATAGAAGCGTCGCGCGTTGTCGCGGAAGAGCTTGTCGAGCTCGGGCCGACCGAGGTCGGCGAGGATCTCGAGCAGCCCCGCGATCTGCGCGCGGTAGCCGATCTTCAGGCCGGCGACCGGGAAGTTCGACGCGAACATGCAGCGGTCGATCCCGAAGATCTCGATCGCCTCGCGCACGACGCGGCGGTTGCCCGCGACCGTCCACGCCGCGTCCCTGAGGCCGAGCTCGCTCACCTTGCAGTGAACGTTCGGGCACGCGGCGAGCGCCTGCATGCCGGCGCGCCAGCGCGCCAGTCCCGCGTCGCCGCGGTCCCACGGGAGCCCGGTGTGGTTGAGGACGACGCGTACCCCGGGCACTTGCGCACAGACCGCCGCGGCCTCCTCGAGATGCCAGAACGGCACCCGCAGGTCCCACGACAGGCCGTAGCGCTCGAGCAGCCCGAGACCGCGCCGCCATTTCGGGTCGTGCAGGCTGCCCGGCCCGGTCGGCGGGGCGTCGCCGGCCGTCGGGGCGGTCACGGGTTTCGACCGGATGCCGCGCACGAGCGGGAACCGGCTCTGGCGGGCGAGGATCTCCTCGCACTCGTCGGTGTGGAACCACGCGTGCGCCACGACCGCGTTCGGCATCCCGTGGTGCGCGTGCACTTCGTGCAGCCACTCGGTCTCGGCGACCTGGCGCGTGCGGTCGTGCTCGGCCTCGACGTGGACCGTCGCGAGGATCTTCAGCCCGGCCGCATCGCGGCGGTAATCGTCGGGGAGGTAGTTGCGCTTGAGCGGCTCGTACGGTCCGAGCAGGAAGTTCGGCTCGGGGTGATCGGCGAGCCACGGGTAGTAGTTGCGCCCGAGGTCCCACAGGTGGTGGTGGGCGTCGACGATCTCGAGGTCTTCCGGCCGCACAACCATGGCGTCAGGCCGGCAGCTTCGGGTCGGCGGCGGCGCGGTAGTGGCGATTCGCGTCCGCGTCCCGGCCGATGCGCTCCATGAGCCGCGCGAGCTCGACGTACGCGGCACGGGAGGGTTGCGCCGACAGGCTCGCGTCGAGGTAGCTCTGCGCCTTGCCCCAGAGCTCCCGGCTCGCGCACAGCCGTCCGAGCGCGAGCAGGAGCCCCGGATCGCGCGGGTGGTCGGCGAGCCAGCGCTCGCACTGCTCGATGCGCGCGAGATCGTCGCCGCCGCGGCACTCGCCGTACAGCGCCACGAGCTCGCTCGACCACTGCGCTTCGAGGGCGTCGTGGATCAACGGATGGGCGCGCTCGCACGCGCCGAGGTCGATGAAGAGGCGCGCCGCGGTCGCAGCCACGCGCGGACGCGCGCGATCGGCCGCCGGCAGGCGCGCGAGGTACGCGGCGAGCGCGTCGGCGTCGATCGCCTTCCGGCGCAGGTTCTCGATCGTCGCGGTCGAGCGCAGCTGGGCCGCGAGCTCGGCCGGCACCGCGTCGCGCTTCTCGAGGATGCGGAGCAGGCGCAGCACCTCGTCCCAGTTCTGCAGTCCCTGCTCGGCCCGCAGCAGCAGGCGCAGCGTCGCCGCATGGCGCGGCCCGGTGGCGTGCAGCTCGTGCAACAGCTCGCGCGCCTCTTCGAACCGGCGCTCGTCCACCGCGGCCTCGGCCTCGGTCGCGAGGCGTGCGGCGCGGCTCGCGCCCGCCGCGTCGACCGCGCGCGCGAGCCAGCGCCCGCGTCGGGCCGGGTCGCGCATCGCGTGCGCGGCGCGGGCCGCGAGCAGCGCCGCCATGCCGGGGGCCTCGTCGAGGCCGTACGCGCGCCCGGCGAGCTTCTCCGCGCGGCCGAAGCGCCCCTCCATGTAGGCCTGCCAGGCGTGCCGGAGCGCCTCGTTCGCGCGGTTCGCGCGCGCGCGCCGCCGGAACGCCGCGACCTGCTGCGGCAGGCGCGCCGCGTGCGAGGCGATCCGCAGCGTGCCGTAGAGCACCGCGAACAAGGCGAGCGCCGCGAGCAGGAACAGGGTGAGGGAGACCTCGATCCGCCAGGGCGGGTAGACGAACAGCGCGTAGCCCTCGCCGTAGCGCGCCGCGAGCGCGAACGCCACGGCGAGCGCGGCGACGACGACGAAGGTGACAAGCCAGCGCACCGGCGCACTACTTTCCGCCGCGCTCGCGCGGCGTCTTGTACGTGCGCACCGCGTTCAGGCTGTCGGCGATCGTCGGCAGCTCGACGTTCACCGCGGCCGTGTTCAGCGCCCCGAGCGTCTGCACGGCGCTCGCGACCGTCTTGTTGCGCGTGTCGAAGTACCGCGTGAGCCAGCCCTGGGCCGCCTTCACGTCGGTGCGGAAGGCCTGCTCGTCGCGCTGCAGGAGCGCGAGACGGGCGTGCAGGAGCCGCAGCTTCAGGTTCTCGCGCAGGAAATAGCGGCTCTCGGGCGCAAGCAGCGACGCGTCGGCCGCATCGAGCCGCTGCACGCGCACGAGCCCCTTGAACTCGTCCCACACCTTGCGCCAGGAACGGGCCCACCAGCCCGGCTCCGGCTCGCCCGCCGCCGGCTTCGCCGCCGCGGCGCTCGGCCGGCCGTCGACGAGGAGCGGCATCTGGTCCACCGCCGCGATCACCTGGTCGATGCGCAGCGTCATGCCGGCGATGTCGAGGTCCGGGGTGGCCTTGAGCCGCTCGATGTCGCGCGCGATCACCTTGCGCAGCCCGAGGAACTGCGGCCGGTCGGAGCGCGCGAGCCGCGCGTCCGCAGTCTGGAGCGCCGCGAGCGCGGCGCGCACGTTGCCGGCGAGCTGGAGCTCGCGCGCCGCGATGGCGAGCGTCTGTTCGACCTCGGCGAGCACCCAGTCGTCGCGCGAGCGGGAGAGCTCCTGGTAGAGCGACTCGAGCGAGAGCTGCTGGCTCTGCGACTCGAGCTGCTTCGCCTCGAGCGCGCCGATTTTCGCCAGCGCGTCGCGCAGCGCCTCCTGCGCCTCGCGCGCCACGACGCGCGCCTCCTTGGATTCGTTGGCCGCGTCGCGCAGCCGCTGCGCCACCTCCTCGCGCACCGCGGCGAGCTCGGCGCGCTCGTGCCACCAGCCCCAGGCGAGCGCGGCGATCGCGAGCGCGAGCGCGATCAGCGCGGGGCGCAGCCAGGCGCCCGCCTCCCCGCGGGGGGCTCGTACGACCGGTGGTGGCGCGTCGCTCATCGCAGGCTATTGTCCCAAAAAGGCGACCAGTCCCGCGCAGAGCCCCTCGTCCGCCGGCCCGGTCTCGATCACCCGCTCGCACCCGAGCGCGCGCGCGTTCGCGGCGATGCGCGCGTGCGGCGCAAAGAGCGGCGTGCGCTTCAGCCACGCCTGCCCGAGCTTGCCGAGCATGTCGTACAGGTTGCGCAGTCCCTCGCTCGAGCTCACCGTCACCGCGTCAATCTCGTCGCGGCCCCAGCGCTTGAGAAGCGGCTCGACGTCGGCGTTGGGTCGCGCGCGCCGGTAGCACTCGACGTAGTCCACCGTCGCGCCGCGTTCGCGCAGCGTGTCGCCGAGGAGCTCGCGGCCGCCGTCGCCGCGAAAGACGACCACGCGCCACCCGCGGACGTTCGCGAGGGCCGGCAGCGCAAGCAGCGCCTCGCTGTCGAAGCGGCCGGTCGGCGCGATGACCCCGGCGACGCCATGGCGCGCGAGCGCCTTCTCGCTCGCGCGGCCGATCGTCGCGGCACGCAGGCCCGCCGGCCACTCGCGCCGCGCACGCACCACGTTCATCGCCTTGTCGACCGCGTTCGGGCTGATGAACACCGCAAGCCGGTACTCGTGGAGGCGGTCGACCGCGGCAACAAGCGCGCGCGTGTCCTCGAGGTCGAGGATCTCGAGCACCGGGAAGACGATCGGCTCGCCGCCCTCGGCGCGAATCAGCTGCGCGAGGCGTTCGTTCTGCCCGGCCGGACGCGTCACGACGATGCGGCGGCCGGCGAGACGGCCGGGGTTCATCGCAGGCTGGCGAGAATTTCGTCGGCGCCCTGGGCGCGCAGCGCTGCCGCCAGCGCCTCCCCGGCGCGCTCGGGCGCCGCCGCGTCACCGTGCACCTCACCGCGCGCGATGCGCGTGCCGTCGGGGCTCGCCACCAGGCCGCGCAGCGCAACGACGCCGTTCGCCAGCGTCGCGTGTGCGGCGAGCGGGACCGTGCAGCTCCCGCCGAGCGCGCGGCTGACCGCGCGCTCGGCCCGCACGCATGCTGCGGTGGCCTCGTCGTGCAGGGGTGCGAGCGCGGCGACGAGCGCCGGCCGGCCATCGCGGCATTCGACCGCGAGCGCCCCCTGCCCGACCGCCGGCAGGCTTTCCTCCGGCTCGAGGATCGCGCGGATGCGGCTGCCGAGCCCCAGGCGCTTCAGGCCCGCGACCGCGAGCACGATCGCGGCGTACTCGCCGCGATCGAGCTTGGCCAGCCGCGTGTCGAGATTGCCGCGCAGCGGCCGGATCTCGAGCGCGGGAAAGCGGCCGCGGAGCTGCGCCTCGCGCCGCAGGCTGGAGGTACCGACGACCGCGCCGGGCGGCAGGTCGGCAAGCCGCGCATAGCCAGGCGAGACGAGCGCGTCGCGCGGGTCCTCGCGCGGGAGGAACGCGGCGAGCGCGAAGCCGGCGGGCAGGTCCATCGGCACGTCCTTGGCGGAGTGCACCGCGATATCGGCGCGGCCGTCCTCGAGCGCATTCTCGAGCTCCTTCACGAAGAGTCCCTTGCCGCCGATCTTCGCGAGCGAGCGGTCGAGGATCTCGTCCCCGCGCGTGGTCATCCCGAGGATCTCCACGTGGCACGCCGGATACAATTGCGCGAGCCGCGCGCGCACGTGCTCGGCCTGCCACAGGGCGAGGCGCGAGACGCGCGAGGCGATGACGATGCGCTCGGGAGACTTCAAGGCGTGGTCGGGGTGACGGTGAGAAGCCTGCGCGCGCTGCGCAAGGGATGCGCGGCGATTCTAGCATCGTGCGCCCTTGCGGCCGCCGCCGCGGAGCCGATTCCCCTTGCGCGCGACCTCGTCGCCGACGGCCGCGCCGCGCGCGAGTCGGGCCGGGTCATCGTGGTGCTCTACGCCACTGCGGACTGCCCGTACTGCAAGAAGGTGCGCGACGGTTTTCTCGGCCCGATGCACGCGGATCCCGCGGCGGCGAAGCGTGTCCTCGTGCGCGAGGTCGACGTGGAAAGCGGCCGTCAGGCCGTCGGCTTCGACGGGCAGCCGACGACGCACGCGGCGCTCGGCAAGACCCGGCGGGCGCGCATCGTCCCCTACGTCGTCTTCCTCGGCCCGCGCGGCGAGCCGCTCGCCGACCCGCTGATCGGGATCGCGTCGGCCGACCTGTACGGCGGACTGCTGGAGCGGCGGATCGAGACCGCCCGCGCGAAGCTCGCCGCGCAGTAGCGGTTCAGCTGCTTGCGAGCGCCTTGACCGACGGCCACTGCCGCCGGCTCACCGGTAGCTTCTCGGCCACGCCGTCGAGGAGCACGGCCCAGCCGGCCCCCTCGCCGTCCTCGTCGGTCACGCGCTCGAAACCGCGGATGCGCCGGCGCGCGACGAGGCAGGAGCGGTGGATGCGCACGAAGATGCCGGCGAACTCCTGCTCGAGGCCGGTCAACGCCTCCTCGAGCAGATGCTCCTTGTCGGCGGTGCGCACCGTGACGTACTTCAGCTCGGCTTTCAGGTACACGACGTCGGCGACCGGCACGAGCAGGATCCTGCCGCGCTCCCCGATCGAGAAGAACCGGCGCGGCACCTGTCCCGCCTGCACCGCCGCCCGGTCGACTGCCTCGCGGCGCACCCCGCCGGTCGCGCGTGCCTTCGCAAGTGCACCCGCGAGCCGCGACGCGCGCACCGGCTTGAGCAGGTAGTCGAGCGCGTTCACCTCGAAGGCCTCGATCGCGTACTGGTCGTGCGCGGTCACGAACACGACCGCCGGCGGCGACTCGAGGATCGCGAGGTGACGCGCGAACTCCATGCCGCTCATCTGCGGCATGTGGATGTCCACGAGCACGACGTCGGGCGCGGCGGCGGGCAGCGCGCCGATCGCCTCCTGGCCGGTCGCCGCCTCCCCGACCACGACGTTCGGCAGCTCGGCGGCGAGGTCGCCGAGCACCTCGCGCATGCGCTCGCGCGCAGGCTGCTCGTCGTCGACCAGGAACACCCGCAGCGGGGCGTGGGCAGTCATGGTGCGGTCCCGGTCACGCCGCCGCCCGCTCGCCCGGCACCGACTGCGGGGCGGCACGCCGGTACGGCATGGTCATGCGGATCTCGTAGCTCGACCCGTTCACGCCGCTTTCGAGCACGCCCTCCACATCGAAGTGCAGCGCGAGGCGCTCGCGGATGTTCGCGAGCGCGATGCGGTTGCCCTGGCGGTGCTGGTGCTCGGGGTGGTAAGGATTGGTGAGCTTGACGTGCACGCGATCCCGCTCGCGCCGGATCGCGATCACGATCGTACCCGGCGCCACGCCAGGCTCGATGCCGTGGTACACGGCGTTCTCGACGAGCGGCTGGAGCAGGAGCGGCGGCACGAGGGCGTCGCGCGGCGCCTCGGCCGTCTGCCAGTCGATGACGAGCCGGTCACCCAGGCGCAGCTGCTCGAGATTCAGGTACTGGCGCGTGAGGTCCAGCTCGCGCGCGAGCGTGGTGAGGTTCTTCGCGTCCGCCATCACCATGCGGTAGAGCTCGGCGAGGTCCTCGATCGCGCCCTCGGCGCGCCGCGCGTCCTTGCGGATCAGCGACAGCACCGCGTTCAGCGTGTTGAACAGGAAGTGCGGCCGGATGCGCGCCTGCAGCGCCTGCAGCCGCGCCTCGGCCAGCGCCGGCGAGAAGGCGCGGTTGCGCAGGTGGAAGTAGCCGGCCACGATCGCGGTCGTGAGCAGGCCGAACGCACCGGCGCGCACGACACCGAGCGGCGCCGAGTCCACGCTCGCGCGCAGGAACGCCGCGCCCGAGGCGAGGACCAGCACGAGCGTGGCGACGGCGGCCAGCCCGATGAAGTACGGCAGCCGCGCGAGCCATGGGCTCGCGGCCGACAGCACGGCGAGGCTCGCGATCAGCGCCGGCTCCACGACGAGCGCGATCTCCAGGAACTCGCCCATCAGCTGCTGGAAGGTGGTCGCCTTGATCGCCGCAGCGACGAACGCGCCGAGGTTCACGCCCACGAGGATGCGCGCCACGACGCCGAGGTTGCGGAAGTCGGGGAGCGCATCGGGAACGGAGCTCGAGCTCGGGGTCATGCGTCACGCTGCTAGAATGGCGCCGCCATCATACTCGTCGGGCAACGCGATAAGGCGTTGTTTTGCGGGCAATTCTCAAGTCGGGAAGCGAGATTGACAAGCCGCCATGCCGGAGCCTGAGGAAAAGGTTCACACCGCACCAAAGTGGTCGGGCCGTTTCGCCGAGGGCCTCGACGAGCGGGTGCTGCGGTACACCGCCTCGGTCGGCTTCGACCGGCGGCTTGCCGAGTTCGACATCGCGGGCTCGCTCGCCCACGCGCGCATGCTCGCGGCCCGCGGGGTGATCTCGCGGCAGGATCTCGCGGACATCGAGCGCGGCATGGCTGCGATTGGCGAGGAGATCCGCTCCGGCCGCTTCGAGTGGGCGATCGAGGCCGAGGACGTGCACCTCAACATCGAGCGGCGCCTAACAGCGCTCGTCGGCGAGGCCGGCAAGCGCCTCCACACCGCGCGCTCGCGCAACGACCAGGTAGCGACCGACGTGCGGCTGTACCTGCGCGCCGCGATCGACGAGGTCGACGCCCAGGCGCGCGCGCTGCAGCGGGCACTGGTTGAGCTCGCCGATGCGCACGCGGCGACCGTGATGCCGGGCTTCACGCACCTGCAGGTCGCGCAGCCGGTGACCTTCGGCCATCACCTGATGGCCTACTACGAGATGCTCAAGCGCGACCGCGAGCGCTTCGGCGACTGCCGCCGGCGCGCGAATCGCCTGCCGCTCGGCGCGGCGGCGCTCGCCGGGACGACCTACCCGATCGACCGCGAGCGCGTCGCGAGCGAGCTCGGCTTCGACGGCGTCTGCGCGAACTCGCTCGACGCGGTGAGCGACCGCGACTTCGCGATCGAGTTCTGCGCCGCGGCGGCGATCCTCATGGTGCACCTCTCGCGCTTCTCCGAGGAGCTGGTGCTCTGGATGAGCCCGCGCTTCGCGTTCGTGCGACTGCCGGACCGCTTCTGCACCGGCTCGTCGATCATGCCGCAGAAGAAGAATCCCGACGTGCCGGAGCTCGCGCGCGGCAAGAGCGGCCGCGTGATCGGCCACCTGATGTCCCTGTTCACGCTCATGAAGGCGCAGCCGCTCGCGTACAACAAGGACAACCAGGAAGACAAGGAGCCGCTCTTCGACACCGTCGACACGCTCGTCGACACGCTCGCGATCTTCGCGGCGCTGGTGCCGGGCATCGAGGTCGACGCGGCGGCGATGCGTTCGGCGGCGAGCGAAGGATTCGCGACCGCGACCGATCTCGCCGACTATCTCGTGAAAAAGGGTATGCCGTTCCGCGACGCGCACGAGGCGGTCGCGCGCGCGGTGCGCGAGGCCGACCGTACCGGGGTCGACCTGGCCGGCCTCCCCCTGCCGGTGCTGCGGCAGTTTGCCCCCCAGATCGGGGAGGATGTATTCACGGTACTGACGGTCGAAGGCTCGCTCGCGAGCCGGAACCACCCCGGCGGGACCGCCCCCGAGCAGGTCCGGGCGGCGGTCGCGCGGGCGCGTGCGGAACTTTCGGGGTAGTGCCACGCGAGGGGCCACACCCCCTCGCGCTCCCCAAAGCCACCCGCACGGCGGCGTCGAACGCGCCGTGCGGAACTTTCGGGGTAGTGCCACGCGAGGGGCCACACCCCCTCGCGCTCCCCAAAGCCACCCGCACGGCGGCGTCGAACGCGCCGTGCGGAACTTTCCCATTAGGAGACCACGGCGCGCTTGAACCCCGGGCGGGCCCGGCCCACACTCCCCGGGCCATGGAAGCGACCGCGATCCTCGAGTACGCCACGGCCGCCCCGGCGCCGGACCGGATCGGCAAGTACCAGGTCCTGCGCAAGCTCGGCGAGGGCGCCACGAGCGAGGTGTACCTCTGTCACGACGAGTTCGCGGGCCGCGACGTCGCGGTCAAGATCGTCTACCAGGAGCGCCTCAACGACCCCCAGGGCGGCAAGCTCTACCGCAAGCTCTTCGTCACCGAGGCCTCGCTCGCGGGCAAGCTCGCGCATCCGCACATCGCGCAGATCTTCGACGCGGTGGTGGGCGAGAAGATGTCCTACATCGTCGTCGAGTACGTGCCCGGCGGCACGCTCGAGCAGTTCTGCGTGCCCGAGAATCTCCTGCCGCTCGACAAGATCGTGGAGATCGTCTTCAAGTGCACGCGCGCGCTCGACTTCGCGCACAAGCTCGGCGTCACGCACCGCGACATCAAGCCGGCGAACATCCTGCTCTCCGGCGGCACCGACATCAAGATCACCGACTTCGGGTCGGCGATCATGTCGACCGGCGACACGACGCAGGTCACCGGGGTCGGGTCGCCCGCGTACATGTCGCCGCAGCAGGTCAAGGAGCAGTCCCTCGACCATCGCACCGACATCTACTCGCTCGGCGTCGTCATGTACCAGCTGCTCGCCGGCGTGCTGCCGTTCAACGCCAAGAACAACTTCAGCATGATGTATCAGATCACCTCGGTCGAGCCGCCGCTGCCCTCGTCGCACCGCAAGGAGGTGCCGCCCGCGCTCGACCGCATCGTGCGCAAGGCGATGGAGAAGGACCTCGCGCGGCGCTACCAGACCTGGGACGAGTTCTCGATCGACCTCGCCGAGGTGATGAGCTCGGAGGCGGTGCGGCGCCCGAGCGAGGAGGTCGCCGACTCGGAGAAGTTCAACACGCTGCGCGCGATGGAATTCTTCCGCGACTTCACCGACGCGGAGCTGTGGGAAGTGCTGCGCATCAGCTCGTGGCAGGACGCCGAGCCCGGCAAGGCGATCATCCGCGCCGGCGACCCGGGCGACTTCTTCTGCATGCTCGCCTCGGGCGAGGTCAAGGTCACCAAGCGTCAGAAGCTGCTCAACATCCTCAACGCCGGCGAGTGCTTCGGCGAGATGGCCTACATCTCGCGCCAGACCAACGAACGCAGCGCCGACGTCGTCACGCTCGCTCCGTCGCGGGTCATCACGATCCGATGCGACGATCTCGCGAACGCCTCCGACGCGTGCCAGCACCGCTTCGACCGCGCGTTCATGGCGATCCTGGTCGAGCGGCTGACGATGGCCAACAACCGCCTGTCGGCGGTGTGACCCTTTCCCCCGCGCTCGCCGAGGCGCTCGCCGCCGCGGTCTCCGGCGCGACCGGCCGCCCCTTCCGCATCGCGCGCGCGGCGCCGGTCGGCGGCGGCTGCATCCACCAGTCGCTCGCGCTCGAGGGCCCGGACGACGCGCGCTACTTCGCGAAGCTGAACGACGCGCGCTTCGCGCCGGCGTTCGCGGCCGAGGCGGACGGGCTCCTCGCGCTCGCCGCGGCCGGAATGCGCGTGCCCAGGCCGGTCGCGCAGGGCGAGTGCGCCGGCCGTGCATTCCTCGTGCTCGAGTTCCTGGCGCTCGGGGAGGGCTCGGACGCGGCGCACCGCGAGCTCGGGCGCCGGCTCGCCCGCCAGCACGCGAGCCGGGGGCCGCACTTCGGCTGGGCGCGCGACAACTACCTCGGACTCACGCCGCAGGCCAACGCGCCGTGCGCGTCGTGGGTGGAGTTCTGGCAGACCCGTCGCCTCGTCCCGCAGCTCGCCCTCGCCCGCACCAACGGCCACGACGGGCGGCTTCAGGTGCTCGGCGCGCAAGTGGTGGACGCCGTGCCGCGACTGCTCACCGGGCACGACGCGATGCCGGCGCTGCTCCACGGCGACCTGTGGTCGGGAAACGCGGCGTTCCTGCGCAACGGCACGCCGGTCGTCTTCGACCCGGCGGTTTACTATGGCGACCCGGAGGCCGACCTCGCGATGACCGAGCTCTTCGGCGGCTTTCCCGAGAGCTTCTACGAGGGCTACCGGGAAGTGCGCGCGATCACGGCGGGCTACCGCCTGCGGCGCATCCTGTACAACCTGTACCACGTGCTCAACCACCTCAACCTGTTCGGCGGGGGGTACCTGCCGCAGGCCGAGCGGATGATGGCGCGGCTGCTCGAACCCGGCGCCTGAGCGGAGACGATACGCATGACGAAGACGGATTCGGTGCGCGACGAGTGGCGCGCGACGATCGAGGCCGCGCCCGGGCGCAGGAGCCCGGCCGGCGTGAGCCCGGTCGAGACGATCCGCTCGATGAGCGGGCTCGAGTTCCTGCGCGCGATTGCGGACGGGCGGCTGCCGCACCCGCCGATGAGCGACGTCCTCAACTTCTACCTGGTCGAGGCGAGCAAGGGTCACGCGGTGTTCATGGGCGAAGCCAAGCACGATTTCTACAACCCGATCGGCTCGGTGCACGGGGGCTGGGCGTCCACCCTGCTCGACTCGTGCATGGGCTGCGCGGGGCAGACGACCCTCGCAGCGGGCCAGGGCTACACCACCGTCGAGCTCAAAGTGAACCTGGTGCGGCCGCTGTCGAACGCGACCGGACCGGTGCGCGCCGAGGGGCGAGTGATCAGCGCCGGGCGCACGATCGTGACGGCCGAGGGGCGCATCGTGGGGGCGGACGGGAAGCTCTACGCGCACGGCACGACGACGTGCCTCGTGCTCGGCCTGTAGCCGACCCCACAGAAAACGCGAAGGCGCCCGCAGGCGCCTTCCCGGCACGCGGCCCGCAGCGGACGCTATGCCGTCTGCTTCGCGAGCACCTTCTGCAGCTCGCCCGACTCGTACATCTCGCGCATGATGTCCGAGCCGCCCACGAACTCGCCGTTCACGTAGAGCTGCGGAATCGTGGGCCAGTTGGCGAATTCCTTTATCCCCTGGCGGATCTCCGGTTCCTCGAGCACGTTCACGCTGAAGAACTCCTCGACCCCGCACGCCCGCAGGATCTGCACCGCGGTCGCCGAGAACCCGCACTGCGGGAAATGCGGCGTCCCCTTCATGTACAGCACGACCGGATTCGAGCTCACCTGCTGCTTGATCGTCTGTTGCGCATCCATCCTGGGTCCTTTCGGAACATTCCTGAGTAAGTTACTCGGGATTCTACCCGTCCGCCAAGGCGACGGTCAACGCCTGCGCTCAGCGATAGAGCAGCGCCGCCTCCCGCTCGGCCCGCCAGGCTTCCTCGTCCGGCTGCGCGAGCGCGTCGAGATCGCCGGGCGCGCCCGCGGCGTCGTCGACCCACTCGCGCAGGAGCGGGCTGCCGTTGATCAGGTCGATGGCGAGGCGACCCCGCTCGTACTCGTAGGGGAAGTCGCGCCAGAGGTCGTAGTCGGGCCGCAGCCGCCGCAGCGCCTTGAGCGCCAGCGCGAGGAGCCGCCAGGGACGAAACGCTTCGTGGTCATACGCGCCGTCGTCCACGTGGAGCTGGAGGCCCGCGCACAAGCGGCCCACGTGCTTGTGGAAGGTCGGCTCGAACCAGCAGGGTCGCAGGCGGCAGCCGCGTATCCACTCCGGCGCCAGCGCATGCATGGTCGCGAGCAGCGCGCGGGCGTCGATGTCCGGGGCGCCGAGAAGCTCCAGCGGCCTCGTCGTGCCACGGCCCTCCGAGAGCGTGGTGCCTTCCAGCATCACGGTGCCCGCGTAGCAGCGCGCCATCGCTAGGCTCGCGGCGTTCGGGCTCGGGTTCACCCAGGTGCGCTCGCCGAGCGGCCAGCCGTACCCGGGGCCCGCTTCCGGCGCCCAGCCCTCCATGGACACCACCTCGAGCTCGACGTCGATTCCGAGCGTGCGGACGAACCATCGCGCCAGCTCGCCGACCGTCAGGCCGTGGCGCATCGGCATCGGCCCCGCGCCGACGAAGCTCTCCCAGCCGGCGCGCAGCAGCAGCCCCTCCGCCGGACGTCCCGCCGGATTGGGCCGGTCGAGCACCCGCACCTGCTTGCCGTGCTCGGCGGCCGCTTCCAGCACGTAGCGCAACGTCGTCGCGAACGTGTAGATGCGGCAGCCGACGTCCTGCAGGTCGACGAGCAGCGTATCGAAGGTGTCCATCATCGCCGGCGTCGGGCGGCGAACCTCGCCGTAGAGGCTGAAGACCGGGATGCCGTGGACCGGGTCGGTGAAGTCGGGCGACTCGATCATGTTGTCCTGCTTGTCGCCGCGCAGCCCGTGCTGGGGACCGAACGCCGCGGTGAGCCGGATGCCCGGAAGCGCGGCGAGGGCGTCGAGCGAGTGGACGAGATCGCGCGTCACCGATGCGGGGTGTGCGAGGAGCGCGACCCGCCGGCGGGCGAGCGGTGCCCGCAGCGCGGCGTCCTCGATCAGACGATCAATTCCGAACTTCATCGAGCACCAGAGCGAAGGCGTCGGGATGGTGAAAATCGGGTCTGCCGGGCGGATGCCTCAGCGCCCAGTACGCGAACGCGCCCGCCTCATCCTCGACCACGACCGAGAGCGCGAGGTTGAGCTCGGCGAGCGCGAGGGCCGGGGCGAGCCGCGCGAGGCGGATGGTGGCGTGGAGCTCCAGGGCGTCCGCGGTGGCGCGCGTCGCGATGCCCGGGTCGAGCGCCTGGTCCGCGAGCGGTCCGCCGTCGCGATAGGCCCGAAACGCGTGCGCCATCCACTCGCCGGAAGGCGCGAAGTTGAACTCGTGATACGCGGGCCGGCCCGCCTGCGCGATGAACGCCTCGCAGCATGTGTGCTCCCAGAGCCGATCGGCCATGCGGCGCGGCCGCGGCGCCGGCACGCGCACGCGGGTGACGCTTCCCGTGAGCGAGTACGCGAGCGCGAGCGTTCCATCGGTCGCGCGGTCGACGCGGACCTGGACGTCGCGCACCGCGCGGCTCGTGCTCTCGGGATGGCGGACGAGCGCGACCGTGGGAGGCATCGCGAGGTCAGCGATCCTCGCCGCCCGTCGCGGCGAGTCGGAAGCCGAGCGCGCGCAGCGCAGCGCGGATCCGCCGCTCTCCGAGGAGCGCACCGAACGCACGGACGGCCGGTCGCTCGAGGCGCGCCTTCGGCACGACGAAGTCGTAGCGCTCTTCCTGCACCGGGATGAACGCGAGGCCGTACTGCCGCGCGACGGTGTCGATCGCCACGCCCCAGTCCGCGCGGCCCTGCCGTACCGCCGCGGCCACCGCGTTGTGCGACTTCGTCTGCACCCCGTATCCCGGCGGGCGGCGCTCGCCGAGGAGCCTGTCGACGATGATGCGGGTGCCGCTCCCGACGTTGCGGTTGACCATCACGCAGTCGGACGACTGCAGCGCCGTTGCGATCGCCTGCTCGTGCGCCTTGCCCTCGAAGCGCGCATCCCCCGGCCGGTACACGATGCCCTGCATGCGCCCGTAGCCGGGCACCAGCGCGAGCGCATCGGTGAGGAACGGACGGTTGTACTCGCCCGTCGCGGGATCCATCAGATGGACGCCGGCCACGTCGCACTCGCCGCGCTTCGCCGCCGCCACGCCGCCCATGCTGCCCACGTGGAGCGACTTCGCGCGCACGCCGGTACGGATCAGCTCCCCGACGAGCAGATCGAGCCCCACGCAGTGGCTCCCGATGATCACGAGATCGGCGGGCTCGAGCCGTTGCCCGAGGAGCTGGACCGACACCGGGCTCCCGGCATCCAGGATCTCGGTGTGCGGGTCGATGGTGATGAAGCCGTCGGCGCCGCTGAAGGTCGTGACCGACCCGGAGCCCTTCCCCATCGGGTACGCGGCGAACCCTTCCGGTCCCGGTACCAGCCCTACCAGGAGGTATTCGGTCCGTCCACGCTCCGAGTTGACGCGCATGGGTAGCATCGCCGGGACCGTTCGCCGCTGCTCGGGCGGCAGGCCCGCGTAGGCGCGGATCACCGGCGCGACGAACTCGTGGAACGTGAAGATCGCGGAGGTCGGGAAGCCGGGCAGAATGACCACCGGCTTGCCGCCGGTCACCGCGAGGCAGATCGGCTTGCCGGGCTTGAGCGCGACGCCGTGGGCGACGATGCCCGGGTCCCTCAGCCCGCTCACGATCCGGTACGAGAGGTCGCCGGCGCCCTTCGACGTCCCGCCGGAGAACACGACGAGGTCCGACCCGAGCCCACGGGCGAGCGCGGCCGCAAGCGCGTTCTCGTCGTCGGGGATCACGCCGAGCTGCACCGGCGTGCCCCCGAGCTCCTCCACTGCCGCGCCGATGATCGCCGCGTTCGAGTCGTAGACCGCGCCCGCCCGCAACGGACTGCCGGGCGCGACGATCTCGTTGCCGGTGGAGAAGATCGCGACGCGCGGGCGCCGGTAGACAGCGACCGCGGCGAGCCCGAGCGCGGCGAGCACGCCGATCTCGCGCGAGGTGAGCAGCTGCCCCGCGCGCAGCACCGTCTCGCCCCGCGCGATGTCGGTCCCGGCATAGCTCACGTTCTCGCCCGGCGTCGCCGACCGCCGGAGCTCGACGGCGCGGCCCGCGGCCGACCCGGCGAGCTCGGTGTGCTCGACCATCACCACCGCGTCGGCGCCCCGCGGCAGCATCCCGCCGGTCGCGATCGCGGTCGCGATGCCCGGCGCAACGCTGTCCCGGGGCACGATGCCCGGCGCGAGCACTTCGTCGTTGAGCCGCACCGCGCGCGGCTTCTCTTCCATCGCGCCGTAGCTGTCGGTCGCCACCACGGCGAAGCCGTCGACGTTGGAACGGTCGAAGGCGGGCACGTCGACCTCGGCGACCACGTCCACCGCGAGCACGCGGCCCAGCGCCTCGGCGAGCGGCACCGTCTCGCGCCCGAGCGGCGCCAGGCGAAGGTGCCGGCGAAATCGGGCCGTCGCCTCGTCCCGGCTGATGACCGTCAGGAACTGCGTCTGGCCGGCCGGGTCCGGGGCGTTGTCGATTCGCGCGGCCATCGATCCTAGTCGTACAGGTACACGGTGACCTCGGCGCCGGGGCCGTAGCCCTCGCTCTCGGCCGGCACGATCACGAAGCCGTCGGCGCGCGTCGTCGACGAGAGGATCGCCGCGCCGCTCGTCGCGAGCGGCTCGACGACGTCGTCGGCGAACCGCACGCGGCAGTAGTCGGTGCGGCCGATCGAGGACACGATCTTGCGCGCGACGACGCCCTGGCGCGCCGCGTACGGCCAGTCGGCCTTGCGCCCGCCGCGCAGCCGGATCGCGCGGCCGGCGAAGAAGTCGTACGCGCAGAGGCAGGACACCGGATTGCCCGGCAGCAGGAAGACGAGCGTCGCGCCGATCCGCCCGACGCCGGCGGGACTCGACGGCCGCATCGCGACGCCGTGGATCGCGAGCTCGCCCGCCTCGGCGAGGAGGCGCGGCGCGTGGTCTTCGGCGCCGACGCTCGAGCCGCCGGAGACGAGGATGACGTCCGCGCCAGGGTCGACGAGCGCTGCGCGGATTCCTCGCGGATCGTCGCCCAGTCGCGCGTGCCGTTCGATCCGGCCGCCGTCGCGCGCGACGAGCGCGCGCAGCATCGGCGAGTTCGCGTCGTAGATCTGGTACTCCCCCTTCGGCGTCCCGGGCGCGACCACCTCGTTGCCGGTCACGACGATCCGCACCGCCGGACGCCGGACGACCTCGACTTGGACGAAGCCGAGCGACGCGAGCACGCCGAGGTCCTGCGGACGCAGCCGGCGGCCGCGCGCGAGCACCGTCTCACCCGCCCGGATGTCCTCCCCCCGGCGGCCGACGTGCTGCCCGGGGGCGACGGGCTGCGCGATCTCGACCTCACCCGCCCTTTCGGCGGCGTATTCCGCGGGCAGGACCGCGTCGAGCCCGGCCGGCATCGGCGCGCCGGTCATGATCCGCACCGCCGCGCCGGGGCGCACCGCGCCGGCGAACGGCCGGCCGGGCATCGCCTCGCCGAGCACGCGCAGCGCGAGCGGGTTGTACTCGGCTGCGCCGGCGGTCTCCGCGCCGCGCAGGGCATAGCCGTCCATCGCGGCGCGATCGAACACCGGCACGTCGAGCGGCGCGATCGCATCGGCCGCGAGGATCCGGCCCGCGGCCTCGTCGAGGGGCACCGTCTCTTCGGGGCGCGTCGCGGCGTGCCGATCGATCCACGCCAGCACCGCGGCGACTTCGGCGCGCCGTCCGAACCCGTGCATACGCACGTCGGCGATGTGGCTTACCGCGTCCCTGGCCATCGGGCGATTGTAGCGGCCGGGTGACGCAACCACCCCTGTCCCCGAGTTGCGCTGTCGTCGCCCGCGCGAAGGAGCGCCTACCGCTGATTTAGGACGTCATGCTGCGCGTGGCGCGGGCTGCCCCGGCTCCCCTTGGAGCCGCTCCAACGGGACGTAGGGCATGAGGTGGAGCCCCTCCCGCAGCAGGGACACGCGCGCTTCCACGCCCTCGGCGAGGCCGTTGCGGGTCGCCACGTGGGCCGGAACCGAGAAGCGCAGCTCGAGCTCGGGCCGGCCGTTCACCCAGAGGGTCACCGCGGCGTTCTCGCCGAACGGGAGGAACTCGCCCACGACGCCGCTCACCGGATTCTCGCGCTCGCCGCGCGACGGCCGGTCGCGCCGGTGCAGCACGCAGTGCGCCGGCTGGATCCCCCAGCAGACGCGCGCGCCCGCCGGGTACGCGGGCTGGTGCGCCGCCTCGAGCGCGCAGCCTTCCCAGCGCAGGCGCGTCGTGCCCGCCGCGGCGTCGTGCGCGACCACCTCGCCGTGGAACAGGTTGCGGAAATCGACGAGCCGCGCGACGAGCGCGTCGCGCGGCCGCGCCAGCACGTCGAGCGGCGGGCCCTCCTGCAGCGTGGTGCCGCGGTGCAGGACCACCATCCGGTCGGCGAGCGCCGCGGCCTCCTCGAGGTCGTGCGTCACCAGCACGATCGGGATGCGCAGGCGCTGGCGCATCTGCGCGAGCTCGTGCTGCAGCCGGCGCCGGGTCACCTGGTCCACCGCCGAGAACGGCTCGTCGAGCAGCAGTACCTTCGGGTCGCGGGCGAGCGCGCGCGCGAGCGCGACGCGCTGCTGCTGACCGCCCGAGAGCTCGCGCGGGCGCCGCGACTCGAGTCCGCCGAGGTGGACGAACTCGAGCAGCTCGCGCGCGGCCGCGGCGCGGGCCGCGCGCGCGAGGGCGACGGGCAGCGCGGCCTCGACGTTGCCGCTCGCCGTCATGTGCGGAAACAGCGCGTAGTTCTGGAAGACGAGCCCGACGTGCCGGGACTGCGGCGGCGCGAAGGCGCCCTCGCCCATCCAGGTCTCGCCGTTGCAGCGCACCTCTCCGGCCTGCGGCCGGACGAGGCCCGCGATCGCGCGCAGAATCGTCGTCTTGCCGCTGCCGGACGGGCCGACGAGCGCGAGGAGCTCGCCCGGCCCGCACTCGAAGCGCGCGTCGAGCGGGATCGGCGCCGATTGACGCAGCGCGACGCGCAGGCCGGTGCTAGCCATGCGGCCTCCGCGCGCGGTCGAGCCAGTAGACGATTGCGATCGCGACGAACGAGATCGCCAGCAGGGTTGCCGCCATCACGCCGGCCGCGCGATCGTCGAGCGCCTGCGCGCGATCGTAGATCGCGATCGCCGCAGTGCGCGTCTCGCCGGGTATGTTTCCGCCGACCATCAGGACGACGCCGAACTCGCCGAGCGTGTGCGCGAAGGTCAGCACGAGCGCGGTGAGCAGCCCCGGCCACGCCAGCGGAAGTTCCACGCGCCAGAAGGCGCGCCATCCCGACATGCCGCAGAGCCAAGCCGCCTCCCGCACCTCGGTCGCGATCGACTCGAACCCCCGCTGCGCGGGCTGCACGGCGAACGGGATGTTCGCGATCACCGAGGCGACGAGCAGCCCCTCGAAGCTGAACGCGAGGGTGGTCCCGACGATCGACTGGTAGAACTGGCCGAGCGGCGAGGTCGGCGCGAAGGTCACGAGCAGGTAGTAGCCGAGCACCGTCGGCGGCAGCACGAGCGGCAGCGCGAGGAGCGCCTCGACTGCGGGTTTGCCGGCAAAGCGGCGCCACGCGAGGGCGCGGCCGGCGAGCACGGCGAGCGGCAGGAGCACGAGCGCGGTGCCGACCGCGAGCTTGAGCGAGAGCGCGAGGGCCTGCGTGTCCATTGCGCCTAGCGCGGAGGCAGGCCGAAGCCGTAACGCTCGAGGACGCTGCGCGCCGGAGCGCTCTCGACGAAGCGATAAAGCTCGCGCGCCGCCGTGCCCGCACCGCGCACGAGCACCATGCGCTGGCGCAGGGGCGCGTGCATGCGCTCAGGAATCAGCACGTGCTGGCCCTTGTCGCGAAAGGCAGGCGTGAGCGCGAGGGAGAGCGCAATGATCGCGGCGTCGGCGGCTCCGGTGAGCGCGAACTGCGCCGCCTGACTCACGTTCTCCCCCAGCGCGAGGCGGGGCTGCGCGAGCGTCCAGGCGCCGGCGCGTTCCAGGGCCTCGCGCGCCGCGCGCCCGTAGGGCGCGTGCTCGGGATTCGCAATCGCGAGCCGGCTCACGCGCCCCGCTGCGAGCTCGGCGCGCAGTCCCGCGAGCTCCCCGTCGAGCGGCACGCGCGACCCGCGCGGCGCAAATACCGCGATGCGGCCGATCGCGTAGAGCGTCCCCGGACCGTCGGTACGCCCGGCCTGCACCAGGGTCGCCACGTAAGACTCGTCGGCCGAGAAGAAGAGCTCGAACGGCGCCCCGGCGCGAATCTGCCGCGCGAGGTTGCCGGAGGATCCGAAGGTGAGGCGCGCCTCGCGTCCTGTCGCCTGCGTGAAGGCCGCCGCAATCTCCTCGAGCGCAAACTGCAGGTCCGAGGCCGCCGCGACCCTCGCGACGTCCGCCGCCGCCGGTCCCGCGGCGAGTGCGGCGAGAAGCGATGCAACGCAGGCGAGCCGCACCATTGCGCGCCCGCCTACCGCGCTCGCCCGCCGCTCACGCGGTCGAGGCCGGCCAGGTCCGGCCACGTCTGCACCTGCGCGTACCCGTACATCGCGAGCAGGCTGCGGCAGCGCTCGCCCTGGTCGTAGCCGTGCTCGAACAGGAGCCACCCGCCCGGGCGCAGGTGGTCCTGGGCACGCGCCACGATGGCGCGGATCGCGTCGAGCCCGTCGGCGCCGCCGACGAGCGCCGCGCGCGGCTCAAAGCGGAGATCGCCCTGCTCGAGGTGCTCGTCGCCCGCGGCGACATAGGGCGGATTGGTGACGATCACGTCGAACCGCTCGCCCCGGCCCTGCGGTCCGAGCGCGGAGAACCAGTCGCCATAGACGAACCGGATCGTCGCGCCGTGCCGCCGGGCGTTCTCGCGCGCGAGCGCAAGGGCGTCGGCCGACGCATCGACCGCCACCACTTCCATGTCGGGCTCCTCGTGGGCGATCGCGATCGCGACCGCGCCGCTCCCGGTGCCGAGGTCGAGCACGCGCGCGCCCGCGGGCGCCAGCTCGAGCGCGAGCGCGACGAGGAGCTCCGTCTCGGGCCGCGGGATCAGGACGTCCGGCGTGATCGCGAGCGACAAACCGAAGAACTCCCGCTCGCCGGTGAGGTAGGCGACCGGCTCTCCGGCGCGGCGCCTCAGGAACAGGCGCTCAACCTGGCGCGCCGCCTCGTCCGGGATATCGCGCCCCGGGTCCGCGAGGAGGCTCGCGCGGGGCGTGGCGAGCGCGTGCGCGGCGAGCACCTGCGCCTCGAGCGGCGGAAGCCCGGAGGCGGCGAGGAGGGAGGCGACTGTTGCCATCACGCCGCCGCCTCCGGAGCGCCCTGCCCCGGCCGGGGACCCACGGGTCGGCGGCTGGCCGCATTTGCCGTTGCGTCGATCCCCGTCGTCCCGACGGGGCCCCTCGCCAGGTGGCTCATGCGGCCGCTTCGGCGAGCGCCGCCAGCTGCTCGGCCTGATGCTCGGCGGCGAGCTGGTCGAGGAGCTCGTCGAGATCCCCGTCCATGATGTCGGCGATCTTGTGCAGCGTGAAGTTGATGCGATGGTCGGTGACGCGCCCCTGCGGGAAGTTGTACGTGCGGATGCGGTCCGACCGGTCGCCGCTTCCCACCAGCGACTTGCGCGTCGCCGCCTCCTTCGCGCGCTGCTCGCGCAGCTGCTGGTCCTTGATGCGCGCACCGAGCAGCGACATGGCGCGCGCCTTGTTCTTGTGCTGCGAGCGGTCGTCCTGGCACTCGACCACGATGCCGGTCGGCAGATGCGTGATGCGTACGGCGGAATCGGTCTTGTTCACGTGCTGGCCGCCCGCGCCCGAGGCGCGGTAGGTGTCGATCTTCAGATCGGCCGGATTGAGCTCGACGTCACCGACCTCGTCGGCCTCGGGCATCACCGCGACCGTGGCCGCGGAGGTGTGGATGCGGCCCTGCGTCTCGGTCGCGGGCACCCGCTGGACGCGGTGACCGCCGGACTCGAACTTCAGCCGCGAGTACGCGCCCTGACCCGCGATGCGCAGGATCGCCTCTTTGAAGCCGCCGAGGTCGGACGGGCTCGCGGAGATCACCTCCACCAGCCAGCGGTGGCGCTCGGCGAAGCGCGAGTACATGCGAAAGAGGTCCCCGGCGAAGAGCGCCGACTCGTCGCCGCCCGTCCCGGCGCGGATCTCGAGGAAGATGTTGCGCTCGTCGTTGGGGTCCTTGGGCAGCAGCAGGCGCTGGAGCTCCGACTCGAGCGCGGCCATGCGCTCGGCGGCCTCGCGCGCCTCGCTCTCGGCGAACGCCTTCATCTCCGGATCCACGAGCATCTCCGTCGCCGCAGCGCGATCGGCCTCGGCCGCCTTGTACCGGTTGAACCGCTCGACGATCGGCGTGATCTCGGCGTGCTCGCGCGAGGCGCGCCGATACTCGGCGAGATCACGCGTCGCCTGTTCCGAGGCGAGGAAGCGGTTCAGCTCGTCGAGGCGGCGGGCGAGCTGGTCGAGCTTGGCGGCGATGCTGGCTTTCATGGCGTGCGGGGGGCGGGGAATCGGGGGCGGCGCCCGCGCCTCGCGCGCGCCGCGCGGCGCGGGCCGATGCGCTACCGGCCGCGGAGGTTGAAGAGCCGCGCGATGACTTCGCGGAGCTCGCGCCGCTCCGGCGCCTGCGCGTCGTGGAGCGCCTGCGTCGGCCCGTGCATAAGCTTGTTCGTGAGCCCGTGCGACAGCGCTTCCAGCACCTGCCGCGGGTCGTCGCCGCGCGCGAGCATGCGCGCCGCGCGCTCGACCTCGTGGCGGCGCGCGTCCTCGGCGCCCGCCCGCAGCGCGCGGATGGTGGGCACGAGCTCGCGCGAGTCCATCCAGTGCAGGAACGAGCCGACCTGGGCATCGATGATCGCCTCGGCCTGCGCGACGTGGGAAGTGCGCTCGTCCATGCCGGCGCGGATCACGTCGCCCAGATCGTCGACGGTATAAAGATAGACATCGTCGAGCTCCGCGACCTCGGGCTCGATGTCGCGCGGCACCGCGAGGTCGACCATGAACACCGGCGCGTGGCGCCGGGCCTTGATCACCCGTTCCATCGTGCCCTTGCCGAGGATCGGCAGCGAGGCGGCGGTGCACGACACCACGATGTCGTGCGCCGCAAGGTGCTCGTGCAGGTCGCGCAGCTCGATCGCCTGAGCGCCAAGGCGGTGCGCGAGGTGCTGGGCGCGCTCGAGCGTCCGGTTCGCGACCGTCATCGAGCGCGGCATCTGCGCGGCGAAGTGCGTCGCGCACAGCTCGACCATCTCGCCCGCGCCGATGAAGAGGACGTTCGTCTCGCGCAGGGACGGGAAGATGCGCCCGGCGAGGCGCACCGCCGCGGCCGCCATCGACACGACGTTCGCGCCGATCCGCGTGTTCGTGCGCACCTCTTTCGCGACGGCGAAGGAGCGCTGGAAGAGCCGCGACAGCGTCGCGCCGAGCGTCCCGACCTCCTCGGCCGCGCGCACCGCGTCCTTCATCTGCCCGAGGATCTGCGGTTCGCCGAGGACCATCGAATCGAGGCCGGAGGCGACGCGGAAGGCGTGGCGGACGGCCTCCTCGCGCGGCAAGGTGTACAGGAAGGGCTGCAGGTCGTGCTCGCCGAGCGCGTGGTAGCGGGCGAACCAGGTGAGCGCTTCCCGCGGCTCGCCCGCCGCGCAGTAGAGCTCGGTGCGGTTGCACGTCGAGAGGATCGCGGCCTCCTCGACCGGCTTCGCGCGGCCGAGCTCGCCCAGGGCGCGCTTGAGCTGCTCGGCGCCGAACGCCACCTTCTCGCGGATCGCGAGCGGCGCGCTTTCGTGGTTCAGGCCGAGGGTGAAGAGCTGCATAAGTGGCTGACGATTATAGCGAACGGGCCGCCCAGCGCCCGTCGTCCGCGGCGCCGACAGAAGCCTCGCAGGCCGGCGCCCGGACGCCCTTGACCTCGATCAATCGGGGTGGTCCGACCCCGCCTCGTGCACCGCCTTGCGCAGCCGGACGGCCGGGGCAGGTGCCCGGGCGGCCTGCCGCGCGGCCCGCGCCCGCATCCGGAGGTTGAGCATCTCCACCGCCACCGAGAAGGCCATCGCGAAATAGATGTAGCCCTTCGGCACGTGGAAATCGAGCCCCTCGGCGACGAGCGCGAACCCGACCAGGATCAGGAACGACAGGGCGAGCATCTTGATGGTGGGATGGCGATCCACGAACTCGCCGATCGGCCGCGCCGCGAACATCATGACCGCGACGGCCAGCACGACGGCGATGATCATGACCGCCACGTCGTCGGCCATGCCGACCGCGGTGATCACCGAGTCGAGCGAGAAGACGATGTCGATGATCGCGATCTGGACGAGCACGCCGGCGAAGGTGGCCTGCACGACCGCGCCGGTCTCGTCTTCCTGGCCCTCGAGCGAGTTGTGGATCTCGTGGACGCTCTTCCACAGCAGGAACAGCCCGCCCAGGATGAGGATCAGATCGCGCCCGGAGATATCCCAGCGCAGAACGCTGAAGAGCGGCGTCTTGAGCGTCATGATCCAGGCGAGCGACAGGAGCAGCAGGATGCGCGAACCCATCGCGAGCCCGAGGCCGAGGCGGCGCGCAAGGTTGCGCCGGTGCTCGGGGAGCCGCCCGACGAGGATCGAGATGAAGATGATGTTGTCGATGCCGAGGACGATCTCGAGGGCGGTGAGCGTCGCGAGCGCGATCCACGCCTGCGGATCGGTGATCCATTCCATGATTGAGGTCTCCCGGCTGAGGAACGCCGCGGAGTCTAGCGGGCGCGGCAGGGCCGCGCCGGCTCGTCAGGCCGCGAGCTCTTCGGGCGCCTGGGAGTCCTGCAGATCGTTGAACGCGGCCTTCGAGTCGAGCAGCGGGAACTGGCGCGGATGGCCGACGAGGAAGCCCTGGAAGTAGCGCACGCCGAGCCGGAACGCCCAGTCAAACTTCTCCTGGCTGTCGATGCCCTGCGCGACGACACGGGCGCCGACCGCCTCGGCGGCGCGCACGATCTCGCCGATCTGGTCGTCCTTGACGCTCTGGAACGCCGCGGACACCGACTTGCGGTCGAGCTTGATCAGCTTCGGCCGCACGAGCTTGAGCACCGTCTCCGCGGACTTGGGCCGGTCGGGCGAAAAGTCGTCGAGCGCGAGGCGCACGTTGCACGCCGCGCACGCGCGCGCGAACTTGAGCAGCAGCGCGGGATCGCCGTGCGAGGCGGTGTCGGTCACCTCGACGATCAGCCGCTTCGACTTGTCGCCGACGCCGGCGAGGTGGCCGAGGTAGCGCTCGCCGTGCTTGGCGAGCGTGATCATCGACACGTTCACGCTCACGAGCAGGGAGTGGTGCAGGAGGTCGAGCGCGTCGATCGCCTGCTTGAGCACGGCGACGTCGACGGTGCCGATGTAGCCGGTGTCCTCCCAGCGCTTGATCGCAATCTCGCGCGATTCGGGCTTGTCCAGACCCTCGCGGAAGCGCAGCAGCGCCTCGTAGGCGACGACGTGCCCGCGATCGCTCATGATCGGCTGGAAGGCGGTGCGGATCAGGGTTTCCACAGGTGCTCCGGTGTGCGGCTGAAAAGGCAATGCAAACTTGGTGCCAGCGCCGCCGCGCCAAATGGCGTGACTTTGTGCCCCGCCGAGGCGTCGATGCGCGGCATCGGACAGTGCGGCGTGTTTCGCCCCCGTCACGCAGTGTCGAGCCGCGGTCGGGTCGAGGCGACCCGCAGGTGCGTGAAATCCATCACGCGACCCACCGGTACTGCTGGACGGCTGCTCCGCGGGGAATATGCTTACGGCATAAGAAGTCCCATACCCCACCGGCGGCACCGCAGGGGGCAGCATGAGCGAACTCGTCGTCGCACTCGCACTCGCCGCCGCGCTGGGCGCCAAGCCCGTCCCGGCGCACGCCGACCCGCAGCAGCAGGCCCGCAGCCGTCCGCCTGCGGCCGCGACGAAGGCCCAGGTCGCGCAGACTCAGCCAGGAAAGCCGAAGGAGATGCAGCGGAGAGCGCTGCCGCACGCGCTCTGACGGCGCGCTACGCGCGCGGTCGCGCGCGTCGAATCATGGAGAGGTGTTGGTGGCCAAGGACGGAACTGTCCTTGGAGCGATTTTGCCTCGGTCCGCACACAGCCCGGACCGAGGCGAAATCGTTGGTGGCCAAGGACGGAATTGAACCGCCGACACAAGGATTTTCAGTCCTCTGCTCTACCAACTGAGCTACTTGGCCGGACCGGAAGGCGCCCGCGAACCGCAGCGCCCGTGACGGGAGCGCGGATTATAGCGGCGTGACCGGGGGGCCGCCAGCCCGCGCGAGCGGCGCACGCACCGGCGCGGCGCTGGCCTGGCCGCCGCCCGCCGCCCCGCACCTGTCCTCGCGCCCGGCGCAGATCTGGATCTTTGCGAACGTGAGAAACAGCCAGAGCCAGAACAGCAGCATCAGCGCCACCCACGGCACGTGGCGGTCGACGACGAACTTCGGGGTGAGCAGCCGGACGAGCCCGTACACCGGGCGCGTGATGATCCTGAAGAGCTGATAGAAGAGGTTCCCCTCGCGCTTGCCGCCGGCCAGGAGATACAGGATTCCCTGCCCGAGAATGAACATCGCGGCGAGCTCGACGAGCGCCTTCGCGACCGTGACGAGAAGCAGATCGGCGGACACGGTGGGGTTGCAGTAGGTCGGCGAACCGCCCAAACAACGAGGCCCGCTCGCGCGGGCCTCGTCGCTCAGGCACCAAGCTGGATCAAGTGCCCGTCGTGTCGATGTCGCCGCGCAGGTGCGGGTAGCGGACGTGGTCCACCAGCTCCTGCACTTCCCTGCTCGGCGCCGGCGTGAGCAGGCTCACGACGATGATCACGATGAACCCGAGCGGCACGCCGAAGGTCGCGGCGGAGATCGGACTGATGTCCCACCAGATTGCGTCGGCCATCGGCTTCGTCACGCCGAAGATCCCGCGCAGCCAGGGCTGCGTGGTCGCCATGTAGTACACGGTGATGCCGATCCCCGCGATCATCCCCAGGATCGCGCCCCACTTGCTCGCGCGCTTCCAGAAGATGCCGAGCACCAGCGCCGGGAAGAACGCCGCGGCCGCGAACGAGAACGCCGCGCTCACCAGGAACAGGATGTCGGCCGGCTTCTGGCTCGCGACGTACGCCGCGCACAGGGCCACCACCAGCAGGAGGATCTTGGACAGCGTCACGCGGCGCTGCGTGGACGCATGCGGGTCGATCATCTTGTAGTAGAGGTCGTGCGAAAGTGCGTTCGCGATCGTGAGGAGCAGGCCGTCGGCGGTCGACAGCGCAGCCGCGAGACCGCCGGCCGCGACGAGACCGGAGATGACGTACGGCAGTCCCGAGATCTCGGGCGTCGCGAGCACGATGATGTCGCCGCCGATCGCGATCTCCGCGAGCTGCAGGATGCCGTCGCGGTTGACGTCCACGACGCTCAGCAGGCCCGGGTCGACTTTCGACCACGACGCCACCCACGCCGGCAACTTCGCGAACTCCGATCCGACTACGAGCGTGTAGACGTCGAACTTCGCGAGCACTGCCAGCGCCGGCGCGGTGAAGTAGAGCAGGAAGATGAAGAACAGCGACCAGGTGACTGATTCGCGCGCCTCCTTCACGCTCGGCGTCGTGTAGTACCGCATCAAGATGTGCGGCAGCGCGGCCGTGCCCACCATCAGGCAGAAGATCAGCGCCAGGAAGTTCTTGCGCGACACGTCGCGGGCCTTCTCGGTTGCGCCGGGGAACGCCTCCGCGTGCCGCAATGGCGGGGCCGCCCGCGCGGCCAGGCCGGCCTCCCTCGTCCAGAACGCTTTCGCCTCGTCTGCGCTCTTCGGGAACTTGTCGACCGCCGACTGGGCCGCAGTGATCTGCTCCGCCGGAGCGTTGCTCGCCTTGAGGTCTTCGAGCGCCTTGGACAGCTTGCCTCTTTCGGCGTCGAAGGAGCCTGGCAGGCCTTTCAGGTTCTCCTGCGCCGCCTTCGCGCGCGCGGCGAAGATCCCGCGCACCTCGATTTCCTTCGGGTCCTTGATCAGCTGCGCCTCGCGCTCGGTGACCTTCTGGAGGACCGAGCCGTACACGAGCTGCGGGATCGGGAAGCCGGTGTGCTTCACCGACAGCCAGACGACCGGGATCATGTAGGCGACGATCAGCACGATGTACTGCGCCACCTGCGTCCAGGTCACCGCGCGCATCCCGCCGAGGAAGCTGCACACCAGGATACCGCCGAGGCCGAGGAAGATCCCCAGCTCGAACGCGACGCCGGTGAGGCGGGTCGTGACGAGGCCGACGCCGTAGATCTGCGCCACGACGTAGGTGAACGAGCACAGGATCGCGCAGCAGATCCCGACGAAGCGGGCGATGTTGCCGCCGTAGCGCGCGCCGAGGAAGTCGGGAATCGTGAACTGGCCGAACTTGCGCAGGTAGGGCGCGAGAAAGAGCGCCACCAGGCAGTAGCCGCCGGTCCAGCCCATCACGAACGCGAGCCCGCCGTAGCCCGTGAGGTAGAGCGTCCCGGCCATCCCGATGAAGGAGGCCGCGCTCATCCAGTCGGCGCCGGTCGCCATGCCGTTGAAGAGCGCCGGCACGCGCCGTCCGGCCACGTAGTACTCGGCCACGTCCGCGGTGCGGCTCATGATGCCGATGCCCGCGTAGAGGCCGACCGTGGCGAGCAGGAAGATGTAGCCGATCCAGTTCCGCGGCAGGCCGAACTGCTCGAGGATCGCCAGGACGATGATGAAGACGACGAAGCCGCCGGTGTACCACGAGTACACCTTCTTCAGCATCGCATTGAACTGCGATTGGGTCTGAGTTGCCATGGCTCAGTCCTCCCCTTCCGCCACGCCGTACTGCTGGTCGAGGTTGTTCATGTACCGGGCGTAGAACCAAATGATGAGGACGTAGACCACGAGCGCCCCCTGCGCCCCCGTCCAGAACGCGAACGTCCAGCCGAAAAAGTTGAACGAAAAGACGTCGCGCGCAAGGTAGCCGATGACGAACGTCACGACGAACCAGATCGCAAGCAGGATGATCGTGATGGTGACGTTCTTCCGCCAGTACTCGCGGTGCTTCTCCGAAAGCTCCATGCAGTCCTCCGTGTCGGAAGTGGGCGCGGCCCGGTGATCCGGGCTTCTTCGCGCTGGTTCTTGTGAAATATTTCGCGCAGGGTAGTGACGCAAGCTTACACGGCCCTTACGGGCCGGCACGACGGCGTGCTGCAGCGCGTCACAAGAGGTGCAGGTGGCCGAGCAAGCCGCCTGCCAGCGTGGACGCCGCAAGCACGAGAAGAAAGGCGATCGCCACGTACTCGGCTGCTTCCCGTTCGCGCGCGAACCCCAGCGCGTGCAGCCCGCAGTGGTAGAGATAGGCGCAGTACGGGACGACCGGCAGCATCGCGATGAACGTCGCCGGTTTGAGGAGCATCACGCCGGCCAGCCAGACCGGCGTCGTCCCGTAGGCCGCGACCGTCCAGGCCCCGCCCCAGTCCCGGCGTCCCCCGTACATCGGTGCGAGGAGCGCGAACGCGCCGGCGAGGATCGCCACCGTGACGATCGACGCGAGATAGGTGACGAGGCCGGCGTGCAGGATGAAGGCCGGTCCAGGCCGGCGAATCGGCTCGCCGACCATCACGAGCTCCATGCCGAACACCGCGAGCCCGATCATCCAGGCGACGGCGGGAATCGCCGCGAGCGGCAGGACGTGCGCCACGAGCACCGCGAGCGCCCCGGGGCGATCGCGGGCGATCGCGGCCCATTCGCGCTGCGGCGCCATAGTCAGCCGGAACGCGCGACGAATCACGGGCGCGGCTCCAATGCGTACCGCCGCCTCCGCGCGCGAGGGAGGGATCGGGCATGGACGCGGTCGGAAATTACGGACCCAGATGGGCCGCGGCAAATGCCTTGGCTCGATCGCGGAAGACCTGCGCCTTCTGGGCCCCGCGCACCGCCGCAAGCATGTCGGCGCAGCGCTCGACCGCCGCGGAAAACTCCGCGGGCGTCTTCGCCTTCTCGAGGCGTCCGGTCACGAGGTCGGCATCGGGACCGAGGTTGTCGTGCAGGAATCGCGTCATCGCCGACAGCGCATCGCCGCGCGATTGCGGCAGGGTCGCCGGCCCGGCGGCTTTGGCGGCGGGCAAGGTAGTTGCCGTCGCGGGCAATTCGGTCGCGCCCTCCGTGCCCTTGACCTCGACGAATCCGTCGCGCGCCAGCGCGTCCAGCGAGGCGGCGATCTCGGGGATGCCGCCGAACTTCGCGAGAATGTCGCCGACGGTCGCCGTGCCGTCGACCATGATGAGAATCGTGCGCTGCTTCTGCGGCAGGCCGTGCGTGCGCGACTTCACCTCCTCGAGGCCCTTCGCGGTCTTCGCGAGCACTGCGCTGCGGTCCATTTCGCTGCCTCGCCTTCGTTCTCCCGGCTACCGCGTGTTCTTCGTCTTGTGCGGCCATTATTGCCATCGCCTCGCCGGGGGGCAAGATCGCCGCGGGCCGGACCGTGGGGAACGACACGCCGATCGAGGATCTCGCCGCTACGCGGCCGGCCGGAGGCGCTGCGACGCATCCTCGCCGCGCGGGAAGACTACGCGCGCAACCGTCCCCCGCACGCGCGGGTTCGGCAGCAGCGCGACGGTTGCGCCGTGCAGATGGGCGATGCCGCGGACGATCGGAAGCCCGAGCCCCGAGCCCTCGGTGTCGGTGCCGAGGACCCGGTAGAAGCGCTCAAACACCAGCTCGCGGTCGGCGTCCGCGATCCCGATCCCCGTGTCCTCGACCTCGAGCAGGACGCCGCCGCCCGCCGCCACGCGCACGGTCACCCGCCCCCCGGCCGGGGTGTAGCGGATGGCGTTGTCGAGCAGATTGACGACCAGTTCCCGCAGCAGCGCCGGGCTGCCCTCGACCCAGGCGGCCTGCTCGGCCCCCTCGAAGCCGAGATCGATGTCCTTCTCCCGCGCGCGCAGCACCCAGTCGCGCGTGACGTCGCGTGCGAGCGCGTCCAGGTCGAGCGGACGCAGGGCCGGCGGCGAGTCGCTGTCCGCGCGCGCGAGCGCGAGGAGCTGGTTGATCAGGTGCGAGGTGCGGTTTGCGCTCGCGACGATCTGGCGCATCGCGTGCTGCAGGTTGACCGGGTCGCGCTGGCGCATCGCGATTTCGGCCTGCATCTTCAGCCCGGCGAGCGGGGTGCGCATCTGGTGGGCCGCGTCGGCCACGAACCGCTGCTGGGCGCGCAGGCTCGCTTCGAGCCGGGCGAGCAGCTCGTTGAACGCGCCGATGAGCGGGCGCGCTTCCTCCGGAGCGTCCGCCTCGTCGATCGGCGCGAGGTCCCCGGGCTTGCGCCCGCGGATCGCTGCGGTGAGATCGTTCAGCGGCTCGATGCCGCGGGTGAGCCCGAGCCACACGAACAGCAGCGCCACCGGGACGATCAGGAACTGCGCAGCGAGCACGTCCCCAATGATCTCGCTCGCGAGGCGGCTGCGCTTGCGCACCGTCTCGGCGACCTGCACGAGCGCGGCGCCGCTCATGCCGGGCACCTGCGCGAACAGGTACGCGACGCGGACCTCGACGCCCGGGATGTGGTCGTCCCGGAAGTACACCTTGTGCGGTTCCATCTCCGGGGTGAAGTCGACGAGCGGGAGGACGGCGTCGCCGCCGGCAACCGCATTGCGCTCGTCGCGCACCTGGAAGAAGGTGAGGTCATCGTCTTCGGCGCGGAGGATGACCGCCGCGGCGGCGGCGTCGTTCACTACCAGATGGCCGGCGACGTAGCTGAGCTGCTTCGAGACCGCGAACACGCTGTCGCGCAGCTCGCGGTCGTAGGCGCCGTCGGCGATCGAGTACGCGAAGAAGTACTGGATCGCCATGCTGATCGGCCACAGGATCAGCAGCGGCGCGAGCGTCCAGTCGACAATCTCGCCGAAGACCGACTTCTGGCTATGTTGCTTTTCGCGCGCCATTGGCGGCCTTCTCGAGGCAGTACCCGAGGCCGCGCACGGTAGCGATCTTCACGCCCCCGGGCTCGAGCTTCTTGCGCAGGCGATGGATGTACACCTCGACCGCGTTGGTGCTCACCTCCTCGCCCCACTGGCACAGAAGATCGACGATCTGCTCCTTGTTCACCATCCGCCCGGGACGCTGCATGAAGATCTCGAGCAGCGCGAGCTCGCGTGCCGACAGGTCGAGCATCCGGCCGCGGATCTCGGCGACCTTGCCGACCTGGTCGTAGGCGAGGTCGCCGTGCCGCAGCAGGCTAGTGTTCGCGGCCTGCCCGCGGCGCGTGAGGGCGCGCACGCGCGCCTCGAGCTCCTGCAGCGCGAAGGGCTTGGCGAGGTAGTCGTCGGCACCGAGATCCAGTCCGCGGACGCGGTCGTCGACGCCGTCGAGCGCGGTCAGGATCAGCACCGGCAGCGCCGAGCCGCGCCCGCGCAGGCGCTTGAGCACCTCGAAGCCCGAGACGCGCGGCAGGCCGACGTCGAGGATCACCAGGTCGAACTGGGCGGTCGCAAGGGCGGCGTCCGCGGCCGCGCCGTCCTTGACGCAATCCACGGAGTACCCGGACTGGCGCAGGCTGCGCGTGAGTCCGTCCGCAAGCACCGCGTCGTCTTCGGCGATCAGGATCCGCACCGCAGCACTCCTCCTGCCTCGGCCCGCTCTCGCACCGGGCGGGCTGCGGGCCAGTGTAGCAAAGGGCCGCGCCGCGCTGGATCGGCCGAGTGCGATCTGTCACGATGGTCTGCCCGCACCGAAAGGAACGCCCGATGGCTCCGCCGACCAATCGCCAGGTCCGCCTCCGCGCTCGCCCGGAAGGCATCCCGCAGGCCGAGCACTTCGAGATCGTCGCGGCGCCGGTGCCCGAACTGGGCGCAGGCGAGTTTCTCGTCCGGAACGACTTTCTTTCGGTCGATCCCGCAATGCGCGGCTGGGTCAGCGCAGTCGCGAACTACTCACAGCCGGTGGGGATCGGCGAGGTCATGCGCTCGTTTGCCGCCGGCGAGGTCGTCGCCTCGCGCCATCCGGGCTACGCCGTCGGCGAACGCGTCATGGGCCTGCTCGGCTGGCAGGAATTCGCGACGAGCGACGGGCGCCAGATCACGCGCAAGGTGAAGGAGGCCGACCTGCCGCTCTCGGCGTCGCTCGGCATCCTCGGCCTGAACGGCGTAACCGCGTACCTCGCGCTGCTCGACGTCGGCGCACCGCGCCCGGGCGAGACCGTGGTCGTGTCGACCGCGGCGGGCGCGGTGGGCGCTACGGTCGGCCAGATCGCCCGGCTCGCGGGGTGCAGGACGGTCGGGCTCGCCGGCGGCGCCATGAAGGTCGCGCTGTGCCGCGAGGCGTTCGGCTACGACGCGGCGATCGATTACAAGGCCGGCAACCTCGACGCCGCGCTCGCGGACGCGTGCCCGCGCGGCATCGACGTCTACTTCGACAACACTGCCGGCCCGATCAGCGATGCGGTGCTGCGCCATCTCGCGGTCGGTGCCCGCGTCGTGATCTGCGGGACCGCGTCGGTGGCGAGCTGGGACCCGCCGCCGACGGGGCCGCGGGTCGAGCGCCATCTACTGGTCAAGCGCGCCCGCATGCAGGGCTTCATCGTCTTCGACCACCAGCACCGCTACGAGGAGGCGGTGGCCCACCTCGCCGATTGGGCGCGCGCGGGGAAGCTGCGCTATCGCGAGGACATTCTGGAGGGCATCGAGCAGGCGCCAGGCGCGATCGCGGGCCTCTACCGCGGCGAGAACCTCGGCAAACGGCTCATCCGCCTGCACCACGGCTGAGGCAGAAAAGAGAACGGCCCCGGGATCGCGGGACCGTTCGAAGTAGATCAGGAAGGTGGGTAACGGGAGGGAACCTCGGTTCCCTCCTGTTCGTTACGTTCCATCCAGTGGATATGTGACTCGAGCGGCGGCATCCGCCGCCGCGTTTGTCACATATCCATATCCATCCCACCCATGCCGCCCATGCCGCCGTGGCTGTGGCCGCCGCCGCCCTTGGGCTTGTCGTCCACCAGCTCGGCCACGGAGACGTCGGTAGTGAGCAGGAGACCGGCCACCGACGAGGCGTTCTGCAGCGCGGTGCGTGCGACCTTGGTCGGGTCGACGACGCCCATCTCCACGAGATCGCCGTACTCCTCGGTCTGGGCGTTGAAGCCGAAGCTGCCCTTGCCCTCGACGACCTTGTTCAGCACGACGGACGGTTCGACACCCGAGTTGGCGACGATCATGCGCAGGGGCTCCTCGAGCGAGCGCGCGACGATCTTGATGCCGGCGTCCTGGTCGTGGTTGTCGCCCTTGAGCTTGTCCAGGGCCTTGCGGGCGCGGATCAGCGCGACGCCGCCGCCGGCCACGATGCCCTCCTCGACCGCGGCGCGGGTGGAGTGCAGCGCGTCCTCAACGCGGGCCTTCTTCTCCTTCATCTCGACCTCGGTCGCGGCGCCGACCTTGATCACCGCCACGCCGCCGGCGAGCTTCGCCACGCGCTCCTGCAGCTTCTCCTTGTCGTAGTCGCTGGTGGCCTCCTCGATCTGCTGGCGGATGTTCTTCACGCGGGCCTCGATGCCCTTGGCGTCGCCGGCGCCGTCGATGATGGTGGTCTCTTCCTTGCCGATCTCGATGCGCTTGGCGCGGCCGAGGTCCTTCAGCGTGGTCTTCTCGAGCGTCAAGCCGAGCTCTTCGGCGATCACCGTACCGCCGGTGAGGATCGCGATGTCCTCGAGCATGGCCTTGCGGCGGTCACCGAAGCCCGGGGCCTTCACTGCGCAGGTCTTCAGGATGCCGCGCAGGTTGTTCACGACCAGGGTCGCGAGCGCTTCGCCTTCGCAGTCCTCGGCGATGATCAGCAGCGGCTTGCCGGCCTTGGCCACGCCCTCGAGCACCGGCAACAGGTCGCGGATGTTGGAGATCTTCTTGTCGTGCAGGAGGATGTAGCAGTCCTCGAGCACGGAGATCTGCTTCTCCGGGTTGTTGATGAAGTACGGCGAGAGATAGCCGCGGTCGAACTGCATGCCTTCGACGACCTCGAGCTCGTTCTGCAGGCTCTTGCCGTCCTCGACCGTGATCACGCCTTCCTTGCCGACCTTGTCCATCGCGTCGGCGATGATCTTGCCGATCGACTCGTCGCCGTTCGCCGAGATCGAGCCGACCTGGGCGATCTCCTTGGAGGTGGTGGTGGGCTTCGAGAGCTTCTTCAGCTCGTCGGTCACCGCGATCACGGCCTTGTCGACCCCGCGCTTGAGGTCCATCGGGTTCATCCCGGCCGCCACGTACTTCATGCCCTCGCGCACGATCGCCTGGGCGAGCACGGTCGCGGTGGTGGTGCCGTCGCCGGCCACGTCGGAGGTCTTGGACGCGACTTCCTTCACCATCTGCGCGCCCATGTTCATGAACTTGTCCTTGAGCTCGATCTCCTTGGCGACCGAGACGCCGTCCTTGGTGACGGTCGGAGCGCCGAACGAGCGCTCGAGCACGACGTTGCGGCCCTTCGGGCCGAGCGTCGCCTTCACCGCGTTGGCGAGGATGTTGACGCCCTCGAGCATCTTGTGGCGGGCGTCCTCGTGGAAACGTACGTCCTTGGCAGGCATGCTTTGAACTCCTAGAGCTTGTGTCTGGCGTTGAACGGGGCGTGCGTCAGGCGACGACGCCCATGATGTCTTCCTCGCGCATCACGAGGTATTCGGTGCCCTCGACCTTCACGGTCGTGCCCGAGTACTTGCCGAAGAGGATGCGGTCGCCGACCTTGACGTCCATCGGCACCAGCTTGCCGTCTTCGTTGCGCTTGCCCGGGCCGACGGCGACGACCTCGCCCTGGTCGGGCTTCTCGCCGGCGGTGTCTGGGATGACGATGCCGCCCGCGCTTTTGCTCTCGGCCTCGAGTCGCTTGACGATCACGCGGTCGTGCAAGGGACGGATTTTCATGGACTTGCCTCCTATGCTGGGTTGGTTAGCGGTCGCTCACTCCAAACGGCCGCAGAAAGCAGACGGGCCGAAGTCTGTTAGCACTCGACCCAATCGAGTGCTAATTATAGGGGCGCCGATCGGGCGGCTCAAGCCCCTCCCTGGATAAACCGACCGCCGTCGTTGACGGCCACGGCCGGATCTCTAAGATAGCGACCAATTACTATCCAACGAGCGCATGCGCGCCACCCCTTCGCATTCCGAAGCCGCCCCGCGGCGCCGGCGCCTGCGCGCCGCGGCGCGGCAGTCCGAGATCGTCCGCGTGGCGCTCGAGCTCGCGGCCGCGCGCGGCGTCGAGCGCACCACCACGCAGGCGATGGCCGACGCGATGGGGCTCACGCAGGGCGCGGTCTTCCGCCACTTCCCGACCAAGGACGCGATCTGGCTCGCGGTGATGGCGTGGGTCCGGTCCGAGCTCGGGCGCGTCGTCGACGCGGCGGTCGCCGGGAGTGCCGATCCGCTCGACGCGCTCGAGCGCGTGCTCGTCGCGCACGTCGGGTTCGTGGCGCGGCACCCCGGCATTCCGCGCCTCCTCTTCGCCGAGCTCGAGGACGCGCGCGACACGCGCCTCAAGCAGCTCATCCAGCAGGTCATGACGGGGTACGAGCAGCGCATCGCCGGGCTGGTGGCCGACGCCAAGGCGCGGGGGCTCGCCGACGCGCGCGTCGACGCGGCGAACGCCGCCACGCTCTACCTCGGCATGGTGCAGGGCCTCGTGATGCAGGCGTCGGTCTTCGGCGACCGGCGCCCGATGCTCGCGCAGGCACGCAAGGTCTTTCCGCTGTTCCGGGCGGCGCTCCGGAACTGCGGCGCAGGACAACAGGGGACCCCCGCAGGCTAGATCCCCGACCGCCCGACCAGGGGTGCCCGATCACCCACTGTGGAGGAAGCATGGCTGCAACTGCAAAGTCCGGCGTGTACCTCGCGATCATCGGCGTGCTCGTCGCCGTCATCGCGACCATGACCTACAAGCTGCTGCTCGCGGGCAAGACCGAGGCCGCGCCCGATGGGCGGGTCGCCGTCCTGCTCGAGCCGCCCGAACGCGACCTGCTGCTGCAGGAGATGCGGCTCTTCCTCGAGGGGCTCCAGGCGATGACGGCAGGCCTCGAGCGGGACGACCTCGACGCGGTCGCCACCGCGGCGCGCGCGCTCGGCGCGAAGATGACCGGCGACGTGCCGCCCACCTTGATGACAAAGCTCCCGCTCGAGTTCAAGAGCCTGGGCCTGTCGGTGCACCGCGACTTCGACCAGATCGCGCTCGACGCCGAAGGGCTCGGCCTGGCCAAGCACACCCTCGGACAGCTGAGCGCGGTGATGCAGAAGTGCGTTGCCTGCCACCGGACCTACCAGTTGCGCACCGAAATCGCGGTCGCGTCCGCGCGCTGATCGCCCCCCTTTCCCGTCCATTTTCGGAGAAGCCCCATGAAGCGCTGCCTTACCGCCGTTCTCGCCGCCGCTGCCCTCGCCTCGCCCGCCCTCGCCGACGACAACGCCCGCTACCTCGAGGAAAGCCGCGCGCTCGCAAAGTCCCTGCAGGGCCAGCTCGCGCCCCTGCTCATGAACGAGATCAAAGAGCGCGGGCCCGATGGCGCCATCGGCGTGTGCACCACGATCGCGCCGGCGGTCGCGTCCGACCTGTCGCGCAAGCACGGCGTGAAGGTGTCGCGCGTGAGCCTGCGCACCCGCAATCCGGTGCTCGGAACGCCCGACGCGTGGGAGCAGGGCGTGCTAGCCGACTTCGACCGTCGCGCCGCGGCCGGCGAGAAACCCGACGCAATCGAGTTCGGCGAGATCGTCACCGAGCCGGCCGGGCGGTCATGGCGGTACATGAAGGCACTGCCGGTGATGCAGCTCTGCACGAACTGCCACGGCCCTGCCGACGCGCTCGCGCCCGCGGTGAAGGCGCGTCTCCAGGGCGAGTATCCGCACGACAAGGCCACCGGCTACGGCGTCGGGCAACTCCGCGGCGCCGTCACCGTGAAGCGGCCGCTCTAGAATGGCGGTGCGGGGCGACGTACACTTCCTGCGCTTCGGCGAGCGATCACAGGAACCCCCATGACCTCGAAGCCCGCAACCATCGCGTTCGCCGCTGCGGCGATCCTCGGCGCCGCGCTGCCCGCAACCGCGCAACAGCCGCCCGGCGCGGCGCCGCAGCAGGCAAAGCCCGTCCCTCCCGCAACGGGCAAGGCTCCTGCACCGGGACCGGCCAAAGGGACGGCGCGCCAGAGTCAGCTGCCTGGCGACGATCTCTTCACGCCCGAGGAACGCAGGGCCTTCTTCGACCGCATGAAGGCCGCCCAGACGCCCGAGGAACGCGCGAAGATCCAGGCCGAGCGCCGCGCGACCGCCGAGGCACGCGCGAAGGAGAAAGGCGTCACCCTGCCGCCACCGCCCGGACCCGCGTCGGGCGCGCCGAAGGCGCAGTAGCGCGCGTCAGTCGCGCAGGTTTTCGGCGACGAGCTCGAGCAGGCTGCCCATCGTCCGATCCCACTTGAAGTGGGCCTGGCCGTCGTCGAACGTCTGGCGGCAGTTGGCGCAGCTCGTCACGGTCAGCTCGGCGCCGGTCGCGTCGAGCTGCCGCATCTTGACCTCGAACGCCTTGTAGCGCAGCTCGTCGGCGCGATGGATCGTCACCACGCCGCCACCGCCGCCGCAGCACCAGTTGAGGCTGCCGTGATCGCGCGTTTCGCGTAGCTCGACCCCGAGCGCCTGCAGGACGACGCGCGGCGCGCCGGTCGCGCCGCCCCGCCGCGACACCTGGCAGGGGTCGTGAAACGTGAGCGACTTCGGCACCCGGTTGAGCCTGATGCGTCCGTTCTGCACGCCCTCGGCGAGAAACTCGGAAATGTGCAGGACGCGGAACGGCAGCGGCCTGCCGTAGACGTTCGCGCCCATCCAGCGCAGCGCCGTGTACGCGTGGCCGCACTCCGGCAGCACGAGGACCTTCGCCTTGCACGCGACCGCGGCGTCGATGAGCTTCAGCGTCATGTCGCGCTGCCAGGCCGCGTTCCCCGAGAGCAACCCGAAGTTGGTCGCCTCGTAGCCCTTGGTCGACAGCGTCCACGCGTAGCCGGCGTGCTTCAGGATCTTCGCCGTCGCGACGAGCGATTCCGGGTACTTCATGATCTCGATCGACGAGAAGGTGACCAGCACCTCGGCCTCGGGCCGGTCGAGCGGCATCTCGACCTCGTAGTCGTCGGCGAGCCACTCGATGCGCTCCTTGAACACTTTCGGCGTCGCGCCGAGCGGGCTGCCTTCGCGGTGCCCGCGCTCGGCGACCGCCCAGAGCTCGTGCGGTACGAGCCCGGCGGCGAACATGCCATGCCGCGCCTGGCTGATGAGGGACGCGATGTCGATCCCCATCGGGCAGATCATCGAACAGCGGCCGCACACCGTGCACGAGTCGTAGAGCAGGTGCTGCCATTCCTCCAGCTGCTCGACGGTCACCGCATGCTTGAGGTTCAGCGCGCGGTACAGCCACGCGAACGGCCCGACCTCGCGCTTGTAGGCCTGCTTGAACGGCTCGAGCTTCCAGATCGGCGTGTACTTCGGGTCGCCGGTCTGCACGTAGAAATGGCAGGCCTCCGCGCAGTTGCCGCAGTGGATGCACGACTCCATGTAGACGGCAGCGGCACGACCCATGTCCTTCGCGAAGGCAGTCATCGCCGCCCCTAGGCGCTCCGCGTCGGGCCGCTCGCCCTGCTTGTCGTAGCGCACCTCGGGCTTCTTGATCGAGAAACGCTTTGACTCGAGGTCGACCGGATGTCTTGCGTCGATGTCGCTCACAGCTCGGCCCCCTTGCGGGTGAACGCCGCACCGGTGTACCCCCGCGAGACGAACGCGAGAAACGCGTGCGAGAGCTTTCCGAACGGCAGCCACACGAGCAGCAGCTCGAGGGACAGCAGGTGAATTGCGACCGGCACGGGATTCAGCGGCCGCGCCGGGTACGGCTGGTCGAGCGCGAGGCTGATCACCGCCATGCCGGTGATCATCGGGAGAATCGTGACGAACCAGCTGAAGTAGTCGTCGAAGTTCGACAGCAGCTTGAGCACCGGGTTGGTGAGCCGCGCGATCAGCACCCAGCCGAGCCCGACGAAGACCGCGCCCACTGCAACGATGAACAGCCAGCCCGGCACGGCGGGCCACGACAGGCCCGTCAGGCGCTGGATGAATGCAATGTGCGGCAGGAATCCGAAGACGACGATCGCGAGCCCGATGTGGTAAGCGTAGGCGTTGAACGAGCTAAGGAACGTGCGCCGCCGGAAGGTCTCGTGATGCCACATGCGGCGCACGATCATCCGCAGCGCGCCGGCGGCCGTCGCGGCGCTGCGCGGCTCGGACCAGTCGGGTTTCACGGGGCGCCGGAATATGCCCCACAGTCGCCACGCGACGCCGAGGACGCAGATCGCGAGCGACGACCAGAGCGCGGGCCCGCGCGCGAAATCGAGCAGTTCCACTTGCGTCCCCCTGGTTCTCCCCGGACCGGCACGCCGGGCGCCTAGCGTTCTCCATGCTCACGGCGCCGAGGCCCGGAGTGTTGACGTAGGTCAAATCCGGCGGCAATCGGTCCGCGTGGTGGCTGAAGCGCTCTCGGTTTGTAAGCGCGACGCGGCAGGTAACGCACGGTTACAGATCTCCCGCGCAGACGCCGCGGATAGCGCTGTAATGGAATCGTACAGAGATCAATCCAGAACGGAGGACGTCATGAAAGCCGCAAGCAAACTCCTGGTCGCAGTCGCAGTCGCCGCCGCCGTCGGTTCCGCGTTCGCAGCCGGTCCCGGCTGGCGCGGTGGTCCGGGCCCGGCCGCCGGATACGGCCCCGGCTCCGAGAACTGCGCGATGACGGGTGGCCCGGGCGCTGGCGCCGGCTACGGCCCGATGATGGGCGGCATGGGCTGGGGCGGCCGCATGGGCGGTGGGATGATGAATCCGGCCGCGGCCGAGGCCCGACTCGACGGCGTGAAGGGCGCGCTCAAGATCACCGCCGAGCAGGAGAGCGCGTGGAGCGCGTACGCCGCGGCAGTGAAGGCGCAAGCCGACCAGCGCGTGAAGTTCCGCGAGCAGATGGCGGCGACCGACCCGGCCGCACGCCTCACGCTCCGCGACCAGCACTTCGCCGCACAGACCGAGGCAATCAAGGCAGTGGACGCGGCGCGCACCGGGCTCATTGCGGTGCTCACGCCCGAGCAGAAGACGACCGCCGACCGCCTGCTGGGGTTCCCGGGGTTCGCGCGGCGCGGTTACGCGGTCCCGGGTTCCTGAGACCTGCCGACGCGTCGCAGACGGGAGGCCGCCCGCGGGCGGCCCCCGCTCGTTGCGCAGCTTGACGTGCCGCCCCGGCGCCCCAATCTTTCGCCGTGGCGGCCGCTGGCGCGGCCGGACGGGACCGGACGGTGAAATACCAGGATTACTACGCGACCCTCGGTGTCGCGCGAGATGCCTCTGCGGACGACATCAAGAAGTCGTACCGCAAGCTCGCGCGCAAGTACCACCCGGACGTCTCGAAGGAGAAGGACGCCGAGGAGAAGTTCAAGGAGGTGCAGGTCGCCTACGACACCCTGAGCGATCCCGAGAAGCGCGCCGCGTACGACCAGCTCGGCCAGCATCGCCCCGGCGAGGAGTTCCGCCCGCCGCCCGGCTGGGAGCGGCATTTCCGCTTCGAACAAGGCAGCTTCGAGGATCTCGACCTCTCCGACCTCTTCGAGCGCTTCGGTGGCGGCATCTTCCAGGGACGCAGCGCGCGCGGGCGCCGCGGCGCGCCTGGCGGGGGCGGGTTCGCGATGTCCGGCCAGGATTACGAGGTCACTGCCCATCTTTCGCTCGAGGAGCTCTGGCGCGGCGCCGAGCTGTCGCTCGCCCTCTCCGCCCCGGAGATGACGCCCGACGGCGGCGTGCAACGCGTGCCGAAGACCGTGCGCGTGCGCGTCCCGAGGGGCGCGACGGACGGCCAGCGGCTGCGCGTCCCGGGCAAGGGCGGGCCCGGCGCGGGCGGCGGTCCGGCCGGCGATCTCTACCTGAACATCGCGCTGCGCCCGCACCCGCTCTACAAGGTGTCCGGCCACGACCTGTACCTCGAGCTGCCGCTGGCGCCCTGGGAAGCGGCGCTCGGCGCCGAGGTCGAGGTGCCGACGCTGGACGGACGCGTGAAGGTCGCGGTGCGGCCGGGATCGCGCGCCGGACAGAAGCTCCGGCTGGCCGGCAAGGGCCTGCCCACGCCCCGCGACGGGCACGGCGACCTCTATTGCGTCCTGCAGATCGTGACGCCCTCGGTGCTCTCGGAGCGCGAGAGGCAGCTCTACGAGGAGCTGCGGCGGATCGCGCGGTTCAATCCGCGCGGCCACCTCGAATGAGCGCGCTGGGAACGCTGCCATGACCATCGAGACGCTGCGCTTGCACCTGGAGGAAGAGCGCGTCATCGCGCTGGAGGAGCTGCTCGTCGCCTCCGGCCTCGCGCGCGAGGAGCTCGTCGAGCTCGTCGAGTTCGGCGTGCTCGAGCCGGCCGCCGATGCCTGGAGCTTTCCGGGGCAGGCGCTCCGCCACGCGCGCCGCGCCGCGCGGCTGCGCGACGACTTCGGGCTGAACGCGCCGGGAATGGCGCTCGCGCTCGCCTACCTCGAGCGCATCGACGTGCTCGAGCGGCGCCTGCGCGAGCTCGAGTGCCAGCTCCTCGGATAGCGCACGCTCAGCCCTCCGCGCGCCACGGCGGCGCGGCGGGCCTGACGAGCTGCCCGTCGACCAGTTCGATCCGCCGGTCGCAGCGCGCCGCGAGCCGCGGGTCGTGCGTGACCACGACGAACGCGATCCCGTGGTCGGCGTTGAACCGCCGCATCAGGTCGAAGATCTCGTCGGCGGTATGCGTGTCGAGATTGCCCGTCGGCTCGTCCGCGAGCACGATCGGCGGGCGCATCGAGAGCGCGCGCGCGATCGCGACGCGCTGCTGCATGCCGCCGGAGAGCTCGGCCGGCTTCTTCCGCGCCGCGGCCTCGAGCCCCACTTCGCGCAGGAGATCCAGCGCGTTCGCGCGCATCGCGGCGTCGGGCCGGCCGCGGTCGATCAGCATCGGCATCATCACGTTCTCGAGCGCGGTGAACGCCGGAATCAGGTGGTGGAACTGGAAGACGAACCCGAGCGTGCGCCCGCGCAGCTCGGTGAGCCCGGTCTCGTCGAGCGAGGTCGACTCCCGGCCGGAGATCCTCACCTTGCCCGAGGTCGGCCGCTCCAGCAGCCCGACGATGTTGAGGAGCGTCGACTTGCCCGAGCCCGACGGCCCGATCAGCGCCGCGAACTCTCCCCGCTCGATCGCCAGGTCGATGCCGTGCAGGACCTCGACCTCGACCGGCGTGCCCACGTTGTAGGACTTGCGCACGCCCTCGAGGACGAGGATCGGCTCCGCCGGCGCGGCGTTCACGAGGCCTCAACCCAGGCGGATCGCGGTGACCGGGTCGAGCTGCGCGGCCCGGCGCGCCGGCAGCGACGCGGCGACGATCCCCGTCAGGAGGGCGACCGCCCACGTGGTGAGCACGAGGGGCGGCCCGACTTCGGGCACGAACATCGGCGTGCCGTCAGCATTGACGAACACCCCGGCGAAGATCCGCACCAGCACGGCGGCGATCAGCGACCCCGCGATCGATCCGCCGAGCGACACCATGCCGCCCTGCAGGAGGAAGACGGTCATGATCCGCAGCCGGCTCGCACCCATCGCGCGCAGGATCCCGATCTCCTTCTGCTTCTGCACCACCCAGACCACGAGCACGCTCGCAATACCGAGCGCGACGACCAGCGTCACGAACAACCGGATCGTGCCGGTGCTGATGTTCTGGTTGCGCATCGCCGCCAGGAGCTGCGCGTTGGTCCTCATCCAGCTCTCGGCGAGGAGCCCGGTCTCGCGCTCGATCCGTGCCGCGACCGGCTCGGCGCCGAAGATGTCGCGCACCGTCAGCTCGATGGTCGACACCCCGCCCGGCAGGTCGAGCAGCGTCTGCGCGAGCTTCAGCGTCACGAACACCCAGCGCTGGTTGAGGTCCTTGTTGCCGAGGTCGAAGATGCCGGCGATCGTGATCACCTCCTCGCGGCCCTCGGGGGTGCCGATGCGGATGCGGTCGCCGACCGCGACGCCGAGGTCCTTCGCCAGCTCGACGCCGATCACGCCGTCGGTCCCCGACAGCCGGAACTCGCCCGCCACCATGTCCTCGTGGATGCGCACGATGCGCCGGTAGCGGTCGGGGTCGACGCCGCGCAGCGCGATCGCTTTCGAGGCGGTCCCGCGCTGCGCGAATGCGGCGCCGGTCGCCATCGGCGAGGCGGCGACGACGCCCGGCGCGTTCACCACCGCCGGCAGGAGAGACTCCCACTGGTCGATCGAGCGCAGCCGCTGCGGGCGCGCCTCGATGCGCGCCGCCACGTCCGACGCGGCGCGGTCGAGGACGGGCTGCGTCTTCTCCTCGGGCGGGCGGATGACGATGTGCGCCTGGCTTCCGAGCGTGCGCTCGACGAGGCTCGCCTGCAGCCCCTGCACGAGCCCGGTGATGAACACCACCACCGCGACGCCGATCGCCACGCCGCCCAGGATGAGCGCCGTCTGCATGCGCCCCTCGCGGAGGAACCGCAGCGCCACGATCAGCTCGAACGGCATGTGCGCTACTTGAAGATGTCCGGCGCGCGCGTCACGGGTTTCTTCGCGACCGGCGAGACGTCCGCGCGCACGCGGCCGCCTTCCCGCACCGCGGCCTCGGACGGCGGAACGACGACTTCGCCCGCCGCGAGCCCGGCGAGGACCTCGGTGCGGCCGGCGCCGCGGATGCCGAGCTTGAGCGGCTGGCGCACCGCGCGCCCGTCGCGCACGACGAGCACCCAGGGCGCCGTTCCGGCCGCGTCGCGAATTGCCTCGGTGTCGAGCGTCAGCGCGCCGTCGCGGCGCGCGGCGACGATCTCGGCCGACACCGTCATGTCCGGCCGCACGAACGCGGGCGGCTCGGTGACGCGCAGCTTCACCTCGACCGTGCCGCGCTGCGCGTCCACGCCGGGGGCGACGTAGAAGATCTCGGCGCCGAAGCTGCGGGCCGGGTAGGCATCGGCCACGACCTCGGCCCGCTGTCCGAGCGCGAGGAGGCCGATGTTCTTCTCGTCGACGTTCAGCACCACCTGGGTCTCGCCGGTCACCGAGAGCTCGAAGAGCTTCTTGCCCTGCTGCACGACGTCACCCGGCTCGACGAGCCGCTTCAGCACGGTGCCGGGCGCCGGCGCCCTGATGACGGTGTTGTCCAGTCGCGCCTGCGCGACCTCGAGCGCCGCCCGGGCCTGGTCGCGGCGCGCGAGGGCGAGCGCGTAGTCGCTGCCCTTCGGGCTGTTCGAGGTCGCCTGCAGAAAGGCGTTCTCGCGCGCCGCCCGCGCGACCGCGAGATCGCGCTCGGCCTGGTCGAGTTTCGCCTGGCTGTAGTACCCCTTTTCGAAGAGATTCCGCGTGCGCTTGTACTCCTCGTCGGCGAGCTCGAGGTTCGCCTCGGCCTGCTTGAGGGACTGCTCCGACGACGGCGCCGAGAGGCGCGCGAGCTGGGTGAGGCGGGCCTCGGCCTCCACGAGTGCCGCGCGCGCCTGGGCGACGGCGGCGCGCTGTTCCTCGTCGCGCAGGCGCGCCATGACCTGGCCAGCGGTCACGACCGTGCCTTCCTTGGTCTCCACGGTTCGCACGGTGCCGAGCACGACGCTGCCGATCTCCACCCGCGCGGGCGTGATCACGCGCCCGGTCGACACCACGGTCTGCACGAGGTCGCCACGCGCCACCTCCACCGCCCGCACCGCGGGCCCGACGAGCCCGCGCACGGCGAAGAATGCCGCAACCGCGGCGACGAGCAGAAGCGGGACGAGCAGGGCGGGTGTGGGCCGTTTCACGGTGTTCGTGCCCCGCGACGCCCCGGCGGCAGGCGGCACAGCGGGTTTTCGTTGGCGCGATTGTACGGGCTCGCGCGCGGGACCCGGCTCGAGGCGCGCGCGGCGACTCCCGTGTGACAAATCGCACGATCAATCGCTTGCCGCAGGGCGGCCCGGGGACGAACATTGCATATTCCCCCGGCATATCCGGTTGCGGCTGCGGCACATGCATACCGACTACTACGCCCTCCTCGGCGTCCAGCGCACGGCGACTGCGGACGAGATCAAGGCCGCCTATCGCCGGCTCGCGCAGCGGTTGCATCCGGACGTCGCGGCCGACGCCGCGTCCGAGGAGCGGTTCAAGGAGATCACGCGCGCCTACCAGGTCCTGCGCGACCCGGATCAACGCGTCCGGTACGAGCTGGAGGAGATGGAGCGCGCGCTGGAGCTCGCCGAGCAGGAGTTCAACAGCGCCCCCCCGATGCGGGAGTTCGTCGCCCCCCCGGGCGGCGCGGCGCGCGCCGACCCGGAGCCGCCCGCAGAGGCCGCGGACGCCCAGCAGACGCGCCTCCGCGGCCTCTTCCAGCGGTTCGCGCGCGAACGCGCCGGCGACGGCGGCCCGTCCCTCCCGGGCGAGACCCACGAGGTCGTCGCGGAGATCACGTTCGAAGAGGCGGTGCGCGGCGGGGACGTCCTGCTCACCTTTGCGTTGCCTGAGCGCAGCGGCAAGCGTGCTGCGGATCGCGCCGTGGAGGTGCACGTGCCGAAAGGCGCGGTGGAAGGGCAGCGCCTGCACCTGAAGGGCATGGGCGGGTCGGGGACGCCGGGCGGGCCCGCCGGGGACCTGCTGGTCGAGTTCGCCTATCGCCCGCACCGCCTGTTCCGGCGCATCCATGCGCACGACATCTGGTTCTACCTGCCGATCGCGCCCTGGGAGGCGGTTCTCGGCGCGGTGCTCGAGGTGCCGACCCTCGAGAAGCCGTTCCGGGTGCACGTGCCCGCGGGCGCCACCTCCGGCCAGACCTTCCGGCTGAAGGGACGCGGGCTGCCGACGCCCGACGCCACGCGCGGCGATCTCCTCGCGTGCCTGCGCATCGTGACGCCGGACGTCCCCACGGACATCGAGCGCCAGCTGTACCTCCAGCTCTCGCGCGCCTCGCGCTTCAACCCGCGCCGCGGGTTCGGCTGACGGCCACCGCGCGGTCGCGTGGCATACTCGAGCGCGTGTCTCGCCTCGCCCGTTGCGCGCGCCGCTGCGCGCAGCTTGCCCTCCTCGCCGCGGTCCTGACGGCGCGGGCGGGCCTTGCCGCCGAAGTCCTCCCGCCGCCGATCGCCGCCGCGCTCGCGCGCGCCGGCATTCCGCAATCGGCCGTGGCACTCGTAGTCCAGGAGGTCGACGCGAACAAGCCCGCGCTGAGCTTCAACGCGAGCCAGCCGCTCAATCCGGCCTCGGTGATGAAGCTCGTCACCACCTTCGCGGCGCTCGAGCTGCTCGGACCGACCTTCACCTGGCGGACCGAGGCCTACCTCGCGGGCCCGCTCGCGGGCGACGCGCTCGACGGCGATCTCGTGCTCAAGGGCAACGGCGATCCGCGGCTCACGATCGAGCACTTCTGGATGCTGGTGCGATCCTTGCGCGCGCGCGGTCTGCGCGAGATCCGCGGCGACCTCGTGCTCGACCGCACCTTTTTCGAGGCGAACGACCACGACCCGGCGCGCTTCGACGGCGAGCCGCTGCGTCCCTACAACGTGGGCGCCGACGCGCTGCTCGTGAACTACAAGACCGTGCGCTTCCAGTTCGTGCCCGACGCGGCGACGAAGGCGGTCACGATCGTGCCCGAGCCGCGCCTCGCGCAGCTCGAGGTCGCGAACGCCGTGCGCGCGGTGGACGGCGGCTGCGGCGACTGGCGCGCGGCGCTGAAGCTCGATCTCCAGTCGAAGGACGGCGCCGGCGCAAGAGCGAGCTTCTCGGGCGCGATGCCGGCGAGCTGCGGGGAGCGGGCGTGGAACGTCGCGCTGTTCACACACCGCGACTACGTGCACGGCGTGTTCCGCCAGCTCTGGGAGGAGCTGGGCGGGACTCTGCAGGGGCGCGTGCGCGACGGCACCGCGCCAGCGGGCGCACGGCCGTTCGCCGTCTACGAATCGCCGAGCGCGGCCGAGGTCGTGCGCGACATGAACAAGTTCAGCAACAACGTCATGGCGCGGCAGGTGTTCCTCACGCTGTCGGCCGAGACGCTGAAGCTGCCGGGCCGGTACGACCGCTCGGCGCGGGTGGTCCAATCGTGGCTCGCCGGCCGCGGCCTGGAGCTTCCGGAGCTCGTCATCGAGAACGGCTCCGGGCTCTCGCGCGCGGACCGCATCAGCGCCGGCAGCCTCGCGCGGCTGCTCGTGGCGGCATACCGCTCGAGCGTGATGCCGGAGTTCATCGCGTCATTGCCGCTTGTCGCCTACGACGGCACGCTGCGCAAGCGCATGAAGTTCGAGAGCGTCGCGGGCCAGGCGCACGTCAAGACCGGATCGCTCTCCGACGTGCGCTCGATCGCAGGCTACGTGCTCGACCGCAACGCGCGCCGGCACGCGGTCGTGTTCATCGTGAACCACGCGAACGCGGGTGCCGGCCAGGCGGCGCAGGACGCCGTGCTGCGCTGGGCCTACGAGTCGGGACGCTAGCCCCGGGCGTCAGGGGACGCGGAGGCTGTCGTAGAAGCGCAGGACGCGGGGCACGTACGCCTGCGTCTCCGCGAACGGCGGAATCCTGCGGCCGTGCCGCAGCACGGCGTTCTCGCCGGCGTTGTAGCCCGCGAGCGCGAGCTTGAGATCGCCGTCGAAGAGCTCGATCAGGTCGGCCAGGTACCGGACGCCGGCGCGAATGTTCTTCTCCGGGTGCCGGAGCTCCTTCTCCCTCACGCCATAGCGACGGCCGGTGTCTGGCATCACCTGCATCAGCCCCACCGCGCCCTTGTGACTGAGCGCCCGCGGGTTGTAGTTCGATTCGACCGCGATCACCGCGTGCACGAGGGCGGGATCGACCTGGTGCTGCTTCGCGGCCTGGACGACCTCGCCCTGGTAGGGCTTGTCTGCGAGCAGCGGGTTGGCGAAGACATCGGCCTTCGGGTCCGCGCGGCCCCAGGCCGCGCGCAGGCGCAGGTCACCAGGATTGCGCACGGCGCGCACCTGGGCGGGATCCTTGAGCTTGTGCTCGGTGGGTTCGCGGAGGAAGAGCTTGTAGCGCGGGTCGTCGGGCGTGTTCGAGAACCGCACCGTACCGTCTTCTTCCACGAGCGCGTAGACGTTCGCGTGCGCCAGCGGCGCCGCGCAGGCGAGCGCCGCCGCCGCGACCCACGCGCGGGCGTGCGACGACAGGCTACGGCCTCTGGTCATGCGCCAGCTCTCCGATCCTCCTCTGCGCCGCGTAGCTGAGTCCGCCGGAACCGGCGGATCGATGTATTTGTGTTCTTGCTTCGAATGCTACCGGTCCCACTCCCCGGGTCAAGCCGGCGGCGCACCCCGACCGGAGCTATTCCGCATCCCGACTCGCTCGCAAGTCCCTGATTAGACGTACATCGGTCGACGGTCGTTCAGGCGCAGCCACCCGCGGGCGATGCGGTAGACGAGCCAGATCGTCAGCGCGATCAGGACCGGCACCCCGATCACCGCGCCGACCACGGTGAGGATGAGGAGCCAGCCGATCAGGAACCACAGGAGCGCAAACCAGAAGGTGCGGATCTGCCAGCGGTAGTGCGATTCCATCCATGTCCCGCGCGCGTCGCCGCGCTTCACGTAGTTGAGGATCACCGCCACGATCGACGGCACGCTGCCGATGAAGCTGCCGACGACGGTGGCGGTGCCGACGAGGCCCGCGACGATCGCGAAAGCGTGCAGCGCGTACACGATGTGCGCGACGGTGACGACCGACGGCACGGGCTCCGCGCCGCTCTGCTGCTCGAGAACCGCCATGGTTTCCTCCCTTGCGTCGCGCTCACACGAGCGCGGGGTACATCGGCTTGCGGTCGACCAGCGCGAGCCAGCCTTTGGCGACGCGATAGATGGCCCACACCGTCACCGCGAGCCCGATCAGCACGCCGATCTTGACGATCGTCAGCGCCCACGCGAGCACCATCCCCGCGAGGCCGATCCAGAAAGTCCGCAGCTGCCAGTTGAAGTGCGTTTCGAGCCAGGTGTTCCGCACGTCGTCGATCTTCAGATAGTTGATCACGACGGCGACGACCCAGGTCAGACCGACCAGGAATCCGATCGCCTGGAGGACGTACACGAGCAGTGCGAGGTCGCGCAGTTTCTTCTCGTCGACCTCCGGCAGCGCCGTTTCGGACATGTGTGCGTCTCCGTGAACGCTCACTCACACACCGCCGATATGCGGTCCGGTTGCCAGGATTCAAGCCGGCAAAGGTCTCGCAACGATGCGGCTCGATTCGGCGTGTCAAATTTTTACTATTTTTAAATCAATTGTTTAACTTCTTTTTCTCGCTACTACACTTAACTCTAGATCTTTATTCGTTGTATTTAAGCAACAATATCGAGCAGTTCAAGCCCCTGCGCTTGACTTTCTTAGACGGACATTCATAGAGTGTGCACACGGTTCGAACAAATACTTAAAGTTGTTTCTGAAGATTTCGGGGTGGGGACTATGAAACGCGCAACGTGGATTGCGGCAGCGATTATCGCCGCCGCAATGGCAGGGACGGCTGCGGCACAGGGAACCCGGCCGGCGCCGCAGGCGCAGCCCTTCAAGCCCTTCTACATCGGCGGCGGCGCCGGCTGGGCGAAGCTCGACCTCGACACGGCGGACTTCCCCAATAGCGGCACGATCGACCTCGGGGGTACGGTCGGCACCGTGGCGTTCAACAGCACGCGCGACGAGGATTCGTTCGGCTGGAAGGCCTTTGCGGGCTGGCGGTTCAACCAGTACCTGGCCATCGAAGGCGGCTACGTGGACCTGGGCCGTGCGAATGTCCAGTACACCGTGCCGGGGTTGACCGGCCAGGCAGACCTCAAGGTGACCGACTCCGCCTGGACGCTGGCTGCGGTCGGCTCCTTCCCGGTGGGGCACAACTTCTCGGTGCTCGGTAAGCTCGGCGTCGCGTGGCACTACACGAAGACGAGTGCGAACGTGAGCGTCCCGGGCGCCTCCGCGGGCGCGAGCCAGAGCGACCACCGCGCCGGCTTCCTCTGGGGCCTCGGCGCAGCCTACGACTTCAATCCCAATTTCGGCGTGCGGGTCGAGTACGAGAACTTCGGCACCGCGGGCGAATCGGACAACACCGGACGGATGGACACGAGCCTCGTCTCCGGTAGCGCAATCGTGCGGTTCTAGACCGCTTCGTCAGGATTCTCCTCTGACGTTCAGAAGCCGGGCTCCGCCCGGCTTTTTCTTTTCCGCCGCCCGGGGCCTCACAGCCCGAGCCCGCTCCAGAGCGCGTCGACGCGCTTGCGCGTCGCCTCGTCCATCGCAATCGGCTTGCCCCACTCGCGCGTGGTTTCTCCCGGCCACTTGGCGGTCGCGTCGATCCCCAGCTTCGAGCCGAGGCCCGACACCGGGCTCGCGAAGTCGAGATAGTCGATCGGGGTGTTCTCCACCACGGTGAGGTCGCGCGCAGCATCGACGCGAGTGGTGAGCGCCCAGATCACCTCCTTCCAGTCGCGCACGTTCACGTCGTCGTCGGTGACCACGATGAGCTTCGTGTACATGAACTGCCGGAGGTAGCTCCAGATCCCGAACATCACCCGCTTCGCGTGCCCCGCGTACTGCTTCTTCATGCTGACCACCGCGAGCCGGTAGGAGCAGCCCTCGGGCGGCAGGTAGAAGTCGACGATCTCGGGGAACTGCTTCTGCAGGATCGGGACGAACACCTCGTTCAGCGCGACGCCGAGCACCGCGGGCTCGTCGGGCGGCTTGCCGGTGTAGGTCGAGTGGTAGATCGGGTCGCGGCGCATCGTGACGCGCTCGATCGTGAAGACCGGAAAGCGCTCCTGCTCGTTGTAGTACCCGGTGTGGTCGCCGAACGGCCCCTCGAGCGCGGTCTCCCCCGGCTGGATCGCGCCCTCGAGCACGATCTCGGCGGCGGCGGGCACCTGCAGGTCCGGACCGATGCAGCGTGCGACCTCGGTGCGCGAGCCGCGCAGCAGGCCGGCGAACTGGTATTCGGACAGCGTGTCGGGCACCGGTGTGACCGCGCCGAGGATCGTCGCCGGGTCGGCGCCCAGGGCGACCGCGATCGGAAACGGCTCGTCCGGACTCGCCGCGCAGTGGTCGTTGAAGTCGAGCGCGCCGCCGCGGTGGGCGAACCAGCGCATGATCACCTTGTTCGGCGCGATCACCTGCTGGCGGTAGATGCCGAGGTTCTGCCGCTTCTTGTGCGGGCCGCGGGTCACGACGAGCCCCCACGTGATCAGCGGACCCGCGTCGTCCGGCCAGCAGGTCTGCACCGGCAGACGGCCGAGATCGACGTCCCGGCCCTCCCAGACGACCTGCTGGCACGGCGCGCCGGACACCTCCTTCTGCGCCATGTGCATGACGTGGCGGCCGATCGGGATCCAGCGCTCCAGCACGTCCTTGAAGCCTTTCGGCGGCTCCGGCTCCTTCAGAAAGGCGAGCAGCTTGCCCACGTCGCGCAGCGCCTCGACCGAATCGGCGCCCATGCCGAGGGCCACGCGTCGCGGGGTGCCGAACAGGTTCGCCAGGACCGGGATCGCATGGCCCGTCGGCTTCTCGAACAGGAGCGCCGGACCGGCGCGCTTGAGCACGCGGTCGCAGATCTCGGTCATCTCCAGGCGGGGATCGACCGCCGCGCCGACGCGCTTGAGCTCGCCCAGCTTCTCGAGCTGGGCGATGAAGTCGCGCAGATCCTGGTAACGCACGCGGGCTCCGGGGCGCAATGGGCCCCGTAGCCTAGCGGCGGGCGGAAGGGAGGTAAAGCGCGACCGCCCCGACAGCGGGGCGGAACGCGTCTAGCCGCGCGCGAGGATCAGGCGGCGAGCGCTTGCTCGCGCGAGGGGTGCTTGTGAGGTTCGGTCAACCAGGTCGGGTAGTCGCGGTAGCGCTGCGGACCGGGCAGCTCGCGCGCCGAGCCGGCGCGGCGCAGCTGGCCCTGCCACCGCTGGTGGGCGTCCGGCACGATCGGCTCGAATGCCTCCTGCTCGAGCTCCTCGACCTCGATGCCCCCTGCTTCGTTCAGCATCTCGTCCATGTTCCCCTCCGTGTTGAAGTTGTCGGGGCGGTTTGCCGCCGGGTGGACACGGAGCAAGCCCGGTGCCAGCGCGCGCGGGCGAGGCGAGTTAGTTCACGCCGCCGGCGCACGAATCGAAGCCAGCGTGCGCTGGTTCACGCGCGGGTCGTGCGATGCGGAGGACGACCGCGGCGCACCGTGTGCGGAATGTCCCCGCGGCACTGCAGCGCGCGCGAGGCGCGCGCCCTGCGTTGGCGCACGTGCGCGACGATGGGGTGCCAGCGCTGTGGCAGGTTCGTCAGCGCGCGCCGGCCGCGGACGCGGCAGGCGTGGAATGCGTCACTTCGGCTGCGCCGGCCCCGGAAGCTGGCGTCCGACCTCGGCGACGAAGTCCTGGAGCGGCCGGCTGCTGCCGCGGCGCGAGAACGCCACCTCGGCACCACCGGCGGCGATCGTCACGACCGTCCGCCCGATTGCGCCCAGGGCAATCCGCGCGAGCCCGACGAGCAGCAGCAGCCACGCGACGACCGGAAAGGCGCCGACGACGCGGGCGGCGGCCTCGAGGACGGTCTGCACCGCGACCGCGATGCCGCCCGCGCCGTCGGGGCTCCCCGCGCGCTCCTGGGTTGCGGCGGACTGGAGCCCGACGCTCTGGTTGAGAATCAGCGTCCGCAGCGGCGAGGTGACCGAGAAGAGGATCAGCGCGAACGCGATGAGCACCGCCCCGACGGCGATCGCGCCGAACGCCCGTTCGTAGCGCACCCGCACTGCAGCGATGTGCGCGAGCGCGACGCTCTCCTCGCCGGTGCGGCCGGCGATCACGAGCCGGCGCCCGGTCAGCACCGCGGTGCCGCCGCCGAGCGGGGCCTCCGCGAGCACCTGCTCGCCGGGCGCAAGCTGCGGGTACGGTGCGGCCGCCACTGCCGCCTCAGACGACGATGGGGTAGGTCGCCCCATCCATCGCGATGACGGCGCCGGTGATGTAGCTCGCCCGGTCGGACGCGAGAAACAGCACGGCGTTCGCGATCTCCTCGGGTTGCGCGAGCCGCCCGAGCGGCGCGCGGGCGGTCGCGCGTCTCAGCGCTTCCTCCACGGTGATGCCCGCGGCCCGCGCATCGGTCTCCATGCCGGCCTTGAGCCGGTCGGTGAGCGTCGCGGCGGGATTGACGGCGTTGACCCGGACGCCGTGCTTCCCGTAGGCGTTCGCGAGTCCCGCGGTCACGAGCATCAGCGCCGCGTTCGCCGCCCCCCCCGGCAGGTGGGTCGCGGCTGCGACCTTGCCCCCGCTGCCGACGATGTTCACGATCGCGCCGCGCTTGCGGCTCGCCATGCCCTTGAGGACCGCGTCGATGGCGTGAATGTAGGTGAAGTACTTCGCGTCCATCGCCGCGCGCCAGGCTTCGGCCGTGACTTCCTCGGCCGGCGTGCGCTTCGCCCCGCCGGCGGAGTTGACGAGCACGTCGATCGGCCCGAGCGCCTGCTCGGCTTCGGCGACCATCCGGCGCGCGTTGGCCGGGTCGATCAGATCGCCGGCGACCTTCGCGACCTCGCGTCCCTCGGCCTTCAGCTGACGCTCCGCTGCGACGAGGTTCACCTTGCTGCGTGACGCGATCGCAACCTTCGCGCCCTCGGCAAGAAACGCCTTGGCGCACGCCAGGCCGATGCCCTTGCTGCCGCCCGTGATCAGGACGACGCGGTCCTTGAGCCCGAGATCCATGTGTGCCGTGGTCGTGGGAGAGTCGAAAAGGTACCCGTTTACGGCCGAACCGTGAACGGCGAACCCGCGCTCGACTGCCTATTGTTCACCGTTTGCGCCTCGCCGCCGGCCGCCGGCCACGCCCCGGCAAGCGCGTACGCCGCGAAGATACCGGCGAAGATCGCCCCGCCGACCCAGTTGTTGTGGAGGAAAGCCCTGAAGCATCCGTCGCGGGTGCGCCCTCGAATGAGCACATAGTGGTATCCCATCATCGCGGCCGCCACCGCGAGCCCGGCGTAGTAGGGCCAGGCGAGGCGCTCGCGCAGCCCGACGTAGGCCAGAATGGCGAGCGTTGCGCCGTAACAGAGCATGACCGCGGCCACGTCGTAGCGCCCGAAGGTGATCGCCGAGGTCTTGATCCCGATCCGCACGTCGTCGTTGCGGTCGACCATCGCGTACTCGGTGTCGTACGCGACCGCCCAGAAGACGTTCGCGGCGAGGAGGAGCCACGCGGTGGTCGTCAGCGCGCCGAGTTGCGCCGCCGTCGCCATCGGGATGCCGAACCCGAAGGCGATCCCGAGATAAGCCTGCGGGATCGCGAGGAAGCGCTTGGTCAGCGGATAGCTCGCGGCGAGGAACAGCGCCACCACCGACAGCAGGATCGTGAGGGGATTGAGGAACAACACGAGCGCGAACGAACACGCGACGAGCAATGCAGCCAGGGCGACTGCCTCGCCGCGCGTCACCACGCCGGTCGCGAGCGGCCGCTCGCGCGTGCGCTCGACGTGCCGGTCGTAGCCGGCGTCCGCGAGGTCGTTCATGACGCACCCGGCCGAGCGCATGAGGAGCGTCCCGAGCGAGAAGATCACGACGAGCGCCCAGCTCGGCCGGCCCTCCGCCGCGATCCACAACGCCCAGAGCGTCGGCCACAGGAGGAGCAGGGTCCCGATCGGCTTGTCGAGCCGCATCAGCCGCTCGTAGTGAGAGAGGCGATCGCGGAACGCCGCGGTGTTCATGGTCCCTATTTTCGCAAGAAGCGCGTGCCCGGCGCTAGGCGTGCGCGAGCTCCGCCCGCCCGCTCATCCAGCGTCGCACGTGCAGCGCGGCCGCCCCCGGCTCGCGGTCGAGCATGGCCTCGGCCACCGGCCGCGCCGCCTCGAGCAGATCGGCGTCGCGCGCGAGATCGGCGAAGCGCAGCAGCGGCGCTCCGCTCTGGCGCGCCCCGAGGTACTCGCCGGGGCCGCGCAGCAGGAGGTCCTCGTGCGCGATCCGGAAGCCGTCGGTGTGCTCGAAGATGATCCGCAGCCGCGCGCGCGCGTTGTCCGAGAGCGGGTTCTGGTAGAGCAGGATGCACGCGCTCTCGGCAGCGCCGCGGCCGACGCGTCCGCGCAGCTGATGCAGTTGCGCGAGGCCGAAGCGCTCCGCGTGCTCGATGACCATGAGCGAAGCGTTCGGCACGTCGACGCCCACCTCGATCACGGTCGTCGCGACGAGGAGGTGGATGCGGTCCGACTTGAACTCGTCCATGACGCGCGCCTTCTCCGCGGGCGCGAGGCGCCCGTGCACGAGCCCGACCGCGAGCTCCGGCAGCTCGGCCGCGAGGCGCGCATGGGTGTCGAGCGCGGTCTGGAGCTCGAGCGCCTCGGATTCCTCGATCAGGGGACACACCCAGTAGGCCTGGCGGCCCTCGCGACAGGCGTCGCGAATGCGCCGAATCACCTCGTCGCGCCGAGCGTCGGCGACCAGCTTGGTGACGACCGGCGTGCGACCCGGCGGGAGCTCGTCGATCACGGAGACGTCGAGGTCCGCGTAATAGCTCATCGACAGGGTCCGCGGGATCGGCGTGGCGCTCATCATGAGCTGGTGGGGGGCGTAGTCGTCCGCGCCCTTCGCCCGACGGCCCGCCTTGTCGCGCAGCGCGAGCCGCTGGCGCACGCCGAAGCGGTGCTGCTCGTCGACGATCGCCAGCGCGAGGCGCGCGAACTCGACCTTGGCCTGAAAGAGCGCGTGCGTGCCGATCGCGACCTGCACCTCGCCGGCGGCCACCGCGGCGAGGGCCTGGCGGCGCTCGCGCACGCCCGCGCCGCCGGCGATCCACGCCACGCGCACGCCGAGGGGTCCGAGCCACTCGGCGAACTTGCGGTGATGCTGCTCGGCAAGGATTTCGGTCGGCGCCATCACCGCCGCCTGCCAGCCGTGCTCGACCGCGCGCAGCGCCGCGAGCGCCGCCACGACGGTCTTGCCGCTGCCGACGTCGCCCTGCAGCAGCCGGTTCATCGGATGGGCCTCGGCCAGGTCGCGCTGGATCTCGTTCCACGCGCGCACCTGCGCACGCGTGAGCCGGAACGGCAGGCGGTCGAGCAGGCGTGCGGTGAGCGTGGCGGTCGGCGCGAGCGCCGGTGCGCGGTCGCGGCGTCGCGCACGGTAGTGCAGGCGCATCGAGAGCTGCTGCCCGAGCAGTTCGTCGAACTTCATGCGCCGCCACGCCGGGTGCGTGCGGTCCTCGAGTGCGGCCGGGTCGGCCTGCGGCGCGGGGTGGTGCAGCGCGCGCAGCGCCTCGGCGAAGGGAACGAGGCCGAGCCGGCTGCGCACCCCTTCATCGAGCGTCTCGGCGAGGTCCACCCGCGCGAGCGCCTCGCCGATCAGCCGGCGCAGCACGGCCTGCGGGAGTCCCGCGGTAGTGGGGTAGACCGGGGTCAGCGCGTCGGCGAGGGGCTCCGGGCCGCGCAGGACGCGAAAGCGCGGGTGCACCATCTCGTCGCCGAAGAACCCGGGCCGCACCTCGCCGAAGAGCCGCACGCGCGCGCCGGCGGCGAGGCTGCGCGAGTGGCTGGGATAGAAGTTGAGGAAGCGCACGAACAGCAGGCCGGAGTCGTCGCGCACCTTGAGTACGAGCTGACGGCGCGGGCGATAGGCGACCTCGCTCGAAAGAACCTCGCCCTCGACGAGCACCGGCGCCCCGTGGCGCGCCGCGGCGATCGGCGTTAGCCGCGTCTCGTCCTCGTAGCGCAGCGGCAGGTGGAGAACCAGGTCGAAGTCGGAGACGAGCCCGAGCTTGGCGAGTCTTCCGCGCAGGGACGCGGGCGCGCCGACGGTCGCTGCCTGCACGTTGCCGCCCGCGGCGGCGGCACCTTTCGCCTTTCCCGTGCTCACGGCTGGCGCGTGCTTGGCCATGTCGGTCGATCGCGGTAGGCTTGCATCGGCGGGAATGTTAACCCGCGCAGTTTCCCCGATGACCACGCCTCTCCCCGCGCTCCTCAGGCTCGTCGGCACCGCGCGCGACGGGGCGGCTCTGCGCTTCTCGATCGGCGCGGAATACCTCAAGGCGGGCGACGCCGCGAACGCCGCGCTGCAGCTGCGCGCGGCGGTCGAGCGCGATCCGAATTACTCGGCGGCGTGGAAGCTCCTCGGCCGCGCACTCACGGAGGACGGCCGACCGGCGGAAGCGCTGGAGGCCTACCAGCGCGGCATCGCGGTGGCCACGGCGCGCGGCGACCAGCAGGCCGCGAAGGAGATGACGGTGTTTGCGCGCCGCCTGCGTAATCCCCGCGACCCGTCGAGTGAAACTTGAACTGTTGAAGCGTGCGTTGACCCTCCTCGCGGTCGCGGCGTTTCCGGCGCACGCACAGGTCGTGATTGGCGGCGGCGTCTATGGTGGTTACGCGCCATATGCGTACGGTCCGTACGGGCCGCTGCCCTATGGCGGCGTGTACGGGTCCGTCCCGTACGGCGCGTATGTGCCCTACGGAGTCCTGGACCCGTGGGCCACGGCGTTCCCGCCGCGTCTCTCCGACGTCTCGCCCGCCTGCTATCGGTACGGCCGCTGCTCGCCGGGGGAGGTCGCCGCCTATCGTTACCGGGCCGAGCGGCTGGACCGGCTCGCGCCTGCGGCGCCCGCCGACCCGTTTGCGGCGCGACGCTATGGCCCGAGCGCAATGCCGCCCCCCACCGCCGAGGAGGACATCCGCCCGGAATATCGCGGGTCGAGCGTGGTGCGCGAGGCGTATCGCGACAGCGGCCGCCCGATCGACGGCCGCCAGTGAGCGCGCCCTACGCGCGCGGGGAGCGGAGGGGGCGCGGGGCGCCGCCGGCGCCGTCGTACACCCACCCCGTTTCGAACTGGCCGAACGCGGTCTCGACCTTGACTGCACTCGGTCCGTTCGCGGCGGCGAGGCAGCGCGCGTAACCGATCGCCTCCTGCTTGGCGCCGAAGTGGAGCGGCGAGCTTTCGCCCTCGCGCAGCAGCGCCCAGCCGGCGCGCGTGTCGGGGTAGACGACGAAGACGTTCACCGGGGCGCGGCCGCGATGTCCTGCGGCCCCATCCGCCGGATGCCCTTGAACGCGCCGTAGGCCCATTCGTCCTCGACGGCGCCGTCCGGTCGGAGCACCCGCACGAGGCTCGGCCGATGCGACTGGGCCCAGCGGTGCGCCCATTCGAGGGCCGGGTACCGTGCGCCGAACGCCTGCCGCTCGTCGCGGCCCTCCACGCCGGCGGACCAGGCGCCGGTCTCGAACGAAACGACCACGACGGGATGCTGCATGTGCGCGCTCCTCGCGAATCTGGTGTGCGCTGTCCGTCGCCGTTTTGGCCCTTGAACTGCCCCTACAGGTCTTGCGTCGGCGGAGGAGCGCACGGCGCAAAGTTTGCGCACGCGCGAGCGGATGGGGTGTCAAGGATTGTCAATCCGTGCGCACTGCGCACGCGGGTCGACACGGATTGACAATCCCGTACTACGCCGGCACAGGCACCGCGCGCACCGGCTTCTCGCGGATCGGCAGATGCACCGCCGCAGCCATTCGACCGCGCGCCTCGCGAGCACCCGATCGGCGCGCTGCAACTACGCCGGCACGGGCACCGCGCGCACCGGCTTCTCCCGGATCGGCAGATGCACCGCCGCGGCAAAGAGCGCGAGCGCGATGTCGGCCCACCACATCCAGTCGTATGACCCCGACGCGGTGAAGGCCTTGCCGCCCAGGTACGCGCCGAGAAAGCCGCCGATCTGGTGCGAGAGCATGACGATCCCGAACAGGGTCGCCATGTAGCGCGGGCCGTAGAACTTCGCGACGAGGCCCGCCGTGGGCGGCACGGTCGAGAGCCAGGTGAGGCCGAGGACGGCGGAGAAGAGCACGAACGTCACCTCGGTCTTCGGCGCGGCGAGGAAGACGAGCACCGACACCGCGCGCGTCGCATAGACGATCGCGAGCAGCGAGCGCGAGCGCCAGCGCCCCATCGCCCAGCCGATCCCGAGGCTGCCCGCGAGGTTGAAGAGCCCGATCACGCCGAGCGACCAGGCGGCCACCGACGGCGGGAGCTGGCAGGACGCGACCACGCCCGGCAGGTGGGTCATGATGAACGCCACGTGAAAGCCGCACGTGAAGAAGCCGGCGTTGAGCAGCAGGTAATTCCGGTCGCCGAATGCGCGCCTGACCGTGGCGCCCATGCGCTCTTCCTTCCCGTGTGCCGGCGCCGGACCGTGCGTGCCCCGCAGGAACCACGCGAGCGGCAGCGTCGCCAGCATCAGCATCGCGAGCCACCACAGCGCCGGCATCCAGCCGCCCCACCCGATCAGCGCCTGCGCGAGGGGCACGATGGTGAACTGCCCGAGCGATCCCCCGGCGTTCACGATGGCGCTCGCCATCGCGCGCTTCTCGACCGGCAGCAGCCGTCCGATCGCGCCGAAAAGGACCGAGAGCCCGGCGGCCCCGGCGCCGGCGGCGACCAGCACCCCGATCGCAATGACGAGCACGACGGTCGTCTGGGCAAACGGCACGAGCGCGACGCCTGCGGCGACCAGCACGATTCCGCCCGCGACGACGCGGCCCGTTCCATGCCGGTCGGCGAGGGCGCCGGCGACCGGCTGCGCAAGACCCCACATGAGCTGACCGACGCCGAAGGCGAAGCTGACCGCCACCAGCCCCAGGCCGGTCTGGGTGTTGATCGGGCCGACGAAGAGGCCGGTCGCCATCCGAATGCCGAAGGTGGCCGCCGTGATCGCGGCTGCGGCGGCGAGGACGAGGACAATGCTGCTGCGGTTCATGCGCGCTTCTCTCTTGCGGCGACCCCGTGCGCCCGGCTCTTGAGCGATTCGAGCGAGCGCTCGAGCACGGCGTGCAGCTCGGCCACGCGCTCGAGCCCGAGCGTCTCGTTCACCTCGCGCTGCGCGAGGCGCCATTGCTCGCGCGCGGCCTGCCAGGTGGTACGGCCCCGCACCGAGATGCTCACGATCCGCTCGCGCGCGTCGCGACCGGATTCCAGCGCGACCAGTCCGGCATCGGCAAGCGGCTTCAGGTTGCGGGTCAGGGTCGTTCGATCCATCTCTAGGCGTTCGGCGAGCGCGGACATCGGGGCGGCGCCACCGCGGACGAGGTGCGCGAGCAGCGAAAACTGGGTGAGGCGCAGCCCGGTCGGCGCGAGAAAGTCGTCGTAGCGCTGCGTGAGCCGCCGCGCGAGCTTGCGCAGGCGGTCGCAGGTGCAGCCGGTGATCCGGGGTTCGGCAGCAGGCATGGGCAGCAAGGTTAGTGCATATGCACCTATTTCCGCAAGTCCGAAAACCCAATGCTGCGGGAGGGGCTATGCCGCGACGCCGAGGCGCGCGGCGAGCGCCAGCGTCGCCTGCGTGAAGCACGCCATCGGCACGCGCACGATGCCCGCGCCGATTTGGCCGATGCCGGCCTGCTTGTGCGCGATGCCGGTCGTCAGCACCGGGCGGATGCCGGTATCGACGACCTTGCGGACGTCGATCCCCGCCGGGCCGCCGGCGAACTCCAGGTTCGGCAGCGACATCACCGGATTGCGGGTCCAGGTCACGTGGTACATCTCGCGCGAGTAGTCCACCGCCCGCGCCACGCTGCCACCGACGAGCTGCACGAGCGCCGGCGAGGCCGCAAGCGCCTGGCCGCCGTAGCCGGCCGTCTCGCAGATCGCGCTGTCGCCGAGATCGGCGTTGGCGTCCTCCTGCTTGAAGCCGGGGAAGAAGAGGCCGATCGGCATGTCGGAGGGCGCCTCGAACCAGCTCGGGCCCAGCCCGCTCACGCGGATCGCGGTGGTCACGCCGTTGCGCGCGATCGCGGTGACGATCGAGGACGCCTCGATGCCGTGCGTCGCGTCCATGATCGCCTTCGAGGCGACCATCGACAGATTGAGGAAGAACTGGCTCGTGGCGGCGATGAAGTCGAGCGCCTCGCGCGCGCGGGCGCGGTCGAACGCGCTCCCCGCGAGCGCGCCGCCGATCGCCATGTGGAAGAGCGCCGTCGCCGCGGCGTTGCGGCTGTGCACCTCGTCGCCCATCAGGAGGGCCTGCGACTGGATCGACTTGAGGTCGACGCCGTCCGGCAGCCCCGCGAGCGCGGTCTTGATCGCCGGGGCGATCACGCCCGCGATCCACTTCAGGCGCTCGATCACCTCGGGACCGTATGCGCCGAAGCGCAGCACGCGGCCGATGCCCTCGCTGAAGTTCGTGTACGCCATGTTGCCGTGCGTCGCGTTCTTCACCACGAACACCGGCATCGAGGGCGAAATCGCGCCGGACATCGGGCCCACCGCACGCACGTCGTGGTTCGGGAGGAAGTTCACCTCCCCGCGCGCGAGGCGCTCCGCCGCCTCCTCGGGCGTCGCGGCCCAACCCTCGTAGAGCATCGCGCCGATCATCGTGCCCTTCATCGGGTCGCACATCCGCACCCAGGGAATCGGCGCGCCCGCGTGCGTGAGGGTTCGCTTCCCGTTCGCCCAGAGCTCGGGCCAGATCTCGTCGGCGCGCAAGGCAACGTCCATCAGCACCGGCCGCGCCGCGAGCATCCGCTCGACGGCGGCCTGGTTCGCCCGGTCGACGCGCGACCCGGGCGCCTCGGGATCGTCGGCGTCCCCCGTCAGCTGGGCGGCGAGCCAAGCGAGCTTCGGATCGCCGTCGCCGGCCGGACGCCAGTCCAGCTGCGCGAATGGCGCGCCCGCGCGCTCGACGCTCCCGGTGAACATCTCCAGGCCGACGTTCACTATGCCGAGCGGGTCGTGCAGCAGGTCGTTCTTCACCCTTCCCCCTTCAGTTGATCGGACGGCGCTTCGCCGTTCACCCCAAGCACGAACCCGGTCAGCATGTCCCAGCCCGACGAGTGGCCGAGCGCAACCAGCGCGCCCGCCGCCGCCGTCGCGGCAGACGCGTCGTCCGTGGCGAGCGCATCGGCGAGCGCGTGCAGCGGCTCGAACGTTTCCCCCGCCACCAGGTCGGCGAAGAGCGCCGCGCTGATCGCGTGGCTCGCGGCGCGCGCGTCCGCTGCGAGCCGCGTTCCGATCGTTCGCCAAGGTGCGCCGCGGTCCACCAGCATGCGCCCGAACAGCGCCGCGCCGGCGAGGTCGTCGCCGGAGGGCGTGAGCCCGGTGCCGAGCCCGAGCAGCGCGCGCGAAGCGTCGTACACCGCCTGCGCATCGTCCTCCCCGTAGGCGCGCGCGAGCGCATGCACGCGCGGCGTCGCGAGGTCGAGCGGGAATGCGGGCGTTGCGCCTGCGAGAAGCGCACCGAACCCGCGCGGCGCGCCGAGAAGGTCGAGGGCGCGAACGAGACGCCGGCACGCGCTCACGATGACGGCGCGGTCCGCACGCGCGGGTAACGCGCAGGACCAGGACTCGGCCGGCAGCACGGCCAGCTCGACCGCCGCGCCGCGCAGAACCGGCTGCGCGGTGAGCACCGCGCGCGGATGGCGCGCCGGGAGCTTCGAGCCGACCCAGACGATCTCGCCGGCGGCGTCGAAATAGGGCGCGTCCGGAAACGCCGCGAGCGGCCGCGCGACGCCGCCGCTCGCCGCCAGCGCCGCGCGGGCCTTGCTGCCGATCGACACCACGCGCATCACGGCACGATCTCCGTGCCGGCCTTGCGCTCGAGCGCCGCGTCGAGGCGCTCGAGCGAGGTGATCAGGGCGCGCGGCCCGCCCCGCTCGATGAACCGCAGCGCCGCGGTGACCTTCGGTCCCATGCTGCCGGGCGGAAACTGGCCGTCTGCGAGGTGCCTGCGCGCGTCGGCGGCGGTCATGCGATCGACCGGGCGCTGGGTGGGCTTGCCGAAGTCGAGCGCGACGCGCTCCACGCCGGTCAGCATCACGAGCGTCCCGGCCCCGACGTCGGCCGCGAGCAACGCGCTCGTCATGTCCTTGTCGATGACCGCCGCTACGCCGCGGTAGCGCGGCCCGTCCCGCACCACGGGGATGCCGCCGCCGCCCGCCGCGATCGGGATCACGCCCGCGCGGAGCAGCGCGCCGATCGCTGGCGCATCGAGGATCTTCAGGGGGACGGGCGACGGCACCACGCGGCGGTACCCGCGCCCGGCGTCCTCGACGAAATCCCAGCCGGTCTCGGCGGCGACGCGGTCCGCCTCCTCGCGCGAGAAGAACTTGCCGACCGGCTTGGTGGGATGCGTGAAGGCGGGATCGTCCGGCGCCACCTCCACCTCGGTCACGATCGACGACACCGACACGTCCATGCCGTGCTTCGCGAGCACGTTTGCGAGGCTCTGCTGCAGCATGTAGCCCATGCCGCCCTGCGAGTGCGCGACGCACACGTCCATCGGCATCGGGACGAGCTCGCGCGAGGTGCGCGCCATGCGCAAGAGGATGTTGCCCACCACCGGGCCGTTGCCGTGCGTCAGCACCGCGCGGTAGCCGGCGCGGAACACCGGCACCAGGTGCTCGCACGCCGCCTCCATGATGTCGAGCTGCTCTTCGGCGGTGCCCTTGATCGTGGGCGGATAGACCGCGTTGCCGCCGAAGGCGACGACGACCAGCTTCGGATCGAACGGCACGGCGCGCGCCTCAGCGGCCGGCGACGATTCGCGCCGCCAGGCGCGCCGCGGCGGTCGAGCCGGGCGCAAGCACCATTCCTGCCGCGCGCAGGGTCTCGGCCTGCGAAGCGAGCCCCTGGGGATCGTCCTCGGTGCCGCAGACGAAGCCGAGCACGACGAGCTCCCGGCCCTCGCGCGCTGCCAGCGCGCGCGCCGCGCGCACGGCTGGGGCGAGCTCTCCCGCCGGATCCGCGTTCGCGCCGTAACCGAGCACGACGTCGAGGACGATCGCTGCGACCGACGGGTCGCGCGCCTCGGCGAGCAGGCGTTCCGTCCGCGCGGTGAAATCGATCATCGGGTGCGGCCGCCCCACGGTGAACTCGTCCGCGCCGAGGTCGATCGCGGTGTGGTCGCGGCTCGGCGCGCCGTGCGGCAGCGCGTACTTCTTGTCTGCCGGCGCGTTCGACCAGGTCGCGATGCCGGCGCCCTTCCAGACGTACTGCGCTTCGGTGCAGTACGTGCCGCCGGAGAAGAGACCGCGCAGGAAGCGCTGGCCGGCGGCGAGCCGGACTGGGAGCGCCTCGGGCGCTCCGGCGCGGGCGACGGCCCGGTCACCGCGCGCCACTGCGACCGCGACGCTCGCCGCGTCCTCGAGCGTCGCGACCGGATGGACATTGCCGCCGCCGGGCACCTGCGCACCGAGAAACAGCACCACGACCGGCTTGCCGCAGGCGCGCGCCGCCGCGAGCGCGCGGTCGGCCACCGCGGGCGACGGCGGCTTCGACACGATCACGATCGCGCGCGTGTCGGGGTCGCGTGCGAGCAGGTCGAGGCCCGCAAGCAGCGTCGTGCCGCCGATCTCCTCGGATACGTCGCGGCTCCCGGTGCCGAGGGCGTGCGACACCCCCTCGCCGAGGGCGTGGATGCGGCAGCTCACCTCCTGCATCCCGGTGCCCGAGGCACCGACGATCCCGATGCCGCCGCGCCGCACCGCGTTCGCGAAGCCGAGCGGCACGCCGCCGATGATGGCTGTGCCGCAGTCGGGCCCCATCACCAGCAACCCCTTCTTCGCGGCAAGGCGTTTCAGCACCTGCTCCTCGGCGAGCGGAACGTTGTCGCTGAAGAGGAACACGTGCAGGCCGCGCTTGAGCGCCTTCAGCGCTTCGGCAGCGGCGTACGGACCGGGCACCGAGACCTGCGCGAGCGTCGCGCGCTCGAGGCGCTCGAGGCCCATCGCGATCGAGCGCGCGGCGATCTCGGTGCGCTCGCCCGCGGCCGCGGTCTCCCGCCCGGCGAGCTCGCCCTCGATGGCGGCAAGCGCCGGGGCGAGCGCGTCCTCGTCGCCGTCGACCAGGATCATGAGGTCGGCGGGCGCGGCCGGAGCGAGCTCCGGCGCAAGGAGGCCGCCCTGCGAAAGGATGTCCTTGTTGGCCGGCGTGCCCATCAGGAGCGACACGCGGCTCACGCCGTCGCGGGCCCCGATCGCCTGGGCGATGCGCATCAGCGCGACCGAGTCCTTGTAGAAGTTGCGCTTGGTGGTCGCTGCGATGGGCACGGGACGCCTCGGGCCGGCGGGCCGCCTGCGATCTGATCCGGGTTTGAAGAGGGATGTTGGTGGAGTGGAGGAGGATCGAACTCCCGACCTCCGCATTGCGAACGCGGCGCTCTCCCAGCTGAGCTACCACCCCACGGAGAGGGGGCGATTCTACCGAAACAGGGTCGCGAACGCCAGAATGTCCACAGGAACCGCAGCCCGCCGGTTGCCCGGCCGTGCGGGCCGTGGCCTACTGCAGGCCGACCGCCACTGCCCGGAGAGAAGGCATGCAGATCAACCCGCCGTTCGGCTACCGTGAGATCGTTCCGCTGCAGAAGACCCAGGGGGTCGCCCTCCCCGCGCCCGGCAGCCTGCCCGAGTTTTGCGCGCAGACGAACGCGATGCCGGTGAGCTACATCGAGTTCGCGCCGGCCGCGCGCGACTTCCCGATCGTGTTCGCCTCCAACGACCAGGGCAAGAGCTACGCCGCGGTGGCGGTGCTCGGCCTCGCGCAGAACGAGAACCTCTTCGTCCGCGGCGGCGCGTGGGAGCAAGGCGTGTACGTGCCCGCATACGTGCGCCGCTACCCGTTCTGCATGGCGCGCGTCACGATGGGCAGCGCGCCGCAGGAGAACCGCCTCATCTGCGTCGAGAAGTCGTTCCTCTCCGACACGGGCGAGAAGATGTTCGACGCCGAGGGCAAGCCGACCCAGCGCTGGACGCAGATCGAGCAGCTCCTGCGCGAGTACGAGGCGGACCTCGAGCGCACGCGCGAACTGTGCGCGATCCTCGCCGACTACGAACTCTTCGAGCCGTTCACCATGCAGGCGACCCCGGCGAGCGGCGCGCAGCCGATCAACCTCGCCGGGATGTACCGCGTGCAGGAGGCGAAGCTCGAGCACCTGAACGCCGCGCAGCACAAGAATCTCTTCAAGAAGGGCATCGTCGGGCGGATCTACGCGCACCTCCTCTCGCTCGAGAATTTCGGACCCCTGCTCGCCCGCCGGGCGAAGCTCGCGCCGGCGGCGAACAGCGCCGCGGCGGCCCCGCCTGTCCAGGCAGCGAAGCCCGCGCCCGCCGCCAAGACCGCCAAGCGCGCCTAGTCCAGGTACTCCCCGTAGCGCCGCCCGGGCGGAACAATCCGCCCCGCGGCGCTGTTCGCATCCGAACGCGATAATCGTTCGTAAGCAGGCGGGAAGCCGACGCACTCGCGCTCGGCGTCTGCGCACGAGGAGAACGAGCATGTCCCTGATTCGATCGTCGTCATTGCGCGGCATCCTGGCCGCCGCGCTCGTCGGTGCGGCGCTACCTGTCACCGCGCAAGTGGCGGCGCCGGCGCTCAAGGCCGGCGACACCTGGACCTACCGCGGCGTCGATAACTACAGCAAGCGGGTGACGGGCACGTGGACCCGCGAGGTCACCGCCGCTGCCCCGGGCGGCATCCGCGTCGTGACGCGCGACGGCGGCGAAGCCACCGAAGCGCTCTTCCGCGCGCCGGGCGAGATGACCGCCGGCGTGCTCGGGGACCGCGCGCGCGGCACGATGGAGCCCGCGCTGCAGGTCACGCCGTTTCCGCTGGCCGAAGGCAAGTCCTGGTCGCAGAAGGTGGTCCGCACGGACCCCGCCACCGGGGACCGGCGGGAGATGCTCGTCACGGGCCGGGTGCGCGGCTGGGAGACGGTGAAGGTGCCCGCCGGCGAGTTCAAGGCGCTCAAGGTCGAGCGCACGCTGTACCTGGGCGACTACGACAGCTTTCGCGGCATCACGCAGCGCACCGAGACCGAGTGGTACGCGCCGGACGTGCGCGGCGCGGCGAAGGTCGTGGTCTTCGAGGAGTTCTGCGACCGCCCGACCGGCTGCGCGATGGGCAGTTTCATGCCTGGCGAGCGCGCGACCTACGAGCTGACGTCGTACGGTCCGCGCTAGGGCGGGCCGCGGCAAGCGCGGTCAAGTCGCGCCGGCCTCCGTCGCGCCCCGGGCAGCGCGCGCGAGTCGATCGTGCACCGCCGCCCAGGCCGGCGAGCCGGGCGGCGTCTCGACCAGGATCAGGTCCACGTTCTGGGCGTCGAGCGCGCGCATCGCCGCGTACAGCTCGTGCGCGTACTGCGCGGCGATCGCGGGCACGACGCGCTGCAGCGCCGGGTTCAGCCGCGGCACTCTCACCTCGAGCGCGAGCACCCCGAGCCGGCGCCCCTTGTGGGAGGCGATCGCCTCCAGGATCTCGACCCGCTTCACCAGCCGCACGTGCGCCTTCGGTGCGTAGTGCGCGGACAGCGTTCCCGGGGCGCGCGGGGACGATTCGTCGGCGGCGGCGAGCGGCGCGCCGAGCACCTCCTCGATCGCGGCGGCCGCGACGCCGCCGGGCCGCAGCAGGCGCGGCCGCTCGCCCGAGAGATCGACGATCGTCGACTCGATCCCGACCGCCGCGGCACCGCCGTCGAGGATGAGCGGCACCGCGAGCTGGAAGTCCGCGAAGACGTGCTCGGCCAGCGTCGGGCTGACGCGCCCGAACTTGTTGGCCGACGGCGCGGCCACGCCGCCGCCGAAGGCGGCAAGCAATGCCTGCGCGACCGGGTGCGACGGAACGCGCAGGCCCACGGTCTCCTGCCCGCCGGTCACCGCGTCCGGCACGTGCGGCGCGCGTTTCAGGACGAGCGTGAGCGGACCGGGCCAGAAGGCGTGCGCGAGCCGGCAGGCGCCCTCCGGAACGTCACTCGCCCAGTCGTCGAGCCGCTCGGCGCCGGGGACGTGCACGATCACTGGATGGGCGCTCGGGCGCCCCTTCAGCGCGTAGATCTTCGCGACGGCGTCGGGATTCGACGCATCGGCGCCGAGCCCGTACACCGTCTCGGTCGGAAACGCGACGACCTCGCCCGCCCGGAGGAGCGCGACCGCGCGCTCGATGCCGGCCTCGTCGGCGGCGGCGATGTTGACGGGCGCGGGCGGCGGGGCGGCGGGCGGGTCGGGCGCGTCCGGCGGCGCCGCGGGGACGACGGATTCGTTCGATTGCGCTGCCGACATTTCGTCCTCTCAGAACCGGAGCGCGCGCCGGATCGCGGCCGCGGTCTCGAGCGCGGTCCCGACGTCCTCCGCGAGCACCGTGAAGTGCCCCATCTTGCGTCCCGGCCGCGCCTCGGACTTGCCGTAGAGGTGGAGCTTCGCCGTCGGGTGTCGCAGCACGTGCGTCCAGTCGGGCTCGCCGTCGCGCCACAGGTCCCCGAGCAGGTTCACCATCACCGCGGGACCGTGCAGCCGGGTCGACCCGAGCGGCAGGCCGGCGAGCACGCGCGCCTGCTGTTCGAACTGCGAGGTCACGCACGCATCGATCGTGTAGTGGCCACTGTTGTGCGGGCGCGGTGCGATCTCGTTCACGACCAGCGCGTCGCCCGCGAGCACGAAGAATTCGACGCAGAGGACGCCCACGTAGTCGAGCCGCTCGGCGATCGTCTCGGCGGCGCGCGCGGCCGCGGCCGCGAGCCCGGGCGCGACCCGGGCCGGAACGATGCTCGTGTCGAGGATGCCTCGCGCATGCCGGTTCTCGGTCACCGGGAAGCACGTGCTGTCGTCGCGCGCTCGCCGCGCGATAACGACCGAGAGCTCGCGCGCGAGGTCGAGGCGCTTTTCGAGCACGCACGGCACCTCGCCGAAGGCGGCGAAGGCCGCGCGGGCGGCCGCGCGATCGTCCACGCCCGCCTGGCCCTTGCCGTCGTAGCCGAGGCGCGCCACCTTGAGGATGCCGGGAAAGAGCGCCGGCTCGGCGCGGTCGATGTCCGCTGCGCGGGTCACCGCGGCGAACGGCGCGACGGCGATGCCGCACGACTCGACGAAGCGCTTCTCGCCCACGCGGTCCTGCGCGATCTCCACCGCCGCAGCGTGCGGGCTGACGCGGCAGTGCGCGGCGAGGAACTCGAGCGCGCGCGCCGGGACGTTCTCGAACTCGGTGGTCACCGCGGCGCAGTCCGCGGCGAGCCGGTCGAGCGCGGCCTGGTCGAGGTAATCGGCGCGGATATGGCGGTCGGCGACGCTGCCCGCCGGCGAATGGTCGCCCGGATCGACCACCGCGACGCGGTAGCCCATGCTCTGCGCCGCCATCGTGAACATGCGGCCAAGCTGCCCGCCGCCGAGGAGACCGAGCCAGGCGCCCGGCGCGATCGTCTCGCCGCTCACGTCGCGCGATCCACCGTCTACCGGCCCGGCGGCAGCTTCATCGCGCGCGCGGTCGCGGTGAGGCGCTTGCGATAGTCGGCGAGCCTGCGTCCGAGGCCCGCATCGGTGGCCGCGAGCAGCGCGACCGCGAACAGGCCCGCGTTCGCGGCGCCCGCCTCGCCGATCGCAAAGGTCGCCACCGGGACGCCCTTGGGCATCTGCACGATCGAGAGCAGCGAGTCCTGGCCCGCGAGGTGCCGCGAGGGCACCGGCACGCCGAGCACCGGTACCGTCGTCTTGGACGCGAGCATGCCCGGCAGGTGCGCCGCGCCGCCCGCCCCGGCGATGATCGCGCGCAAGCCGCGGGTCGCGGCGCCTTCCGCGTAGGCGAACATGTCGTCGGGCATGCGATGTGCGGAGACGACGCGCGCCTCGTAGGGCACGCCGAACTCCTCGAGCAGCTGCGCTGCGTGCCGCATCGTCTCCCAGTCGGAGTTCGAGCCCATCACGACGCCGACGAGCGGCCGGCCCGCACGCGCCGCGGCCGGACGCAGCGGGACGACCCGCGCGCGCGCGCCCGTGCGTCGCGGCGCGGTCATTCGGCGAGCGTCCTGCCGGTGAGCCGCGACAGCGCCTCGCGGTACTTCTCCGAGGTCCGCGCGATCACCGCCGCCGGCAGCCGGGGCGCCGGCGGCGTCTTGTCCCAGTCGAGCGTCTCCAGGTAGTCGCGCACGAACTGCTTGTCGAACGACGGCGGGCTCGTGCCCGGGCGGTACTGGTCGGCAGGCCAGAAGCGCGAGGAGTCGGCGGTGAGCGCCTCGTCGATCAGGTGCAGCGCGCCGCGCTCGTCGAGCCCGAACTCGAACTTGGTGTCGGCGATGATGATGCCGCGGCCGAGCGCATACTCGGCCGCCTCGCCGTACAGCCGCAGCGTGACCTCGCGCACGCGCGCCGCGAGCTCAGCGCCGACCAGGCGCGCAGCGTCCTCGAAACTGATGTTCTCGTCGTGTGCGCCCGCCGCCGCCTTGGTGGCGGGCGTGAAGATCGGCGCGGGCAGCCGGTCGGCCTGCCGTAGCCCGGCCGGCAGTGCAATCCCGCATACCGCGCCCGCGCGCTGGTAGTCCTTCCAGCCCGACCCGATGAGATAACCGCGCGCCACCGCCTCGATCGGCAGCGGCCGCATCCGCCGCACGACCATGGCGCGCCCGCGCACCTGCGCGCGCTCCGCCTCGCCCTGGACCACCGACTCGGGCGCGACGCCGGCGAGGTGGTTCGGCACCACGTGAGCCAGCCGCTCGAACCAGAACTCGGAGAGCGCGGTGAGCACCTGGCCCTTGAAAGGGATCGGGTCGGGGAGGACGACGTCGAAGGCCGAGAGCCGGTCGCTCGCGACGATCAGGAGGTGCCGGTCGTCGACCGCGTATATGTCGCGCACCTTGCCGCGGCCGATGCGGGGGAGGCTCGTGAGGGTCGTCTCGTACAGGGGTGCCGGCATGGGTTCGGGACGGGAAAAAGCCGGAGGCCGGCTGCGCACCGGCCTGCTGCGGTCGGGGTCCGGTCGCGCCGCCTTAGGCCGCCTTCTTCTCGAGGTCGGGACGGTAGTCGCCCGTCGCGGCGAGCCCGTTCATGCGCGCGCGGTGCGCGAGCAGGGCCTGGGCCTGCGCGACGTTCGCCGCAGCGCCCTTCCATGCCTTGAGCGAGGGCGCCTGAAGCGCGCGCCCGTACGAGAACGTGAGCGGCCAGGGCAGCTTGCCCTTGAACATGCGGTTCATCGTGCCGAGGTTCTCGGTCGCCTGCTCGTCGCTCTGGCCGCCGGAGAGGAACGCGATGCCCGCCACCGCCGCAGGGACGCAGCGCTTCAGGATGCGCACGGTGCGCTCGGCCACCTCCTCGGTCGGCGCCTGGCGCGCGCAGTCCTTGCCGGAAATGACCATCGAGGGCTTGAGGACCGTCTCCTCGAGCGTCACGCGGTTGACGTAGAGCGCTTCGTAGACGGCGTTCAGCGTCCACTCGGTCACCTCCTCGCAGCGCTCGATCGTGTGGTCGCCGTCCATCAGCACCTCGGGCTCCACGATCGGCGCGAGGCCGTTCGCGAGGCAGGTCGCGGCGTAGCGGCCGAGCGCGTGCGCGTTCGCGGCGATGCAGGTGGTCGAAGGGATGTCTTTGCCAATCGTGATGACCGCGCGCCACTTGGCGAACTTCGCGCCGAGCTTGACGTACTCCTGGACGCGCTTGGCGAGCTTGTCGAGCCCTTCGGTGACCTTCTCGCCCGGGCAAAACGCGAGGTCGGCGGTGCCGGCGTCCACCTTGATCCCCGGTAGCACACCCTGCCGGACGAGCAGCTGGGCGAACGGCGTGCCGTCGGCGGACTTCTGGCGCAGCGTCTCGTCGTACAGGATGACGCCGCTGATGTGGTCGCCGAGGCCGCGGGTGGTGAACAGCAGGTCGCGATACGCGCGGCGATTCTCTTCGGTGGACTCGACGGCAATCGACTTGAAGCGCTTCTCGATCGTGCCGGTGGACTCGTCTGCGGCCAGGATGCCTTTGCCGCGGGCGACCATGGCCTGGGCGACTTTGGCGAGCTCGCTCATGGGGGACTCCTTTCCTTGGGTCTGCGGGATGACGCGATGCAAAAGGACCGCGATTTTACCCCGGCGGGGCAGGCGGGACCTGCGCCGGTCGACCACGGGGCGGAGGCTCGAACAAGCGCGGCGGACGGTCGGCCAAGCGCCTGCGCAGACCCGGACGTCCGGGCAAATCCGCGCGAGGGCCGGCGGGGCGGCGAGCGCGGTGTCCCCGAAGAACGGTGCCGTTGTCGGTTACAGCCCGGATACAAGCCGTTCCCGAACCGACATCGAACCGATACGGACGCCCCCTACGCTGGATTCCGGAATGCGTCCCCACTCAACCAACGAGGAGAACAGCATGGAACAGCGACCCGATTCCGACAATCTGCGCCCGTCGTCATTCCGCATCCCCAGCGCAGTCAGCGCGGCGGCCTGCGCCGCGGCGCTCGCGCTCGCCGCATGCACGAGCATGCCGCCACCGGCGATCCCGTCTCAGCTCCAGCCCGCCGCGAGCGAGGCGCTCGCGATGATCGTTCCGGCGAAGGGGGTGCAGATCTACGAGTGCCGTGCGAGCAAGGACGGGTCGCAGTACGAGTGGGTCTTCATCGCGCCCGAGGCGGAGCTCTTCGATAAGCACGGCAAGGCGATCGGATCGCACGGCGCGGGCCCGATCTGGCAGTCGAGCGACGGCAGCCGGATCCTGGGCAAGGTCAGGCAGCGGGCCGACGCGCCTGCTCCCGGCGCCATTCCCTGGCTGCTCCTCGCCACCGAGTCGACCGGCCCGCAGGGCGCGTTCAGTCGGGTCTCGAGCATCCAGCGCATCAACACGGTCGGGGGGGTCGCCCCTGCAGCGGGCTGCAGCCGGGAGACGGCCGGTCGGTCGGCGCGCATCGGGTATCGCGCGGACTACTACTTCTTCACTTCGAAGTGACGCGGAGCGGCGGCTCACCCCCGGCTGACTGGCACCGCGCGACGCTCGCGACCCGAGCCGAGCAGCGCGTCGATCAGCCGCTGCACGTGGAGCGCCGAGCGGCCGGAGTTGGAGGGCTCGCGTGCTTCGTCGATCGCGTCGAGAAACTCGGCGAGCACGCGGCGGTGATGCTCATGCGAGAACGCCATCGGATCCGCGCCGCCGCCGCCCGCCGCGGCGCCGTCGAGCCGGAACCGCGCGCCGCTCACGTAGTTGACCGTCAGGGTCTCGACCTCGAGCGCGGCCGAGCCCAGCGTCCCGGCGATCTCGACCCGCTCGGGATAACCCGGGAAGGTCACGGTTGTCGCATCGATGACGCCTGAGGCGCCGTTGGCGTAGCGCACGCTGCCTGCGACGACGTCCTCGGTGTCGATCCTGCGCAGCGGGCTCGTGTCGACGTAGGCCATGACCTCCTGCGCGGGGCCGGCGAGCTGCAGCAGCAGGTCGAGCGTGTGGATCGCCTGCGTGAGCAGCACGCCCCCGCCGTCCCGGGCCATCGTCCCGCGTCCCGGCTGCGCGAAGTACTCCGGCGAGCGCCACCAGCGGATCGAGGCCGAGGCCGAGAGCAGCTTGCCGAGCTTGCCTTCCCGGACGATCCGCGCGAGCTCGAGCGCCGCCGGGCGGAAGCGGTGCTGGAACGCGATCGCGAGGCGCACGCCGGCGCGTTCGCAGGCCTCCACGATCGCGGTGGCCCGCGCCGCGTTCACTTCGACCGGCTTCTCGAGAAGCACGTGCTTGCCCGCCGCCGCGGCCTGCTGCACGAGGTCGGTGTGCGTCCATGGGGGCGCCAGGATCAGCACCGTGTCGATCGAACGGTCGGCCATGATCCGGTCGAGCGAGTCGACGACCGGGAAGCCCCACGCCTTCGCCGCCTCCTCCCGCCGCGCAGTCGACGGCGCGTACGCCGCGGCAACTTCGACGCGCCCGGACAGGTCCTTCAGGCTCAGCGCGTGCGGCTTGAGCGCCATGCCGAGCCCGACGATGCCGATGCGATGCCGCGTCACTTCAGCACACCGTCTCGTGACGCACCTTGCAGGTGAGCAGCACCTCGTCCGGGTCCTTCTTCCACCAGTTGTTCTTGGAGAAGATCTCGACCTCGTGCATGCCGTGGTAGCCCGCCGCCTCCATCCACGAGCGCACGAGCGGGATGTCGATCACGCCGTCGCCCATCATCCCGCGGTCGAGCAGCATGTCGGTGGTGGGCACGAGCCAGTCGCAGAGGTGAAAGCCCATCAGTCGCTTCTCCCCCGCGCGCTCGATCTGCGCCTTCAGCTGCGGGTCCCACCAGACGTGGTAGAGGTCGACCGCCACGCCCATCGCGGTGCCGTTCCTGCCGTCGAGCTCGTCGCACAGGTCGAGGGCCTGCGCGAGCGTGTTGACGCACCCGCGGTCGGCGGCGTACATCGGGTGCATCGGCTCGATTGCGATCGGCACGCCACACGAGCGCGCGTGGTCGAAGATCGCGCCAAGGCCGTCGCGAATCATCTCGCGCGCGCCGGGCAGGTCCTTCGACCCTTGGGCGAGTCCGCCCGCGACGATCACGAGGCAGCGCGCCTCGATCGTCGCCGCCTCGTCGATCGCGCGCAGGTTGTCGTCGATCGCTGCCTGCCGGCCCTTCCTGTCGGGCGCGGGGAAGAACCCGCCGCGGCAGAGGCCCGTGACCGTCAGACCGTTGTCGCGGATCATGCGCGCTCCCTCCTTCGCCCCGACCTCCGCCAGCTTGTCGCGCCACGGACTGATGCCGCGGATGTTGTGCCGGCGGCAGGCTTCGGCCACCTGGCGCAGGTTGCACTTCTCGCGCACCGTGGCAGTGTTGATCGAGAGGAGGCTTGGATCCGGTGGGCTCATGTGAATTTCGGGAAGGGATAACCAAAGAACGCACCGAGCTCGCACACCTGACCTTCGTACATGTCGCGGCCGGTGACGGTGGCCGCGCCGCGCGCCCGCGCCGCTTCGACGAAGGGCGTGACTTCGGGCTTGGTCGTCACGTCGCCGACGATGGTGCCGGCACGCAAGCCCGCGAGGTCCCAGGGAAGCGGGTCGCCCGGCTGCATCCCGATCGGCGTGGCATTGACGAGGAGATCGGCGGTCGCCAGGTCCGGCGCATCGACGCGCACCGTCACGCGCGGGAACGCGCCGCGCAGCGTGGCCGCGAGCCGCTCGGCCTTGGCGCGTTCGAGGTCGTGGACGGACACCGCAGCGATTCCCGTCTGGCACAGCGACACGGCGATCGCGCTGCCCGCGCCGCCGGCGCCGAGGAGCGCAACGCGGCGGCCAGCCGGGTCATGGCCATGCGCGCGCAGCCCCGCGACGAACCCGCGTCCGTCGAACATGTCGGCCTCCCATCGCCCGTCGGACCGCCGCCGCAGCGCGTTCACCGCGCCCACCAGGCGGCCGGTCTCGAGCACCTCGTCCGCGAATGCGGCCATCGCCACCTTGTGCGGCATCGTGGCGACGATGCCGTCGAGGTTGCGCATCGCTTTCAGCCCCGCCAGAACGTGTGGAAGATCCGCGCTCGTTACGTGCACCGGGATCATGATCGCGTCGTGCGCGTTCAGCTCGAGCAGGCGGCAGAACCCCTCCGGCGAGCGGGCTTTCTCGATCGGGTCGCCGACGATCGCGAGCAGGCGGGTCTTCCCGGTGATCATGCGAGCGGCTACTTCAGGAACTCCGGCGAGATCAGCTTCGGCAGGATCAGCACGAACTCCGGCCACACGATCACCAGGATGAGCACCCCGAACATCGGCGCGAGCATGATCATCGTGTCCTTCAGCGCGTCGATGACGCGGATGTTCGCGATCGAGCACGAGATCAGCAGGCACAGGCCGTACGGCGGGGTCACGAGGCCGAACGCGAGGGACACGATGCCAATCATCGCGAAGTGGATCGGGTGCATCCCGACCGACTTGGCGAGCGGCTCGAGGATCGTCCCGACGATGATGATCGCCGGGATCGCGTCGAGGAAGCAGCCGACCACCAGGAAAGCGGCGGCAATGAAGAACCCGGTGCCGACCGGGCCCATCTGCCAGCCCATGACGCTCTCCAGGATCGCCTTCGGGATCTGGTAGTAGGCGAGCAGCCAGCCGAACGCCGAGGCCGTCCCAACGCAGAACAGGGTCACGGCCGCGAACCGCCCGGTGTCGAGCAACGCGTGGTGCAGGCCGCCGGCGGTCATCTCGCGGTAGACGAAGAGCGCGAGCGCGATCGCGTAGAGCACGGCGATGCACGCGGCCTCGGTGGGCGTGAACCAGCCGAAGATCTTGCCCCCGATGATGATCACCGGCGTCATGAGCGCCGGCACCGAGACCGCGAAGGCCTTGATGCCTTCGATCAGGGTCGCGCGCGGGTAGGTCGGGTAACCGCGCAGCTTGGCGTAGACGTGGACGGTCGCCATCTGCACGAGGCCGATCGCGAGCCCCGGGAGCACGCCCGCGAGGAAGAGCCCACCGATCGAGACGGTAAGGACCCCGCCCCAGACGATCATCAGGATCGAGGGCGGGACGATCACCGCCAGCACCGCCGACACCGCGGTGATCGCGGCATTGAAGCTGTCGTCGTAGCCTTCCTTGCGCTGCGCCTCGATGAAGATCTTGCCCTGGCTCGCGGCGTCCGCGGTCGAGGAGCCGGAGATGCCGGCGAAGAAGATCGAAAGCACCACGTTCACCTGGGCGAGCGCGCCCGGGAAGTGCCCGACGAGCGCGCGCGAGAGGCGCACGAGCCGGTCGGTGATCCCGCCGACGTTCATCAGGTTTGCAGCGAGGAGGTAGAACGGGACCGCGAGCAGGATGAACGAGTTGTAGGCGTTGAACGTCTCCTGCACCAGGCTCATCGCGGTGAGGTGCGGCTCGACGAGCAGGATCGGCAGGCAGGCGAGCCCGAGCGCGAACGCCACCGGGACGCGCAGGGCGAGCAGCAGGAAGAACGTCCCGAACAGGATCGCGCCGGCGAGCCCCGGCGAGAGCGCGGTCGCAGCGCTCATGCGGCGCGCCCGGAGAGCACCGCGGCGGCGTCCCACACCTGCTCGCCGAGGAACACAAGCCAGGTGAGGCCCGCGAACGGCCACGCGACGTGGATCAGCCACAGCGGCAGCTCGGCGAGCTCCGAGATCCGGTTCCAGGCAAAGCGCGTGAACTCGATCCCCGACCAGACGAACACCAGCGCCATCACGAGCACGGCCAGGGCGGAGACGAGCTTGAGCGCGGCGTTCGCGCGCTCGCCCAGCCGCGGCCAGATGTCCACCTCGAAGTGCGTGCTCTCGCGGATCCCGACCGTCGCCCCGATCATGATCATCCAGATGAAGAGGAAGCGCGCCATCTCCTCGGTCCAGATGTAGTGCGGGATGAGCGCCGTGAAGCGCGAGAAGATCTGCATGCTCACCGGGACCACGAGGATCGCGACGCTCGCGACGAGCAGCCAGGAGAGCGCGCGCGCGTACCACGCGGTGAACGCGCGCCAGCGGCTGCGCGCCTCGGACGGTGCGTCGGACATGCCCCTCCCCGGGGAAAGCGCGCTGGCCGTCGGGGGCCCGCCCCGGCAGCCCGCGCGGCCAGCAGGCTTACTTGGTCGCGTTGATCTTCGCGAGGATGCCGTCGGCCCCGATCTCCTTCGCGTACGCCGCGATGACCGGGTCGACCGCCTTCTTCATCGCATCGCGGTCGGCGAACGGGATGCGCTTCAGCTTGCCCGCCTTCTCCATCGCGTCGAGCTTCGCGCTGTCTTCGCTCGACTCGACCTGGCGGCCGTAGGCGCCCGCTTCCTTGCCCGCCTTCAGGATCGCCGCCTGCAGGTCCTTCGGCAGCTTGTTGAAGGTCTTGGTCGAGAAGCACAGCGGCCGGATGGTGATCGCATGCATCGTCATGTTGAGGTTCGGTCCGACTTCGTAGAACTTCATCTGCTCCACGCCCGCGGCCTCGTTCTCGCCCGCCTGGATCACGCCGTTCTGGATCGCGTTGTAGACCTCGTTGTACGCGATCACCGTCGGCGCCATGCCCGCGGCCTGGAACGTCCGGCTCCAGATCGGGGCGCCCTGGACACGCACCTTGAGGCCTTTCAGCTCCGCCATGTTCTTCACCGGCTTGTTCGCAAAGATGTTGCGCGTGCCGCCGCCGGCATAGCCGATCAGCATCACTTCGGCCTTCTGATTGATCTCGTCGGCGATCGGCTTGAGCAGGTCGGCGTCGAGCACCTTGTTCCAGTGGTCGAGGTCGCGGAAGATGAACGGCGCGTCGATGAACGGCGCCGCCTTCGAGAAGGTCGACATGTGCGCCGGCGACACGATCGCGTAGTCGACCGCCTTGCCCTGCGCCATATACTCGAAGTACTGCTTCTCCAGGCCGAGCGCGCTGTTCTTGTGCAGCACGAAGTTGATCGGCTTGCCGTAGTACTTCTTCACCAGCTCCTCGAACCGCACCATCGCCTTGGTGAAGGCATGGTCGTCGTTGAACTGCGACGCCCCGTTCAGCGTGATCGGCGCCTGGGCGGCGGCGGGGCCGGCGGCGACCGCTATCGCGGCGGCAAGCGCTGCAAGGATCGTTCTGCGTTGCATGACTCCTCCTTTGGGTCTACTTCCCGGTGAACTTCGGCTTTCGCTTCGCGCGGAACGCCGCGACGCCCTCGCGCGCATCGTCGGTGCCCGCCGCGAAGCCGGCGGCGAGCGATTCCAGCGTCGTCGTGCGCCCTTCGCCCGCTGCGGCGTCGGCGAGCTGCTTGGCTGCCTGGACCGCGGTCGGCGCATTCTCGGCGATACGGTGGGCCAACTCAAGCGCGCGCGGCGCGAGCCGGTCCGGCGCGACGACCTCGGTGACGAGGCCCCACGCCTCGGCCTTTGCCGCGTCGATCGGCTGGCCGGTGAGAATCAGGTGCTTGGCGCGCCCGGGACCGATGAGCCGCGGCAGGCGCTGCGTGCCGGCCCAGCCGGGTACCGCGCCGATCGTCACCTCGGGCAGCCCGAAGCGCGCCCCCTCCCCCGCGATCCGGATGTCGCAGGCGAGCGCGAGCTCGAGCCCGCCGCCGTACGCGAGTCCGCCGATCGCGGCGATCGTGGGCTGGCGCAGGCGCGCGAGACGGTCGAAGACGCGCTGCCCGTCGCGGATCCACTGCGCCCACATGCCGTGCGGCCCCAGCGGCCCCCAGTCGATGATGTCGGCGCCGGCGCAGAACGCCTTCGGCGAGGCGGAGGCAACGATCACGGCACGAACCGAAGCATCGCGCTCGATGCGCGCACAGGCGCCATCCAGCGCCTCGAGCATCGCCAGCGTGAACGCATTCAGCTTGTCGGGCCGGTTGAGCGTGAGCGTGGCGACCGGGCCGTCGACCGCGAGGAGAAGCGGATCGCTCATGCGGGTCGCCTTTCCACCATGAGGTCGTTGGTGCCTTCCTGGACGACCTTTCCGTCCTGGTTCTTCACTTTCAGCGCGAGCGTGAGGATGCCGCGGTCGGCACGCTTCGTCTCCCGCCGGGCCACGATCGCGACCTCGGCGTGAATCCGGTCGCCGACCAGGATCGCGCCGGTGAACTTCCAGTTCCAGCCGAGCGAGGCCACCGCGCGGAAGCGATGCTCCGCCCGATTCTTGAGTCCGTCGGTGAGCGCAAGCCCGAGGATGCCGTGCGCGACGCGGCCCTCGAACCCGAGCCGGCGCGCGAAGTCGTCGTCGACGTGCAGGTCGAAGAAGTCCCCGGAGAGGCCGGCGAAGGCCTGGATCAGGCTCTCGGTCACGACGATGCCGCCGGTCGTGAACGCGTCGCCTTCCGCGCAGTCCTCGTACCAGTTGAGGCCGGGCTTCATCGCGGTCTCCTCCGCGGCTGGAGCTGGAGGCCCATCGGCGCCTCGTGGAACAGCCGCTCGTCCATCGTCTTCGCGTCGCTCGCCACGCGCAGCGGGAATCCGGCTTGCGCGAGCACCTCGCGCTCGAGGTCCACGCCCGGCGCGACCTCGGTCACCGTCAGGCCTTCGTCGAGCCGCCGGATCACGCATCGCTCGGTCACGTAGGTGACATCCTGCTTCTGCTCGCGCGCGCGGCGGCCCGAGAAGGTGACGTGGTCCACCTGCGGCACGAACTTCGCGATCTTGCCCTCCCTCCGGATCTTCAGTTTCCCGCGGGCGACGTCGAGCTCGAGCCCGGCCGCCCGGAAGTAGCCGGAGAACACGATCTTGCGCGCGTGCGCGGTGATGTCCACGAAGCCGCCGCAGCCGGCGGTCACGTGGGGGCGCGAAGCGAGGCGCGAGACGTTCACGCTGCCGTCGGCGCCGACCTCGAGAAAGGAGAGCAGCCCGACGTCGAAACCGGCGCCCTGGAAGTAGATGAACTGGTACGGCGAGGGCATGAACGCCTGCGCGTTCGCCGCGCAACCGAACGGAAAGCCGTCGAGCGGGACCCCGCCGACCGGACCCTGCTCGATCGCCCAGGTCACCTCGTCCTGCCGGCCCTCCTCGATCAGGATGCGCGGCACGAGCGGTGAGATGCCGAAGCCGAGGTTGACCGCGTCGCCGGTGGCGAGCTCCATCGCCGCGCGCCGCGCAATCACCTTGTCGGCGCCGAACGGCACCGCCGGGAAAGCGGAGAGCGGCCGGCGCACCTCGCCGCTGATCGCGGGGTCGTATTGCGTCTGCGTCGCCTGCATCTGGTCGGGGTCGACGACCACGTAGTCGACGAGCGTCGAGGGCACCACCACCCGCTGCGTCGGGATGCTCCCGCGCGCGGTCGTGCGCTTCACCTGGGCGATCACGATGCCGCCGTTGTTGCGCGCGGCGAGCGCGATGTCGAGCGGCCCGAGAAACGCGCCCTCGTGCTCCATCGAGAGGTTTCCGTCCTCGTCGGCGGTGGTGCCGCGGATGATCGCCACATCGGTCGGGATGTTCGGGAAGTGGAGCCACTCCCCGCCCTTGAACTCGACGAGGTCGACGATCGGCGCGCTGGCCGCGTCGTTCATCCGGCAGCCGCCGAGACGGGGGTCGACGAAGGTGTGCAGGCCGGTGCGCGTCATCACCCCGGCGCGGCGCGCCGCGCTCTCCCGGTGCATGTCGAACAGGATGCCGCTCGGCACATTGTAGGCCGCGACCTCGTTGGCTGCGATCATCTTCCAGATTGCCGGCGGCTCGGCCGACGACGGGCCGCTCGGATAGGAGCCGGCGAGCACCCGCGCGAGCAGTCCCTTGCGGGCGAGGTGGTCGATGCCCTTGATGCCCCACATGTCGCCCGCCGCGATGGGGAGCAGCAGCGTGATGCCGCGCGGGCCGCCTTCGCGCTCGAAGCGCAGGCCGAGCGCGGCGAGCATCCGGTCGGGCGTGTTCAAGCCCGAGGACGCGCTCACGCTCACCACCGCGCCGTCGCGCACGAGGCGCGCGGCGCGCTCGAACGGGACGACCTTGCCGGTCATCCCCGCAGGCCATGCACCGCCAGCAGCTCCCTCATCCGCGCGCAGGCGAGCTCCGGGTCGCGCAGGAGCCCCGCCCGGTCGGCGAGCCGGAACGTCTCGGCGAGGTGCGCGATGTGGCGTGCGCTCTGCTGCCCGCCCACCATCACGAAGTGGTCCTGGTGGCCGTTCAGCCAGGCGAGGAACACGACGCCGGTCTTGTAGAAGCGCGTCGGCGCGCCGAAGATGTGGCGCGAGAGCGGCACGGTCGGGGCGAGCACCTCGTGGAAGCGCTTGCGGTCGCCCTGGGCGAGGGCCGACAGCGCCGCGGACGCGGCGGGGGCGATCGAGTCGAAGATGCCGAGCAGCGCGTCCGAGTGGCCCTGCGCATCGCCGTCGATCAGCTCGGCGAAGTTGTAGTCGTCGCCGGTGTACATGCGTACGCCCTTGGGCAGCCGCCGCCGCATGTCCACCTCCTTCTGCTTGTCGAGCAGCGACACCTTCACGCCGTCGACCTTCGACGCGTTCGCCTGGATCACCATCAGCGCGACCTCCATCGCTTTCGCGTGATCGGCGTAGCCCCAGTAGCCGGCGAGGGCCGGGTCGAACATCTCCCCCAGCCAGTGGATGATCACCGGCTCCTTCGCCTGCTGCAGCAGCTTCGTATAGACGCGGTAGTACTCGTCCGGCGAGGTGGTGCACGCCGCGAGCGCGCGGCTCGCCATCATGATGATCCGTCCGCCCGCCTTCTCGACCGCGTCGAACTGCTGCTCGTAGGCGGCGATCACGTCGGACACCTTCACGCCCGCCCCGGGCGCGAGGTGGTCCGTACCCGCGCCGCTCGCGAGGAACGCCCCCGGGACGTCGCGCGCTGCGTCGATCGAGCGGCGGATGAGCTCGAGCGACGTCGGCCAGTCGAGCCCCATGCCGCGCTGCGCGGTGTCCATCGCCTCGGCCACGCCGAAGCCGAGCGCCCACAGGTGCCGACGGAAGCCGATCGTCGCGTCCCAGTCGACCGCGGGCTCGAGCCACGGGTCCTTCGCCGACAGCGGATCGGCGACGACGTGCGCCGCGGCGAACGCGACGCGGTCGAAGGCGTGCGCGCGCGTGGCAGGGAAGTCGCGCGGCGCGGACAGCGTGAACGGCTCGAGCCGGCGGTCGGCGGTCGGAAGGGTGATGCTGAGCGAGAGGGGAGCGTTCATGTCAGGCCTCCAGTTTCGGCACGTCGACCCAGCGGCGTTCGGCCCAGCTCTTGAGCGCGCAGTCGACGAGCTGCACGCCTTTCGCGCCCTCGAGCAGGCTCCAGCGGAAGGGCGCGTCCTCGCAGACGTGCCGGATGTAGAGCTCCCACTGCGCCTTGAATGCGTTGTCGTACGAGAGGTTCGTCGGCACGTCCTGCCAGGTGTCGTAGAAGTCGATCGCCTGCGGGACGTCCGGATTCCACACCGGTTTCGGCGTCGCGACGCGCGGCTGCGCCACGCACTTCTGCAGGCCCGCCACCGCTGAACCGAGCGTGCCGTCGACCTGCAGGGTCAGGAGATCGTCGCGCCGCACGCGCACCGCCCAGGAGCTGTTCATGTGCGCGATGACGCCGCCGGCGAGCTCGAAGGTCGCGTACGCGGCGTCGTCGGCGGTCGCGGCGTACTTCTTCCCCTGCTCGTCCCAGCGCTCCGGGATGTGCGTCGCACCTAGGCAGCTCACGCTCTTCACCTCGCCGAAGAGGTTGTCGAGCACGTAGCGCCAGTGGCACAGCATGTCAAGGATGATCCCGCCGCCGTCCTCCTTGCGGTAGTTCCACGACGGGCGCTGCGCCGGCTGCCAGTCGCCCTCGAACACCCAGTAGCCGAACTCGCCGCGCACCGAGAGGATGCGGCCGAAGAAGCCGGAGTCGATCAGCATCTTGAGTTTGAGCAACCCCGGCAGCCAGAGCTTGTCCTGCACCACGCCGTGCTTGACGCCGGCCGATCCGGCGGCGCGATAGAGGTCCATCGCCTCGCCGAGCCCGGTCGCGGTGGGCTTCTCGCAGTAGACGTGCTTGCCGGCCGCGATCGCCTTCTTGAGGATTGTCGGGCGTAGCTGCGTGGACGCCGCGTCGAAGAACACGGTGTAGCTCCGGTCCGCGAGCACCGCGTCCAGGTCCGTGGTCGTGCGCTCCAGCCGGTGCGCCTGCGCGAGTGCGCGCAGCGCGTCGGGCCGGCGCCCGACCAGGATCGGGTCGGGCATCACGCGCGTGCCGTCGGCGAGCCGCACGCCGCCCTGCTCGCGGATCGCCGCGATCGAGCGCGCAAGGTGCTGGTTCGCGCCCATGCGCCCGGTGACGCCGTGCATGATGATGCCGAGTCGTTTCTCCGCCATGGCTCGCCCTCCGCTTCAGCCGACCTGCGCCTCGATGAACTCGATCGTCACGCCGTCCGCGTCGCGCACGTAGACGACCTTGCGCCCGCGGTTGGGGCCCTGGTCGATCGCCACCGGCGGCGCGACCGGCTTCACGCCGAAGGCCGCAGCCGCCTCCACCGCCGCGTCCGCGTTGTCGACGTTGAGCGCGAGGTGCGCGAAGCCGGTATCGCAGGGCCGGGCGATCACCTTGCCGCGGTCGGCCGGCGCCGCGTACTCGATCAGCTCGACCGTGTGCCCGGCCCCGCGCAGGAACGCGATCGTGACCTGCGCGCCGGGCACCCCCGTGACGCGTGACACGATGTCCGGGTCGCGCGGCGCGCGCGAGACGAGGTCGAACCCGAGACAGTCGCGAAAGAACGCGATCGTCCGATCGAGGCTCGACACGGTGAAGCTCGTATGGTTGGTGCCCAGCACCCGGAATGTCTTCATGTCATCTTGCTCCTATGGCGGCGCGTTCGGGCATCGGGGCCATCGCGCCCCAGTCGGGCTCCGCGCCCGCCGCGAAGCCGACGCATCCGAGCGACGCGATGCCGAGCCGGCCGTCGCGGATGCGCAGGCGGACCGCGCCGTGGCTGCGCTCGTAGAGATCCGGATGCGCGGCGAGGAACGCGGCCTGCTCGGCCTCCGGCAGGTCCGCCATGCCGTTCACGTAGTGGTGGCCGTTGCGCTCGACGTGCGTCATCCCGAGCAGGTTCACCAGCGCGAGGTCCTGCTGCACGGCGAGCCCCGCCTGGGTCGTGAGGTCCTCGGCGGTCATGAAATAGCGGTGCGCCAGTGTCGACCAGTGCGCGCAGCGGGCGGCGTTGAGGATCGACTTGTAGAGGCCCTTGCACATCTTCGACGAGACGCCCGAGTAGCCGAGCGCCTTCGCGCGCGGGAATGCTTCGAGGTCCGCATCGGACTCGTCGACGATCACCGGCGTCGTGCGCGCGACCGCGGAGACGTCGCGGTCGAGCGCGTGCTTGCGGTTGATCGGCTGCTCGATGAAGGCGATCGCGGCCACGAGCCGCGCGAGCTTCGGCGCTGCCTCCATCCGCGCGAGCAGTGCGCGCAGGGCGTCGAGGTCGTCGTACTGCTCGTTGCCGTCGAGTGAGACGCGGTAGTCGCGGCCGGAGGCGTCCAGGACCGCCGCGATCTCGGTCAGCCGGCGCACGTCCTCGTCGACGTTGCCGCCCACCTTGAGCTTGAACCAGGTGTGGCCGTACGCAGCGACCACCTCCTCGAGCGATTCGGGCAGGCCGTCGTTCACCTGCTGCGGGTGACCGGCGATCGCGTCCACCAGCCCGACGGTGTGCCGCGCGTCGATGTGCTCGGCCGGCTGCAGCCGCGCGAGGAACGCCTCCACGTCGAACCCGTCGAGGTCGGGGGCGACCCGCGCCGGCTCGATGCCGGCGAAGTTGCCTTGCACCGCCTCGTAGAAGGACATCCGGTGCAGCCGGCACAACGCGTCGAGGATGGCGCGGTCGAGTTGCGCCGGCCCGAAGCACGCGACGAGCGGGTTGAGGGCGCGCTTGGCGCCGGCGTCGATGACCTCTCGATAGTGGGCGGCGAAATGGCCGAACGCGCTGCGTGCCGTCCCGTCGAGGTAGGCGTCGCGCGCGAGCGCGAGCGCGAGGCGCAGCTGTTCGAAGTTGTCCTCGTTCGAGAGCGCGAGGTTCTTGTCGAACCACTTCGGCGCCAGGATCTCGGCGCCCGCGCCCCAGCCCTCGCGGCCGTCGTCGAGGCGGATGCGCGCGCGCACGAACGCCTGCGGCGCCGCGGTGAGGGTCACCACGCCGAAGCGGAACGGCATGCGCAACCGGACCGGCCGCTCGAAGAACTCGACCGCCGCGACGCGGAAGGCGGGCGCTGCCATGCCGGGCGTCAGTCCATCGCCAGCACGCCCTTCGACTTGAAGATGTCGCGGATGTGTCCGGCGTAGTCGTTGAACTTCTGGGGCAGCTTGTCCAGGCGCCGTGGGCGCGGCAGGTCGATGTCGATGATCTCGACGATGCGTCCCGGGCGCGGGCTCATCACCACCACGCGGTCGGCGAGCAGCACCGCCTCCGGGATGCTGTGCGTGATGTGGAGCGCGGTCTTGCGCTTGTCCATCCAGATGCGCTGGATGTCCATCGAGATCTGCTCGCGCGTGAGCGCGTCGAGCGCGCCGAACGGCTCGTCCATCAGCAAGAGCGGCGGGTCGTGCACCAGCGCGCGGCAGATCGACACCCGCTGCCGCATGCCGCCCGAGAGCTCGTAGGGCTTCTTCTGCTCGAAGCCCTCCAGCCCGGTCTGCTTGAGGAGCGCCGCCGCGACCGGCTCGAACTTCGCCCGGTCCATGTGCCGGATCTCGATCTGCAGCATCACGTTGGCGAGCACCGTGCGCCAGTCGAGCATGATCGAGTCCTGGAACACGATGCCGACGTCGGTCTGCGGGCGGTCGACCACGTTGCCGCCGACGGTGATGGTGCCGGCGCTGTAGGGGATGAGTCCGGCGAGCATCTTGAGGATGGTCGTCTTGCCGCAGCCGCTCGGGCCGACGATCGCGACAAACTCGGACTTGCGGATGTCGAGGTTGACCTCCGCGCAAGCCTCGACCGCGCCGTTCTTGGTCTCGTAGACCTTGGCGACGTTCTGCAGGCGGATGTAGGGCTGTTCCATTTCGGGGCAATCAGGGAGCCCGCCGCGTGCAGGCGGCGGGCGTCCGGTCGGCGCGCTACTTCTTCGGCAGGTAGGGCGGCTGGGACAGGTACTCGTTCGTGAAGTACACGTTCACGTCCGGCGCGGGCTTGAGCTTGGCGAACTTCTCGAGCAGGTCCTGGCTGTCCTTCCAGTCGCCCGCGTCCGACCAGGCGATCGGCTTGCCCTTGGTGCGCTCGGTGTGAATGATCGTCATCGTTCCCTCGACCTCGAGCAGCGCGATCTCCTGGGTGAAGACCGGCGCGGCCTTGCGGAAGATCTCGGCGGCTTCGGCCCGGTTCTTGTTGCTGTAGTCCCAGCCGCGCTGGCTCGCGCGCAGGAACCGGCGCAGCGCGTCCTGGTTCTTCGGGTCCTTGAGCCAATCGTTGTTGGCGATCATCGCGCTCGAGAGCGTCGTGACGCCGGCCATGTCGTACAGCCGGGTCCAGCCCATCTTCACGCCGGTCTGGAGCTGCATGCGCGGGCCCTGGTCCATGAAGTAGCCGAGCAGCGCGTCGGCCTGCTTGTTGAGCACCGCCTGCTCCTTCGCGGCCGGATTCGCGACGGTGATCATCTGGACGTCCTCGACCTTCATGCCGAGCTTGCCCATGAAGGCGGTGAAGATCGCGAGGCTCGCGTCACCCGCGGTGATCGCGATCCGGCTGCCCTTGATCTCGGACACCTTGGTCGGGCGCGCCGCGTCGGCGCGGTAGATGAACGCCATCGGGCTCTGCTGCAGCGTCACGCCCACCGCCTTGATCGGCATCCCCGCCTGCACGCCGCGCATCATCGTGGCGGCATCGACGTAGGCGACCGGGCTCGTTGCGTTCGCGACGAGCTGCGCGACGGTGGTCGAGCCGCTGCCCTCCTGGATCTCGACGTCGAGCCCCTCCTCCTTGTAGAAGCCCTTGTCGCGCGCGACGAAGAACGGCGCGTGCTCGCCGTAGAGCGTCCAGTTCAGGCGGAACGGGAACTTCTGCTGCGCCACCGCCGGCGCGGCGAGCGCGGTGCCGAGCACGGCGAGCGCGAGTGCGGACAGGACGGTTTTCGTGGACTTCATCGGCCTCCTCCTTCGGTCAAGGTGCGTTGCGGTACTAGTCGGCTACATCGTTGCGGCATCCTCGCGCACGCGATGGCTCACGTGCCACGGGATGAGCAGCTTCTCCAGGAACTCGACCGCGTAGAAGAACACGAGGCCGATGATCGTCAGCGCGAGGATCGTCGCGAACATGAGCGGCGTCTCGAGGTTCGAGTTGGTCACGAGCAGGAGGTACCCGAGCCCCTTGTCGGCGCCGACGAACTCGCCGACCACCGCGCCGGCGATCGCGAGCGTCGCGGCCACCTTCAGGCCGCTGAAGAGGTACGGCAGGCTGGTCGGGAGGCGGAACTGCAGGAACGTCTGCATGCGGCTCGCGCCCATCGAGCGCGCGAGGTCGTTCATCTCGGAGGACATGGAGCGCAGCCCGACCGCCGCGTCGATCACGATCGGGAAGAACGAGATCAGGAACGCGACCAGCACCTTCGGCAGGGTGCCGACGCCGAACCAGACCAGGAACAGCGGCGCGATCGCGATCTTCGGCACCACCTGGAAGAACAGCATCGTGGGCATCACGAAGCGGTCGAAGCGCGCGCTCGCGGTGATCGCGATCGCGAGCGGCAGGGCGATCGCGACCGCCAGCCCGTAGCCGACGAGCATCTCGTAGGTGGTGACCCAGCCGTGGTGCAGGAGCTTGGGCAGCTCGTCGAAGAACACCCGGAAGATCGTGGTCGGCGGCGGCAGCAGGTACACCGGGGCCTTGAACACCTTGACCCCGACCTCCCAGATGAGGAGGAAGACCAGGATTCCGGCGAGCGGCACGACGCGGCGGCCGAGCGCGGCCACGACGCCGCGGTCGTTCCGTTCGGGTGCCTTCGCTGCGATGCTCGACATCGGTCCCTTTCCTCTGCGCTACTTTCCCGCCACCGCACGCAACGCGGCGATGGCGCGCTCGTCCGCTGCGACCCCGAGCCCGGGGCCGCGCGGCACCCGGACCCGGTCCCGCACCGCGCGAAATGCCGGGTCGGCCGTGCCGCGGTCGGCAATGTACTGCGGACCGTTGAGCGCGGCAGGGCGATCGAGCCCGGCCGCGGCAAAGAGGTGGATCGACGCGGCCAGGGACCACTCCGGGTCGCTCAACCCCGAGGCGAAGAGCGCGAGGCCGCTCTCGTCGAGCAGGCCGACGATGCGCGCGGCGTGCCAGAGCCCGCCGCAGCGCGCGACCTTCATCGCGATGCCGTCCATCATCCCGAGCGCGATGAACTCCGCGGTCTCGACCGGCGAGACGATACCCTCGTCCATGAGGATCGGAAGCGCGCCCTGGCGCCGCAGCCGCTGGTAGTCGCGAATGCGGTTCGGCGGCAGCGGCGACTCGAGCGCCTTGAAGCCCGCGTCCGCGAGCACCGGCGCCATGGCAAGCGCGGTGTCCAGGTCGTAGCTCGTGTTCGCGTCCGCCCAGTGGAACCCGTCGGGCGCGAAGCCGCGCACCAGGCGAACGAGCTGGGCGTCGTACTCCGGGCTCTGCGGGGAGCCGATCTTGACGTTGAAACTGGAATACCCGAGCGCGCGGCCCTGTTCGAGCAGCGCCTCCGCGCCGGCGAGGGTCGGGGACTGCACCGTCCAGCTGAGCTCGACCTCGCCCGTGCGGACGCCGCCTAGCAGCTCGGCGACGCTCTTCCCGGCGCGCTTGCCCCACAGGTCGTAGCAGGCAAGGTCGATCGCGGCTTTCGCGAGCGGCTGCCCGACGGAGAACGACGGGCGGATCGCCCGCTCCATCCGGCGGTGGACCTCGGCGAGATCGGCCGGATCGGCGCCGAGGACCGCGGGCGCGAGGTACCGCGCCAGCGTGGTCTCGACCGACTCGACGGTCTCGTAGGTCCAGGTCTCGACCGGGACGGACTGGCCCCAGCCTTCGCGGCCCTCGTCGTCGGTGAGCCGCACCACGACCGACGGCCGCGCACCGCCGGCGAAGAACTTGAACTCGCCGACCAGCGCGTAATCGCGCCGCCCGAGTTCCACTCTGACGATCTTGCTCATGCGGTGAGGCGGGGAGTCGGGGTGGCGCGCGGGCAGTTAACTATCCGGTTAACGAGCCTATCGTCCCCGGCCGCGCGCTGTCAATTGGTCCTCAGGCGGCGCGCCGGGCTTGCCACCCGCCCACTGCGGGTTGACAATCCGGCGCCGTGAACATCACCGGAAAGGCGCGGCTCTACGCCATCGTCGGCGACCCGATCGCGCACGTCCGGGTGCCCGCGGTGTTCAACGCGCGCTTCGCGGAGCAGGGAACGGACGCGGCGTGCGTGCCTCTGCACGTGACCGCGGCGGGCCTCAGGGCGGCGATCGGCGGCCTGCGCGCGCTCCAGAACCTCGACGGCTTCGTCGTGACCGCGCCGCACAAGCACACCATGGTGGAGCTCTGCGACGAGGTGATCGGCGAAGGCCGGCTGGTCGGCGCGGTGAACGCAGTCCGGCGCGAGGGCGGCGGCCGCCTCGTCGGCGACCTCTTCGACGGGCAGGGATTCGTGGCGGGCCTGCGCGCGGCGGGCCACTCGCCGCAGGGCATGCGCGCGTTCGTGGCGGGCGCCGGGGGCGCGGCGAGCGCGGTGAGCTTCGCGCTGGCGCGCGCCGGCGTTGCCGCGATCACGATTCACAATCGGACCGCCCCACGCGCCGAGTCTCTCGCGCGCACGCTACGGGCCGCCTACCCGTCGTGCGACGTGCGCGTCGGTGCCGCCGACCCGGCCGGACACGACCTCGCGGTGAACGCCACCTCGGTCGGCCTCGAGCCGGGCGATCCGCTGCCGTTCCAGGTGAGCGCCCTCGGGCGCGCGACGGTGGTGGCGGAGGTGCTCATGAAGCCGGAGAAGACGCCGCTGCTCGTCGCGGCCGAGCACCGCGGCTGCCCGATCCACCTCGGCCGCCACATGCTGGACCGCCAGGTCGACCTCATGTTCGAGTTCTTCGCCGCGCGATGAGAGTCGTCACCGCCGACGAGGCCGCCCGCCACGTCCGCTCCGGCGACACGCTGCTGATCGGTGGATCGGGCGGCGGCCACGCCGTGCCCGAGGCGCTGATCGCCGCCATCGAGCGCCGGTACCTCGCCGAGGGCGAGCCGCGCGCGCTCACCTCGCTCCACCCGGTCGGGCTCGGCGATCGCGGCGACCGGGGCGTAAGCCGCTTCGCGCACGCCGGCATGCTGAAGCGGATCGTGTGCGGCACGCTCGTCGACTCGCCGCGGATCGAGGAACTGGCGCTGGCGGACAAGGTGGAGGCCTATACCCTTCCACAGGGCGCGCTCTCGCAGCTCACGCGCGAAATGGCGGCCGGCCGGCCGGGGCTCGTCACGCACACCGGGCTTCACACCTTCGTCGATCCGCGCCTTGGTGGCGGCCGCCAGAGCGCCTCGGCGCGCGAGGATCTCGTCGAGCTGGTCGAGATCGACGGGCGCGAGTGGCTGCGCTACAAGCCCTTCCACGTCGACGTGGCGCTGCTCCGCGGCACGACCGCCGACGAGGACGGCAACGTGACGATGGAGCACGAGGCGATCTTCGGCGAGATGCTGTCGATGGCGCAGGCGGCGCGGCGCGCCGGCGCGCTCGTCGTGGTGCAGGTGAAGCGGCTCGCGGTGCGCGGCGCGCTGCCGGCGAAGCAGGTCAAGATCCCCGGCATGCTGGTCGACTTCGTCGTCGTCGACCCGGAGCAGAGCCAGACGTACTACACCGCGTACAGCCCGACCTACGCCGGCGAGCTGCGGGTGCCGCTCTCGGCGATCGAGCCGCTGCCGTTCGACGCGCGCAAGGTGATCGCGCGCCGCGCCGCGCTGGAGCTCTACCCGCGCGCGGTGTGCAACCTCGGCTCCGGCATCTCCACCGGGATCGCACGGGTCGCAGCCGAGGAGCGGGTGCTCGAGCAGGTGGTGCTCACCAACGAACAGGGCATGATCGGCGGCGCACCCGCCGGCGACCGCGAGGCGGGCGCGAGCCGCAACTACTGGGCGATGATCGACCAGCCCTACCAGTTCGACTTCTACGACGGCGGCGGCCTCGACCTCGCGTTCCTCTCGTTCGCACAGGTGGACCGGCACTGCAACGTCAACGTGAGCCGCTTCGGCGGGCGCGTCATCGGCCCGGGCGGCTTCATCAACATCAGCCAGAATGCGCGCACGGTCGTGTTCAGCGGCACCTTCACCGCCGGCGGGGTGAAGCTCGGCTTCCCGGACGGGCGCCTCCGCATCGAGCAGGAAGGACGCGAGCGCAAGTTCGTCGCGGACGTCGAGCAGGTCACCTACAGCGGGCGCTACGCGATCGAGCGCGGCCAGCGCGTGCTCTACGTCACCGAGCGCGCGGTGTTCCGCGCGACCGCCGACGGGCTCGAGCTGGTGGAAATCGCGCCGGGGATCGACCTCGAGCGCGATGTCCTCCGCCAGATGGAATTCCGCCCGCGCGTGTCGCCCGACCTCGCGATCATGGAGGCGCGGTGCTTCGTGCCGGCGCCGATGGGCCTCGCGCGGGACGTTCTCGCGCGCGCGCCGGTCGAACGCGCGCGCCGGCTGGCCACGGAGAATCCGTCGTGAGCAGCGAAACCCTCGTGAGGAGCGCACGTTGAAGTTCGGAGACTACGTGAAGGTGAAGTCGCTGCAGTCGGTGGCGAACTTCGCCGCGCACCTGAAGGCGTCGGGGCTCGACCTGCCGGTGGACGAAGTCGTGGCGCCCGACGGGCCGCTCGCCGCGCCGTTCCGGCTCGGCGAGATCGCGATCGGAAACCGTTTCGCGATCCAGCCGATGGAGGGCTGGGACGGCGCCGCGGACGGCAGCCCCACCGAGCACACGCGGCGGCGCTGGCAGCGCTTCGGCGCGAGCGGCGCGAAGCTCATCTGGGGCGGCGAGGCGGTGGCGGTGCGCCACGACGGCCGCGCCAACCCGAACCAGCTCACCATGACCGCGAACACGCAGGCCGCGATCGCGGGACTGCGCACGACCCTGGTCGCCGCACACCGCGCGGCCATGGGCGACGAGAAGGATCTCTACATCGGGCTCCAGCTCACGCACTCCGGCCGGTTCTCGCGGCCTAACGGCAAGAAACTCGAGCCGCGCGTGCTCTATGCGCACCCGCTGCTCGACCGGAAGTTCGGCACCGACGCCGCGGCAGCGATGCTCTCGGACGGGGAGATCCGCGCGCTCATCGAGGACTACGTGATCGCGGCGCGCCGGGCCGCCGACTGCGGCTTCGACTTCGTCGACCTCAAGCATTGCCACGGCTACCTCGGGCACGAGTTCCTCAGCGCGAAGACGCGGCCGGGCGAGTTCGGCGGCCCGCTCGAGAATCGCACGCGCTTCCTGCGCGAGCTCGTCGCCGGCATCCGCGCGGCGGCGCCGAAGCTCGGGATCGCGCTGCGTATCTCCGCGTACGACCTGGTGCCGTTCCGTCCCGATCCCGCGCTCTCCCGCCCGGGCGCCCTCGGCCCCGGCGTGCCCGACGACTACCGCGCGTGCCTGCCCTACCGCTACGGGTTCGGGCTGGACGAGAACGACCCGCTGCGCATCGACCTCACCGAGACGAAGGCGGTGCTCGCGCTCGCACGCGACCTCGGCATTCGGCTCGTGAACGTCTCGGCCGGCAGTCCCTACTACAACCCGCACCTCACGCGGCCCGCGCTGTATCCGCCCTCCGACGGCTACCATCCGCCGGAGGACCCGCTCGCCGGCGTGCTGCGCAATCTCGCCGCGGCACGCGAGCTCAAGGCCGCCTTCCCCGACCTCGGGATCATGGGCAGCGGCGTCACCTACCTGCAGGAGTTCCTGCCCAACGTCGCGCAGGCGGTGGTGCGCGCGGGCTGGGTCGACTTCGTCGGCCTCGGCCGCATGGTGCTCGCCTACCCCGAGCTGCCGGCCGACGTGCTCGCGGGGCGTCCGCTGCAGCGCAAGCGCCTGTGCCGCACCTTCAGCGACTGCACGACCGCGCCGCGCAACGGGATGGTGTCGGGCTGCTACCCGCTCGACGCGCACTACAAGAACGCGCCGGAGAACGCCGAGCTCGCCGCGGTCAAGAAGGCCGCCAACCTCGCATGAGCGCCGCGCCCGGCCGCGTCACGCTCGCCGTCGATGGCGCGATCGCACGCATCGTCCTCGACCGGCCGGCGAAGCACAACGCGATCACGCCGCAGATGGCCGAGGCGCTCGCCGCGATCTGCGCCGAGGTGGACCGGCGCGAGGACGTGCGGGTCGTCACCATCGCCGGCGCCGGCGAGCGCGCGTTCTCGGCCGGGAGCGACCTGAACGCGCTCGCCGAGGACCGCGGCGTCTGGGCGTTCCGCAACCGTGTGGAGTACGCGACGGTGGTACGCGACATCCGCAAGCCGGTGATCGCGTGCCTGCGCGGCTGGGTGCTCGGCGGCGGGCTGGAGATCGCGCTCTCCGCCGACATCCGCATCGCCGGCCGCAGCGCGCGGCTCGGCGCGCCCGAGGTGAAGCGCGGGTGGCTCGGCGGGGGCGGCGCCTCGCAGGTGCTGCCGCGGCTCGTCGGCATCGGCCAGGCGAGCCTGCTGCTCCTCGCGGGCGAGCCGATCGACGCGGCGCGCGCGCTCGCCATCGGGCTCGTCGAGGAGGTCGTCGACGACGCCGCGCTCGCGGCGCGCACCGACGCGCTCGCCCAGGCGATCGCCGCGCACAGCCCGATCGCGACGCAGGCGGTGAAGGCCGCGCTGCGCGCCGCGCTCTCGACGCCGCTCGAGGCGGGCCTGCGCTACGAGAACGAGCTGCACGTGCTGTGCATGCAGTCGGAGGACCGCCGCGAGGGCATCGCGGCGTTCCAGCAGAAACGGGACGGGTCCTTCGAGGGGCGCTAGCCGCGCGCGTCGCGGTTCGTCAGGAAGCCGATCACCATCGCGCTCATGTGTTCGATCCGCGCCGCGCGCGCCGCGGGCGAGGCGAGCTTGCGATCGAAAACCTGCGCAAGCGTGTGGTTGTTCGACAGGAAGAAGTAGGCGAGCCCCGCGATCGAGATGTAGAGCTGTAGCGCATCGACGCCAGGCCGGAAGGTGCCCTCCGCCACGCCGCGCCGCAGGATGCCCGCGAGCGTCTCGATCAACGGGAAGTTCGTGTTCTGGATGTTCCTCGAGCGCTTGAGGTGGCGCGCACGGTGCAGGTTCTCGCTGTTGAGCAGCGTGAGGAACTCCGGGTGGTCGAGGTAGTAGTCCCAGGTGAACTCGACCAGGCGCCGCACGCCCTCGACCGGTGGCAGGTCGAGGAGGTTCAGCTTCTGCTCGGCCGACCGGATGTCCGCGTACGCCTGCTCGAGCACCGCGAGGAAGAGGTCGTCCTTGTCGCCGAAGTAGTAGTAGAGCATGCGCTTGTTGGCGTCGGCCTTGCCCGCGATCCGGTCGACGCGCGCGCCGCCGAGCCCGTGGCGCGCGAACTCGCGCGTGGCCGCCGCGAGGATGCGCGCGCGAGTAGCCTCGGGATCCCGCGCCCGCGCCCGCGCCGGCGAGGCGGCGGCTCGCCGGCGCGCGACGGTCGACTTCATGCCCTCCTCCCGTCCAGCGCCTCGAGAATGCCTCTCAGGTAACCGATCGCGCGCGCGGCGCAGGTCTGCCCGTCCGGCACGTACTTGAACGGCTCCACTGCCACGACGCCCTCGTAGCCGTTGCGCACGAGTGCGGCGAGCACCGGCGCGAACGCGACCTCGCCCTCGCCGGGTCCGCGCCGGTTCGGGTCGTTCACCTGCACGTGCGCGATGCGTCCGGTCGGGAGCCACCGGTCCACGACGGACGCGAGCGGCTCGGGCTCCATCCGGGCGGCGGCCGAGCAGTCGATCATGGTCCGCAGCGCAGGGCTGCCGACCGCGTCGACGATCCCCGCCGCCTCGGCGATCGTGTTGATCACTGGCGTCTCGGCGGTCGCGAGCGGCTCGATGCAGTAGACGACGCCCGCGCGCTGCGCGTCATCGGCCACGCGCGCGAACGCGTCGCGCGCCCGGGCCATCGCCGTGTCCCGCGTCTCGCTCGGGGCGATCGCGCGCTGGCCCGGCGAGCCGTGCACGAGGACCCTGCCGCCGACGTCGGCGCAGAAGTCCACGAGGCGGCGCATGACCTCGACGGTGCGCGCGCGCACCGCGTCGTCGGGACTGGTGATCGACAGGCCCTTGGGCGTCAGCAGGAGCCAGTGCAGCCCGGTGATCGCGATCCCCGCGTCCACCGCCGCGCGGCGGATCGCCGCGCGCTCCTGGGCGATCATCATGTGGGGCTCGTCGGAGAGCGTGAACGGCGCCACCTCGAGCCCGTCGTACCCGGCCGCCGCCGCCCACGCGCATTGCTGCGCGAACGGCATCGGCTGCAGCACTTCGTTGCAGAGCGCGATCTTCATCTCAGGCCGCCCGTCGCCAGGGCGTGAGCGCGACGTACGCCGCATGCGCCGCCCGCCGGACCGCGGCGAAGTTCATCAGGATCGTGACGAGGCAGATCGCCGCCAGCGTCGCGCTGATCGGGCGGAAGAAAAACGGCGTCAGGTCGCCGTCGGAGAGCACCAGCCCGCGGCGCAGGTTCTTGTCGAGCAGGTCGCCGAGCACGATGCCGAGCACGAACGGCGCCATCGGGTAGTTGTAGCGCCGCAGCACGTACCCGACCACGCCGAAGCCGAGCATCGTCCAGACGTCGAACAGGCGCTGCGAGATCGCGTACGAGCCGATCACGCACAGCACGAACACGATCGGCATGATGATCTCGCGCGGCACCTGCAGCACCTTCAGCAGCGGCTTCACCAGCGCGAGCCCGAAGAACAGGATCCCGATCGTCGCGTACAGCATCATCGCGACCACGTCGAACACGAACTGCGGGTTGTTCACCATGATCAGCGGCCCGGGCTGCACGCCGTGGATGATCATTGCCGCCATCAGCACCGCGGCCGGCGCCGAGCCGGGGACCGCGAGCGCGAGCACCGGGATGATCGCGCCCGGCACGCACGCGTTGTCGCCCGTCTCGGCGGCCATCAGCCCCTCCACCGAGCCCTTGCCGTACTTCTCCGGCTCCTTGCTCGCGCGCCGGGCGGCGGCGTAGGAGGACCACGACGCGACGTCTTCGCCCACGCCGGGCACGACGCCGATGAAGGTGCCGATCACGCCCGAGCGCAGGATCGTGCGCCAGTGCTTGAGGACGTCGCCGATGCGCGGCAGCGGGGTGTCGAAGCGGTGGATGACCGGCTTCGGCGTCTTCGCGGCGAGCACGGTCAGCACCTCCGCGAAGCCGAACGCGCCGACCAGCGCCGGGATGAGCTGGAAGCCGCCGGCGAGGTCGCGGTTGTCGAAGGCGAAGCGCTCGTAGGCGTGGATCGGGTCCTGCCCGATGCACGCGATGAAGAGGCCGACGAAGCCGGCGAGCCAGCCCTTGAGCGGGTCGTTGCCGGTCAGGTTGCCCGAGATGATCACCCCGAACAGGGCGAGCCAGAAGAACTCGTACGCGCCGAACTTCAGCGCCACCTCGCCGAGCCAAGGCGTGGCGACCGCGAGGAAGAACATCCCGATCAGCGTGCCCATCACCGAGCCGGTGGTCGAGATGCCGATCGCCCGGCCGGCGAGGCCGGCTTGCGCGAGCGCGTGCCCGTCGAGGCACGCCGCGGCGTTGGCGGGCGTGCCGGGGATGTTGAGCAGGATCGCCGAGCGCGAGCCGCCGTAGATCGCGCCCACGTAGCTGCACACGAGCACGAGGAGCGCCCGGTCCGAGGGCATCTTCAGCGTCAGCGTGGTGAGCAGGGCCACGCCCATCGTCGCGGTGAGGCCGGGCAGCGCGCCGATCAGGATGCCGAGCAGGCAAGCCCCGGCGATGATGAGCAGCGTGAGCGGGTCGGCGAAGCCCGCGAGCGCCCTGCCGAAGAGGACGAGCCCGTCGAGCATCTAGGGCAGCCGCACCAGGAAGACTTCCTGGAACACGAGCGTCACGCCCGCCGCCGTCCCGACCGCGCAGGCAGCCGCCACGACGATGCCGCGCCGGAGCTCGCCGCGGGCGCGCCGGTCCGGCCACTCGAACGCGAGGATGGCGACGAAGACGAAGAGCGCGGTGGCGAACCAGAACGGGACGTGCCAGCCGAGGAGCGTGCGCCCCACGAGCCCGCCGGCGTAGAGGACGCAGAGCCCGAGCGCCAGCGCGAGCCGGCCGATCCCGGCGGGCGCACGCCCGACCGCCGCCGCGGCCAGCCCGCCGCGGCGGACCGACCGCGCGAGCAGGAACACCCCCAGGGCCGCGAGGCCGATCCCGAGCAGCGCCGGCACGAGGCCCGGCGCGGTGTACGGATTGATGTTCTGGCGCTCCAGGCGGTCCATCGTGAACCCGCCGACGAAGATCGCCGCGCCGACGGCGATCCACGCGAGCGCCCAGAGGAAGTCGGCGCGGGGAGAGGGGTTCGAGTCGGCCATGGACACCGGCGCGCCCGGCGCGCCGCCCTTCCCCCTCTCCCCTCTTCTGCCGATCAGGGCTTCGGAATTCCCACCGTGTCGGGCGACACCTTGGCCTTGCCGGAATCGAACATGAGCCACGCGTTCGCCTGCACCGCGGGGAACGCCGCCTTCTGCGCCGCGTCGCCGCTCACCGGTGCGAACACCGCGCCGCGGCTCGTCGCGTACTTCCTGAGCGCCTCGTTGTTGGCGATCGTGCTGCCCCAGGCCTTCTCGAGCGTCGCGATCACCTCCGGCGGCACCCCCTTCGGGATGAAGATGCCGAAGTAGTTGGTCGCCGCCTTGAAGTTCGGGATGTACTTGGTGATCGGCTCGATCGTCCCGTAGCCCTCGATCACCACCGGCTTGTCGCTCACCGAGGCGAGCGGCCGGAGACGCTTGGCGCGGATCATCTCGGCCTGCTCGACCGCCAGCTGCGTGGTGACCTGCGTCTCCCCGCCGACGGTGGCGACGACCGCGGGGTTGCCCCCGTCGTAGGTGACGTGGCGGTACTTCGCGCCGGTCGCCTTCGAGATCGCCTCCATCGCGTTGTGGCCGCCGGAGGTGACCCCGGCGGTCGCGACGGTGATCTCGCCGGGCTTCGCCTTCATCGCGTCGAGCAGCTCCTTCAGGTCCTTGTACGGCGCTGCCGCATTCACGCTCACGACCGGGACGTTGGCCACGCTCAGGAAGAGATGCCAGTCGCCGATGTTGGTGTCGAGCATGCCGAGCGTACGGTAGACGCCGAGGTCCTGCGCCGCGCCGGCGGCCCAGGTATAGCCGTCCTTCGCCGCCTCGAGCGCGTTCTTGGTCCCGATCGAGCCGGCCGCGCCCGGCTGGTTGACGATCACCACCTTCTGTCCGAGCACCTTCTCCAGCTCGCCGGCGGTGATGCGGGTGACCTGGTCGGTCGAGCCGCCGGCCGCCCAGGGCACGATGATGGTGACCGGGCGCGACGGCTTCCACTGTGCCGTGGCCACGGCCGAGACGGTCGCGAGGGCGACCCCCGCGAGCGCAAGCGCGAGACGTTTCATGGGCTCCTCCTCGGTAAGTAGGGCGGTGCGGAGGCCGATCGTTTTAACCGATTCGTTAACAGATTGCAACGCTGCGGCCCGCGCCTATAGACTTTTGCGGCCGCAAGCCAACCGGAGAGACCGCATGAGCGCCGCACCCCGCATCCAGACCACCGTCGTCGGCTCCTACCCGGTGCCGGACTGGCTCGCCGCGGCGCCCTCGGAGCAGGCGCTCGTCGACGCCACGCGCGTCGTCATCCACACGCAGGAGCAGGCGGGCATCGACCTCGTTTGCGATGGCGAGCTGTACCGGTTCGACGTGAACCATCCCGAGACGAACGGGATGATCGAGTATTTCGTGCGGCCGATGGACGGGGTGCGCACGCGCATGCGCTTCGAGGAGCTGATCGCGTACCGTTCGCAGCGCGGCATGGGCTTTCGCACCCGGCCGCCCGGCGTGGTCGACGGCCCGATCGGCCCTGGCGCGCTCGACCTGCCGCACGCGTGCGCGCGCGCGAAGGCGCTCGCGACGAGGCCGTTCAAGTTCACGATCACCGGGCCGCACATGCTGGCGAAGGTGCTCGCGAACCGCCACTACAAGTCGGTCGAGGAGGTCGCGTTCGCCCTCGCCGACGCGCTCGCCGCGCAGGTGCGCCACGTCGACGCGGACGTGGTGCAGCTCGACGAGGCCAACCTGCCCGGGTCGCCCGACGAGTGGGAGTGGGCGGCGGCGGCCATCAACCGGGTCCTGGACGCGGTCAGGACCACTCCGGCGGTGCACCTGTGTTTCGGCAACTACGGCGGCCAGTCGATCCAGAAGGGCACCTGGGGACAGCTGATGAAGTACCTCAACGCGCTGCACGTCGATCACATCGTGATGGAGTGCGCGCACCGGCCGGCCGAGGAGCTGGCGGTCTTCCGCGAGCTGCGGCCCGAGATCGGGATGGGCCTCGGCGTCGTGGACATCAAGCGCACCGAAATCGAGTCGGCCGACGCGATCGCGCGCGCGATCGAGGCGGCCGAGCGCACGCTCGGCGCGGGCCGCGTGCGCTACATCCACCCCGACTGCGGTTTCTGGATGCTCAAACGCACCATCGCGGACGGCAAGATCCGGGCGCTCGCGGCCGGCCGGGACCTCTTCGAGGGCCGCCGTGCGCAGAAAGCGGCATGAGCGGCAATTCAATGTGAATTGTTGTGAAATATGCCCGGTTGCCCGGCCGCGCCATGGGGTAGCTTGAACCGCTCGAGCCCCCGGGTATACTGCGCGCACGCTCTCGGGGACAACGACAAGGGACGGACAATGTCCTTTCTAGACATCTACCTGATCGTTCTTTTCCTCGCCCTGGTCGGGCTGCTGGTCGTCAAGTTCCGCGGCTAGCGCGTTCGCGCGCCGCGTCGCTCGGCCGTGCACCGGCCGGGCCCGTCATTCCTCCCTCACCCCCTACCGCGGCACGAAGGTTCGCGACAGCGCCTCGCGCGCGAACACGTTCGGCTCCGGCTCGGCCATCACCACGCGATAGCGGCCGAGCGGATCGTTCGCCTTGTTCCACTCGGCAAGCTTCGGACGCAGCGCGTCGGGGATGGTGTAGCGCACCGCGTCACCGGTCTTGCGGCTGCGGATCACGACCGCGCCCATCAGTTCGGGCGGCGCCTTCTCGGCCGCCACCCGGAGCGTGCCCTGGCCCGGGCTCGCGTAGGTCGCGATCATGACGCCGTCGGCGACGCAGGGACACGGCGTCGCAACCCCGTCGTAGTAGGTGACGTCGAGCTCACGCGGCTGCGCACCGAGCTGCTTCACCGCGTCCTGCCCGATGCGGATCCCGAGCGCGATGAACGTCCCGAAGCCGCCGTGGATGCGCTCGCCGAGCCGGACCCACTCCTCGGGGGTCGATTGCGCGGTCGCAGCGTTCATTCCCGTCAGCGCAGCGGCGAGCACGGCGAGCGCTACGGCACGAAAGCGCATCGGGTGTCTCCTCGAATGGTTGTCGGCGCCCGGAAGGCGAGCCTCGCGGCGGCCTCCCCTGCTCCCGCTCAGGAAGCGCGAACGCGCGCGGGGACCGGCGGCCGCCGCGCAGCCGCGAGGCCGAGCAGGAAAGCGCCCGCCACGGTCGCCAGGACGCCGAGACTGAAGGCGAGCTCGCGGCCTTCCGCCCAGGCGGCGAGCGCCTCCGAGTAGCGCTCCGCGAGCGCAAACGCGGCGACGGAGAGGCTCAACGCGGCGACCGCCAGCCCGAGCACGCGCGAGGCGACGAGCGCGCGCGCATCGGCGCTGCGCAGCAGCGCGGCGATCCACAGGCCGTTCGCGCCATCGGCGATCGTCATCCCGAGCATGAACAGCAGGCCGAGCACGACCGCGTGCTCCCAGCCGCCGAACTGGTTGGCGGTGAGTGCGAAGAGCGCTGCCTGGGAGAGCGTGTCGAACGAGATCGCGAAGAGCGCGCCGACGAGCGCGATCGCGGCCGGATGCGACGTTTGGGTGAGCCGCACGAACAGACGGCCGCGGATGCCGACCGGCGCGACGACGCGGTCGGACGGCGTCCTCAGGACGGCGGCGAGGTTGAGCAGGCCGAGCGCGGTCAGGAACGCGATCGAGATCCAGACGCCCACGTCTTCGACCCAGCCGGGGACGATCCAGCGCTCCGCGGCCAGGCCGACCGCGAGCGCGACGCCCACGACTACCCCGCCGTGCCCAAGGGAGAACAGCACCCCGCACCACCGCGCGAGCCGCCGGTCGAGCGGGTTGTTGTACCGGGTCAGCCCGTCGATCGCGACCAGGTGGTCCGCATCGAGCCCGTGCTTGAGCCCGAGGACGAACACCAGGGCGCCGAGGGCCAGCCAGTCGTGGGGAAGGGTCTCCATCAGGCGGTACGCGTATGAGCTTTGAATGAAATCATCTTACGGACGGTCGCGTCAACCGCTTTGACGTGGGTCAGGACTTGGGCCGGGCGTGCACGTGCCGGTGCGGCGCGGCGCCCATGTCGACCGGCACGAGGTTCAGGACGCCGTGGCGCACGCCGCGCTCGGCGATCACGGCGTCGGCGAACGCGTGCACGTCGGCGGTGCGCCCGCGCAGGATCACCGTCTCGATGCAGGTCTCGTGGTCGAGGTGGGCGTGGGTCGCCGACACGACGAGGTCGTGGTGCGCATGGGCGAGCCCAGTGAGGCGCTCGGTGAGGTCGCGCTCGTGATGGTTGTAGACGTACGACAGGCACCCGACCGCGTACGGCGCTTCGCCGCGCGCGAGGCGTGATTTCTCGATGCTGCCGCGCAGCATGTCGCGGACCGCCTCCGAGCGGTTCTCATAGCCCTTGCGCCGGATCAGCTCGTCGAACTCGGTCGCGAGCCGGTCTTCCAGCGAGATCGTGAAACGCTGCATCGAGCCCCTCCGGGGTTACGCCGCGGCGCGCGCCCCCGCGGCGCGGTGCTTCGCGAGATGGCGCGGCGTGCGCGACTTCGGCACCTTGAACACGAAGTGGTAGCGCGCCACATGGTAGCTCGGGTCGAACCCGTAGAAGTTGAGCTTCATGCGCTCGAGCTCGTCCGCGCGGTACCGGGCGAGCGGCTTCGCGGCTTCGTCGGCGTCGCGCACCGCGCGCTTGCGCTCGAGCCGCGCCTCGAAGTCCGCCGCGGCGGCGAGCTCCCGCGCGCAGTGCCGCACGCGCGCGACGAACGCCGGCGCGTCGTCGCCGTGAGCCTCGTCGATCAGGCCGAAGGCCGCCGCCTGCCGCGCGCCGATCGGCAGGCGGTGCTCGGTGATCGAGCGCGCGCGCCCGGCGCCGACGCGCTTCGGCAGGAGGTACGTCCAGTACTCGGAGCCGTAGAGATTGCCCATCCCCTTGTAGTGCGGGTTGAGGACGACGCCCTCGCGCGCGAGGACGCGATCGGCGGCGAGCGCGAGGAACACGCCGCCGGCGCCGGCGTTCCCTTGCATCGCCGCGAGCGTGAGGTGGCGGTCGCACGAGAGGATCTCGAGCGCGACGTCGTCGATCGCGTTGATATTCGCCCACGACTCGTCCGCCGGCGTCGGCGAGGCCTCGATGACATTGAGGTGGATGCCGTTCGACCAGAAGTCCGGTCCGCCCATGAAAGCAATCACGCGCGTCGGGCGCGATCGCGCGAACCGGATCGCGGCGGCCAGGCGCTCGCACTGGCGCGTGCTCATCGCGCCGTTGTAGAAGTCGAAGTGCACGTAGCCCACGCCGTCGGCTTCCTCGTACCGGACTTCGCGGTAGGTCCGCCCGCCGGTCTCGTTCCACAACTCGGCCGGCTGCTCGGCCACCCCCGCGAGCCGCTCGCCGAGCACCATCGTCGCCGGCAGCTTGAGCGTGGGTTCGTCGTCAGGCTTCGCGCGAAGGTGCCCGATCCACACCGCGCCGTCGACCGTCGCGCGCAGGATCGCACCGTCCCGCCGCGCGATCACCTCGCCCGGCCGGCCACCGCGACGGGTGTCCTCCGGGTGCGCGTCGTGCAGGTACACCGGCAAACCGGCGATCTCGTCGAGGACGCCCGGCACCCCGTCGGCCGCGTGGATCTTGGCAAGCACGGTGGCAGCGGCGTCGCGGGACCAGTCGATGGCGCGGTCAGCCTGCCGCATCGGCGGACGCGGGCGGCCGCGCACGCCGGGCCGCGCGTAGTCGAGCGGCTCGGGGTGGAACGTCGGGTCCTGCACGCGCTCGATCGTTGCAAGCAGCGCCTCGACCGCGGCCTCGGTGACTTCGTTTCGGTAAAGGCTGCCTTTCGCAGCATCGCGCATCAGAAACTCGACCGACGCCCAGATCGGCCCCGCGTCCATCTCGCCGACTGCCTCGAGCGCAGTGACGCCCCACCTTGCCTCGCCCTCCTGCACCGCCCAGTCGAGCGACGACGGGCCACGATCGCCGACGACGCCCGGATGGATGACGATGCACCGGTGTGCGCGCCAGACCGACGTGGGAATGGCACGCTTGAGGAAGGGGGCGACGATGAGCTCCGGATCGAACATGCGCACCGCTTCCTCGGTTACGCGGTCATTGACGTCCAGCTCGATCGACACGTCGTGCCCGCGCGCCTCGAGCTCGACGTACAGCCGCTGCGCGAGGCTGTTGAAGGCGTGCGTGAGAAAGAGAATCCGCATCAGCAGATCCGCGGCAGCTGCTCGCCGGCGAGCCAGTCGACGATGCGCGCGCCACCCAGGCCGGTCTCCATCTGCACGAACCGGTGCGGGTCCTCGACCGCTTCGCCGATGATTGCGGCGTCCGCGCCGAGCGGGTGCGCGCGCATCGCCGCAAGAAGCCGCTCCGCATCCCCGGGCGGGCAGATTGCGACCAGCTTCCCCTCGTTCGCGACGTTCAGCGGGTCGAGCCCGAGCAGCTCGCAGGCGGCGTTGACTTCCGGCTTCACCGGCACGTCGCGCTCGCGGATGCGGAAGCCGACCCGCGACTGGCGCGCGAACTCGTTCAGCGTCGCGGCGAGCCCGCCGCGCGTCGGGTCGCGCAGGCAGCGGATTCCCGGCACCGCGTCGACCATGCACGCGACCAGCTCGTGCAGCGCGGCGGTGTCCGAGCGGATCGTCGTCTCGAACTCGAGGTTCTCGCGGAACGACATGATCGCGACACCGTGGTCGCCGAGGGTGCCGGAGACGAGCACCTTGTCGCCCGGCCGGGCGCGATCGCCCGAGACGTCGACCCCCTCCGGAACGATGCCGACGCCGGTCGTCGTGATGAAGACGCCGTCGCCTTTGCCTTTCTCCACCACCTTGGTGTCGCCCGTCACGACCGGCACGCGCGCCGCCTGCGACGCGGCGGCCATCGACTCGACGATGCGCTGCAGGTCGGCGAGCGGGAACCCCTCCTCGAGAATGAACGTCGCGGAGAGATAGAGCGGCGTCGCACCCGACATCGCGACGTCGTTGATCGTGCCGTGCACCGCGAGGCAGCCGATGTCCCCGCCGGGAAAGAACAGCGGCGACACAACGTGGCTGTCGGTCGCCATCACCATCCGGCCGGTGGGCACGGCGAAGCAGGCCTGGTCGTTGAGGTGCCGGAGCCACTCGTTGTCGAACGCGGCGAGGAAGAGCTCGTCGATGAGCTGCGCCATCGCGCGCCCGCCGGCGCCGTGGCTCATGTCGACGCGCCCGCCCTTGAAGTCGATCGGCCGGACGTAGTCTTTCTTCACCGCGCTCATCTCGCACGCCTCGTCACGCGGCCCGGCGGTCGCGGAAGCGGCCGTAGGTGTAGTACGCGGCGCACGCGCCCTCGCTCGACACCATGCACGAGCCGAGCGGGTTCTCGGGCGTGCAGACCGTGCCGAAGACCTTGCAGTCCTTCGGACGCTTCGCCCCGCGCAGGATCGCGCCGCACTCGCACGCCTTGTTGTCGGCGACCGACCGGTACACGATGCCGAAGCGGCGTTCGGCGTCGAACCGACCGTATCTCCCCTTGATGCGCAGCGCGCTGTACGGCACCTCGCCCAGGCCGCGCCACTCGAACGACCGGCGCAGCTCGAAGACTTCCGCCACCAGCACCTTGGCCTTGGTGTTCCCTTCGCGCGTCACCGCGCGCGTGAACTCGTTCTCGACCTCGTGCCGGCCGTCGTTCACCTGCTCGACCAGCATCAGCACCGCCTGCATCACGTCGAGCGGCTCGAAACCGGCGATCACCACCGGCTTCGCATACTCCTCGGCGAAGTACTCGTAGGGCTGGCTGCCGATCACGCACGAGACGTGCGCTGGCCCGACGAATCCGTCGAGCGGCACGGTGCCGATGTCGCGCACCTGCGGCGACTCGAGGATGTTGGCGATCGCCGCCGGGGTGAGGACGTGGTTGCAGAAGACCGAGAAGTTGGCGAGTCCCGCGCGCTCGGCCTCCAGGATCGCAATTGCGGTGGGCGGCGTGGTGGTCTCGAAGCCGATCGCGAAGAACACCACTTCGCGCGCCGAGTTCTCTCGCGCGATGCGTAGCGCGTCGGCAGCCGAGTACACCATCCGGATGTCGGCGCCCTCGGCCTTCGCTCTCATCAGGCTGGAGCGCCCCGAGGCGGGCACGCGCATCGTGTCGGCGTAGGTGCACAGGATCGCCCCGTGCTCGAGTGCGAGCGCGATCGCGTTGTCGATGCGCCCGATCGGCAGCACGCACACCGGGCAGCCCGGACCGTGCACCATCTCGATCGTCGCCGGCAACAGGTCGGTCACGCCGTAGCGCGAGATCGCGTGCGTGTGGCCGCCGCAGAACTCCATGAAGCGGTACGACCGGCCGGGCTGGACCGCCCGCGCGATGCGCTCGGCGAGAACGCGCGCCAGCTCGCCGTCGCGGAATTCGTCGACGTACTTCATGTGGGGGACTGGGCCATTCCGGCGAAGAGCGCCAGAGTCTTCAGTGCCTCGTCCGGGTCGAGGCGGCTGATCGCGTATCCGACGTGCACGATCACGTAGTCGCCCTCGCGGGCCTCCGGCACGAGCGCGAGCGAGACCTGCTTGCGCACGCCGCCAGCGTCGATGAGGGCGTCGTCCCCCTCAAGGCGCTTCACCACCCGCACGGGCACCGCGAGACACATCGCTACGTCCTCCCGATCGCGCGCGCGACGGCGGCCTGCCCGAGCGCGAGCCCGCCGTCGTTCGGCGGCGCCTGGCGGGCCTCGAGCGCGGCGAGACCCAGCCGCTCGAGCGCCACGCGCAGTCCGGTCGCGAGGATCCGGTTCATGAAGCAGCCGCCGCCCAGCGCGACCGTCGTGATGCCGGTCCGACGGGCGGCTGCGTTCACCCACTCCGCGAGCGCGGCGATCAGCGTTGCGTGGAAGAGCGCCGCGCCGTAGCCCGCATCGTCCGTCTCGGCGAGCGCCGCTGCGAGCGGCAGGAGGTCGAGGTCGCCGTCGGCGCCGACCGCCCAGCCCCCCGCGAGCGGCGCGACGGTTCCGTGCCGATCGGCGAGCCCTTCGAGCAGCATCGGCGCCTGCCCCTCGAACGCGCTCGCTGCGCGCACGCCCAGCAGCCCCGCCGCCGCGTCGAACCAGCGCCCCGCGCTCGAGGTCGGCGGGCAGTTCACGCCGCGGTCGAGCATCTGCGCGAGCATCGCCGCGCCCGGCTGATCGAAGCGCCGCGCGATCGCGTCGCCGCGGCCGAGCGCGTGGAGCGCCGCGGCGGCCATGCGCCACGGCTCGCGTGCCGCGCGGTCGCCGCCGGGCAGCGCGAGGTGCCGCAAGTGCCCGAGCCGGGTCATCGCACCAGCGCTCACGGAGAGAAGCTCGCCCCCCCACGCGCCGCCGCCGGGGCCCAGGCCCACGCCGTCGAGCGCGAGGCCGAGCAGCGGCGCGCTGAAAGCGTGCTCCGCTGCGACCGCCGCGATGTGGGCGTGGTGGTGCTGCACGCCGACCACGGGAATACCCCGCTCGCGCGCGAACCTGGCCGCGAAGCGCGTGCTGTGGAAATCCGGGTGGAGGTCGTGCGCGACGAGCTCCGGCTCGACGTCGAGCACGCTCAGCAGGTGCGCGGCCGTCTCCTCGAGCGCACGGCAGGTGGGCGCATTGTCGAGGTCTCCGACGTGCTGCGACAGGAACGCCCCGTCGCCCCGGGTCACACACACCGCGTTCTTGAGGAACGCGCCGGTCGCCAGGATCGACGGTCCCTCCGCCGCAAGCTTGATTGCAGCAGGCGTGAAGCCGCGCGCCCGGCGAACGAACGCGGGCGCGCCGCGCTCGCTCCGCACCACGCTGTCGTCGCAGCGTACGAGGATCGCGCGATCGTGCGTCAGGAACGCGTCCGCGATCCCGCCGAGGCGGGCGAACGCCTCGTCATCGGCGATCACCAGCGGCTCGCCGCCCGGGTTGGCGCTCGTCATCACGAGCGCCAACGGCTGGGGCGAGGCGAGCCAGCCGAACCCGGCGGGCCGGCCGGCGGCCTCGTGGAACAGGAGGTACTGCAGCGGCGTGTAGGGCAGCATCGCGCCGACCCAGGCCAGTCCCGGCGCCACGCCCGGCAAAGCCGCATCGCACTCAGAGCGCTTCCGCAGCAGCACGATCGGCCGCGCGTGCGTTTCCAGGAGACGCCGCTCCTCCGGGTCAACCGTTGCGAACGGCCCGAGCGAGGCCGCGCCGGCGACCATCACCGCGAAGGGCTTCTCCTCGCGCGCCTTGCGTGCGCGCAGGCGCGCGACGGCTGGGGCATTCCGGGCGTCACAGGCGAGGTGATATCCGCCCAGCCCCTTGATCGCGACGATCTCGCCGCGCGCGAGGCGCGCCAGCGCAGCGCTTACTACGTCGCCCTCGTCCAAGGCCGCCCCGCGCGCGTCACGAAGCGCGAGCTGCGGCCCGCAGTCCGGGCAGGCGTTCGGCTGCGCGTGGAAGCGCCGCGTCGCCGGACTTTCGTACTCGCTGCGGCACGGCCCGCACAGCGCGAAGTGCGACATGCTCGTGTTCGCACGGTCGTACGGCAGCCGGCCGGTAATCGTGTAACGCGGCCCGCACTGGGTGCAGTTGATGAACGCATACCGGTAGCGCCGGTCCTCCGGATCGAAGAGCTCGGCGAGGCAGTCCGGGCAGACCGCCGCATCGGCGGCGATGCCCGTGCGGGCGCGGCCGGCGACGCTCCGCTCGATGACGAATCCGCTCGCAGCCGCCGGCGGCGCGTCCTCTTCATCGACCGCATCGATGCGTGCGAGCGCCGGCGCCTCGCCCGTGAGCCGATCGACGAAGCGGTCGAGGGCGGCCGCGTCGCCCTGCACCTCGATCGCGACCCCCTGCGCGTCGTTGCGCACGAAGCCGTCGAGGCGCAGGTCATTCGCAAGTCGCCAGACGAAGGGCCTGAAGCCCACGCCCTGCACCGCGCCGCGGACGCGGATCGTCCGGCGCGCGACCTCGGAGGGCTTGACGACGGCGCTCATTCGGCGAGCCGGCCCTTCAATGCGGCGACCTTCGCCTCGAGCTCGCCGATCCGCGCGTTGAGGGCATCGACCGATTCGGCCCGCGCGGCGGCGGTCGTCCGCACGCCTTCGTCGATCCAGGCGAGCCACTCGGCCATGCCCTGCCCCTTCGTCGCCGAGAGCTCGATCACGCGGATGCCGGGATTGACGCGCCGGGCGTACTCGACGCAGCGCGCGACGTCGAACTCGACGTAGGGCAGCAGGTCGACCTTGTTCAGCAGCATCAGCCCGGCGCGGCGGAACATGTCCGGGTACTTGAGCGGCTTGTCCTCGCCCTCGGTCACCGACAGCACGACCACCTTGTGCGCCTCGCCGAGGTCGAATCCGGCCGGGCAGACGAGGTTGCCGACGTTCTCGATCATCAGCACGCTGGCCGCGGGTGGCGCGAGTCGCTCGACCGCCTTGCCCACCATGTCCGCGTCCAGGTGGCAGCCCTTGCCGGTGTTGATCTGCAGCGCCGGCGCGCCGGTCGCGCGGATTCGGTCCGCGTCGTGCGTCGTCTCCTGGTCGCCCTCGATCACCGCGACCGCGTGGCGGCCGCGCAGCGCCTCGATCGTCCTGACGAGCAGCGTGGTCTTGCCCGAGCCGGGGCTCGAGACGAGGTTCACCGCGAAGATCCCGCGCTCGGCGAACCGCCGGCGATTCTCCGCCGCCAGCCGGTCGTTCTCGCCGAGGATGTCCTGCTCGATCCGCACCATGCGCGCCTGCGACAGGCCGGGCGCGTGCGCGCCCGCCGGCCCGTGACCGAAATGCAGGTCGTCGTGGCCGTGGTCATGCTCGTGCGCGTGATCGTGCGCATGGCGGTGCACGGTCCCGTCGGCGTGCCGGTGTTCGTGCACGTGCCCGTGCCGGTGATCGTGATGGCCATCGCCGTGCCCGTGTCCTTGCGCAGCGGCATGGTCGTGCGGGTGGCTGTGCACCGTCCCGTCCGCGTGGACGTGCTCGTGCGCGTGCGCGTGCGCGCTCTCGATCCGGGTTTCGCCCTGGCCGCAACCGCAGGTCGTGCACATGCGCGCTCTCCTTCAGCCGATCTCGATGTCCTTCACCCGCAGCTCGTCCCCGGCGGTCACCTGGAGCTGGTAGCTGCCGCAGCGCGGACAGGGCTCGCCGATGCGCGCGAGCGTCACCGTGTCGCAGCACCGCATGCACCACGCGGTGCCGTCGGCCGCAAGGATCTCGAGCCGCGCCCCGTGCGCGACGCCGTTGCGCTTGACCACGTCGAACGCGAAGCGCAGCGCGTCCGGCTCGACGTGGGACAGGCGGCCGATCTCGAGCCGCACCGCGCGCACGGCCGCGGCCGCGTGCTGACGCGCGGCGCGCTCGACGATCTCGATCACGCTCTCGGCGAGGGCCATTTCGTGCATCGCCGCCTCACACGCGCGCCACTTCGACGCGATGCGCCACGCACGGGTCGAGCGACTCGATCGCGAGGCGCACGAGTCCCTCGAGCTCGGCCTCGCCGCTCGCCGCGAGCCCCTCGAGACCACGGACGAGCGCCCCGCGGGGATGAAAGTTCCACTCGGTCGGCGCGACGATCCGATAGCGCCGCACCACCCCCGCGGCAATCTCCGCGGCATGCACGAGCAGGCCGCGCGCGGTCTCCACCCAGCCGATGCCCGCGCCCGGCGCGACCGTCACCGCGCCCGCGACGGTCGGGCGCGACGGCGCATCCGGCCGCACCAGCGCGACGAGCTCGACGACGCGCGCGACGAGCCGCGCAAGCGCCGAGCGTCCACCGCGCGCCACGACCGCCGCGACCCACGGTTGCGAGCGCATCCGCGCAAGCGCGCCGGTTTCCGCCGGCGCGCCCTGCCAGACGGGCGCCCGCTCGAAGCCGGGGTCGGTCGCGAGCGCCACACCGACTGCACGCGCCACCGCGGCGCCGTCCGCAGGCAGAAGCGCGACCTCGCTGGCGGCCAGCCCGGGCCGCTCTGCGGCGCGGCGGGCGATGAACGCGGCCACGGGCGTCGGACCGGCCGCGAGCCAGCGCTCGCCGGCATCCGCGTCGTCGAGCGCGTTCCACGGCGCACTCGCGCCGAGGACGCGCGCACCGACGATCGCGCGCACTTCGTTCGGTTCACCGGGCGCGATCGCGTGCCGCGCGGCGGCAAGCGCGCCGGCGTCCGGGGCAACGCCGTCGAGGCGCGGCCAGTCGAGCAGCATCCGGCGCAGGACCTCCTGCGCCGCCTCGCCGCGCACGGCGGCCTCGCGCTCGTGCAATCCCGTCGCATCGGGCAGTCGCCCGGCCGCGGCCTCGCACGCGAGCGCGGCGGCGACGCCCTGCGACCGGCCGCAGAGCGAGAAGAGGCGCGGAACCATGTCTACCGCTTCGGCCACCGGTCGCCCGGCGAGCAGCTGTCCGGCGACGTGCGGTCGGGTCGACGTCACGTCGACTGCGGTCACGCGGGCCCCGTTCCATCCGACGCGCACGACGAGCTCACCTTCGAGGTTCACGCTCGCCCCCGAGAAAGGCGCGCTTGGAGAGCGGTGCCGCGGACGCAGCGTCTTCGTGCGCAGCGTCGAACAGCGCGGCCAGCGCTGCCTGCGCGGTGAGCCGTGCAGCGTCATGGTCGGCGAACTCGAACATCGGCGAGAAGAGCGAGCACACCTGATACTCGCCGACGGCGGCCTCGTGCCCGGAGACGAACTCGTAGACGCCGGCCGGGAAGCGGTACGCGGCCTTCTTGCCCGGAGGCAATGACGCCCATCGCGCGGGTTCCCGCGGGAGCAGCATGAGGTTCATGCACCAGGGCGTGACGAGAACGCCCAGCCAGTGCGCATCCCAGGGCGAGAAGCCGACTGCTTCGACCTCGAGCGCCTCGTTCACGACCGGCAGCCCGCGCATCCGCGCGGCGGCGATCGCGCGAAACGCGGCCTCGAGCCTCGCGGCGGGGTTCCCGGTCCAGCCGGTCGCGGTCATCATGCGTTCTCGACCACCATGAACTGCTCGCGCTCGCCCGAGCAGTTGGGGCAGGACCAGTGCGCCGGCAAGGCGTAGAAGGGCGTGCCGGGGGGCACCTGCCACACCGGGTCGCCGGCCGCGGGGTCGTAGACGTACCAGCACACCTTGCACTCGAGCCGGGTCGCCGGTCCGATCTTCGACCGGTCGCCGAGGTAGGACCCTTCGAAGCGCGCCATGCCGGGTCTGCTAGCGCCCGCAGGACTCGGTCATCCAGTCGACGAGCTCGCCGAGCCGGTCGCGGCTGTCGGCGAGATCCTCCGGCGCGGCGATCGCCACCTCGGGGATCTCGACCACCTCGAGCGTGTTGAGGATCATGGTCTGCATGCTGTTAAAGTACTGCACGCGCCAGACGTCGCGCACCGTGGTCGAGCTGACGCGGCAGCTCCCGAAGCCGCGCGAGACGATCGCCACCGGACCGGGGGCGATCGCCCGCTCGAGCACCTCGTGATCGGTCGGCGTGAGCGGCAGCAGCGTGAGGTTGACGACGTGCGCTGCCGCGCCGTTGCGGCGCGCGGCCACCTGCTGGTCGATCTCGCGCAGCAGCGCCGGCGAGTTCATTGCCCCCGCGGGCACCTCGACCGTGCGCGACCGCAGCGCTGCCCCGGCGCGCGCCGCGTGGGTCACGAGCGGCGGGATCGGGCATGCCATCAGCCGGTCGCGCGCAACGCGCCCGGCTTCGTCGTGCTCGTGCACGCGCCACAGGCCCGCGAAGAGGGTCTCCTGGATGTGGACCTCGCGCGGCCCGCGGACCCGCACCGACACCTCGCCCTCGCCGAGCATCTGGTTCGCCATGCCGAGCGGACCGGGCGCCACGTTCGTCAGCTCGAGCTCCGGTCCCTCGCCTTCGCGCCAGCCGCGCAGCCGGTCGCAGAACCCGGCGAGGAGGTCGCGCGCGGCGGCGAGGTGCGCGTCGTCGGCGGATGCCGGGATCTGCGGCATCACGAAGGCGGCGACGTCGCGATCCATGTGCAGGACCTGCAGCGCGTCCTCTTCGGCCGGCTGCGAGCCGGGGCCAAACGCTTGGACGGGGATCGGGAAGGGTTTCATCGGGCGCTCCACCATCTCGAAATCGTCAGTGACAGCTCGGGGTCTCGCCCGCGACGCGGACCGCGACGCCGATCGTGGGCGGTCGCGTGGCCGGCGCCTCGGCGAGGCGCGCACATTCGGCGCGGTAGTCGCTCCAGTCCCGGAGGCCGTCGATCGCACCGACGTAGCCGCCGTCGCGCAGCCACACCAGTGCCGGCCAGCGGCGAAAGCCGTAGCGCGGCGCAACCGCGCGCGCCGCCGCGGGCAGCAGCACGCCGACCCGGATCGCCGTCCCGAGCGACCCGACGATCTCGGGCAGGATCACGGCGAGGTCGAGCGTCTCGCGGTACTGCACCGGGTCCTCGGTGAAGAAGAGCAGTGCGTCTCCGGACACGGCGGCAAACGCATCCACACCTGCGGCATCGACGTTCTCGTAGCGGTGCGTCGAGAAAAGCCGCTCGACGAGCGGATGCAGCGGCGAGACGGCGCGGGCTTCGGCGGACATGGTCATTTCCTCAGGTGCGCGGGCAGCTGCGGCTCGCGGTCGACGAGGTCGGCGAAGAACGGACCGAGGTCCTGCTCGCCCGCGAGCGCTGCTTCGAGCGCATCGAGCGCGGCGTTGGTCTGCGCGGCCTCTTCTGCGGACAGGATGCGCCGTGCGGCGCCCTGGAACGCGAGCACCCACGCACCCGCGCGCTGCGGCCCCACGATCGCGAGATCGACGCGGGTGCGACCGCCACGACCGTCGCACCAGGCGTGCGACTCGCCAGGCTCGACGAGCTGCATGGGCACGCCGATGCACACGGCTCAGCGTCCTCCGCGCGCGAGCACGCGAGCGTCGCCGATGCGGCACGCCTCGGCCTCGCTCGGTCGCCCGGACTCGTACGCGTCGAGCGCGAGCGCCGGCGCGTTGAGGCGGTCGGCGTCGCCGCCGCTCCGCTCGATCGGCGCGAGGCCCCACTCCGCGAGCACCTGCACCGCGGCAGCGACCGCCTCCGGCACACGCGCCTTGACCGCGGGATGGAGGCTGCCGCCGAAATCGTCCAGCGTCACGGGTTGGACACCGATGACCGCCATGGTCTCCGGTGAATTTCCGGCGAGCTGCGCAATCGCAAGCAGCTCCTCGAAGCCTGTCTGATGCGGGCTGACCTTCACGCTGCCCCACACGGGAACCTCGGCGTCGCGCAGGACCTTGAGGGTGCCGGGGGGCAGGCCGAAGTCGATCGCGTCGAGCACGAGCAGGCGCCGGGCCGACGCGACGTAGTCCATCAGGGCAAAACCCTGCGTTCCGCCGTCGACGATCTCCACCCCGCTCGGCACCGCGTAGCGCGCGTGCAGCGCTTCGGCCACGCGCACCCCGAAACCCTCGTCGGCCCAGAGCACGTTGCCCAAGCCCAAGACGACCGCCTGAAATCGCTCGCCCACTTCCGCCTCTCTGTTACGCGCTGCGTAACACGCCACCACGTTACGCGACGGCGTTCACAGGGCGTTGAGGTGGATCAAGTTCGTGCCGCGGTGCGACATACCCGACTGCGGCGCTTTGCTATTGGGCGGACTGGGCTTCGGATGTCGCGGCGCGGCGCGCGAGCGGCTTGAACTTGCGCGCGGCTTGGTGCAGGTCCCAGGTGAGCTGCAGCTGCAGCCAGAACGAAGGCTCGTTCCGGAAGTAGTAGGCGAGCCGCAGCGCGGTGTCGGCGGTGATGCCGCGGTGGCCGCGGATCAGCTCGTTCACGCGCCGCCGGGAGATCCCGAGGTCGCGGGCGAGCGACTGCTGGGTGATGCCGAGCGGCTTGAGGAAGCGGGTGTCGAGGAAGTAGCCGGGGTGGACGGGGTTGCGCCCGAGCGCGCCCCGCCCCGCGATCCGCAGGGGCGGGCGGCCGGTGCGCGCGGCGCCCGCGGCGTTCACGGCTTCGGCACCCGCCAGCCGTTGACCATGGTGCTGATCACGGTTTCGCGCGAGGCGATGTCCTCGCGGAACACGAGGTAGACGTGGATGATCGTGAAGAGGATCAGGTACCACATGCCGAGGTGGTGCCAGGTGTGCACCGCCTGGCTCTGCCCGAGCAGCGGCATCACCCACGCGGTGAACAGGGTGTACTGCCAGGACCCCATCCCGGTGCCCTCGCCGTAGAGCGCGAAGCCGGTCACGATCATGAACAGGCTGCCGAGCAGGTACATGAAGAACATCGCGGCCTGCGCGAGCGGGTTGTGGCCCTGGTAGCTGCGCGCGTCCTTCTTCAGGAACGCGTAGTAGAGCCCCTGGTCGATCAGCCCGCGCCACCACGACGGTTTCAGCATCAGGAACGGGACGATGAAGATCTCGCGCGCGAACCGGTTGCCCGCGAAGAGCCAGTAGATCCGCACCAGCAGGAAGATCGTGAAGACGTAGGCGGCGGCGAAGTGGATGAACCGGATGTAGCCGAGGAGGTAACTGTCGCTCGCCTCGCCGGACACCGACGGCAGCGGGCTGCCGATGAAGTAGCCCGTCACCGCCAGCACCACCATGCACAGCGCCATCACCCAGTGCCAGAGCCGCACCGGCGCCTCCCACACGTACACCGGCCGGTGGGTGGTCATTTCGGTTGCCATCGGATCGCTCCTTCCTCGCTAGCGCACCTGCACGGTCGCGAGCGGCTTGCCCTCGGGCGAGATCACGTGCGTGGCGCACGCGAGGCACGGGTCGAAGCTGTGGATCGTGCGCAGGATCTCGAGCGGCTCGTCCGGCTTCGCCATCGGCGTGTTCATGAGGGACGCCTCGTAGGCGCCGATCTGGCTCTTGCCGTCGCGCGGCGAGGCGTTCCAGGTCGTCGGCACGATGCACTGGTAGTTGTCGATCTTCGTGTTCTTGATCTTGATCCAGTGTCCGAGCGCGCCGCGCGGCGCCTCGCAGTAGCCCACGCCCTTGCACTCGACCGGCCAGGTGCGCGGCTCCCACTTCTCGACGTTCGCCGTCGCGAGCTGGCCCGCCTTGATGTTGGCGATCAGCTTGCCGTAGAAGTACTTCATCTTGTGCGCCGCCCACGAGCACTCGAGCCCGCGCGCGGCGGTGCGCCCAAGCGTCGAGAAGATCGCCGTCAGCGGCACGTCGAGCGTCTTGAGGACCTTGTCGACCGGCTCCTTGAACTCGGGATTGCCCATCGCGTAGGCGACGACGTAGCGCGCGAGCGGCCCGACCTCCATCGGCTGGCCCTTGAAGCGCGGCGACTTGACCCACGAGTACTTCGCCGACTCGTCGACGTTCTGGATGTTGGTCCGCGTGCCCTTGGTGTTCTTGCCCAGCACGAAGTTCGGCTCGGTGACGCCGTCGAACGGGTGCAACCCCTTCGCCTCGTCGGCGTACTTGTACCAGGAGTGCGGCACGTACTCCTGGATCGCGCTCAGGTCCTTGAGGTCGACCGGGACGATCTCCTTGAGGTTGCCGTTCAGGATCGCCCCGCGCGGCATCAGCAGGCTCTTGTTCGAGTCGTCGTTCGCGATGTCCGGAAAATCGCCGTACGCGAGCACGTTCTGGCTCGCGATGCCGCCGCCCCACTTCGCCCAGTCCTTGTAGAACGAGGCGATCGCGAGGAGGTCGGGAATGTAGACCTGGTCGATGAAGGCGATCGTCTCGTCGATGATCCGGGCGACCATGTTCAGCCGCTCCATGTTGATCGCGCCCGGCGAGTTGAGGTCGATCGGCGAGGGCACCCCGCCCACCAGCCAGTTGGGGTGCGGGTTCTTGCCGCCAAAGATCGTCTGGATCTTGACGATCTCGCGCTGGAAGTCGAGCGCCTCGAGGTAGTGGCCGACCGCCATCAGGTTCGCCTCGGGCGGCAGCTTGTAGCCCGGATGGCCCCAGTAGCCGTTCTTGAACGGCCCGAGCTGGCCCGAGTCGACGAAGCGCTTGAGGCGGGAGAGCAGGTCGCGGTAGTAGCCGATCGACGAGTTCGGCCAGCTCGAGATCGACTGCGCGAGCTCGGCGGTGCGCTTCGGGTCGGCCTTGAGCGCCGCGACGACGTCGACCCAGTCCAGCGCGTGGAGGTGGTAGAAGTGGACGAGGTGGTCCTGCGCGTACAGCGTCGCGTGCATCAAGTTGCGGATGATGTTCGCGTTGTCGGGGATCTTGATGCCGAGCGCGTCCTCGACCGCGCGCACCGACGCCACCGCGTGCACGCCGGTGCACACGCCGCAGATCCTCTCGGTGAACGCCCACGCATCGCGCGGGTCGCGCCCCTTGAGGATCACCTCCAGGCCGCGCCACATCGTGCCGGTCGAGACCGCGTTGGTGATGACGTTCTTCGGGTCGACGTTGACCTCGATGCGCAGGTGCCCTTCGATCCGGGTGATCGGATCGACGACGATGCGCTTGCCGCTGTTGTCCAGCCTGAAGCCTTGGGTTTCGATGACGGCCATGGCGCTAGCTCCCTGCCTTTTCGTTCGTCTTGGACGTACGCGCCCGCTTGATCGCGGTGACCGCGGCATGCGCGGCGACCGCCGCGCCGGCGACGACCGCTACGGTCGCGCCCACCTTGTCCGCATTGGCTTCGATGCCGAACTCGCGGATCGTCGTCAGGCGATCGTAGAACGACCCCTTGTCCCAGAACCCGTCCTCGGAGCACCCGATGCAGCCGTGGCCGGAGCCGATCGGGAAGGACACCCCGTCGTTCCAGCGCACCGTCGAGCACGCGTTGTAGGTGGTCGGACCCTTGCAGCCCATCTTGTAGAGGCAGTAGCCCTCGCGCGCGCCGCGGTCGTCCCACGCCTCGACGAACTGGCCGGCGTCGAAGTGCGGCCGGCGGTAGCACTTGTCGTGGATGCGCTGGCTGTAGAACATCTTCGGGCGCCCCTGACGGTCGAGCTCCGGCAGCCGCCCGAAGGTCAGCACATAGGCCACCACGCCGGTCATCACCTCCGCGATCGGCGGGCACCCCGGCACCTTGACGACCGGGTTGTCGATCACCTGGTGGATCGGCGTCGCCTGGGTGGGATTGGGCTTCGCGGCCTGGACGCAGCCCCACGAGGCGCACGAGCCCCAGGCGATCACCGCCATCGCGTCCTTCGCAACGTGGCGCACCTTCTCGACGAACGGCCGCCCGCCCGGGATGCAGTACACGCCGTCGTCGGCGAGCGGCGGGTTGCCCTCGACCGCCAGGATGTACTTGCCCTTGTACTTCGTGATCGTGTCTTCGAGCGCCGCCTCTGCCTGGTGGCCCGCGGCGGCCATGATCGTGTCGTCGTAGTCGAGCGAGAGCATCGACAGCACGATGTCGGACGCGAGCGGGTGGGAGGAGCGGATGAACGACTCGGTGCAGCACGTGCACTCGAGGCCGTGCAGCCAGACCACCGGAACGCGCTCCTTGGTCTCCAGCGCGTGCGCGATCTTGGCGGCGCCGCCGCTGCCCAGCCCGAGGGAAGCCGCGGTCAGGCTGCAGAACTTGATGAAGCTGCGCCGCGTGATGCCCTGCCGGCGCATCACTTCGTAGAAGGTGGGCGTCATGCGGGTCCTCCTTGAGGCGGCTCCGGCGACGCGCCGAGGGCGGCGGCCGGGCCGGATTGCATCTAGGGTGAGCCGCGCGGAAGGCGGCCGGTTTGATGGAGATCAACGGATGCCGGCGGATTACGCGGCCGCCGCGGCGCTGTAACGGGGTCCGTTACTGCGAATCAGGCGAGCCAGCGCTCGAGATTCGCCTGGACGAAGGCGGTGTCGTCGAACTCGGGATAGGCGGCCATCACGCGCGCGATTTCTTCGGCTTGTCCGGGCGAGAGCCCCTCGCGCGGATCGAGGCACCAGATGCCCTCGAACAGGCCCTGGCGCCGCAGCACCTCGTGGCAGCCGGCGATGCAGCCGGCGAAGTCGTGGGCGACGTCGAAGAATGCGGCGTTGGCGTCGGTGACGTGCGCGTCGAGCTCGAGCAGCTCGAGCGGGACCGCCCCGCGCTCGACCGCGAGGTGGAGGACCTGCAGCAGCTCGACCGCGGTCTTCGTCCACACGCTCCAGTGGCCGAGGAGTCCGCCGCGGATGCGCACGACGACGTCCTCCGATCCGCGCCGGACCGCGTACGGGGTCACGAGGTCGGGCACGATGTGGTCGTCGTTGCCGGTGTAGAGGGTGACTCGGCCCTCCGCGCGCGCGGCGACGACGCCGCGCACGACGTCGAGCGTGCGGTAGCGGTTGAACGGCGCGATCTTGACCGCGGCGACGTTGTCGATCGCGGCGAAGCGCGCCCAGAACCGGGCCGAGAGCGGAATGCCGCCGACGGCCGGCTGGAGGTAGAACCCGACAAGCGGCATCACGCGCGACACCGCGAGGCAGTGAGCGACGAGCTCGTCCTCCGAGGCGCCCTTCAGCGCGGCGAGGGAGAGGAGTCCCGCGTGGTAGCCGATCTCGCGCGCGAGCTCCGCCTCCTGACGCGCCTGCGCGGTGCCGCCGGCGAGACCCGCGATCATCACCACCGGCCGGTCAGTCCAGTCACGCACGGTGTCCAGCGCGAGCCGCAGGACCGGCTCGTAGAGCTTCGCCTCGCGGATCGCGAACTGGGTCGCGTGCACGCCGACGGCCAGGCCGCCGGCGCCGGCGTCGAGGTAGTAGCGCGTCAGCGCGCGCTGGCGGCGCGGGTCGAGCCGGCGCGCGGCGTCGAGCGCGAGGAGGTGGGCAGGAATCACCGTCCCGCGCCGCAGCGTTGCGAGGGTCTCGGGCGGGATGTCCTCGATATGGCGGACGATCGGCATCGGACGCGCGCGTTCAGCCGAGCTCCGGCCCCGCGATCGCGATTGCGAAGTTCGGATCGCCGAAGGCTTCCGCGCGGCGGTACATCATGCGGCTGAAGGTGCGCTGCGCGGCGAAGCCGCGCGCCTCGAGCGCCGCCCGCAGGCCGGGGCGCAGGTCCACGAGGTCCAGCACGAACGGTCCCGGCGCGCGTGCGACGGCGTAGTCGATCATGGAGAGCGCAACGGAGGGGTCGGAGGCGACCACCGGCCCGAGATGCGTCGCCGTCCGGCCGAAGCGGCCGAGGAGGAACCCGGCGGCGCCGGGGGTCCATCCGACGACCGCGAGCTGCGGTGCGCGCTCGATCAGCCGGGCGATCACCGCGCGGCGCTCCGCGCCGAATGCGCGGTGGTCGAGCGCCACGACCGCATCCAGGTCGGCGAGCGTGGCGGCGCGCAGCTCCGGCGCGAGCGCGCCGGCGTCCGCGCGCACCCGGCCGGTGCCGGGCCGCACCAGGCGCGTAATCGGCCACGTGTCGCGGAACCCGAGCCGCGCATAGACCTCGCGGCCGGCCGGGGTTGCGTCCAGGCCGGGGACGAGGCCCTGTGCGGCGAGGTCCTCGATCCCGTGCAGGACGAGCTGCGCGGCGATGCCGCGATGGCGCGCCCCGGCGGTCACGATGATCATGCTGATCCAGCCGAACTCGTGCCCGAGCGGCAGGGTCGCGCCGGTCGCGTGCACCGCGCCGGCCGGACCGTCCACACCGTAGAGGTGCCCGAGCTCGAGGAAGATGCGCCAGTCGGCCTCGACCTGGTTCCAGCCCGCTTCGAGCGAGAGGTTCTGCACGGCGTCGAGGTCCGCGACGCCGAGCGGGCGGATCGGGACGACTTCAATAGTTGCCATCGCGCACCTCGTAGTGCGTAGCCTTGCCGAGCGAAGCCCCGCCGCGCGCGACCCAGTCCGCGGTCCAGTCGATCAACTGCGCGAGCCGCACCTCGGGCGGTCCGAACAACCGCTCGGCCTCGGCCGTGTCCACGAGCCACGCACTGTCGGACTCGGCGCCGGTGAACACCGGCGCGACGCCGAAGCGTTCGCCGAAGGCGGTGGCGAGCGCGCGGATGCTCGTTTTCGACCCGCTGACGTTCAGCCCGGTCGTCGGCGCGGTGCAGTGCGCGAGCGCGCGCAGAGCCTGGCTGTTGGCGTCGCCTTGCCAGATCACGTTGACGTGCCCCATTGCGAGGTCGATCGGCTCGCGCGCGAGCACCTTGCGCGCGACATCGTGCAGCACGCCGTAGCGCATGTCGATGGCGTAGGACAGCCGGATCAGCCGGCCCGGCGTGCCGTACCGGTGCGAGAAGTGCTGGAACAGCCGCTCGCGCGCGACGCAGGAATTCGCGTACTCGCCCGGCGGCGGCACGGTCGGCGTGTCCTCCCTGGCCCCGCCGCCCGTCACCGGCACGAACGGGTACACGCAGGCGGTGGAGAAGACGACGATGCGAGAGTGCGAGAAGCGCTCTGCCACGATCGCCGGCACCAGGGCGTTCATCGCCCAGGTGAGGTGCTCGGCGCCGGTCGAGCCGAACTTGCGACCGGCCATGAAGACGACGTTCGGCGCCGCCGGCAGGCGTGCCACGGCGGCGCGGTCGAGGAGGTCGCACTCGATCGTGCGCACGCCGGTCGCGGCGAGCGCCGAGCGCAGGCCCGCCTCGGAGAAACGCGCCACGCCGATCACTTCGCGCCCAGGGGCCGCGCGCTTCGCGAGGCGCGCAAGCGTCGGCCCCATCTTGCCGCCGACGCCCAGTGCCAGGATGTCGCCCGGGACGCGCTTGAGGTCCGCGACGAGCGCCGGCGAGGGCGTCGTCATCACGTCCTCGAGGTGTTCGACCGACTCGAGGCGCGTGGGCAGCTTCATTCCCGGGGGACGTCCTACGCTTTGCGATGCTCGCCGACGCGCACGATCTTCATCGTGTTCGTTCCCCCCGACGCGCCGATCGGCTCGCCGAACGAGATCACGATGTGGTCGCCCTGCGCCACCACGCCGTTCTTCACCAGGACCGCCTCGGCCTCCTCGAGCAGCGCATCGCGGTCGTGCCCCTGGTAGCTCACGGTGATCGGCTGCACGTCGCGGAACAGGCTCACCCGGTAGCGCGTCGAGGTCTGCGAGGTGAGGGCGTAGATCGGGACCCCGCAGTTCAAACGCGACATCCACAGCGCGGTCGATCCCGACTCGGTCAGCGCGGCGATCGCCTTCACCTTCAGGTGATAGGCGGTGAAGAGCGCCGCCATCGCGATCGACTGGTCGATGCGCGTGAACACGCGGTCGAGGAACTCCCGGTCGAGGTGCACCGGCATGCTCTTTTCCGCCTCGACGCAGATGCGGCTCATCGCTTCGATGACCTCGACCGGATACTTGCCGGCCGCCGTCTCCGCGGAGAGCATCACCGCGTCGGTGCCGTCGAGCACCGCGTTGGCGACGTCGGAGACCTCGGCGCGGGTCGGCACCGGGCTCGCGATCATCGACTCCATCATCTGCGTGGCGGTGATCGTCAAGCGGTTGTGCTCGCGCGCGAGGTGGATCATGCGTTTTTGCAGCGCCGGCACCGACGCGTCGCCGACCTCGACGGCGAGGTCCCCGCGCGCCACCATGATCCCGTCGCAGGCGGCGAGGATGTCCTCGTACGCCTCGCGCTGCACCGCCTCGGCCCGCTCGATCTTGGCGATCAGGAACGACCTGCCGCCGGCGGCGCGCAGCAGCTCGCGCGCCATGTACATGTCCTTGCCGCTCTTCGGGAACGACACCGCGAGGTAGTCGGCGTTGATGTCCGCGGCGAGCCGGATGTCCTCCATGTCCTTCGCGGTGAGCGCCGGCGCGGTCAGGCCGCCGCCGAGGCGGTTGATGCCCTTGTTGTTCGAGAGCACGCCGCCGTGGCGCACCCGGCTGTGGATCTCCTGCCCCGCGACGCGCTCGACGTCGAAGACGATCCGGCCGTCGTCGAGCAGCAGGACGTCCCCGGCACGGACGTCCTGCGGCAGCTCCTTGTAGTCCAGGCCGACGCGCGACGGGTCGCCGAGCGCGCACGCGGCGTCGAGAATGAACGTGTCACCGGTGTTGAGCGTGATGCGTCCGTCCTTGAACCTGCCGACGCGGATCTTCGGGCCCTGCAGGTCGGCCATGATGCCGACGGTGCGGCGTGTCTTGCGGCAGAGCTCGCGCACCAGCGCGGCGCGCGAGCGGTGGTCGTCGGGCGTGCCGTGGGAGAAGTTCATGCGCACGACGTCGACGCCGGCGCGAATCATCCGCTCGAGCACCGCCGGGTCGCTCGAGGCGGGCCCGAGCGTCGCGACGATCTTCGTGCTGCGCCGGCGTTCGGTCGTCGGGGACTGGTGCGGCAGCATGCGACTCCTGGTCGTTCTTGTTCGTGGCGCCACGTTACGACAGGAGGGGGGACGCCGCAAGCTGCGGTCCCCGCGGCGCGTGCGGGGCGCTACTGCGCGCCGCGCGCCTCGAGCACGGCGATCGCCGGCAGCGTCTTGCCCTCGAGGAATTCGAGGAACGCGCCGCCCGCGGTGGAGACGTAGCCGACGCGGCCGGCAATGCCGAACTTGTTGATCGCGGCGACCGTATCGCCGCCGCCGGCGATGGAGAAGCCCTTCGAGTCGGCGATCGCGCGCGCGATGGTCTCGGTGCCTTTGGCGAACGCGTCGTTCTCGAACACGCCCACCGGCCCGTTCCAGACGATCGTCCCCGCCTGCCGGAGCGCGGCCGCGAGCGCCTCCGCTGTCTTCGGACCGACGTCGAGGATCATCTCGTCGTCGGCTACCCCGGTGGCCGGCTTGGTCGTGCCGCTCGCATCCTCGAGGCTCCTGCCGACAACCACGTCCACCGGCAGCGGGACCCGAGTCTGCGCCATGATGCGTTTCGCCTCGTCGACGAGGTCTCGCTCGACGAGGGATTTGCCCACCGGCAGTCCGGAAGCGAGCATGAATGTGTTGGCGATGCCGCCGCCGACGATCAGCTGATCGACCTTCTGCGCGAGCGCAGCGAGGATCGTGAGCTTCGTCGAGACCTTGGAGCCGGCGACGATCGCGACGAGCGGTCGGGCCGGCTTGGCGAGCGCCTTGGTGAGCGCATCGACCTCGGCGATCATCAGCGGACCCGCACACGCCACCGGCGCGAACTTCGCGATGCCGTGCGTCGTGGCTTCCGCGCGATGCGCGGTGCCGAAGGCGTCATTCACGTAGACGTCGCACAGGCCCGCCATCTTCTTCGCGAGCGCCTCGTCGTCCTTCTTCTCGCCCTTGTTGACGCGGCAGTTCTCGAGCATTACCACCTCGCCCGGCGGCGGCGCCACTTCGCCCGCGTCGATCCAGTTCTGCTTGAGCGGCACCGGGACCCCGAGCAGCTCGGACATGCGCGCGGCCACGGGCGCGAGCGAATCTTCGGGCTTGAACTCGCCTTCCTTCGGTCGTCCGAGGTGCGAGGTGACCATCACCCTCGCGCCGGCCGCGAGCGCGTGCTTGACCCCCGGAGCTGCGGCGCGGATGCGCGTGTCATCCGAGATCTTGCCCGCGTCGTCCTGGGGCACGTTGAGGTCCGCGCGGATGAAAACCCGCTTCCCGCGCAGGTCGAGGTCGGTCATTCGAAGGATGGGCATGACTGCAACCGAGGCGAAGCGAGGGGCGAAAGGGGCGCCGCTCGCGCGGCGCCCCGGCGAAACTCACGCGGCAGCCTTTTGCGCGCCGGTCGCGGCCTTCATGAACGCAACTGTCGTGTCGAGCATCCGGTTCGAGAAGCCCCACTCGTTGTCGTACCAGGCGCACACCTTCACCAGTGTGCCCTCCGACACCTTGGTCAGGGTCGCGTCGAAGATCGACGAGGCCGGGTGGTGGTTGAAGTCGATCGAGACGAGGGGATCCTTGTTGTAGACCAGAATGCCCTTGAGCTCGCCGTCGGCGGCCTGCTTCACCGCGGCGTTCACCTCGTCCACCGTGGTCGCCTTCTTCGCGACGAACGAGAGGTCGACGACCGACACGTTGATCGTCGGCACGCGCATCGCGAACCCGTCGAGCTTGCCGTTCAGTTCCGGCAGCACGAGCCCCACCGCCGCCGCCGCGCCGGTCTTGGTCGGGATCATCGACATCGTCGCCGAGCGCGCCCGGCGCAGATCCTTGTGGTAGACGTCGGTGAGGACCTGGTCGTTGGTGTACGCGTGGATCGTGGTCATCAGCCCGTTCACCACGCCGATCCGGTCGTTCAGCGCCTTGACGAGCGGCGCGAGGCAGTTGGTCGTGCAGGAGGCGTTCGAGATCACAGTGTGCGAGGACTTGAGCACGCCGTGGTTCACGCCATAGACGACGGTCGCGTCGACGTCCTTGTCGCCCGGCGCCGAGATGATCACCTTCTTCGCACCGGCCGTGATGTGTGCCGAGGTCTTCGCCTTGCTGGTGAAGAGCCCGGTGCACTCCAGCACCACGTCCACGCCGAGCTCCTTCCACGGCAGCTGGGCCGGATCCCTCTGGGCGCACACGCGGATGCGATCACCGTTCACGACAAGATGATCGCCCTCGACCTCGACGGTGCCGGGAAAGCGTCCATGCGCGGTGTCGTACTTGGTGAGGTGGGCGTTCGTCTGCGCGTCGCCGAGGTCGTTGAGCGCGACGATCTGGATGTCGTGCTTCTTCCCGCCCTCGTAGTGGGCGCGCAGGATGTTGCGGCCGATGCGGCCGTAACCGTTGATGGCGACTCGAATGGGCATGCTCGACTCCTGACTGGAAGGTCTCAACCGACGACGCGCTTCACCGCGGCGACGACGTTGTCCACGGTAAAGCCGAAAAACTTGAAGAGCTCGGGCCCGGGCGCCGACTCGCCGAAGCGGTCGATGCCGACGACCTCGCCGTCGAGCCCCACGTACTTGCGCCAGATATCCGTCACGCCGGCCTCGACCGCGACGCGCGGCAGGCCCTTGGGCAGCACCGCGGCGCGGTAGGCCGCATCCTGACGGTCGAAAACCGTCGTCGAAGGCATGGAGACCACGCGCACGGCGATGCCCGCCTCGGCGAGCTTCGCCTTTGCGCCGATCGCCAGCGGAACCTCGGACCCGGTCGCGATGATCACCGCGCGCGGCGCGGTCGCGTCGGCGAGCACGTAGCCGCCGCGGCGGATCGCATCGATCGCCGCAGCGTCGCGCGCCTGGAACGCGATGTTCTGGCGCGACAGCAGCAGCGACGTAGGCCCGTCGCGCCGCTCGACCGCGGCGATCCACGCGGCCATCGTCTCCACCGTGTCGCACGGCCGCCAGACGTCCATGTTCGGGATGATGCGCAGGCTCGCCGCGTGCTCCACCGACTGGTGCGTCGGCCCGTCCTCGCCGAGCCCGATCGAGTCGTGGGTGAACACCTGGATCGCGCGCAGCTTCATCAGCGCGGCGACCCGCAGCGCGTTGCGCGCGTAATCGGAGAAGACGAGAAATGTCGCGCCGAACGGGATCACCCCGCCGTGCAGCGCGAGCCCGTTGACGATGCCGGCCATGCCGAATTCGCGCACGCCGTAGTGCAGGTAATTGCCGCCGTCGGAGCGGCCCACCGCGTGCGAGCCGGACCAGAGCGTGAGGTTCGACCCGGCGAGGTCGGCCGAGCCGCCGACGAGCTCGGGCAGGAGCTTCGCGAGCGCGTCGATCGCGTTTTGCGAGGCCTTGCGGGTGGCGACGGTCTCGCCCTTCGCGGCCACCTTCTCGAGCAGCGCGCGCGTTTCGCCCGTCCAGTTCGCGGGCAGGTCGCCCCCCATGCGCCGGCGGAACTCCGCCGCGAGTTCCGGGTACTTCCCGGCGTAGGCGGCGAACGTCTCGTTCCACGCGCCTTCCGTCTGCGCGCCGCGCGCGCGCGCGTCCCAGGCGGCATAGACCGGGGCCGGGACGTCGAACGGCGGGTGTGGCCAGCCGATCGCCTCGCGCGTCGCGGCGATCTCCTTGTCCCCGAGCGGCGCGCCGTGCGCGTCGTGCGTGTTCGCCTTGTTCGGTGCGCCCTTGGCGATGACGGTCTTGCAGCAGATCAGGCTCGGCTTGTCGGTGGCGCTCTTCGCGGCCTGGATCGCCGCGTCGAGCGCCGCGACGTCGTGCCCGTCGACGTCCGGCACCACGTGCCAGCCGTACGCCGCGAAGCGCTTCGGCGTGTCGTCGGTGAACCAGCCCTCGACGTGGCCGTCGATCGAGATGCCGTTGTCGTCGTAGAAGACGATCAGCTTGCCCAGGCCGAGCGTGCCGGCGAGCGAGCAGGCCTCGTGCGAGATGCCTTCCATCAGGCAGCCGTCGCCGGCGAAGACGTAAGTGTGGTGGTTGACGATCTCGAACCACGGCCGGTTGAACTCGGCCGCGAGGATTCGCTCGGCGATCGCCATGCCCACCGCGTTGGAGAGCCCCTGGCCGAGCGGGCCGGTGGTGGTCTCCACGCCGGGCGCGCAGCCGAACTCCGGATGCCCCGGTGTCTTCGAGTGGAGCTGCCGGAAGCGGCGCAGCTCGGTCATGGGAAGGTCGTAGCCGGTGAGATGCAGCAGCGCGTAGAGCAGCATCGACCCGTGCCCGTTCGAGAGCACGAAGCGGTCGCGGTTCGCCCACCCCGGGTTCGACGGGCTGTGGCGCAGATGGCGCCCCCAGAGCGCCACCGCGATCTCGGCCATGCCCATCGGCATGCCCGGGTGGCCGGAGTTCGCGGCCTGCACCGCGTCCATCGCGAGCGCGCGGATCGCGTTGGCCATGTCGCGCTCGACGGCGGCGGCGGGGCGGAAGGCTGCGGCGGGCGTGCTCATCGGGAGAACCGGGCCATGGCGCTGCGGAAGAACTCGGGATTATCGCGGATCGGGCGCGCTTTTTCCAATCCGCGGCGGGGACGCCTCATGCGACGCCGGCCGGCGCGCGGCTCGCCCCCGCGCCGAGCGCGCGGCGGCGCACGTCGATGAGCTTGAGGATCAGCGGCGTCAGGATGAGCTGCAGCGCGAGCTCCATCTTGCCGCCCGGCACCACGATCACGTTTGCGCGCGACATGAACGAGTCGTGGATCATCGAGAGCAGGTACGGGAAGTCGATTCCGCGCGGGTTCGCGAACCGGATGACGACGAAGCTCTCGTCCGCGGACGGGATCCAGCGCGCGATGAACGGGTTGGAGGTGTCCACCGTCGGCACGCGCTGGAAGTTGATGTGGGTGCGCGCGAACTGCGGGCAGATGTAGTTCACGTAGTCGGGCATCCGCCGCAGGATCGTGTCGACCACCGCCTCGGTCGAGTAGCCGCGCAGCGACTTGTCGCGGTGCAGCTTCTGGATCCACTCGAGGTTGATGATCGGTACCACGCCGATGACGACGTCCGCGAACTGCGCGACGTTCACCTCCTCGGTGACGACGGCGCCGTGCAGGCCCTCGTAGTAGAGCAGGTCGGTGCCCGCCGGGATCTCCTGCCACGGCGTGAAGGTGCCCGGCTCCTGCCCGTAGGGCGCGGCCTCCTCCTCGTTGTGAAGGTACTTCCGCGTCCGGCCCGACCCGTTCTCCGCGTAGCCGCGGAAGAGCCCCTCGAGGTTCTCGAAGAGGTTCGCCTCCGGGCCGAAGTGGCTGAAGTTCGTGTTGCCCTGCTTCGCGGCCTCCGCCATCGCGGCTTTCATGCCCTTGCGGTCGTAGCGATGGAACGAGTCCCCCTCCACGACCGCGGCCTTCACTCCTTCGCGCTGGAAGATGTACTCGAAGGTGCGCGTGACGGAGGATGTGCCGGCGCCCGAGGAGCCGGTCACGGCGATGATCGGATGCTTGGCTGACATGGTTGCCTTCTCGCGCGGCGGCTCAGGACTGCACGAAGAGCGAGCGCTCCTTGAAGAGCGGCGACGTGTACGGCCGGTCGAGGCCGGACTCGTGCTCCTGGTGATAGCGCTCGATGCGTTCGACCTCGTTCTTCGACCCGAGGATGACCGGCACGCGCTGGTGCAGCTCCGCGGGCTGCACCTCGAGGATGCGCCCGCGACCGGTCGATGCGGCTCCGCCTGCCTGCTCGACGATCATCGCCATCGGGTTCGCCTCGTACAGCAGGCGCAGCCGCCCGGGCTTCGACGGGTCCTTGGTGTCCCGCGGGTACATGAAGAGCCCCCCGCGGACGAGGATGCGGTGCACCTCGGCCACGAGCGAGGCGATCCAGCGCATGTTGAAGTCCGCGCCGCGCGGGCCCGACCTCCCCGCCACGCACTCGGCGACGTAGCGCTGCACCGGCGGCTCCCAGAAGCGCTCGTTCGAGGTGTTGATCGCGAACTCGCGCGTGTCCGCGGGAATCCGCAGGTCCGGGTGGGTGAGCATGAACTCGCCGAAGCCGCGATCGAGCGTGAAGCCGTGCACGCCGCGTCCGAGCGTCAGCACCAGCATGGTGGTCGGACCGTAGATCGCGTACCCGGCGCAGAGTTGCCGGGTGCCGGGCTGGAGAAAGTCATCCGTGGTCGGCCGGTCGATGCCCTCCGGCGCGCGCAGCACCGAGAAGATGCTGCCGACCGACACGTTGACGTCGATGTTCGACGAGCCGTCGAGCGGGTCGAACGCGAGCAGGTACTTGCCGCGCGGGTAGGCCTCAGGAATCGGGTAGGGCGCCTCGAGCTCCTCGGAGACCATGCCGGCGAGGTGTCCGCCGTACTCCATCGACCTCAGGAAGACGTCGTTCGCGTCCACGTCGAGCTTCATCTGGCGTTCGCCCTGGACGTTGGTCGAGCCGGCGCCGCCGAGCGTGCCGCCGAGCGCGCCGCGGCCGACGATGAAGCTGATGCGTTTGCACGCGAGCCGGATGTGATTGAGGAGCGCGGTGAAGTCACCGGTCGCCTGCGGCGCGCGGCGCTGCTCCTCCATCAGGAACTCGGTGAGCGCCTTCTCGCGCGCGACCATGGTCGTTCCTCCCCGAACCTGCGCGCGCCGGTTCAGGCGGCGCGCTCGACCGGCGCGGTGCGCGCCGCGTGCAGCCGCGCGAGCGCCTCCAGCGTGAGCCACTTCGCCCCGATCACCTTCTCCGCCGCAGGATCCACCGGCGCGCGCGGGTCGCCGAGGCTGTGCAGCACGAGGTCCGCGCCGGAGAAGTCCTGGGCGACGGTCCACAGCGTGGGCGTCACCACGGTGAAGAGCCCGGCCGCCTTGGCCGCGCGCACGCCGTTGCCGGAATCCTCGAAAGCGACGCAGGCGGCGGCGGGCAACCCCAGCTCGGCCAGCACGAGGTTGTAGATGTCCGGCGCCGGCTTCTTCTCGGGCACCTGGTCGCCGCACGCGATGACCGCAAACTCGCGGTAGGCGTCCTGTCCCAGGTTCGAGGAGATCAGGGCCTCGACGTTGGCGGCGGTGGTGGTGGAGGCGATCGCGACCTTGCACGCGGCCGCGCGCGCCTCGCGGATCAGCCGCGCGACGCCGGGCCGGAACGGCGCGCGCCCGTCGGCGATCAGCTCGGTGAAGAGACGCGTCTTCTCGCGGTGGATGGCAGGCACGAGCTGGCGCAGGCGCGCACGCTCGGCGGCGGGCACCTCGAGCCTCTCGATGTAGTGCGCGATCCGCTCCTTTCCGCCCGAGACCGCGAGGAGCTCGGCGTACTGCTGCGGGCTCCAGTCCCACCACAGCTCGAACTGGATGAACGCCGCATTGAACGACTGGCGGTGGGTCTCCTCGGTGTCGGCGATCGTCCCGTCGACGTCGAAGATGAGCGCTTCCAGACTCATGCATGCCTCCTTGTCGGGCCGCGACGGCGTCGCGGCCAATTCACCCGGTCAATGAACCCGGTCAATGAACCCGGTCAATGAACCCGGTCAATGAACTACGGGGTCCAGCTCGCCGCGCGCGTAGCGCTCGGCCATCGTGTCGAGCGCGACCGGCTCGATCCGGCCCGCCTGCCCCGCGCAGCCGAACTCCTCGAACCGCTGCTTGCAGATGCCCTTGGCCGCGAGCATGGCTTCCTTGAGCGGCTTGCGCGGGTCGAAGTCGTCCGGGTGCTGCGCGAGGTACCGCCGCATCGCGCCGGTCATCGCCAGGCGGATGTCGGTGTCGATGTTGACCTTGCGCACGCCGTGGCGGATGCCCTCGCGGATCTCCTCCACCGGCACGCCGTAGGTCTCCTTCATCTTGCCACCGAACTCGCGGATCACGTCGAGCCACTCTTGCGGCACCGACGAGGAGCCGTGCATCACGAGGTGGGTGTTCGGGATGCGCTCGTGGATCGCCTTGATCCGGCCGATCGCAAGGATATCCCCGGTCGGCTTGCGCGAGAACTTGTAGGCGCCGTGCGAGGTGCCGATCGCGATCGCGAGCGCGTCCACCCCGGTCCTGCGCACGAAGTCGGCGGCCTGCTCGGGATCGGTGAGGAGCTGGTCGTGGGAGAGCTTGCCCTCGGCGCCCGAGCCGTCCTCCTTGCCCGCGGTGCCGGTCTCGAGCGAGCCGAGCACGCCGAGTTCACCCTCGACCGAGACCCCGACCGCGTGCGCCATCTCCACCACCCTGCGGGTGACGGCGACGTTGTAGTCGTACGGGGCGGGCGTCTTCATGTCTTCCTTCAGCGAGCCGTCCATCATGACGCTCGTGAACCCCGAGCGAATTGATTTCTGACAAACCACGGGGCTTGCGCCGTGGTCCTGGTGGATCGCCACCGGGATGTGCGGGTACTGCTCGGCCGCCGCCAGGACCATGTGGCGCAGGAACGCTTCGCCGGCGTACTTCCGGGCGCCGGCCGACCCCTGCATGACGACGGGGCTCGCGGTTTCGTCGGCAGCCTGCATGATTGCCTGGATCTGCTCCAGGTTGTTGATGTTGAAGGCCGGGATGCCATAGCCGTTTACGGCCGCGTGATCGAGGAGCTGACGCATCGAGATGAGTGCCATGGCTTCCTCGTCAATGCATCTTGCCGCGGTAGACGACCATGCACGCGCCCTGCGACTGCTTGAAGTTGTCGTAGCCGACCAGGCGGACGTGGTGGGTCGGGTGCGCCTTGTGGCACGCCTCCGCCTCGGCGAGGATGCGGTCGACGTCGGTCTCGCCGAACATCGGCAGTTTCCACATGTACCAGTAGTCGAGCGCCGAGTGCTCCGGCTCGGAGTGCTCGATCGCCGGGTTCCAGCCCTTCTTAACGATGAACTCGACCTGCTTTCGAATCTGCGCCGGGCTCATCGCCGGGAGATACGAGAAGGTTTCGAACTTGCGGCTGCCCGGGTCGGACAGGCGCGAGGCGTAATCCTGCATCTGGGACATTGCATGCTCCTCGAACGGTTCGGGTCGGACCGCTTGCTCAGCGGTGCTGCACGTCGAGCTTGTCGACCGTGTCGAACTCGAACTTGATTTCTTTCCACGTCTCCATCGCGACCTTCAGCTCGGGCGAGTGCCTGGCCGCCTCGGTCAGGATCTGCTTTCCTTCCTTCTCGACCTCGCGCCCCTCGTTGCGGGCCTGCACGCAGGCCTCGAGGGCCACGCGGTTCGCGGCCGCGCCGGCCGCATTGCCCCACGGGTGGCCGAGCGTGCCGCCGCCGAACTGGAACACCGCGTCGTCGCCGAAGATCGCGAGCAGCGCAGGCATGTGCCAGACGTGGATTCCGCCGGAGGCAACCGCGAACGCCCCGGGCATCGAGCCCCAGTCCTGGTCGAAGAAGATGCCGCGCGAGCGGTCTTCCTCGACGTGCCTTTCGCGCAGGAGGTCGATCCAGCCGAGCGTGGACTGGCGGTCGCCCTCGAGCTTGCCGACCACGGTGCCGGTGTGCAGATGGTCGCCGCCTGACAGGCGCAGCGCCTTGGTGAGCACTCGGAAGTGGATCCCGTGGTGCGGGTTGCGGTCGATCACCGCATGCATCGCGCGGTGGATGTGCAGCAGCATCCGGTTCTCGCGGCACCAGTTCGCGAGCCCGGTGTTCGCGCAGAAGCCGCCGGTTAGGTAGTCGTGCATGATGATCGGCATGTCGAGCGACTTGGCGAACTCGGCACGCTTGTACATCTCCTCCGGGGTCGGCGCGGTGACGTTAAGGTAGTGGCCCTTGCGCTCGCCGGTCTCGGCCTGGGCCTTCTTTACGCCCTCGGCGACGAACGCGAAGCGGTCGCGCCAGCGCATGAACGGCTGCGAGTTGACGTTCTCGTCATCCTTGGTGAAGTCGAGGCCGCCGCGCAGGCACTCGTACACCGCGCGGCCGTAGTTCTTCGCCGAGAGGCCGAGCTTGGGCTTGATCGTGCAGCCGAGCAGCGGCCGGCCGTACTTGTTCATGATGTCGCGCTCGACCTGGATGCCGTTCGGCGGGCCGCCGCAGGTCTTCACGTACGCGATCGGGAAGCGCACGTCCTCGAGGCGCAGCGCCCGGATCGCCTTGAAGCCGAAGACGTTGCCCACAAGCGAGGTGAACACGTTGACCACCGATCCCTCCTCGAAGAGGTCGATCGGGTACGCGATGAAGGCATAGAAGCAGGTGTCGTCGCCCGGAACGTCCTCGATCCGGTACGCGCGGCCCTTGTAATAGTCGAGGTCGGTCAGGAGGTCGGTCCAGACCGTCGTCCACGTGCCGGTGGAGGACTCGGCCGCGACCGCGGCCGCGGCCTCTTCGCGGTCCACGCCGGGCTGCGGGGTGATCTTGAAGCAGGCAAGGATGTCGGTGTCCTTGACCTGGTAGTTCGGCTCCCAGTAGGTGTGCCGGTACTCCTTTACGCCTGCCGTGTAGGCCTTGGGCGACTCGCGCTTCATGCCGATCTCCTCGTGGTGCCGCGGAAGTGGGGCGACTCTAGACCCCACCTTGTATAAGGGATAGTCACGAGTTCTTATCGAATCAGTAAGCAGCCCTGATAGGTCGGGGCTGCTCCAGGGGTCAGCGCGTGAGGCTCATGTAGAGGAGCGGCAGCCGCTCGGGGAGGCGCTCGATCCGATCCACCACGGCGTAGCGGTTCGCGCCGAAGATGCGCGTCACGTACTCGTCGGCGGCGGGGTCGAGGCTGATGCAAAACGTGCCGATCCCGGCGCGGGCCAGCTCCTCGACCGCCTTGCGCGCGTCCTGGCGGAGGTACTTCGGGTCGCGGACGTCGATGTCGGCGGGCGCGCCGTCGGTCAGCACGAGGAGCAACTTCTTGGCCTGCGGCCGCCTGCGCAGGAACGCCCCGGCGTGCCGCATGGCCGCGCCCATGCGCGTGGAGAGCTGGCCGGTCATTGCCGCGAGCCGACCTTTCGCCGCGCCGGCGTACGCATCCTCGAAGTCCTTGAAGCGGTAGTACCCGACGTCGTGCCGGCCGTCGGAGGCAAAGCCGTGGATCGCGAACGGGTCGCCGATCTTCGCGAGGGCGTCGGCGAGCAAGGCCGTCGCCTGCCGCGCGAGATCGAGCACGGTGGTGTCGGCCGCGCGAATCCGGTCGTGGGTCGATTCGGAGAGATCGAGCAGCAGGAGCACGGCCAGGTCCCGGTGCCTCCGCACCGTGCGGACGCCTACGCGCGGATCGGGGTCGGTCCCGAGGCGCAGGTCGACCAGGGCCCGGACCGCGGCCTCGAGGTCGATCTCGTCCGCATCGACCTGCCGGCGCAACCGCTGGACGCCCTGCGGCTGGAGCGCCTCGACCAGTCGCCGCAGGCGCCCGACGAGCGGCTTGTGCGCGGCGAGGATCGCATCGATGCGCTCCGGAGCCTCCGCTGCGACGTGCTTCTCGAGCACGGTGCACCAGTCGGGCCGCTCCATCTGGAGCTGGTAATCCCACTCGGCGTAGTGCACCGGGTCGGCGACCGGGGGCTTGCCTTCCAGCGCGTTGTAGCTCTTGCCATGGTCCTCGTACGGGAAGAGCTCGGTCCCGAGCGTCCAGATCTCCTGCGCGTCGTCGCCCGCGGTCTCGACGTCCGTCTCGTTGACGAACTCCATCAGGCTCACCCGCCGGCGCACCTGGCGCGCCTCCCAGGGCGCGGCGGTCCCGAACGCCGCGGCCTCGTCGAACGCCCAGAGATAGCGGTTGTCGTCGCGATACGGCGCGGAATGCACGTCTTCGCGCGGGTTGTAGGCGAGTCGCAGGTGCGCGAGCTCGTGCGCGAGCGCGAGACCGGCGTCGAGCGAGAAGCGGTTTGAACCGATCCCGGCCGCGCCGGCGTCCCAGACCGCCCGCGCCTTGACGACGACCGGATGGGGGTCGGCGTACGCAGGATCGGCGAGCGCCCGGGCGATGCGGTCGAACCAGTCGCCGAGGCGCTCGCCGCGCGTCGGCGTCGCGTCGTGCACGCCGCGCCAGAGCGGCCCGAGGCCCGGCAGGTCGCGGATCGCGAGCGCCTCGATGCGCGCATCTTCCACCAGCCCGATCACCGCCATGTGAAGCGGGCTGAGCGCCTCGGCCGAGAGCGGCTCGCGTGTGTACATCAGATGCGCCGCCGCGTGCGCCGCCATCGCGCGGTAGAGCGCCAGGCCCGCGATCGGCCCCGCCGGTCCGTCGACATCATCGAGCGCGTCGGGCATGTGGATCGTGTGGTTCTCGATGAAGGGCCGGTACCCCTCGCGCGTCTCGAAGTCGCCGCTCGTGGGGCGCAGCCAGAAGTCGCGCCCCCAGAGCGCACGCAGGTACATCCCGAGCCGCCGCTGGACGTCGACGAGCAGCGTGCCTTTGCGCTCCTGCTGGAGCACCGACAGGGCGTCGGCTGACGCAAGCGAGAAGTAGCGCTCCTGCGCGGCGTAGTCGGTGCGATGCGCCTGCGCGCCCCACAGCGCCCAGCGCCGCAGGCCCCCGAGCGTGAGCTGCGCGAGCAGCCGGTCGAGCCGCTCGAGCATCGGGCGCACGGCGCGCGGCGCTTGGGCGAGGAGTTGCGCCACCAGCTGGAGATAGCCGCGAAAAAGTGCCGGGTCGCCGAGGCGCTTCGCCGCAGTCGGGCTCGTCGCGACGACGAGCGCGATCACCCGCCCGCTCGTCTTGGAGGCCATGCCGAGCGCCGCCTGGACGAGGTCCGCCACGGCATCCTCGCCGACCTCGCGCGCGACCGCGGGGGCTTCCTGGATGAAGCTCGCCACCGGCTCCGACCCGCGGCCGAGCGCGTGCAGTGCCTGGGCGCCGCGCAGGTAGCCCTCGAGCCCCTTCGGGCTGAACACGCGGGCGGCGTCCTGCCACGATGCGCGGAGCACGTCGGCCGCATCGGCCCCGAGGTCCTCGTGCAGCGCCCGGTAGTCGTCCAGGTTGAGCGTCATGGCGCGCCGGCCCCGCGTGCGCGGTCAGAGAAACGTGGTGACGGCGGCGTCGAGCGCATCGCGCATGTCGGCGTCATCAGTAACGGGCCGCACCAGGGCCATCCGGCAGGCTGCGAGCGGCGCCACCCCCCGCGCGATGAGCGAGCCCGCGTGCACGAGCATCCGCGTCGAGATCCCTTCGTCGAGGCCGTGACCTTTCAGGTTGCGTGCGCGCTCGGCGATCGAGACGAGCTTGTCGGCGGTCGCCGCGTCGATGCCGGCCTCGTGCGCGACGATTTCCGCCTCGACCGCGTGCGCCGGGTAGGAAAAGTCCAGCGCGCCGAAGCGCTGCTTGGTGGACTGCTTGAGGTCCTTCATCAGGCTCTGATAGCCGGGGTTGTAGGAGATGACGAGCTGGAAGTCCGCGTGCGCGTGGACGAGCTCGCCCTTCTTCTCCAGCGGCAGCACGCGCCGCGTGTCGGTGAGCGGATGGATCACGACGGTCGTGTCCTGGCGGGCCTCCACGACCTCGTCGAGATAGCAGATCGCGCCGTGCCGCGCCGCGGTCGCGAGCGGCCCGTCCTGCCAGCGGGTGCCGGACGCATCGAGCAGGTAGCGCCCGACGAGGTCGGACGCGGTCATGTCCTCGTTGCAGGCGACCGTGACGAGCGGCCGCCCGAGCCGCCAGGCCATGTACTCCACGAAGCGCGTCTTGCCGCAGCCGGTCGGTCCCTTGAGCATCACCGGCATGCGCGCCGCGTACGCGGCTTCGAACAGCGTCACCTCGTCGGCGACGGGGCGGTAATAGGGTTCGCGCTCGATGCGGTACGCGTCGATCGGCTGGGCGGGGCTCTGCATGCTCTCGATCCCGGGCTGGCTGGTCGCGGACGGAAGAAACGATTTCGCCCGCGCAGTCTAGGCCTCCGCTAACATAAGCAAAAGTCACTGTTTATTATCATTGTCATCAGGTCCACCTGATGCGATCGGGAGGGCACCATGCCCATGCGCCACGTCTCGCTGCGGCAGCTCCGGGTGTTCGAGGCGGTCGCCCGCCACCTCTCGTTCTCGCGCGCGGCGGCCGAGCTGCACCTGACCCAGCCCGCGGTATCGATGCAGGTGAAGAGCCTCGAGCAGGCGGCCGGCCTGCCGCTCGTTGAGCAAATCGGCAAGAAGATCCACCTCACCGAGGCCGGTCACGAGCTGCAAGCGCGCGCCCGCGCGATCGACCGCGAGCTACGCGCCGCCGAAGAGGCGCTCGGGGCGATGCGGGGCCTCACCCAGGGGCGGCTCACGATCGGCCTCGTGTCGACCGCCAAGTACTTCGTGCCGGAGCTGCTCGGGCGGTTCCTGAAGGCGCACCCCGGCGTGACGGCGAAGCTCGAGGTGGACAACCGCGAGGCGATCATCGGGCTGCTCGCGGCCAACTCGATCGACCTCGCGATCATGGGTCGGCCGCCGCAGAACATGGAGACGGTGGCGGAGGATTTCGCGCCGCACCCACACGTGATCATCGCGTCGCCCGACCATCCTCTCGCCGGGAAACGCCGCATCCCGCTCGCACGGCTCGCCGAGGAGACGTTCGTGATCCGCGAGCCCGGCTCGGGCACGCGCGGACTGCTCGAGCGGCTCTTCGCCGAGCACCGGCTCGCGCTGAAGGTGAGCATGGAGATGGCCTCGAACGAGACGATCAAGCAGGCGGTGATCGCGGGCATGGGCGTGTCGCTGCTGTCGCTGCACACGGTGGGCCTGGAGCTCGTGACGCGGCGGCTCGTCATCCTGGAGGTCGCGGGGCTGCCGATCGTGCGCAAGTGGTACGTCGTGCACCTCGCGCAGAAACGGCTCTCCCCGGTCGCCCGGGCGCTCGATGCCTTCCTGCTCGCCGAGGGCGGCCGGCACCTCGCCGCGCTCGAGGCGCCGGCCCGGGACGGGACGGCGCGCGCGAGGGGCGCTCCATAGCGCGCTCTATAATCGGCCGGCGTTCGTTTCGAGGAGCCGCCGCATGGCAAAGGTCGCGTTCATCGGTCTGGGCGTCATGGGCGCCCCGATGGCCCGTCATCTCGCGAGAGCGGGCCACGATGTGACGGTGTACAACCGCACGCCCGCGAAGGCGCAGGCGTGGGTGGCCCAGCACGGCGGCCGGAGTGCCGCGACGCCGGCCGCGGCGGCGCGCGACGCCGAGTTCTTGTTCTCCTGCGTCGGCGACGACCCGGACCTGCGCGAAGTCACGCTCGGCCCGGACGGCGCGTTCGGCGCGATGGCGAAGGACGCGGTTCACGTCGATCACACGACCGCCTCCGCCGGGATCGCACGCGAGCTCGCCGCCGAGGCGTCGCGGCGCGGCTTCCACTTCCTCGACGCCCCGGTGTCCGGCGGCCAGTCGGGCGCCGAGAACGGCGTGCTCACGGTGATGGTCGGCGGCGAGCCGCGGGCGTTCGAACGCGCCCAGCCGGTGATCGCCAGCTTCGCGCGCGCGGTGACGCTGATCGGATCGTCGGGCGCGGGTCAGCTCGCAAAGATGATGAACCAGATCTGCGTCGTGGGCGTGGTGCAGGGCCTCGCGGAAGCGATCGACTTCGGCCTGCGCGCCGGGCTCGACGTGCAGCGCGTGCTCGACACGATCTCGAAGGGTGCGGCGCAGTCCTGGCAGATGGAGAACCGCGGCGCCACGATGCTCGCCGACAAGTACGACTTCGGCTTCGCGGTCGACTGGATGCGCAAGGACCTGCGCATCTGCCTCGAGGAGGCCGCGCGCAACGGCGCGGCGCTCGCGGGAACGCGCCAGATCGACGGCTTCTTCGCCGAGATCCAGGCGCTGGGCGGCGGGCGCTGGGACACCTCGTCGCTGCTGCGGCGGCTGCGGCAGCGCGCGTGATCGAGATGCCCTTCACCGCGCCGGCCGAGTACTTCGGCGCGGTGCAGCCGCCCACGGCCCCGATCTCCTCGGCGCTGTGGTTCGTCTTCCGCGAGAGCGACCTGCTCGTCGCGGCCGGCGGCGCCCCGCAGCTGCCGGTGATCCTCCACCCGGAAGCCCTCGGCTTCGAAGTCGCGCACGTGCAGTACCTCGGCCGGCTCGGCCCCGAGCACTGTTACGCGTGCGACGTCGGAGCGAGCGTGCCCGCGGCCACCGGATGGGAGTGGCGCGGGCTGCGCTCGCTCTTCACCCGCCTCCCCGACGCGCAGTTCGCGCTCGCCGGGCGCGCACTGCAGCTCGTCGACTGGGACCGCACGCACGGCTACTGCGGCCGCTGCGGCGCGCCGACGACGCTGCGCGCGTCGGAGCGCGCGCGCGAGTGCCCGGCCTGCGGGCTCGTGGTATATCCGCGCATCGCCCCGGCGATCATGGCGCTCGTCCAGCGCGCGCCCGACCAGATCCTGCTCGCGCGCTCGCCGCGCTTCCCGCCCGGCATGCACAGCGCGCTCGCCGGCTTCGTCGAGCCGGGGGAGACGCTCGAGCAGTGCCTGCAGCGCGAGGTGTTCGAGGAGGTGGGCCTGGAGGTCGAGAACGTGCGCTATTTCGCGAGCCAGCCCTGGCCCTTTCCGCACTCGCTCATGATCGCGTTCACCGCGGACTGGAAAAGTGGCGAAATCCGCGTCGATCCGCTTGAAATCGAGTCCGCGCAGTGGTTTAACGTCCGCAGCCTCCCGCCGCTGCCGCAGCCGATCAGCATCTCGCGGCGGCTGATCGACGCGGTGGTGGGGGCGATGATCGCCAAGCTCGGCTAGGGGACGCGCAGTGGACGGACTTCACATCCTCGCCAACCTGTACCGCTGCCGCGGGGAGGCTCGCTATCTGAGCGACGCGCGCGCGCTGCGCGAGCGCTGCGTGGCGGCGATCGAGCGCGCCGGTCTCACGGCGCTCGGCGACCTCTTCAGCCAGTTCCCCGGCGCGGACGGCGCGCCGGACCCGGCCGCCGGGGTGACCGGCTGCGTCGTGCTCGCCGAGTCGCACGTCGCGATCCACACCTGGCCCGAGATCGCCTGCGTCACCCTCGACGCGTACGTCTGCAACTATTCGCGCGACAACACCGCGCGGGCGCGCGCCCTCGTCGACGAACTGTCCGCGTTGTTCCAGCCCGAAGATTGCGTGCGCGACGAGGTGCGGCGCGGGCAGCCCGCCACGCGCGCGCAGCGCGCCGCCTGAGGTCTCAGCCCGAACCGGGGCTGGCTGCGAGCGCTGCTCGCGCGCGCGCCGGGATCCCCATGAAGCGGAACTCGGGCTCGGGCACCCGCCCGCTCACCATGTCCGAGATCGCCTGGCCGGAGCCGCACGCGAGCGTCCAGCCGAGGGTGCCGTGCCCGGTATTGAGGAAGAGGTTCGGATAGCGCGTGCGCCCGACGCAGGGCAGGTTGGAGGGTGTCGCCGGCCGCAGGCCGGTCCAGAACTCGGCGCGCTCGGGGTGCCCCGCGCCCGGGAAGAGCTCGAAGGTGCGCCGCACGATCGCCTGGCAGCGGACGTCGTTCACCTCCGTGTCGTAGCCGCCCATCTCCGCAGTCCCGGCGACGCGCAGCCGCGCGCCGAGCCGCGAGAAGACGAGCTTGTGCTCGACGTCGGTCAGGCTCACCGTCGGCCCCTCGTCGGCGGCCTCGAGCGGCAGGGTGATGGAATAGCCCTTGAGCGGGTAGACGGGGATCGCGACGCCGATCGGCCCGAGGAGGAGCGGGCTGTAGCTTCCGAGCGCGACGACGTAGGCATCGGCCGCCACCGGGTCGTCGCGACCGGCGGCGTCCGCGAGCACAACATTGCGGACGCGGCCGCCGGCAGCCTCGATGCGCTTGATCGTCCGCCCGTACTCGAACCGCACGCCCTCGCCCGCGGCAAGCCGCGCGAGCGCCTGCGTGAACTTGAACGCGTCGCCGGACTCGTCCTCGGGCGTGAAGATCCCGCCGACGATGCGCGCGGCCGCGTGCCGCAGCGCGGGCTCGATCGCGATGCACGCTACGGCGGTCTTGACCTCGCACACGCAGCCGTGGCGCCGCATCAGCTCCGCGTGCGCGGCAGCGCGCCGGAACTCGTCATCGTCCGAATGGAAGGCGAGGATGCCGCGCGCGAGCTGGTCGTACTCGATGCCGGTCTCGTGCCGCAGGCGCTGCAGCGCCGCGCGGCTGTAGAGCGCGAGCGCGAGCAGCTGGCGCGTGTTCGCGCGGTTGCGCGACGGCAGGCACTCGAGAAGGAAGCGCGCGCCCCAGGCCCACTGCCGCCATTCGGCGCGCGGCCGGAAGAGGAGCGGCGCGTCCTCGCGGCCGAGCCATTGCAGGACCTTCGCGGGCACGCCGGGGTTCGCCCAGGGCTCCGCGTGGCTGGCCGACACCTGGCCGCCGTTCGCGCAGCTGGTCTCGAGCCCCGCCGCGCCCTGGCGCTCGATCACCGTGACCGCATGGCCGGCGCGCGCGAGATACCAGGCGCTCGCCGTCCCGACGACGCCCGCGCCGAGCACCATCACCTGCATGGCGCGGCCCTTGCCATTGTCATAAAGCGTAGCGTACACGCAGTCGCGCGCCGCCGCCGGCCGCAAACGAAACGGCCGCCCCGGGGGCGGCCGCGCACTGGATCCCGGCGTGCGCCGGAATGACCCATGCGGGGGGCGCGGCAACAGCCGCGCCGCAAGGGTCACTTGCCGCTGTAGGCGACCACCCGCTGGCGCTGCTCGCCGAGCCCCTGGATGCCGAGGGTCACGACGTCGCCGGGCTTGAGCCAGACCGGCTCGGGCTTCCTGCCCATGCCCACGCCCGGCGGGGTGCCGGTGGTGATGATGTCGCCCGGCATCAGCGTCATGTACTGCGACACGTGCGACACGATCTTCGCGACCGGGAAGATCATGGTGCGAGTGTTCCCCGTCTGCATTCGCTCGGTGTTCACGTCGAGCCACATCTCGAGGACCTGCGGGTTGGGAATCTCGTCGGTGGTCACGAGCCACGGACCGATCGGCCCGAACGTGTCGCAACCCTTGCCCTTGTCCCACTGGCTGGTCGCCATCTGGTAGGAGCGCTCGGACACGTCGTTCACGATGCAGTATCCGGCCACGTGCTCGAGCGCCTTGTCCTCGGACACGTACTGCGCCTTGGTGCCGATCACCACGCCGAGCTCCACTTCCCAGTCGAGCTTGGTCGAGCCGCGCGGCTGGACGATATCGTCGTTCGGACCGCTGATCGAGGTCGTGGCCTTCATGAACACGACCGGCTCCGAGGGCACCGGCAGCCCGGCCTCGGCCGCATGGTCGCTGTAGTTCAGGCCGATCGCGACGAACTTGGTGATGCCGGTGTAGGGCACGCCGAAGCGCGGCTCGGTCTTGATGAGCGGCAGCGACTCCGGCCTGATCTTGCGCAGCCGCGCGAGCCCCTTGGGCGAGATCGTGTCCTGGTCGATGTTCGCAGCCACCCCGGACAGATCGCGCAGCATCCCCTGCGAGTCGATCATCCCCGGCTTTTCGTAGCCGTTCTTGCCCCAACGACACAGCTTCATCTTTTCGTTCTCCAGATCTAGCGATTGGGTGAGGGCCGCGCCACCCGGCCCTAGATGGTCATCCCGCCATCCACCGGGAAAGCCACGCCGGTCGCGAACGCGGACTCGTCGGAGGCGAGGTACACGAGCAGCGGCGTGATGTCGTCGACGGTCGCGAGCCGCCCCATCGGCTGGCGCGCGACGAAGTCCTTGCGCGCCTGCACCGGGTCGGCGAACGCGTTGATCCGTCCCTGCAGGCTCGGCGTGTCGACCGTGCCCGGACACACCGCGTTGCAGCGCACGCCGCGCTTCACGTAGTCGGCCGCGATCGCCTTCGTCAACCCGATCACCGCGGCCTTGGTCGTGCCGTAGGCGAGCCGGTTCGGCAGTCCGCGCAGGCTCGAGGCGACGGAGGCCATGTTGATGATCGAGCCCTTCCCGCGCTCGAGCATCCCGGGCAGGAAGGCGCGCGTCACGCGGTACATCGACTTGACGTTGACGTCGAAGCTGCGATCCCAGTCCTGCTCGCTGCACTCGAGGATCGAACCGTGATGGACGATCCCGGCACAGTTGAAGAGGACGTCGATCTCGCCCGCCTCGCGCGCGACCCGCTCGACCGCGGCGCCGTCGGTAACATCGAGCACGCGCGTGGTGACGCGCGGGGTGCCATCGAGCGAGCGCAGGGCATCGGCGTTGAGGTCGGTGGCCCAGACGCTCGCGCCTTCGGCGCTGAACGCGATCGCCGCGGCGCGTCCCATGCCCTGCCCGGCCGCCGTGATGAAGGCGCGTTTGCCCTTCAACCGGTCGCCCACGTTGCAGCCCTCCTTCGTGCGTGTTGTTGTTGCGAGAACGGGTGATTATAGCAGCGCGATTCGGCGGCGCGACTCCTTTGCGCACTCCGGAACGCTGAAAAACCTTTACGCAACATGATGTTGCGCGTGTTTCGAGCCGCCTCGGCGGGGGCGGTGGCAGGTTTGACACTGCGGGTCGATACGCGTACCGTCCCTCGCCGTGGTCCCGTCGCCGGGGCTCGTCCAACAAGCCGGCGTTAGCCGGCGCCGTGTCGAAACAGGAGGAGAAATGCTGCGTTCCGTCTACCGCGTGGCGGGCGTCGTCGCGACCTCGCTATTCGCTCTCGCGTCCTCCGGGGCCATCGCGCAGGAGCGCATAAACGTCTGGTTCACCCGCGCGTTCTACCCGGCCGAAGACCAGGCGCTTCAGGACGTCATCAAGAAGTACGAGGCCAAGAGCGGCGTCAAGGTCGATCTCTCGCTCTACTCGCCCGAGGACATCGTGACCAAGTCGGTCGCGGCGGTCGAGGCCGGCAACCCGCCCGACGTCGGCTTCGGCCTCACCTACGACTTTCGCGTGACGGGCAAGTGGGCCTTCGAGGGCAAGCTCGAGAACCTCGACGACATCATCAAGCCGATCGCCTCGCAGTGGCTGCCCGGCCCGCTCTCCACCACCTGGCTCTTGAACGGCAAGACCAACCAGAAGGCGTACTACGCCGCGCCGGTCGAGATGCAGCTGATGCACATCAACTACTGGATCGACATGCTGCAGGACGCCGGCTTCAAGGAGTCCGACATCCCGAACGACTGGAAGGGTTTCTGGAGCTTCTGGTGCGACAAGTACCAGCCCGCGGCGCGCGCCAAGGGCAGCCGCGTGTTCGCGATCGGCCATCCCGCGAGCGTGCAGGCGTCCGACACGTTCTACAGCTTCCACATGTTCATGAACGCCTACGACGTGGAGATCGTCGACGAGAACGGCAAACTCGTGCTCGACCAGCCGAAGAACAAGGCGGGCCTCGTGAAGGCGCTCGCCGACTACGCCGCGATCGTGAAGAAGGGCTGCTCGCCCGCCTCGTCCGTGAACTGGGGCGACGTCGACAACAACCTGAACTTCGCCAACAAGACGACCGCGATGACGCACAACGCGACCATCTCGATCCCCGCGGCGCAGTTCGACACGATGAACCGCGCGACCTCGACCGCGGAGCAGAAGGAGACCGCGCGCGTCAACTACTACCAGAAGATCCGCACGCGCGGCTTCCCGGAGAAGGCCACCGGGGGCAAGCTGCCGCAGCTCGCCGCGGTCAAGACCGCCGTGGTGTTCGCCGACGCCAAGAACAAGCGGCGCGGCAAGGAGTTCCTCGCCTTCTTCCTCGAGGAGGAGAACCTCCAGCCCTACGTCGAGGGCTCGCTCGGCCGCTGGGTGCCGGTGACCAAGCGCGCCTCGGTCGCGCCGTTCTGGACCGACGGCAAGGACCCGCACCGCAAGGCGGTGCAGCAGCAGGTGTCCGAGGGGATCGTGTTCTTCCCCTTCACGCGCAACTGGAAGTTCACCATCGTCAACGCCGAGAACGTCTGGGGCCGCGCGACCGCGCGCATCGCGAAGGACGGCGTCGCGCCGGAGAAGGCGGCCGACGAGCTGATCGCGCGGGTCAAGCAGATCCTGGCGCAGTAGCGCGGGATAACCGGGGGCGGGCTGCGCCCGCCCCCGTCCATGAAAGATGAGCGCGGTCGTCCTACCCGCACCGGCGCAGGCGCCGCCGAAGAAGGGCCTCTCGGAGGAGGCCTTCTGGGGAATCGCGCTGCTCGTCCCCTACTTCGCCGTCTTCGCGCTGTTCGTCGTCTTCCCGGTCCTCTACGGCATCTGGCTCGGCTCGAGCCCGGCCGCATACCGCAAGCTCTTCCAGGACCCGGTCTTCGTCTCGACCCTGGCGAATACCGTCATCTTCCTGGTCGTGGCCGTGAACGTGAAGATGATGATCGCGCTCGGCCTGTCGGCGTTCTTCCTCCAGGAGCGGGCGTGGATCCGCTGGCTCTCGGTGCTGTTCCTGATCGCCTGGGCGATGCCGTCGATCCCGACGATCCTGTCCTTCCGCTGGATGCTCAACCCGGAATGGGGGATGGTGAACGCGCTGCTCTTCAAGTGGTTCCAGATCGACGGGCCGGGCTGGCTCACCGAGCGCCACTACGGCCTGGGCTGGGCGATCGTCGTGCACATCTGGAAGTCGCTGCCGTTCTGGACCCTGATCCTGCTCGCCGGTCGCATGGCGATCCCGAAGGACCTGTACGAGTCCGCCGCGGTGGACGGCGCGACGCGCTGGCAGACCTTCCGCTACGTGAGCTGGCCGAGCCTGCGCGGCCTCTATCTCACCTGCGTGCTCCTGTCGACGATCTGGAGCCTGGGCGACTTCAATTCGGTGTACCTCCTGACCGGCGGCGGCCCGATCGACTCCACCCACGTGCTCGCGACGCTCGGCATCCGCTACCTGCGCATGGATCAGATCGACGTGGCGCTCGCCTCGATCATCGTCGCGATGCCGGCGATCCTGCCGATCGTCTGGTACATGATGAAGCGGCTGTCGGCCGAGCACACGCAGGACTAGGGCTCGCGGTGAAGCTCGCGCGCGACTGGCCGCTCTACCTCGTCGGGGTCGTCGTCTTCCTCTGGACGATCATCCCGATCTACCACCTGCTGATCATCGCGCTCTCGCCGCAGCAGGAGGCGGTGGCGAGCGGGCTCTTCCCGAAGAACCCGACGCTGCACAACTTCGAGCTCGTGCTGGGCGCGAAGCACAACATGGTGCAGTACTTCTGGTCGCAGCTCGGCGCGAGCGTATTCATCGCGGTGATGGTGGCGCTCATCACCCTGGTGATCGGCGCCTGCGCGAACTTCGCGATCACACGCATCCGGGTCAAGGGCGGGCGCACGATCACCAACGTTGCGCTGCTCACCTACCTCATCCCGGCGGCGTTCCTCGCGATCCCGATGTACAAGATCATGGGCGAGTACCGGCTGGTGGACAGCCCGTGGTCGCTCATCTTCGCGATGGTGGCGCTCGCCTCGCCGTACGCGATCTGGGTGATGAACCAGGCCTCGACCAAGATCCCGCGCGAGCTCGACGAGGCGGCCAAGATCGACGGCGCCTCCACCATGCAGATCTTCCGCTTCGTCTACCTGCCGCTGATGGTCCCGACCATGGTCGCGATCGGCACCTACGCGCTGCTGCTCGCCTGGAACGAGTACCTCTACGCGTTTCTGATGCTCGCCACCGAAAGCCGCCTCACCCTGTCGGTCGCGCTCGGGAACTTCCTCGCGTTCGACGACGCGCCCTGGGCGCTGCTGATGGCGACCGGGGTGATCTACGCGCTGCCGCCGACCGCGATCTACTACGCGTTCCGCCGCTACATGGTCTCCGGGCTGACGGCGGGCGCGGTCAAGAGCTAGGGCCGCGGTGATGGACGAGCTGACGAGGCGCCTCGCACGCTGCTACACCGGCGCGATCCACGACGTGCTCCGTGCAATGGGCCACGAGCGCGTCGTGCTGCCGCCGGAAATCCGTCCACTCGACCCGACGCTCAAGGTGGCCGGCCCGGTCTGGACCGTCTCGGGGCACATCGACCGGACGAGGAGCGCGCACGACACGTTGCTCGGCTGGACCGGTCTCCTCTCCAAGGCGCCGCCCGGGCGCGTGATCGTCTGCCAGCCGCAGAACCACGAGGTCGCGCTGATGGGCGAGCTCTCCGCCGAGACGCTCAAGAACAAGGGCGTGCTCGGCTACGTCGTGGACGGCGGCTGCCGCGACACCGAGTTCATCCTCAAGATCGGCTTCCCGGTCTTCTTCGGCTTCCACACCCCGAGCGACATCGTCGCGCGCTGGATCCCGGACCGGTTCGGCGAGCCGATCACGATCGGCGCGGTCACGATCTGCGACGGGGACTACCTGCTCGGTGACCGCGACGGCGTGGTCGTGGTCCCGCGGGCGGTGGCCGAGGAGGCGGTCACCCGCACCGAGCAGGTCGTGCACACCGAGAACAAGGTGCGCAGCGCGATTCTCGGCGGGATGGACCCGGTCGCGGCCTATCTCAAGTATGGAAAGTTCTGACCCGCGTCTGGTCCTGCTCGCGCCCGAGGACAACTGCGTCGTCGTGGCGCGGGCTCTGAGGCGCGGTGAGCGGGTGACGATCGACGGTGCGCCGGTGGACGTCGAGAGGGCGGTCGGCGTCGGCCACAAGCTCGCACGGCGCCCGATCGCGCGCGGCGAGAAGGTGCTCAAGTACGGCGCGGTCATCGGCACGGCGAGCGCGCCGATCGCGCGCGGGGAGCACGTCCACACCCACAACCTCGAGAGCGACTACCTCCCCACCTACACGCTCGAGCCGGGCCGCGCGTTCGCGGCGAAGCAGGGATGAGCGCGCTCCGCGGCTACCTCCGCGCCGACGGGTGTAAGGGCATCCGCAACGTCGTCGCGGTGGCGTATCTCGTCGAGTGCGCGCATCACGTCGCGCGGGCGATCGCCGCCCGCTTCGAGGACCGGCCGGTACACCTCATCGGCTTCCCCGGCTGCTATCCCAACGCCTATGCCGACCGCATGCTGCGGCGCCTGTGCACGCACCCGAACGTGGGCGCGGTCCTGCTCGTCTCGCTCGGCTGCGAGAGCTTCAATCGCCGCGCGCTCGAGGCGCACATCCGCGAGTCGGGGCGCCCGGCGGCGACGCTGGTGATCCAGGAGTCGGGCGGGACGCGCCGGACGGTCGCCCGCGGCGTCGAGTGGGTGGAGGAGTGGCTTGCCGAGCTCGACGGCCAGATTGCCGTCCCGATGGGACTCGACGAGTTCGTGGTCGGGACGGTGTGCGGCGGTTCGGACGGAACGAGCGGGATCACCGCGAACCCCGCCATCGGCCGGGCGTTCGACCTGCTGATCGAGGGCGGCGCGGCGTGCATCTTCGAGGAGACCGGCGAGCTGGTCGGGTGCGAGCACCACATGGCGAGCCGCGCCGCGACGCCGGCGCTGGGGGAAGAGATCGTGCGGTGCGTCGCGAAGGCCGCGCGCTACTACGCGACGCTCGGACACGGGAGCTTCGCGGTGGGCAACGCCGACGGCGGCCTGACGACGCAGGAGGAGAAATCGCTCGGGGCGTACGCCAAGAGCGGGGCCTCCCGCATCGCGGGTCTGCTCAAGCCCGGCGACCAGCCGCCCACGGGCGGGCTCTACCTGCTCGACGTGGTGCCCGACGGCGAAGTGCGGTTCGGCTTTCCGAACATCAACGACAACGCCGAGATCGCCGAGCTGATCGCATGCGGCGCGCACCTCGTGCTCTTCTCCACCGGGCGCGGCTCGGTCGTCGGTTCCGCCCTCGCGCCGGTGATCAAGGTCTGCGCCAACCCCGAGACCTACCGCAAGCTCGAGGACGACATGGACGTCGACGCCGGCCGAATCCTGGAGGGCCGCGCCACGCTGGACGAGGTGGGGCGGGAGGTCTTCGATCTCGTCTTGCGCGTCGGTAACGGCGCGCCGACGAAGTCCGAGGCGCTCGGGCACCGGGAGTTCATCCTCACCTACAAGAGCTTCGAGCCGGCCGGGCCCGCGTGCCTGCCGGCCGCCGCCTGATCCGCAAGCGAAAGGCCCCCGCGCATGGCATCGGTCACCCTGTCCCGCGTCAGGAAGTCGTTCGGCAGCGTGGAGGTCGTCCACGGCGTGGACGTCGCGATCGAGGACGGCGAGTTCTGCGTCCTGGTCGGGCCGTCGGGCTGCGGAAAGTCGACGCTGCTGCGCATGATCGCCGGCCTCGAGGAGATTTCCGGCGGCGAGATCGCGATCGGCACGCGCGTGGTCAACGACGTGGCGCCGAAGCAGCGCGACATCGCGATGGTGTTCCAGAACTACGCGCTCTACCCGCACATGACCGTGTTCGACAACATGGCCTTCAGCCTCAGGCTCGCCAGTCGCCCGAAGGCGGAGATGGACGAGCGCGTGTCGGCGGCAGCGCGGATCCTGGGCCTCACCGACTACCTCGAGCGCTATCCGCGCCAGCTCTCGGGCGGCCAGCGCCAGCGCGTCGCCATGGGCCGCGCGATCGTGCGCCAGCCGCAGGTGTTCCTGTTCGATGAGCCGCTCTCCAACCTCGACGCGAAGCTGCGCGTGCAGATGCGCACCGAGATCAAAGAGCTGCACCAGCGGCTCCAGACCACCTCGGTCTACGTCACGCACGACCAGATCGAGGCGATGACGATGGCCGACAAGATCGTCGTCATGAACGCGGGCAACGTCGAGCAGATCGGTGCACCGCTCGACCTCTACGACGATCCCGCGAACCTCTTCGTGGCCGGCTTCATCGGCTCGCCGGCGATGAACTTCCTGCGCGGGCGGCTCGCGCGCAACGGCGCCGGGCTCGACGTGGAGCTCGGGGACGGCGTGCGCATCCCGGCGCCCGCGTCGGTGCGCGGCGACAACGACGGGCGCGAGGTCACCCTCGGGGTGCGACCGGAGCACCTCGCCGTCAGCGACCGCGGCGTGCCGGCGGAGGTGGTGGTCGTCGAGCCGACCGGGGCGGACACGCAGATCTTCTGCAAGCTCGCGGGCACGGAGGTGACTGCGGTGGTGCGCGAGCGCCACACCTTCCACCCGGGCGAGAACATCCGGCTCGCGCCAGACCTCACGTACCTCTTCGATCCGGCGACCGGCGCGCGGGTCCGGTAACCGGCCCGGGCCGTACGTGCAGGGAACCGGCCGGCGGCGCTTCGCGCACGCCCTCCTCTTCGTTGCGCCGGCACTCTGGTCGGCGAACCTGCTGGTCGCGCGCTGGTCGGCGGAGTGGTTCCCGCCGCATGCGCTCGCGTTCTGGCGCTGGCTGATCGCGCTCGCGCCGATGCTGGTCCTGTACGGCGGGGTGCTCTGGCGGGAGCGCGCGCAGGTGCGCCGCGAGTGGCCCGACCTCCTCGTCCTCGGCGCGCTCGGCATGTGGATCTGCGGCGCGTTCGTGTACGTCGGTGGACGAACGACCACCGCCACCAACATCGGCCTGATCTACGCCGGCGTGCCGGTGCTGATCATGCTGATGGCTGCCGTCGCTTTCCGCCAGCGCCTGACGGGCGCGCAGGCGACGGGCGCGGCGATCGCCCTCGCGGGCGTCCTGACCATCGTCATCAAGGGTGATCCCGGCACGCTCGCGCGTCTGGATTTCGTGGTCGGCGACCTCTGGGTGGCGACCGCGGCATTCTCCTGGGCGGTCTACTCGATCTGGCTGCGGCGGCGCCCATCGAAGCTCGACCCGCTCACGCGTCTGGCCGCGATCACCGCCGCCGGGGTCCTCGTTCTCGCGCCGTTGACCGCGATCGAGAGCTTCGCGGTCGGCGTCCCGGCGCTCGAATGGCGCACCGTGGCGGCGGCGCTGATCGTCGGCCTGCTGCCCGGCTTCGGCGCATACCAGGCCTGGTCGTGGCTCATCCGCGAAATCGGGCCGAGCCGCACGAGCCTCATCCTCTACCTGACACCGGTGTACACCGCGTTTCTCGCGTGGCTGCTCCTGGGCGAGACGCCGCACTGGTACCACGGGCTCGGCGCGGCGCTCGCGTTTTCCGGCCTCTACCTCGCCTACCGCGCGGCGCCGCGCACCTGAATCCGGTCGTGCTGCGGCGCGCCTTGCGCCCCCGCCCGGATTAACGTATACGTTGCCGCGTACGCACACTCACCCACGACCGCTGCAGTGACCACCGTCCCGCCCCGGGTGTCGCTCGCCGACCTCGCCTTCGTCGGCGCCGGGCTCAAGCGCCCCGAGTGCGTCCTCGCCACCGCGCAGGGCGAGCTCTATGCGGCCGACTGGCGCGGCGGCGTCGCCCAGGTTCGCCCCGATGGATCGCACGTGCTGTACGCCGCCACGCTCCCGGGCGGCCGCCCGCTGCGCCCGAACGGCGTCGCGCTGCGGCGCGACGGCTCGTTCCTGCTCGCCGACCTCGGCGAGACGCTCGGCGGCGTCTTCGCGCTCGCGCGCGACGGCAGCGTGCAGCCGTTCCTCGAAGAGGTGGACGGCGCCGCGCTGCCGCCAACGAACTTCGTCGGCATCGACGCCGCGGAGCGCGTCTGGATCACCGTGAGCACGCGCAAGGCGCCGCGTGCGCTCGACTACCGGCCCGACTGCGCGAGCGGGTTCATCGTGCTCGCCGACGCGCGCGGTGCGCGCATCGTCGCGGACGGGCTCGGTTATACGAACGAGGCGGTGGTGAGCCCCGACGGGCGCTGGCTGTGGGTGAACGAGACCTTCGCGCGGCGCACTTCGCGGTTCGCGCTTCGCGCCGACGGCGCGCTCGGCCCCAAGGAGGTCGTGACGACCTACGGCAAGGGCACCTTCCCCGACGGCCTCACGTTCGACGTCGAGGGCCATGCCTGGATCACCAGCGTCGTCTCGAACCGCGTCATCCGCGTCGCGCCCGACGGTGCGCAGCACCTCGTGCTCGAGGACGCGGATGCCGCGCACCTCGCGGCGTGCGAGGCCGCGTACCTCGGGGGCACACTCGGCCGGCCGCACCTCGACAGCGTGCCGAGCCGCGTCCTCAAGAACATCTCGAGCCTCGCGTTCGGCGGCCCGGACCTGCGCACCGCGTACCTCGGCTGCCTGCTCGGCGACTCGATCGCGTATTTCCGCTCCCCGGTCGCGGGCCACGCGCCGGCGCACTGGCGCTGGTGATGCCGGCCGCGCGCGTCATGCCGACCGCCCTGCGCCGCGCGCGCCGGCGGGCTGACCCGCGCGGCTCGCTCGTCGACGCCGCCTACCAGGTGTTGCGCCAGCGCATCCTCGACAACGCCTACCCTCCGGGCCACCAGGCGCTCGAGCAGGCCCTCGCCGAGGAGCTCGGCATCAGCCGCACCCCGCTGCGCGAGGCGCTGATCCGCCTGCAGAACGAGGGCCTCGTCGAGGTGATCCCGCGCCACGGGATGCGCGTGCTGCCGGTGTCGCCGGAGGACATGCGGCAGATCTACGAGATTCTCGCGGCGCTCGAGTCGATGGCCGCCGAGCTCGCCGCGCGACGCAAGCCCTCGGCCGCGGAGCTCGCACCGCTCGAGCAGGCGTCGCGCGACATGGCGCGCGCGCTCAAGGCCGACGACCTCGAGGCCTGGGCAGAGGCCGACGAGCGCTTCCACCGCCAACTGCTCGCGCTCTCCGGCAACCGGCTGCTGGCCGAGACCGTGCTCAATTTCTGGGACCGCGCGCATCGCGTGCGCCGCTTCACCCTGCGGCTGCGCCCGAAACCGGCCCACTCGACGAAGGAGCACACGGCGCTCCTCGAGCGGATTCGCGCCGGCGACGCGGCGGGCGCGAACGACGTGAACCGCGCGCACCGGGAGCGCGCGAGCAAGGAGCTGCTCGGGATCCTCGAGCGGTACCGGTTCCAGCAACTCTGATCCCCGCGCAGCCGACCAGGACGCCTAATGAACGAGTTCCGCATCGTGGTACTGCCCGGCGACGGCATCGGCGTCGAGATCATGGACGCCTGCCTCGCCCTGCTCGACCGCGTCGTGCCGCAGGCCGGCGGCTTCCGCCTCGCCTACGAGCGCCACGCCGCCGGCGCCGCGCACTACCGCGATACCGGCGTCGCGTTCCCCGACGCGGCCGCAAGAGCATGCGAGCAGTGCGACGCGATCCTCTTCGGCTCGATGGGGCTGCCGGACGTGCGCTACCCCGACGGCACCGAGATCGCGCCGCAGCTCGATCTCCGCCGCAACCTCGACCTGTATGCGGGCGTGCGCCCGATCCGCGCGATCCCCGGCATCCCGCTGCCGCTCGCCGACCCGCGCGCTCGGGACATCGACTTCGTCCTGGTGCGCGAGCAGAGCGAGGGCTGGTTCTACGGACGCTATCACCCGACCGCAGGACCGGTCTCGAGCGACGAGATCGCCTACGACATCGGACGCATCACCCGCAAGGGTTCCGAGCGGCTCTTCGAGTTCGCGTTCCGGCTCGCGGCGCGGCGCCGGCAGCGCAGCGCGCGCAAGGGACGCGTCACCTGCGTCGACAAGGCAAACGTCCACCGCGGCTTCGCACTCATGCGCAAGGTGTTCTGGGAGGTCGCGAAGCGCCATCCCGAAATCGCTGCCGCCGACGCCTATGTGGACGCAATGGCGCTCGACCTGGTCCGCCGGCCCTGGGACTTCGACGTGCTGCCGACCGAGAACCAGTTCGGCGACATCCTTTCCGACCTCGGCGCGGCGCTCGTCGGGGGCATGGGACTCGCGCCGTCGGCCGACGTCGGCGAGAACCACGGCCTATTCCAGCCGGCCGGCGGCACTGCGCCCGACATCGCGGGCAAGGGCATCGCGAATCCGACCGCGATGTTCCTGTCGGCAGCGATGATGCTGGAGTGGCTCGGCGAACGGCACGGCGTCCCGCAGGCGGTCGAGTGCGCGCGGCGCATCGAACGCGCCGTCGACCGCGCCTTCGGCAGCGGCAAGGTGCTGTCCGCGGAGTTTGGCGGCAAGGACGGCACCGCCGCGATCACGCGCACGGTGGGCGATCTGTTCTAGCGCGCGCATGGCCAAGCTCCGGGTCGCAGCGGTGGGTGCGGGCTACTTCAGCCAGTTCCAGCTCGCGGGTTGGCGCAACATCGCTGCGGCGGAGCTGGTCGCGCTTGCCGACCGCGATCGCGCGAAGGCGGAAGCCGCGGCCGCCCGCTTCGGTGTACCGCGCACGTTCGGCGCCCTGGGGGAGATGCTCGAGACGACCCGCCCGGACCTCGTCGACCTCGTCACGCCGCCTCCGTCGCATCACGGTCTCGTCGCGGAGGCGATTGCGCGCCGGGTCCCGGTCGTCTGCCAGAAGCCGTTCGGCACGTCCTACGCCGACGCGGTCGCCATGACGGAGCTGGCGGAGCGCGCCGGCGTGCCGCTCATCGTGCACGAGAATTTCCGCTGGGAGCCGTGGTACCGCGAGGCGAAGCGGCTGGTCGACGCCGGGCGGCTCGGGTCGCTGCACAGCGTCGCGTTCCGCCTGCGGCCGGGGGACGGCCAGGGGCCGCGTGCGTATCTCGACCGCCAGCCGTACTTCCAGACGATGCCGCGCCTGCTGGTCGTCGAGACCGCAATCCACTGGATCGACACCTTCCGCTTCCTCGTAGGCGAGGTCGATGCCGTGTACGCGCACCTGCGAAAGATCAACCCGGTGATCGCCGGAGAGGACGCCGGCTACATCGTCTTCGAGTTCGCCGGTGGCGCAACCGGGCTCTTCGACGGCAATCGCCTCAACGACCACGTCGCCGCCAACCCGCGCCGCACGATGGGCGAGATGTGGCTCGAGGGATCCGCCGGCGTGCTGCGCCTCGACGGCGAGGCGCGCCTGTGGTGGAAGCCGCACCAGGCCGACGAGGTCGAGCACCGCTACGACGCGGGCCCACTCGACACCTTCGGCGGCAGCGCGTGCGAACACCTTCAGCGCCACGTCGTCCGCCACTTCCTGGAAGGGGCGCCGCTCGAGAACACCGCGCGCGAGTACCTCGCCAACCTGCGGGTGCAGGAGGCGGTGTATCGCTCGAACGCCGAACACCAACGCATCGAGCTGGCCGGGTTCCGGCCGTAACCGTCCGACCGCAAGAAGGAGGAGAAAGATGAAGCGCCGTCACGTAGTCAAGCAGCTCGCATCCGCCGCGCTCGTCGCGGCCGCACTCGCCGCCGGCGCCGCGCAGGCGCAGACCGTGCTCAAGTTCAGCCATACCGACCAGCCGGGCGGCGCGCGCCAGGCCGCGGCGCTGATCTTCGCTAAGAGCGTGGAGAACTACAGCCAGGGCCGGGCGAAAGTGCAGGTGTACCCCGCCGGGCAGCTCGCCAACGACCCGAAGGCGGTCGAGCAGCTGCAGCTCGGCGGCATCGACCTGACCGTCACCGGCACCGGCACCTACGCGACGCACATCCCGACGCTCAACCTGATGCTGATGCCGTACCTGGTCGACACCTACGACCAGGGCTGGAAGCTCTACGACGACTCGGCCTGGCTGAAGAAGCAGTTCGACCAGGGGCCGGCGAAGGGATTCAGGTTCCTCGCCACCTGGGAGGCCGGCTTTCGCTCGATGACGACCAAGGGGCCGCTCAACACCCCCGAGGACGCGAAGGGCAAGAAGCTGCGCACCTACCCGAACGAGATGCAGCGCTGGCTGCTCGAGGCGATGGGCTTCACGATCCAGATCCTGCCGGTGACCGAGGTCTACCTCGCGATCCAGCAGAACGTCGTCTGGGGACAGGAGAACCCGATCGACACGATCTACGCCAACAAGTTCTACGAGGTGGCGCCGAACGTGACGCTCACGCAGCACGTCTACAGCCCGATCCCGCTCACGATCTCCGAGAAGACCTGGCAGAAGCTCTCGCCCGCCGACCGCGAGGCGGTGACCAAGGCCGCACGCGAGACTGCCGCCTGGATCCGCAAGGAGATCCGCGCGAACGACGAGCGCCAGCTCGCCGACATGACCGCCAAGGGCGCGAAGATCGCGCGGCCGTCGCTCGAGCCGTTTCGCAAGTCGGTGCAGCCCGCCTACGCGAAGGCGAAGGAGAAGTACGGACCGGACGTCGACCAGGTGCTGGCGGAAGCCGCGAGCATCCGCAAGGCGATGCCGGCGAAGTAGCCCGCGCACCGCGATCCGGCCGTGGTCCCGCTCCCGCAGCCGCGCGGCGAGCCGGCGCCGGTGCGCCTGCTCGGCCTCGCGGTCGACTGGCTCGTCGTCGGCGCGGGCGCGGTCATGGTCGTCCTCGTCTTCGCGAACGTGATCCTTCATCTGCTCGGGAAGGACATCGCCTGGGTCATCGAGTTCTGCGAGCTGATGATGGTCTGGGTCACTTTCCTCGGCGCCGCCGCGGCGACGCGGCGCGGGGCGCACATGGCGGTCACCGAGCTCGTCGACCTTGCGCCCGGCATCTCGCGGCGCTGGGTCGACGCCGCGATCCAGCTGGTGGTGCTCGCAGTCCTCGGGCTGCTCACCGTCTACGGCTGGCACATCGTGCAGGCGAGCTGGGGCAACGTGCTCACCGTGCTCGACTGGCCGATGGCGTGGCAGTACATGGCGTTGCCGGCCGGCAGCGCCCTGACGATGGTCTTCGTCGCGGCCGACCTGCCGCGCGCCCTGCGGGGCACGAGCCGCGAGGAACGGTTCGGCGCCTGATGCGCGGCGGGACCGTGAGCGAATGATCCTCTTCGAGATCTTCGGTCTCTTCTTCCTCGTGGCGCTCGCGGGCGTCCCGCTCGTCTACTCGCTGCTCATCACCACTATCGTCACGATCTGGTGGAAAGGCCTCTCCCATCCGCTCGAGACCATATTTCTCACTTACATCGGCGGCGTGGAGCCGTTCGTCCTGATCGCGGTCCCGCTCTTCATCGTCGCAGGCGAGCTGCTCTCGCACGGGGGCGTGGGCGAGCGCATCGTGCGCTTCGCACGGACGTTGTTCGGCTTCCTGCCGGGCGGGCTCGGGATCGTGACCGTCGCCTCGTGCCTGCTCTTCGGCGGCGTCTCGGGCTCGGCGATCGCCGGCGCCGCCGCGGTCGGTTCGGTGATGATCCCGGCGATGGTCCGCGGGGGCTATTCCCGCGGATTCGCGGCGGCGCTCATCGCCGCCGCCGGCACGCTCGCGGTGATCATCCCGCCGTCGATTCCGATGCTCGTCTACGGCTTCGTCGCCGGAGCGTCGGTCCGCGATCTCTTCATCTCGGGCATCGTGCCCGGAGTCTGCTTCGGCCTCGGAATGATGGCAGTGTGCGTCTGGTACGGGAAGAAGACCGGCTGCGACACCGGCGGCGCGCGCGCAAGCGGCGCCGAGATCTGGCGCGCGTTCAAGGCGGCGTTCCCCGCGCTGCTGATGCCGCTCATCATCCTCGGCGGCATCTGGACCGGCTTCTTCACGCCGACCGAGTCGGCCGCGGTCGCGGTTTTCTACGGTCTGTTCGTCGCGATCTGGGTCTACCGCGACCTGAAATGGCACGACCTGCCGCGCCTCGTCCTCGGCTCGTTCACCACCAGCGCGGTCGTGATGGTCGTGATCGGAGCGACTGCCGCGCTCGCGTGGTTGATCACCGTCGAGCAGGTGCCGGCCATGCTGATGCAGATCGTGCAGGAGCACGCGCACAGCAAGTGGGCGTTCCTGCTGATCGTGAACGTCTTCCTGCTGCTGCTCGGGATATTCATCGAGCCGGTCCCGGCGCTCATCCTCACCGCGCCGCTCCTCGTGCCGATGCTGCGCGTGTACGGCGTCGACCCGGTGCACCTCGGGCTGATCATGACCTGCAATCTCGCGATCGGGCTGTACTCGCCGCCGGTCGGCGGCACGCTCTTCGTCGCGGCGCGGCTGGCGAGGGTCGGAATGGGCGCGCTCACGCGCGAGCTCATGCCCCTGTTCGCGGTGAGCGTCGCGGTGCTGTTCCTCGTCACTTACGTCGAGTTCCTGCCGATGGGGCTCGTCTGGCTGTTCCGCTGAAACGGAGGCAGACATGTTCGTCCTGGTGGTGGATTTCGTCGTCAAGCCGGAGCACGTCGAGGAATTCACCGCGGCGATCCGGGACAACGCGCGCGCCTCGCGCGGAACCGAGCCCGGTTGCCGGCAGTTCGACGTGTGCGTCGCGCCGGAGGACCCGGCGAAGATCGTGCTCTACGAGGTGTACGACGACCGCGCCGCGTTCGAGGCTCACTTGAAGACCCCGCACTTCCTTGCCTGCAAGCCGAAGCTCGACGCCTGGCTCGAGTCGAACAAGGTGCGGTTCCTGGCGCGGCTCGATCCCGCCTGAGACGCGCTTAGACGACGCGCCGCGCGCGCAGCCGCGCGATCTCCTCGCGCGAGTAGCCGAGGTCGGCGAGGACGAGATCGGTGTGCTCGCCGACCGCGGGCACCGCGCCGACCGGCGCCTCCTCGTCGGTCCACGAGCCGGGCAGACGCAGCGTCGGCAGCGGGCCGGCGGGCGAGGCCATCTCGCGCCAGCGGTCGCGCGCCTGGAGTTGCGGGTGCGCCCAGACGTCGCGCATCTCGTTCACCGTTGCGTTGCCGATCCCCGCGGCGTCGAGCCGCGCCACGACCGCGGCCGCCGGCACTTCCGCGAACGCCTCGTCGATGACCGGCTGCAGCGCCGCCCGATTCGTCGCCCGCAGCACCGGGCTCTGGAAGCGCGGGTCGGCTTTCAGCTCGGGCCGCTCGAGCACCTGGTCGCAGAAGGCGGCCCACTCGGGCTCGTTCTGCAGCCCCATCATGATGGTGCGCCCGTCGCCGCACTTGAACGGCCCGTACGGATAGATCGTCGCGTGCGAGGCGCCGCTGCGGGGCGGCGGCGCCTGGCCATCGAGGGTGTAGTAGAGCGGGAAGCCCATCCACTCGGCGAGCGCTTCCAGCATGGAGATCTCGATGCGCCGCCCGCGCCCGGTGCGCACGCGGTCGTAGAGCGCGGCGAGAATCGAGCTGTACGCATACATTCCCGCGGCGATGTCCGCGATCGAGATGCCGGCCTTCACGACCTCGTCCGGCGTGCCGGTCACCGACAGCAGCCCCGCCTCCGACTGCACGAGCAGGTCGTAGGCCTTCTTCTCCGAATAGGGCCCGGCCTCGCCGTAGCCGGAGATCTCGCACAGGATGACCGCCGGGTTTTTCGCCGCGAGCGTCTCGTAGCTCGCGCCCAGCCGCGCCGCCGCACCCGGGGCAAGGTTCTGGATCACCACGTCGGCGCGCCGCACCAGTCGATCGAGGATCTCCAGACCCTCGGGCGCCTTGAGGTCGAGCGCGATGCTCTGCTTGCCGCGGTTGGTCCAGACGAAGTGCGACGCGAGCCCGCGTACACGCTTGTCGTACCCGCGCGCGAAGTCGCCGCCGCCCGGGCGCTCGATCTTGATCACGCGCGCGCCGAGGTCGGCGAGGTGGCGGGTCGCGAATGGCGCCGCGATGACGTGCTCGAGCGCGACGACGGTGACGCCGGAGAGGATTCCGCCCATGTGCGTCAGTGCTGGATGCAGACCTTGCCGAAGTGCGCGCCGCTCTTGAGGTAGGCCATCGCCTCCTTCAGCTCTTCGAAGGCGAACGTGCGGTCGATCACCGGCTTCACCCGGTGCTGCTCGAAGGCGCGCAGCATCGCCTCGAACCCGTCGCGGTGCCCGACGGTGATTCCCTGGAGCCGCACGTGACGCGTGACCACCAGGCCGAGCGGCACGGTTGCGGTCCCGCCCGAGACCACCCCGATCATCGACAGCGTCCCGCCCGGGCGAATGCACCGCAGGCTCTGCGGCAACGTCTGCTCGCCGCCGAGCTCGACGATGTGGTCGAAGCCGCGCCCGCGAGTGACCTCGCGCGACGCCTTCGCCCACTCGGGCGTCGTGCGGTAGTTGATCGCGGCGTCGGCGCCGAGCGCTCTCGCGCGCCCGATCTTCTCGTCGCTCGAGGAGATGACGGTCACGTGCGCGCCAAGGAGCTTCGCGATCTGCAGCGCGAAGATTGCGACGCCGCCGGTTCCTTGCACGAGGACGTGCGCGCCGGGGCGCAGTTGCCCCTCGGTCACCAGCGCGCTCCACGCAGTGACCGCCGCGCAAGGCAGCGTCGCCGCTTCCAGGTCGCTCAGGTACGACGGCGCCTTCACGACGCCGTATTCCGGCAGGCACATGAGGTCCGCCATCGTGCCGTCGACCGGGCCACCCATCGTCTTCGTGATGCGCTGCAGGTCCGGCTCGCCGGCGATCCAGCCCTGCTGGAAGCACGGACAGGCGCGGTCGCCGACCTTCACGCGCGTGACGCCCGCCCCGACCTCGATCACCTCTCCGACCCCGTCCGAGACCGGGATGAGCGGCAGGTTGCCGGTGAACGAGCCGTAGCCGCGGCCGGGCACCAGCAGGTCCCGGTAGTTCAGCGCGGCGGCTTTCATGCGCAGCAGTACTTCGCCGAAGCCGGGTCTCGGCTCGGGGCGCGTGGCGAGCTGGAGCTGATCCATGCCCCAGTCGTCCTGGATCTGGAAGACTCTCATGCAGGTCTCGTGCGGGGGGTTGCCGGAGCGCGCGATTGTCGCAGATCGGCGCCGTCTCACGCACAATTGCCGCGTGAGGAGAACGCCCATGATCCGCTCGACGATGCAGCGCGCGCCGCTGTCGGTCAACCAGATCCTCGAGCGCGCCGGGAAGCTCTACCCCGAGTCGGCAATCGTCACCCGCCTGCCCGACAAGTCGCTCGCGCGGCACCGGTTCGCCGACTTTCACCGCCGCGCCCGGGCGCTCGCCGCCGCGCTACTCGGCGCGGGGCTGAGGAAGGGCGACCGGGTCGCGACGCTGTGCTGGAACCACTACGCGCACCTCGAGTGCTACTTCGGCATTCCGGCGGCAGGGGGCGTGATGCACACGCTGAACCTGCGCCTCTCGCCGGACGAGATCGGCTGGATTGCGAACCACGCGCGCGACCGGTTCTTGATCGTCGACGACGTGCTGCTCCCGCTCTACGAGCAGTTCAGGGCGAAAGCGCCGTTCGCGAAGGTGATCGTCGTGCCGCTGACCCGCGAGCCGGTCGCGGCGCCGCTCGTCGACTACGAGGCGTTCCTCGAGGGCGCGCCCGCAGGCTTCGAGTACCCGCCGCACGCGGAGGACGACCCGATCGCGATGTGCTACACGTCGGGCACCACCGGGCGGCCGAAGGGCGTCGTGTACTCGCACCGCTCGACGGTGATCCACACGCTCGTGGCGAATCAGCCCGATCACTGGGGCCTCGGCGCCCGCGACTCGGTGCTGCCGGCGACGCCGATGTTCCACGCCAACTGTTGGGGCGTGCCGTATGTTTGCGCGATGATGGGCATCAAGCTCGTCTTCCCCGGCCCGCACCTCGGCCCGGAGGACCTGCTCGACCTCATCGTGCGCGAGCGGCCGACCTACGCGCTCGGCGTGCCGACGATCTGGCTCGGCATGCTGCAGCTCCTCGACGCGCAGCCGGAGCGCTACCGGCTCCCGCCCGGCATGCGCATGCTGGTCGGCGGGGCGCCGGTGCCCGAGTCGCTCGTGCGCGCGTACGCGCGGCACGGCGCGGCGATCAATCCCGGCTGGGGCATGACCGAAATGAGCCCGCTCGGCACGCTCTCGTTCATCAAGCCGGAGCTGCAAGGGGCCTCCGAGGACGAGCGCTTCGCGCGGCTCGGCATGGCCGGCGTGCCGATGCCGGTGATGGACCTGCGCATCGTCGGCGGCGACGGTGCCGAGCAACCCTGGGACGGCAGGAGCGTCGGCGAGATCCAGGTGCGCGGGCCGTTCATCACCGGCGGCTACCACGAGACGCCGCACGACTCCGAGAAGTTCACCGACGACGGGTACCTGCGCACCGGAGACGTGGCGTCGATCGACCCCCACGGGTACGTGCGCATCGTGGACCGCAGCAAGGATCTGATCAAGTCGGGCGGCGAGTGGATCAGCTCGGTGGACATGGAGAACCTGCTGATGGCGCACCCGGCCGTGCAGGAGGCCGCCGTGATCGCCATTGCCGATGCGAAGTGGGGCGAGCGGCCGCTCGCGTGCGTCGTGCTCAAGGCCGGGAGCAGCGCGACGCCCGACGAGCTGTGCGCGCACCTGGCGAGCCGGTTCGCGAAGTGGCAGCTGCCCGACCGCTTCGAGCTCCTCGACGCGATCCCGCGCACGTCCACCGGAAAGTTCTGGAAGGTGAAGCTCAGGGAGCGGTACCGCTAGCGATGCGCCGCAGCGCCGACCGCATCCTCACGACCCACGTCGGCAGCCTGCCCCGGCCGCAGCACGTCGTCGATGCGCTGCTCGCGCAGGACCGCGGCGAAGCACTCGATCCGGACGCCTTCGACGCGACGATGCGCACCGCGGTCGCCGATGTCGTGCGCAAGCAAGTCGCTGCGGGCATCGACGTCGTCAGCGACGGCGAGACGGGCAAGATCAGCTACGCCACGTACATCCGCCACCGGCTCACCGGCTTCGAGATCGGCGACGCGCCGCGCCAGGTGCCGAGCGACATCGACGCCTTCCCGGGATTCAAGTCCCGGCTCGCGAAGATCGGCGACACGCCGAAGTACCACCGGCCGATCTGCCGCGGGCCGGTCGCCGTGAAGGACCTCGCACCGCTGCACCGGGACATCGAGCACCTGAAGGCGGCAATGGCCGCGGCCGGCGCGACCGAGGGGTTCATGAACGCCGCCTCTCCCGGTGTGATTGCGCTGTTCCAGCCGAACGAGCACTACGCGACGCACGCGGCCTACCTGGGTGCGCTGGCGGACGCGATGCGCGCGGAGTACGAAGCGATCGTGGCGGCCGGGCTCGTACTCCAGGTCGACGCCCCGGACCTCGCGATGGCGCGGCATCTCGCGTTTCGCGACGCGGACGAGGCCGAGTTCCTGCGCAACGCACACCTGCAGGTCGACGCGCTCAATCACGCGCTCGCGAACGTGCCAGCCGACCGCGTGCGCGTGCACATCTGCTGGGGCAACTACGAGGGCCCGCATCACCACGACATTCCGCTCGAGCGGATCGTCGGCCTCGTGCTCGCCATCAAGGCCCAGGCGTATCTGGTCGAGGGCGCCAATCCGCGCCACGCCCACGAGTGGGCGGTCTGGAAGGCAGCGCGGATCCCGGAGGACAGGATCCTCGTTCCCGGCGTCGTGGACAGCGTGTCGAACTTCGTCGAGCACCCGGAGCTCGTCGCGGAGCGCATCGCCCGCTACGCGGACGTCGTCGGGCGCGAGCGCGTGATCGCCGGGACCGATTGCGGGTTCGGGACGTTCGCCGGCGCCGGCGCCGTGCACCCGCCGATCGCCTACGCGAAGCTCGCGGCCCTCGCCGAGGGCGCGGCGATCGCGACGCGGCGGCTCTGGGGCCGGTCCGCGGCCCGCTAGAATCCCGCGCGCACAGAGCTTCTCGTCCAGCCCGGCGGGTGCATCGGTCCCTGGATCGCCGCGGCGCGCAGCGAGTCCTCTATACTGCGCGGCCTCGGCACGCGTCGATCGAGGGACCCGCAATGAACCAGCTCGACTTCAAGGGCCGCACGGCCATCGTCACCGGCGGCGCGCAGGGCATCGGCCTCGCCATCGTCAAGCGCCTGCTCGAGTCCGGTGCAACGGTGCGCATCTGGGATCGCGACAAGGCGCTCCTCGACAGGACGGTCGGCGCGCTTTCGGGTTCGGCGAGCGGCGCGCCGGTCGACGTCACCGACGCGCCTGCGGTGGCGAGCGCGACCGACGCGGCGCTGCGCGACCTCGGGAAGATCGACGTGCTCGTGAACAACGCCGGCATCGCGGGCATGACGGTTCCCACCGTCGACTACCCGGTCGAAGAGTGGGAGAAGGTGCTGCGCGTCAACCTCACCGGCCCGTTCCTGACCTGCCGCTCGGTCGCGCCGCACATGGCGAAGCGCAGGTACGGGCGCATCGTGAACGTCGCGTCGATCGCGGGGAAGGAGGGCAATCCGAACGCGTCGGCCTACTCCGCGTCGAAGGCCGGCGTGATCGCGCTCACCAAGAGCCTCGGCAAGGAGCTCGCGCAGGCCGGCGTGCTCGTCAACTGCGTGACCCCGGCGGCGGCGAAGACCGCGATCTTCGACCAGATCAGCCAGCAGCACATCGACTACATGCTGTCGAAGATCCCGATGGGGCGCTTCGTCAAGGTCGAGGAGATCGCCGCGCTCGTCTCCTGGCTCGCCTCCGAGGACTGCGCCTTCTCGACCGGCGGGGTCTTCGACATCTCCGGCGGGCGCGCGACGTACTGACACCGGACGGGGCGGCTGCGATGCAGCTCGCGGGCATCCGCGTCGTCGATCTCACCCGCATCCTCTCCGGGCCGTTCTGCACCCAGCTCCTCGCCGACCTTGGCGCGGACGTGATCAAGATCGAGCCGCCGGAAGGCGACCCGATCCGCGCCCAGGGCGCGATCGTCGAGGGGCTCTCGTGGTACTTCGCCGCGTTCAACCGCAACAAGCGCTCGGTCGTGCTCGATCTGCGCACCGACGAAGGCAAGCGGGCGCTCGAGGGGCTGATCGCCGCCGCCGACGTCGTGGTCGACAATTTCCGTCCGGGCGTGATGGGCGCGATGGGTCTCGGGCGCGAGCGCCTCGAAGCGCTCCGGCCGGGCATCGTCCACACGAGCGTCACCGGCTTCGGCGCGACCGGCCCCTACGTGGACCGCCCCGCGTTCGACTTCATCGCCCAGGCGATGAGCGGCTGGATGAGCATGAACGGGACGCCGCAGTCGGGGCCGCTGCGCAGCGGCCCCCCGGTCAGCGATCTGGTCGCCGGGCTGTACGCCGCGCTCGGCACCGTCGCGGCGCTGGTGCGCCGCGAGCGCACCAGCCGCGGCGAGCGGGTCGGCGCGGCGCTCGTCGACGGGCTGCTGAGCTTCGGCGCCTTCATGTCGGCCGAGTGCCTCGCGACCGGCCGGCTGCCCGAACGCACCGGCAACGACCACGCGCTCGTCGCGCCGTACGGGCTCTTTCCCGCCGCCGACGGCGAGGTGGCGATCGCGCCGTCGCACGACGGCGTGTACCTCAAGCTCCTTGCCGCGCTCGGGCTCGAGCATCTGCGGGACGACCCGCGCTTCCGCACGAACGCGCTCCGGGTCGAGAACCGCGCCGCGATCAACGCGGAGATCGGCGCCCGGACCCGCGCCCACCCGCGGAGGTACTGGATCGAGCGGCTCAACGCCGCGGGCGTCCCCTGCGGCCTCGTCCTGAATCTCGCCGAGGCCTATGCCGACCCGCAGATCGCGTCGCAGGAAATGGTGCTCGCGGTCGAGCATCCCGGGCGCGGCCCGGTGCGCATGACCGGGTTCCCGATAAAATTCGCCGACGCGCCGTGCCGCGTGCGTCATCCGGCGCCGGAGCTCGGCGCGCACACTGCCGAGGTGCTGCGCGCGGCGGGATTCGACGACGCGGAGATTGCGCGCCTGCGGCGGGAGGTCTCATGACACGTCTCTACGTCCACGAAGTCGTCACCCGTGACGGCTTCCAGATCGAGCCGCGGTTCATCCCCACCGCGGACAAGATCGCCCTGATCGACCGGCTGTCCGAGACGGGCCTGCACAAGATCGAGGTGACTTCCTTCGTTTCGCCGAAGGCGGTGCCGGCGCTTGCCGACGCGGAGGCGGTAATGGCCGGCATCAAGCGCAATCCGGCGGTGAAGTACGTCGCGCTGGTCGCGAACCCGAAAGGCGCCGAGCGCGCGCTCGCCGCGAAGGTGGACGAGATCGTGCTCGTGATCTCGGTGTCGGAGAGCCACAACCGCTCGAACGTGCGCCGCTCCACCGAGGAGTCCTTCGCCGGCTTCGTGGAGATCATGCACACGCTCGAGGGCACCGGCATGGCGGTCGCGTGCGGCATGGCCACCACGTTCGGGTGCCCGTTCGAGGGCTTCCAGCCGCTCGATCGAATCCTGAAGTTCGTCGATCGTCTCGTCGGCCTCGGCGTCGACTCGATCGCCCTCGCCGACACGATCGGCATGGGCGATCCACGCCAGATTCTCGACGTGTGCAACGAGGTGCAAGCGCGGTTCCCGAGCTATGAGTTCGCGCTCCACCTGCACAACACGCGCGGCATGGGGCTGGCGAACGTGCTCTCCGGCCTGCAGGCCGGCATCACGCACTACGAGTCCTCGCTCGGCGGCCTTGGCGGCTGCCCGTTCGCGCCCGGAGCCACCGGCAACATCTGCACCGAGGACCTAGTGCACATGCTGCACCAGATGGGCCACGACACCGGCGTGGACCTCGACAAGCTGATCGCCGCGTCGCGCGGGCTGCCCGCGCTCGTCGGCCACGAGGTGCCCGGCCAGGTGATGAAGGCCGGCAAGAGCACCGATCTCCACCCCCTGCCCGCAGGACTCTAGGACCCCACGCCATGGCTGACACGAAGAAACCCAAGCTGCGCTCCGCCGAGTGGTTCGGCCGCACCGACCGCGACGGCTTCGTCTACCGCAGCTGGGTCAAGAACCGCGGCGTGCCGCACGATCAGTTCGACGGCCGCCCGGTGATCGGCATCTGCAACACGTTCTCCGAGCTCACGCCGTGCAACTCGCACTTCCGCACGCTCGCCGAGCACGTGAAGCACGGCGTGCTCGAGGCCGGCGGGTTCCCGCTCGAGTTCCCGGTGATGAGCCTCGGCGAGTCGCTCCTGCGCCCGACCGCGATGCTGTTCCGCAACCTCGCGTCGATGGACGTCGAGGAGTCGATCCGCGCCAATCCGATCGACGGCGTCGTCCTGCTCTTCGGCTGCGACAAGACGACGCCGGCGCTGCTCATGGGCGCGGCGAGCTGCGACCTGCCGACGATCGGCGTGTCGGGCGGCCCGATGCTCTCGGGCAAGTTCCGCGGCCAGGACATCGGGTCGGGCACCGGCGTGTGGCAGATGAGCGAGGACGTGCGGGCCGGCAAGATGCCGCTCGAGGACTTCTTCGAGGCGGAATCGTGCATGCACCGCTCGCACGGCCACTGCATGACGATGGGCACCGCTTCGACGATGGCTTCGATGGTCGAGGCGCTCGGCATGGGCATGCCGGGAAACGCCGCGATCCCTGCGGTGGACGCGCGCCGCAATGTGCTCGCGCGCATGGCCGGCCGGCGCATCGTCGAGCAGGTGCGCGAGGACCAGCGCATCTCGAAAGTCCTCACGCGCGAGGCGTTCGAGAACGCGATCATGGCGCTCGCCGCGATCGGCGGCTCGACCAATGCGGTGATCCACCTGCTCGCGATCGCGGGCCGCGTCGGCGTGAAGCTCGAACTGGCGGACTTCGACCGCATCGGCAGCCGCCTGCCCTGTCTCGTCAACCTCCAGCCCTCGGGCAAGTACCTGATGGAGGACTTCTACTACGCGGGCGGACTGCCGGTCGTGCTGCGCGAGCTCGCGGAAGCCGGCGTCCTGCACAAGGGCGCGGTGACTGTGAACGGCAAGACGATCGGTGACAACAACAAGAGCGCAGACTGCTACAACCGCGAGGTGATCTTCCCCTACGCCAAACCCTTCAAGCCCGCCGCGGGCATCGCGGTGCTCAAGGGCAACCTCGCGCCCGACGGCGCGGTCATCAAGCCGTCGGCCGCGACTGCGTCGCTCCTCAAGCATCGCGGGCGCGCGGTCGTGTTCGAGGACATCGACGACTTCCACAAGCGCATCGACGACGAGAGCCTCGACATCGACGAAACGTGCGTCATGGTGCTCAAGAACTGCGGGCCCAAGGGCTACCCCGGCATGGCCGAGACCGGCAACATGCCGCTCCCGCCGAAGGTGCTGCGCAAGGGCATCACCGACATGGTGCGCGTCTCGGACGCGCGCATGAGCGGCACCGCATACGGCACGGTCGTGCTGCACAGCGCGCCGGAGGCCGCGGCGGGCGGCCCGCTCGCGTTCGTGAAGAATGGCGACATGATCGAGCTCGACGTCGAGAAGCGGCGCCTGCACCTCGACGTATCGGAAGCCGAGCTCGCGAAGCGCAAGGCCGAATGGAAGGGGCCGCCGCAGCACCTCGGACGCGGGTACTACAGGCTCTACGTCGACCGCGTCATGCAGGCGGACAAGGGCGCCGACCTCGACTTCCTGGTCGGCAGGAGCGGCGCCGCGGTGCCGAAGGACAACCACTAGCGGCGCGCGGGCTCGGGCACGAGCCGCGCGAGCGCTCAGGCCCGCGCCACCACCGGCGCGTCCTCGACCGAAGGCTCGGGCTTCGTGTCGGCCCGCAGCTCGTCGACCGGCGGCTCCTCCGGAAGCTCGGTCGCGGTCTCGCTCGGCGGCAGCTCGCGCGCGAGGAAGCCGCCCGACTGGTGCCTCCACAGGCGTGCGTAGTGGCCGTCGCGCCGGAGCAGCTCCTCGTGCGTGCCCTCTTCGACAATGCGTCCCGCCTCGAGCACGATCAGGCGGTCCATCCGCGCGATGGTCGACAGGCGGTGCGCGATCGCGATCACCGTCTTCCCCTCCATCAGCCCGAGCAGCTGCTCCTGGATCGCGAGCTCGACCTCGCTGTCGAGGGCCGCGGTCGCCTCGTCGAGCACGAGGATCGGCGCGTCCTTCAGGATGACCCGCGCGATCGCGACGCGCTGGCGCTGGCCGCCGGAGAGCTTCACGCCGCGCTCGCCCACGTGGGCGTCGTATCCCTTGCGGCCGTGCCAGTCCTGCAGCCCGAGGATGAAGTCGTGCGCCTGCGCCTTGCGCGCGGCCGCTTCCACCTCCGCGTCGCTCGCGTGGGGCCGGCCGTAGCGGATGTTCGCGGCGATCGAGCGATGCAGGAGGGAGGTGTCCTGCGTCACCATGCCGACCGCGGCGCGCAGGCTCTCCTGCGTGATCGCGCCGATGTCCTGTCCGTCGATCCGGATCACTCCCCGCTCCGGCTCGAAGAAGCGCAGCAGCAGGTTGACCAGGGTCGACTTGCCGGCACCGGAGCGCCCGACGAGCCCGACGCGCTCCCCGGGGCGGATCGTGAGGCTCAGGCGGTCAAGCACCGGCTTGCCGTCCTGCCGGCCATAGCTGAAGCTCACGTCCTCGAAGCGGATCTCGCCGCGCGTCACCTCGAGGGCTCGCGCGTCCGGCCGGTCGCGCCCCGCGTGCGGCACGGCGATCGTCTGCATGCCCTCCTGGACGACACCGATGTTCTCGAAGATCCCGGTCACCTCCCAGCTCACCCATCCGGCGACGTTGGCGATCTGCCACGCGAGCGGCAGCGCCGTGGCGACGACCCCGGCGCTCACCGCGCCCTGCGCCCAGAGCCAGATGCCGATTGCGGCGGTCCCGGTCAGGAGCAGCGCATTCATCACCGCGAGCGCGAACATGAACTGCGAGATCAGCTTCATGTGCGCCGCGATCGCGTCCTGGTGCTCGTCGATCACCTCGCGCACGTAGGCGTCCTCGTCGGCGAGCTTCGCGAACAGCTTGACGGTGAGGATGTTGGTGTAGCTGTCCACGACCCGGGCCATGACGTGCGAGCGCACCTCGGAGCTCGCCCGCGCGAGGTCGCGCATGCGCGGAACGAAGTAGCGGAGAAACACGACGTAACCGGCGAACCACAGCAGCGTCGGCACGCCGAGCCGCCAGTCCGCGAGGGCCATGAGCACGAGCGCGCTGACGCCGTACACCGCGATGTACCAGACCGCCCGGATGCCCGCCATTACGCTCTCGCGGAGCGCGTTGGCGGTCTGCATGACGCGGTTGGCGATCCGCCCGGCGAAATCGTTCTGGAAGAACGGCCAGCTCTGGCGCACCACGTGCCAGTGGCTTTGCCAGCGGATCAGGCTGGTCGCGCCCGGGATGATCGCGTTGTGCCGGATCGCGACGTCGGCGAGCATCACCAGCGGCCGGACGAGGAGGACGAGCGCGACCATGCCGGCGAGCAGCGGCCACTGCGCCTCCAGCGCCGCCTTGCGATCGACCGCCTCCATGAGCGAGACGAGCCTGCCGATGAACACCGGGATGACCGTGTCGATCAATGCCACCGCGAGGCTGGTCACGAACATGAGCGCGTACCAGCCCTTCGTCTGGCGGACGAAGTGCCAGTAGAACGCGACGAGGCCGGCCGGCGGTGCGCCGGGGCCAGTGCTGGCGGTGCCGCGGATGCGCGACTGCAGATACTTGAACATGAAAGACGTTACATGATGCCGCCGGTCGAGTTTAGCAAGGGCCGGATGCCGTTCCCGCGCGTCGTCTTGCGCCGTGTCGCCTCGGGGCGACGCAACCTGCGCGCCTCTTGCACATTGGGGTATCTTTCCGGACGCCGGCGCACGCATGCACCGCGCGGCCGCCCGATCCGGACCCGATGAAGCTCAAGCGCACCATGCTCCTCGTCCTCGCCCTCTTCGTCATCCCGCTCGCCATCAGCGTCGCGACGCACGAACCCGCCGCCGCGACCTGGTACTCCGCCTCGCGCGCCCCGACCGGCCTCGCGCCCGACCCCGCGGCTGTCCGCGAGCCCGTGGTCCAGGTGTACGCCGCCCGCACCTTCGGCTGGCGCGGCGCGTTCGGCGTCCACAGCTGGATCGTGGTCAAGCGCGCCGACGCGGAGACCTACGCCCGCTACGACGTCATGTTCTGGGGCGGTCCGCCCCACGTGCGCCTGAATGCCGCCGCGCCCGACGCCCTGTGGTTCGGGAGCCAGCCCGACCTTCTCGTCGACCGGCGCGGCGAGGGCGTCGAGGCGCTCATCGACCAGGTCGAAGCAGCGGTGGCGAGCTATCCGTATCGCGACGAGTATCGGACCTGGCCCGGCCCCAACAGCAACACCTTCATCGCGCACATCGGCCGCAGCGTCCCGGACCTCCGGCTCGACCTCCCGGCGAACGCAATCGGCAAGGACTACCTGCCGCTCTCGGCGGCGATCGGCCGCGCACCGAGCGGCGGCGGCGTCCAGGCATCGCTCCTCGGCGTGCTGGGGGTCATCGTCGCGCCCGAGGAGGGCGTCGAGTTCAACGTCCTCGGGCTGTCGGTCGGGCTCGACGTCGCCGAGCCCGCGCTGCGGCTGCCCGGCCTCGGCCGGGTGGGGACGAAGCACACCGCGAACTGATCCGTGGCCGAGTACACGCTGTACTGCTTCGCGCAGTCGGGCAATGCCTACAAGCCGGCGCTCATGCTCAACCTGTGCGGCGCCGACTGGCAGCCGAGGTTCGTCGACTTCTTCAACGGCGAGACCCGCACGCCGCAGTACCGCGGCGAGGTGAACGAGATGGGCGAGGTGCCGGTGCTCGAGCACCGCGGGCGGCGGCTCTCGCAGTCGGGCGCGATCCTCGACTACCTCGCCGGCGTGTTCGGGAGGTTCGGCGGGTCGGACGAGGACGAGCGGCGCGAGATCCTGCGCTGGCTGCTGTGGGACAACCACAAGCTCACGAGCTACATTGCGACGCTGCGCTACTTCCTGCAGTTCGCGCCCGAGCGGGACGAAAGCGTGGTCGCGTTTCTGCGCGGCCGCGTGAAGGGCGCGCTCGGCATTCTCGACAAGCATCTTGCGCAGGCGCCGTACGCGGTCGGCGGCCGGCTGACGATCGCGGACCTCTCGCTGTGCGGCTATCTCTTCTGGCCGGACGAATTCGGCGTCTCGTGGCAGGACCATCCGCATATCGCGCCCTGGCTCGAGCGCATCCGATCCCAGCCCGGCTGGGTCCACCCGTACACGCTCATGCCCGGGCATCCGTTGCCCGCGAAGCCATGAGGCGCCTCGCGATCGTCCTGGTGGGACTGCTCGCCGCAGCGTGCGGCAAGCCGCCCGCGCCGCCGCCGGAGGCGCCCGCTGCCCCGCCCCAGGCGCAGCAGTCGCCGGCGGAACCGCGGGCAACGGCGCCCAAGCTGCCGCCGCCGAAGACGCCGCTCGACGCGTACAAACGCGAGCTCGCGCAGCGCATCCTCGCGTCGAACGCGGAGCGGACCTTCGAGGGGAAGCCGCCCGACATCCTGTACGCGGTAGTGGTGCTGCAATTCACGGTCGACCGGGCCGGCAAGGTGACGGCCCTGAAGACGTTGCGCTCGCGCCACCCGCCGCAGGAGAGGCTCGCCCTTGCGAGCGTGCGCGCGGCGGCGCCGTTTCCCGCACCCCCCGCGACCCTTCTTCGTCGCGGCACGCTCGAGGTCGCCGAGACCTGGCTCTTCCGCGACGACGGCAAGTTCCAGATCCGCTCGCTCGCCGAGGCGCAGGCGCCGGACCTGCGCGATTGAAGCCTTGGGCGGCGCAATGTCGACGCGACCCCGGATAGCGATCACCATGGGCGACGCCGCGGGCGTCGGCCCCGAGGTGATCATGAAGGCCCTCGCCCACCGCGAGCTCTACGCGATCGCGCGCCCGCTCGTCGTCGGGGACGCGAGGCGTCTTGCCGCGGCGGGACGCATCGTCGGCGCGAGCCTGGTCGTGAGCGCGATCACCGAGCCCGAGGATGCGCGCTTCGAGACCGGCACTGTCGACTGCGTCGATCTCGCGCTCGTCCCGCCGGACACGCCGTTCGGCCAGCTCTCCGCCGCCTGCGGCGAGGCCGCGTACCGCTTCGTCGAGCGCGCCGTCGCGCTCGCGCTCGCCGGCAAGGTCGACGCGATCTGCACCGCGCCGCTCAACAAGGAGGCGCTGAACGCCGCCGGTCACCGCTACCCGGGCCACACCGAGATCCTCGCGGAGATGACCGGCGCGCCGGAAGTGTCCCTGATGCTCCTCGCGCCGGGAATGCGCGTCGTCCACGTCACGACTCACATCGGTCTGGTCGATGCGGTCGAGCGGATCGACGTGAGCCTGGTGGAGCGCACGATCGCGCGCGGCCGCGAGCTCGTGCGGCGCGCGGGGATCGAGGAGCCGCGGATCGCGGTGTGCGGCATCAATCCGCACGCCGGCGAGGCGGGCCTCTTCGGGCGCGGCGAGGAGGCGACGAAGATCGAGCCGGCGATCCGCGCCTGCGCCGCGCGCGGCTGGAAGGTCGAGGGTCCGCTCCCCGCGGACACGCTCTTCTACCGCGCCCGCAAGGGCGACTTCGACCTGATCGTCGCGATGTATCACGACCAGGGTCACGCCCCGGTGAAGGCGGTGGCGTTCGAGACCGGCGTGAACGTCACCGCCGGACTGCCGGTGCTGCGCACCTCGGTCGACCACGGCACGGCCTTCGACATCGCCGGCACGGGCAAGGCCGACGAGAGCAGCATGCTCGAGGCCCTCCGGCAGGCCGCCATGCTTGCCCCGCGACCGGCGCGGCCGGTTTAATCTTCCACCCCGCTTCCATCCCCGCCGGGAGAGTCCGATGCTTCAGGCCGCCGACCTCACTATCCGCCTCAACCCCGCCGACGACGTGGTCATCGCGCGCGTCGAGATCCCGGAGGGCACGCTGCTCGTGAAGGAAGGCAACGTGCGCGTGGCCGCGCGGGTACCCGCCGGGCACAAGATCGCGACGCGCGAGGTGAAGACCGGCGCGCCGGTGCGCCGCTACAACCAGATCATCGGGTTCGCGACGCACGACATCCGGGCGGGCGAGCACGTCCACGTGCACAACGTCGCGATGGGCGACTTCGTCCGCGACTACGCGTACGGCGTGGACGCGAAGCCGACCCAGTACGTCGATCCTGCCGCGACGTTCCAGGGTATCGTCCGGCTTGACGGGCGCGTCGCGACGCGCAACTACATCGGCGTGATCACGAGCGTGAACTGCTCGGCGACCGTCGCGAAGCTGATCGCCCGCCAGTTCGAGAACCGGCTGGAGGAGTTTCCCGGCGTGGACGGCGTGGTCGCGCTCGCGCACAAGACCGGGTGCGGCATGGCGTCCGAGGGCGAGGCGGTCGACATCCTCCGGCGCACGACGGCGGGCTACATCCGGCACGCGAACTTTCACTCGGTGCTGCTGGTCGGGCTCGGCTGCGAGGCGAACCAGATCAACGCACTGCTCGCGGCCCAGGGACTGAAACGCACCGACCACCTGCATGCGTTCACGATTCAGGACAAGGGCGGCACCCGGAAGGCGGTCGAGGAAGGCGTCGCGCGCATCCGCGAGCTGCTGCCCGACGCGAACCGCGTCCGCCGCGAGAGCGTGCCGGCGAGTCATCTCGTCCTTGGCCTGCAGTGCGGCGGGTCGGACGGCTACTCGGGCATCAGCGCGAACCCGGCGCTGGGCGCGGCGGTCGACCTGCTCGTGCGCCACGGCGGCACGGCGATCCTCTCCGAGACGCCGGAGATCTATGGCGCGGAACATCTGCTCACTCGCCGCGCCGTCTCGCGCGAGGTGGGCGAGAAGCTGATCCGGCGCATCAGGTGGTGGGAGGACTACACCGCCCGCAACGGCAACGAGATGAACAACAATCCCTCGCCCGGCAACAAGGCGGGCGGCCTCACGACGATCCTCGAGAAGTCGCTCGGCGCGGTCGCGAAGGGCGGCACCACCAACCTCGTCGACGTCTACGAGTATGCCGAGCCGGTAACCGCGAAGGGCTTCGTGTACATGGACACCCCCGGCTACGATCCGGTGTCCGCAACCGGCCAGGTGGCGGGCGGCGCGAACCTGATCTGCTTCACCACCGGCCGCGGCTCGGCCTACGGTTGCAAGCCCGCGCCGTCGCTAAAGCTCGCCACCAACTCCCCGCTCTTCGCGCGCCAGGAAGACGACATGGACATCAACTGCGGCACGGTGATCGACGGCAAGGAGTCGATTGCCGACGCGGGCGCGCGTTTCTTCGACCTCGTGCTGCGCACCGCCTCCGGCGCGCAGACCAAGAGCGAGCAGTGGGGCTACGGCGAGGACGAGTTCGCACCGTGGATGCTCGGCGCGACGATGTGAAGCGCGCCGGCATCCTCGCCGCGGGCATGCTCGGCATCGCCGCCGCGCAGGCGCAGGTCGTGACGCCGCGGCCGCTGCCGGCGCGTCCGGTGGTCGTCGTCCCGGGGACGGTCACCGCCGTCCCGGCCGAGAGCTGGGGGGCGATTGCCTATCACCGCGCGAGCGGCGCGTTCGGCTACAGCTTCGACTTCGTCGGCCAACGCGAAGCTGGGGTCGCAGCGCTCGAGGCGTGCGTGCATCCGGAGTGCATCGTGGTCGCGAGCTACCGGAGCGCGTGCGGCGTGCTCCTCGACGGGCCCACCGGTCCCGTGGTGGCCGAAGGCGTCACTGCGCAGGAGGCTGAAACGAAGGCGCGGCTGCAGTGCACCGACCCGCAGTGCCGACTTATCGCGTGGTCGTGCACGAAGTAGCGCGCGCCGCGCCGGCGCCGTTCGTCGCCCCGCTTCCACCGTTGATCCCCACCCGCTGTCGCGCTCTCGACAGCGCCGTCACGAACGTATCTGCGCCGTGACTTTCCTCCCCGGGGTGGCGTGACCTTTGTCACGCCACCCCGATGACTCCGGCATACGCGTCTGGCATAGTCGGCGCGTCAAGAAGAACAACACAGGCAGCACCGGGCCAGCGGGTCGCGTCTTCCGCTGGCGCCTCCGGATGAAGACGCTCGTTTTCGGGTTCGCACTCGTGGAAGCCGGCGCACTGCGCGTTGATGCGCCGGGCCGCCGTTGCCGCACGGTCTTCGCACGCACCGCGATCCGCAGGGGTTGAGTCATGGATACGCCCAGACGGCCTGCCGCCCAGGCCGCAGTCAACCGCCCCCTCGCCGGGACGGAAAGCAAGGCGTTGCTCAGCCAGTGCCGCGACCTCGCGCGCTCCAAGCTGAGCGGCATCATCGCGGAGGCGCTCGATAAGGTCGAAAACGATCTCTTCGCCGCCGCCGAGGCGAGCACCTCGCGCGCCGAGCAGCAGCTGCTGTTCGAGGCGATGAACCAGGTCAAGAAGCACCGCGGCGACATCGCCTCCTCGTTCGACCGCCACTTCATCGAGATCTTCGAGAACCGCATCGCGACGCGGCGGCTCTCGAAGGCAAAGACCCAGGAGCTGAAGCTCGAGGAACTCAAGCTCGTGGACGACAGCGCGATGGAGGAGGAGCTCGTGGTGAGCGACCTCGCGCGCAAGACCAAGAACCGGGTCGACCAGGACGAGCTGCTCGGGATCCGCGCGCGGCTCGGCCACCTGCTCTCCACCGAGGACCTGGAGGACAGCGGCAACCCGCTCTCGCCCGAGGCGGTGTTCGAGGCGCTGCGGCTGTCGTGCGCCAAGATCCCCGGCGACTTCGCGATCAAGCGCTCGCTGCTGAACGCCTTCCAGCCCCACGTCGCGGCCGGCATCACCGCGGTCTACGCCGACGTGAACAAGCGCCTGATCGCCCACCACGTCCTGCCGCGCATCAACTTCCACGTGAAGCGCGCGCGCGACGTCGGCGTGGCGCAGCGCCCGGGCGACCCGATGGGCGCGAGCCAGTCGATGAACCTCGCGCAGCTCCTCGGCGGCCAGCAGGCGCCGGGCGTGGGAACGAGCCAGCTCATGCAGCTCGGCCAGCTGTTGCAGGCGGCAGGCGTGCCGGCCGCGGCGGCGGCGATGTCCGCGAGCCAGCAGCTCGACCTGTCGACCCTGCTCGCCGGCGTGGTGAGCGGGCCGCCGTCGGGCCGCCAGGCGATGGCGCGCGTGATGGCCGAGCCGTCGCAGTTCCAGTTCGAGGGCGCGCTCGAGATGCCGGCGACCCCCGAGCTGATGGCCTCGCTCACCCGGCTGCAGACGACCGGCGGGTTCAGCCCGGCGCTCGGCGCGAACCCGCTCGACTACCTCGGCGCGCTCGACCAGCAGGTGCGCACGCAGAGCCATCCGCTCGACCAGCTGACGATCGAGCTGGTCACGATGGTGTTCGACTACATCCTCGACGATCGCGCGATCGCCGAGACCGTGAAGGCGGAGCTCGCGCGGCTGCAGATCGTCGCGATCAAGGCGGCGCTGCTCGACCGCACCTTCTTCGCGCGCCGGGCGCACCCGATGCGCCGGTTCCTCGACCAGGTCGCCGAGGCGGCCTCCGACCCGGACGTCGCGACCGACGAGCAGTCGAAGTTCCTCTCGGGGCTGCGCGGCATCGTCGACTACCTGGTGCACGACTTCACCGACGACCTGACCGTCTTCACGGTGGCGCAGGAGACCCTCGAGAAGCTGATGCACGAGGACTCCCAGCGGCGCGAGCAGGAGATCGCGCCGACCACCGCAGAGCTGGTGCGCAAGGAAGAGGCGGAGATCGCCCACCACACCGCGCTCGCCGAGATCAAGCGGCGCGCCACCCGCCGGACCCCGGGTTTCGTCCGCGAGTTCCTGTACCACTGGTGGACCAAGACCCTGGTGGACGCCTACATGAGGAACCGCGAGGGCGACGACTCCTGGACGCACCGCCTCGGCATCGTCGACGCGCTCGTCTGGAGCGTGACGCCTCTGCGCACGACCGAGATCCAGCAGCTTGCCTCGATGCTGCCCACGCTCATGAAGAGCCTCCTGCGCGGGATGAACGCGATCGAGATGCCGCCGGAGGCGCGCCACGCCTTCTTCAACCAGCTCATGCAGGCGCACACCGCGACGATCAACGCGGCGAAGGCGCAGGCGAAGGCCCACGCCGCGGGTGCCGAGGCCGCGGCCGCGCCGGCCGCGGCGAGCCCCGCCGAGCCGGAACCCGTCGACGATCCCGCGACCGGGCCGGTCACGAACTCGGGGCTGGAGGACGACTACTGGGTCCACACCGCCCTGGCGCTGGAGCGCGGGGCAGTGGTCGAGTTCCTCGAAGGGGCGGCGACCGTGCGCTCGAAGCTCTCGTGGGTGAGCCCCAAGCAGACGATCCTGCTCTTCACGGCGAGCGGCTCGGCCGCGCGCCAGGTCGCGCCGAAGGCGCTCGCCGGCCTCCTGCGCGAAGGCAAAGCGCGCATCCTCGAAGGGGCCGAGGCGCTGATGGATCGCGTCGTCACCGCGATGGTCGGCTCGGCCGGCGACGAGGCGCTGCCCGCCGCGGCCTGATACCCGAGGCCGTCCACGCACGATTTTCCCCGCGACCCCGCACCGAAAGGCGGGCGCCCTCTTCGCCGCCAACCGAGGACGCCCGACCCGCGGGGTCGCGCTTTCTCTTCCCCGCGCGAGCGGCGCCGGACTTCCGGCGCCGCCGCGTAGAATCGCGGCGCGTCAACAACCACCACACACAAACGGGGGGCGGCAGGTGTTCGTCTGGGCGAAAGTGAACGAGCGGGTCTACGGCGGCTACGCGCTGCCGCACGCGACGCTGCGGGTCTCCAAGGATCCGCAGCTCGGCACCGTCGACATCACGATCAACGACCCGACATTCGAAGCCGACGACAAGTCACACGGCGGCGGGATCACGCTGCGACGTGAGGACGCGATGTGGCTCGCCAATGCCTTGATGCTCGCGCTCGGCAAGAGGAAGGCGTTCACCTATACGCGCCACTCGCGAGATCGCGGCGCGCTCATCGGGACCGAGCTGCACGGCGCGGCGAAATAGCTGGCGCGGTCGCCAAGCTCGTCGCGACCGGTCGGCGGCAACCGTCAGCCGCCCGCGGGGGCCGCCGGGACGCCGCCGCGCACCGTGGGTAGCGCCGTCCTGTGAAACGGCCGGTCCGCGTCATCTCCCGCGGTCCGCCGCCAGTGCGGCTCCTCGACGACCTGCGCCGCGCCGGGCGCAGCGGTCCCCAGCGCGAGCAGGAGGAGGAGGCTCGCGGCGAGTAGGCTGCGCCCGGACATCGGTCGCCCCGAATGAGGGGACGAAGCAGTCGATTACGGGTTGTACCGGTCGACGAGGTCGTAGTTGCGCTCGCCCTGGGCGGCGCCGCGGTACTGCGTCGCATCGACGCTCATGAACTTGCGCGGCGTCCAGTACGGCTCGGTGTAGGTGTTGTTCTCGGTCGCCACGGCGACACCCTGCGCGGCACCGAGGCCCAGCAGCACGACTGCGATCAGCTTCTTCATGACTCACTCTCCTTGGGTTGAAAAATTGGTTCGGGGTTGTCCGCTGCGGCATCTCCGCCGCCGCGGCGCCTGCAAGACGCTGGCCCCCTTTGGTCGGGCGAGGGCCGGGACGATTACAAAAGGCGGGCGGGCGCCCGGGTCGCGCGGCGGGCGCCCCGGCACCGCGCAGGGGCCGAGCCGGGGCACACCGCCGAGCGCGGGATAGCGGGGACTATTCGCCGATCTGGAGCAGCATGCCGCGCCGGCGGGCGCCGTTGAACGCCGCGAGGAAGAGCGCGATCCCCGCAGCCATGTACAGCGCGTTCAGGCCCACTGCGGTCCAGAACTCGCGCCAGAGGAAAGTTCGCTCGAGCAGCACCGCGCGCATGCCCTCGAACACGTGGCTCGTGGGCAGGCACCACGCCACCGCCTGCAGCCAGTCCGGCAGGACGCTGATCGGGTAGTAGATCCCGCTCACCGGCGCCGCGACGAAGATCGCGCCCCAGGCGAAGTTCTCCGCCGCGAGGCCGTAGCGCATCACGAGCGCCGCCACCATCAGGCCGATCGCCCACCCGCAGACGAGCAGGTTCGCGAAGAACGTCACGAGCGGAACGCCGAGGTCGAAGATCGAGTAGTGGTAGAGCGCGACCGCGAGCACGACCGCGGTGCCCACGCCGATCGCGGTGCGGAAGAGCGACACCAGGATCATCGACGCAACCAGCTCGAGCGGCCGCAGCGGGCTCACGAACAGGTGCCCGAGGTTGCGCGCGTAGAGCTCCTCGAAGAACGAGAGCGCCACGCCGAGCTGGCCGCGAAAGAGGACTTCCCACAGGAGCAGCGCCGAGACGAGCAACCCCGGCACCTGCGCGACCCAGGACGAGTTGGTGGCGAGGAACTTCGCGATGAAGCCCCACAGCACCATCTGCATGGTCGGCCAATAGGCCATCTCGAGCACCCGGATCCACGACTTTCGAAAGAGATAGAGGTGCCGCAGCACCATCGCGTACATCCGTCGCAGCGCGAGCACCGCGGGCGGCGTCATTCGCCCTCCAGTCGCATCCGGTCCGGCCCGGGCTCGACCGTCCGCTCCGGCCGGCGCGCCACGTCCAGGAACACCTCCTCCATCGTGGAGCGGCCGTAACGCGCGATCAGCTCCGCGGGCGCGCCCGAGTCCACGATCCGGCCGGCACGCATCATCAGCACCGCGTCGCACATGCGCTCCACCTCGGGCATGTTGTGCGAAGCGAGCAGGAGCGTCGCGCCGGTGCGCCGCTGGTAGGCCATCAGCTGCGAACGCACCCGATCCCCGACGTCGGGATCGAGGGAAGCGGTCGGCTCGTCGAGCAGGAGCAGCTCGGGCTCGTTCAGCAGCGCCTTGGCCACCGACACGCGCGTGCGCATACCCGCCGAGAGCGTGCCGTACGCGCGCGCGAGGATATCCGCCAGGTCGAGCTCGGTCGCGAGCGCAGCGATGCGGCGCTTCATGTCGCGCACGCCGTACAGCCGCGCGAACATCCGCAGGTTCTCCTCGACGGTGAGCTTCTTGGGCAGGTCGACGTACGGCGAGGTGAAGTTCATGCGCCCGAGGACGCGGTAGCGGTGGCGCGCGATGTCCTCGCCGAGCACGCTGATCGACCCCGCGGTCGGCAGCAGGACGCCGAGCAGCATCGAGAGCGTGGTGGTCTTGCCCGCGCCGTTGCCGCCGAGGAGCGCGCAGGTGGACCCCCGCGCGACGGTGAAGGAGATGCCCCGCACCGCCTCGACCCGGTCGAAGCGCTTGACCAGGTCGCGGACCTCGATCGCGGGGCTCATTGAGCTACCCTCGCGCGAAGAGCGCTCGGGGTTCGCCCGAGACGGGGGAGGGGCCCTGTCTTCCCTCCCGGGGGCGGCCCTGCGGGCTCACGCGCCGCGGAGCTGGGCGCGCACGCAGTCGCACCACTCGGGAAAGAGCGCGCGATCGCGGCTCGCGATCACCGACTTCGCCCACGGCGGCCCGGCGAGGAAGTCGTCCTGGTCGAACGTGGCCATCGCGCCGCCCGCCTCCGCGAGGATGAGCGCGCCGGCCGCGTAGTCCCACAGCATGTGGTTGGCATGCAGATAGACGTCGAACCGGCCGAGCGCGAGCCAGCACCAATCGAGCGCCGCCGCGCCGAAGTTGCGGTAGGAGTACCAGGGCAGCGACCCCGCGAGCCGGACCGCCGCGTCGCGCGGCAGCCGCTTGAGCTCGAGCGAGGCGATCGCGTCGGCGAGCCGCGCCGGCGCCGGCCGCGGCACGATGCGGGCACCGTCGTGGAAGGCGCCTCCGCCGGCCGCCGCTTGAAAGGTCTCGCCGGTGGCCGGGTTGTGGACGACCCCGAGCGTGGCGCGCCCGCCCTCGATCAGCGCGACCGAGACCGCGTAGTACGGGATCCCCTGGAGGAAGTTGGTGGTCCCGTCGATCGGGTCGACGCACCACGCGGTCCCGGCGCCCTCGCTCCAGGCGGCGGTCTGCTCGCCGCGCGTCATCTCCTCGCCGATGACCGGGCAGTCGCGCAAGGCACGCAGCCGCGGGATGAGCGCCGCCTGCGCCGCGGTATCCGCTTCCGAGAAAAGGCTGCCGTCCTGCTTGCGTTCGCCGCGGATGCGCTGCGCGCGCGGCAGGATCTCGGCCCGCGCGACCTCGCGCACGGCCGCGGCGAGTGCGGCGATCATCGCGGCGCGGGCGCTACGCGTGTTTCCACTTGATCGAGCAACCGATGGCGGCGGTCTGCTCTGCGGGACCCTCGCCCGTGCGCGCAATCCGCACCATCGCGTCGAAGAGCTCGCGCGCGGCCCCCTCGACCGGGCTGGTCTTCGACGCGTCGAGGCGGCCGTGGTACTGGAGCTCGAGCGCGGCGTTGAACCCGAAGAACTCGGGCGTGCACACCGCCTGGTAGGCCTTGGCGACGGCCTGGGTGGCGTCGAGGACGTAGGGGAAGGTGAACGCCGACTCCGCGGCCACGCGCCGCATGTTCTCGAACGAGTCCTCGGGATACTCGGTGGGGTCGTTGGACATGATTGCGATCGCGCCGATCCCGTGCGCGGCCAGCTCGCGGCAGTCGCGGACGATGCGCGCGCGGATAGCCTTCACGTACGGGCAGTGGTTGCAGATGAACATCACCAGCAGGCCGTTGGGACCGCGCGCAGAGGCGAGCGTGTGGCGCTTGCCATCGACGCCGGGAAGGTCGAAGTCCACCGCCTTCCAGCCGAAATCGCACACCTGGGATTGCACCGCCATGCAGGACCTCGCTTCGACGACCGTCGCTAGAATCCTAGCATGGCCGTTCACCCCGTCCCCGAGACGCCGCGCCTCTACTGCGAGGAAACCCTCTCGCCCGGCGCAACGGTCGAGCTCCCCGAGCGCGCCGCGCGCCACGTCGCGGCGCTCCGGCTGCGGACCGGCGACGCCGTGACCCTGTTCGGGGGCGACGGGTACGAATCGGCCGCCGTGATCTCCGGCCAGAGCAAGCGCGGCGCGTACGCCTCGGTCCGCGACCGTCGCGCGGTCGATCGCGAGTCGCCGCTCGCGGTGCACCTCGCGCAGGGCGTGTGTGCCGGCGATCGGATGGACCTCGTCCTGCAGAAGGCGACCGAGCTCGGGGTCGCGACGATCCAGCCGGTCGTGACGGCGCGGTCGGTCGTGCGGCTGTCGAGCGAGCGCCGGGAACGTCGGGAGGCCCACTGGCAGAACGTCGTGATCGCGGCCTGCGAGCAATGCGGCCGCAACCGCGTGCCGCCGGTCGCGCCGAGCCTCGCGTTCGGCGAGTACTTCGCCGCGCTGCCCGCCGCGGGAACCCGCATTCTCCTGGCGCCGGATGGTGCGGAAACGCTGCGTTCGCTCGCCGTCGAGCCGCCCGTCGCCGTGCTCATCGGTCCCGAGGGCGGGCTCGCGCCCGAGGAGCGGCGCATCGCGGCGGCGGCCGGCTACGTGACGGTGCGCTTCGGCCCGCGCGTCCTGCGGACCGAAACGGCGCCGCTCGCAGCGCTCGCGGCCCTGCAGGCGCTCTACGGGGACTGCTGAGCGCTACTGCGGCCGGCCGGCGGCGGCAAGCAGCTCCACCATCTCCGCGTTGCCCGCGCGCTTCGCGATGTCGAGCGCGGAGGCGCCGAGCAGGTCCTTCGCGTTCGGATCCACCCCGCGGCCGGCGAGAAAGAGCCGCACCGCGAGCACGTCGCTGCGCTTCACCGCCTCCAGGAACTGGTTCTTGTCGTGGTAGACGAGCCCGATATCGGTGAGGTTCTTGCGCGCCCTGAGCGCGGCCAAGTCGCCCGACGTGGCCGCTTCCGCGGCCATCTGCCGCCGGTTCATGGACGCCATGGAGCGCCCGATGGCGAGCATCTTGTCGCGCTCGGCGGGGGGCACCTCGCCGAAGATCTCCAGCGCGAGTGCGTTCGCCTCGGCGTTGCGGCCGGCGAGAACGTCGTCCATCGCCTGCTGCATCGCCTTCGGGTCGCCGCCCGACTTCTCGGAGGCCTGCATCAGCACGTGGACCACCGACAGGAACTTGCCGAAGGTGGCCCAGTCGGTCTGGATCGTCGCGGTCTGCGCCTGCGCCGCGCCGATCGAGCCGGCGGCGACGAGCGCGGCAAGGGCGTGCCTGAGGGACCTGGGGAGCATGGGAGACCTCCGATTGACGTACAGCCTGCATTCAACGCTGCGGCGGCCGCCGCGGTTGACCGCGGCCGCGGCCGGGCGCCGCCAGGCCATGCACTAGAATGCGCCTCGTCCGATTCGATAACAAGCCCCATGCCTTCCAAGCCCGATGCGAGCTTCGTGACGTGGTTCCGGTCGGTGGCGCCGTACTTCAACGCGTTCCGCGGCCGCACGTTCGTCATCGCCTTCGGCGGCGAGCTGGTGGCGGAAGGCCGGTTCGTGGCGCTCGCGCACGACCTCAACCTGCTGCGGAGCGCCGGGATCCGGCTCGTGCTGGTGCACGGCTCGCGGCCGCAGATCGAGGCGCAGCTCGCCGCGCGCAAGCAGCGGCCGCGCTACCACCAGGGCCTGCGCGTGACCGACCCGGTCGCGCTCGAGTGCGTCAAGGCCGCCGTGGGCCTGCTGCGCGTGGAGATGGACGCGCTCCTTTCGCTCGGCCTGCCGAACACTCCGATGGCGGGGGCGGCAATCAATACGGTCTCGGGCAACTTCATCACCGCGCAGCCGATGGGCGTGCACGACGGGGTCGACTACCAGCACACCGGCACGGTGCGGAAGGTCGATGCGCCGGCCATCGCGGGCTGCCTGGACGCCGGCAACCTGGTGATCGTGTCGCCGATCGGGTTCTCGCCGACCGGCGAGGTCTTCAATCTCGCGATGGAGGACGTCGCGGTGGCGACCGCCGCGGCGCTCCGCGCCGCCAAGCTCGTCTTCTTCTCCGACGCGGCGCTCGCCGGCGCCGACGGCCGCCTGCTGCCGGAGCTGAGCGCGAACGAGGCCGAGCGGCTGCTCGCCGGCGGCCGGCACCTCACCGGCGATACGCGCGTCTATCTCGCGCACGCGGTCGAGGCGGTGCGCGCGGGCGTCGAGCGCGCGCACGTCATCGCGCGCAACGTCGACGGCGCGCTGCTCGCCGAGCTCTTCACGCACGAGGGCTCGGGCAGCATGATCACCGCCGACAAGCTCGAGCGCATGCGCGCGGCCACGATCGAGGACGTCGGCGGCATCCTGCAGCTCATCGCGCCGCTGGAAGCCGATGGCACGCTCGTGCGCCGCGGCCGCGAGCTGCTCGAGCGCGAGATCGGCCGCTTCACCGTCCTCGAGCACGACCGCATGATTCTCGGCTGTGCGGCGCTCTACCCCTTCCCGCGCGCGCGCGCGGGCGAGCTCGCCTGCCTCGCGGTGCGGCCCGAGTACCGCGGCGGCGGGCACGGCGAAAAGCTCATGCGCGCGATCGAGGAGCGCGCGCGCGCCGCCGGCATGAAGAAGCTCTTCGTTCTCACCACGCGCACCGCCCAGTGGTTCGCCGAGCGCGGCTTTTCCGCGACGAGCGCTGAGGCGCTTCCGCGCGAGAAGCGGACGCTCTACAACTGGCAGCGGCGCTCCCGGATCCTGGTCAAGGCGATCTAGGGGCGCGTAGAATCCGCGCCTCACCGCAACACGGAGTCGCCCCATGGCAAGAATGGTCAAGTGCGTGAAGCTCGGGCGCGAAGCCGAAGGCCTCGACGTCCCGCCGCTGCCGGGCGAGCTCGGCAAGCGCATCTGGGAGAGCGTCTCGAAGGAAGCCTGGCAGATGTGGCAGGCGCAGCAGACGCGGCTGATCAACGAGATGCGACTCAACCTCGCGGATGCCAAGGCGCGGAAGTACCTCCTCGAGCAGTCGGAGAAGTACTTCTTCGGCGGTGGCGCCGACGAAGCGTCCGGCTACGTGCCGACGAAGCCCTGACCGCGTTGGCCGCGGACCGCCCGGCGGGCGTCGTCGCGCGCCTACTCGTTCGCCGCGCGGGCGATCGCGTCGGAGCGCATGTGCCGGACGTCGCGGCCCTCGACCATGTACACCACGTACTCGGCCATGTTCTTGGCGTGGTCGCCGATCCGCTCGAGCGCCTTTGCGACGAACAGGACCTCGAGGCAGCGGCTGATCGTGCGCGGATCTTCCATCATGAAGGTGATCAGCTGGCGCAGGATCGAGCGGAACTCGCTGTCCACCGCCCGGTCCTGCTCCACCACCTCCTGCGCGGCCTTCACGTCCAGGCGCGCGAAAGCATCGAGCGACTTGCGCAGCATCGCGAGCGCGAGGGTCGCGACGTGCCGGATCTCGATGCGCGGCATGTGCATGCGCTCGGCGTCGTGGATGAGCTTCGCCATGCGCGCGATCTTCTCCGCCTCGTCGCCGATGCGCTCGAGGTCGGTGATGGTCTTGATCACCGCGATGAGCAGGCGCAGGTCGCCGGCGGCGGGCTGCCGGCGCGCGATGATGTGGCTGCAGGCCTCGTCGAGATCGACCTCCATCGCGTTCACGCGGTGATCGTTCTCCTGGATCGCCGCGATCTCGGCCATGTCGCCGGTGACGAGGGCGTCGGCAGCGCGCCGAATCTGCTCCTCGACCAGGCCGCCCATCTGCAGTACGCGCGTGCGCACGTCCTCCAGCTCGGCGTCGAATTGCTTGGAAATGTGCTCGGACATGGCTACCCCGCGGATCGGCCAGACTAGGCCACGGCCATTACGGCGATATTACAGGTCCTGCACCGGGCGGACCATCGTCCGCACGCCGGCGGGAGTCCCGAGCAGCACCACGTCGGCGCCGCGAAGCGCGAACAGCCCGTTCGTGACGACGCCCACGATGTTGTTGAGCCGCTCCTCCAGACCGGCCGGGTCGGTGATGGCGAGTCCGCTCACGTCCAGCACGACGTTGCCGTTGTCGGTGACGAAGCCCGCGCGCAGCCGCGGCCGGCCACCGAGCCGGACGATCTCGCGCGCGACGTGCGTGCGCGCCATCGGGATCACCTCGACCGGGAGGGGAAACGCGCCGAGCGCCGCCACGAGCTTCGACGCGTCCGCGATGCAGACGAAGCGGCGTGACACGGCGGCGACGATCTTCTCGCGCGTGAGCGCGCCCCCGCCGCCCTTGATCATCGCAAAGCCCTCGGTGACCTCGTCGGCGCCGTCGATGTACACCGGCAGCTCTTCGACCTCGTTCAGGTCGACGAGCGGGATGCCGTGGCGGCGCAGCCGCTCCGCGGTGCGCTCGGAGCTTGCCACCGCGCCGCGGATCCGTCCCCCGCGCGCACCCAGCTCGTCGATGAAGAAGTTGGCAGTCGAGCCGCTGCCCACGCCGATGACGGCGTCATCGACGACGTAGTGCAGCGCGGCACGCGCAACTGCTTGTTTCAGCTCGTCCTGGGTCATGGAAGCCGATTCTAGCGGAGCATCGGGTGCGCTCGGCCCGAGGGACTAGTCCCTTGCGCGGGCGCGCACGCGGCGGCGTAAAATCGCCGCATCCCTCGCGATTCCGCCGCAATGCGCCTCGCCAGCGTCCTCCTCGCCCTCGGCCTCGCTGCCACCCCGGCGGTGGCGCAGCGGCTCGACGCGCCGCCGGTCGAACAGGTCCCGGTCCGCGCCCAGTGGTGGAACGCGCCGAGGATCGAGCGCGGTGCGATGTCCGCCTCGCCTTGGCACGGGGGGTTCTTCGTCGGGCCGCGCAGTGGCCAGGGATTCAATCCGGCGCGCGCCGGGGCGTTCGATCCCGGGCTGCGTGCGAATCCGGGCGTTGCAGGCACCCCGCCGGCCGCGCTGCTCCCGCCGGGGAGCGACGTCGTGCCCGTCGACAGCGGGGCGTATCTCGGGTATCGCTATTCGAACTGGACGTTCTCGTCGACGGTCCGCCAGGCTATCGACGACCCGCGGCTCGCTGGAACGCGCATCGACTTCGGCGCGAGCTACGGCGTCAGCGTGGCCGAACGCCATGCGATCACGCTCTCCGGTGGTCTCACGCTCGGGCAATCGGGCGCGGCCGTACCCTCGTACGCCCTGTCGGGCACCGACGCGCTCTCGCGCCAGACGCTGCGCTACGGGGAGCCGGGCGCTGGTTTTCGCCTGTCCTGGCGCTACACGCTCGACCGCAATCTCTACGTGAGCACGTCGCTCGGCTACGATCGATTCTACGGCGACCTGGGCGAGTCCGGCGGCGACCGCGGCGCCGCAACGTTCGGCACCGTCTTCGGCTACCGCTTCTACTAGGACCTGCTACCGCTTTCGCGGCGGCGCCAGGTCCGTACAGACCCCCTCGTACACCTCCGCCGCCATGCCGATGCTCTCGCCGAGCGTCGGATGCGGATGGATGGTCTTGCCGATGTCCACGGCGTCGGCCCCCATCTCGATCGCCAGCGCGATCTCGCTGATGAGGTCGCCCGCGCCGGTGCCGACGATCCCGCCGCCGATGATGCGGTGGTGCTCGTCGTCGAAAATCAGCTTGGTGAAGCCCTCCGAGCGCCCGTTCGCGAGCGCCCGCCCCGAGGCCGACCAGGGAAACTTGCCCACGCCGTACTTGATGCCCTGCTTCCTGGCTTCGTCCTCGGTCGTCCCGACCCATGCGACCTCGGGGTCGGTGTACGCGACGGACGGGATCACCCGCGCGTCGAAGTAGGACTTTCGGCCCGCGGCCGCCTCGGCCGCGACGTGCCCCTCGTGCACCGCCTTGTGCGCGAGCATCGGCTGGCCGACGATGTCCCCGATGGCGAAGATGTGCGGCACGTTCGTGCGCATCTGGCCGTCGACCGGAATGAAGCCGCGGTCGCCCACCGCTACGCCGGCGCGCTCGGCGCCGATCTTCCTGCCGTTCGGGCTGCGCCCGACGCTCACCAGGACGAGGTCGTAGCGCTGCGGCTCGGCCGGGGCCTGCTCGCCCTCGAACTGGACCACGATCCCTTCGCGCTGTGCCTCGACGGCGACGGTCTTCGTCTTGAGCATGATCTTGTCGAACCGCCGCGAGTTGTGCTTCTGCCAGACGGCGACGAGGTCACGGTCGGCGCCGGTCATCAGCCCGTCGAGCATCTCGACCACCTCGATGCGCGCGCCGAGGGTCGAGTAGACGCTCGCCATCTCCAGGCCGATGATGCCGCCGCCGATCACGAGCATGCGCTTTGGCACCGCCGCGAGCGCGAGGGCGCCGGTCGAATCGACGATGCGCGGATCGTCCGGGACGAACGGCAGCCGCACCGCCATCGACCCGGCGGCGATGATCGCCTTCTGGAAGCGCACCACTTTCTTCTCGCCGGTCTTCTCCTGGCCGTTCCCGGTGGTGAGCTCGACCTCGAGATGGTGCGGGCCGAGAAAGTGGCCGTAGCCCCGCACGACGGTCACCTTGCGCCCCTTTGCCATGCTGCCCACGCCGCCGACGAGCTTCTGGACGACCTTGTCCTTGTGCGCGCGCAGCTTGTCGAGGTCCACGGCCGGCTTGCCGAAGCTCACGCCGAGCTCGGCGAAGTGCGCCGCCTCGTCCATCACGGCGGCGACGTGCAGCAGCGCCTTGGACGGAATGCAGCCGACGTTGAGGCACACCCCGCCAAGGGTCGGATAGCGTTCGACGATCAGCGTGTTCATCCCGAGGTCCGCCGAACGGAACGCAGCCGAATAGCCCCCCGGGCCGGAGCCGAGGACGAGCGTCTCGCACTCGTGGTCGGCACCGCCGGCATACGCACCGGGGCTCGGCGCAGTCACCGCTGCGGGTGGCGGCGCGGCGGCTCGAGCCGGCGCCGGGGCGGGCTGGGGCGGCGCCGCGGCTGCCGCCCCGGCCGACTCCTCCAGGACCAGGATCGGGGCGCCCTCCGAAATCTTGTCCCCGACCTTCACGACGATGCTCTTCACGACGCCGGCCGCCGGCGAGGGGATCTCCATCGTCGCCTTGTCGCTTTCCAGCGAGATCAGCGACTGCTCCTTCTCGACGCGGTCGCCGGTCTTGACCAGCACCTCGACGACGTCGACGTCCTTGAAGTCGCCGATGTCCGGAACCTTCACCTCGAGCATCGGCGTTCCCTACAGCATCGCCCGCCGGAAATCGGCGAGCAGCTGCGCGAGGTATGCGTTGAACCGGGCGGCAGCCGCGCCGTCGATGACGCGGTGGTCGTACGAAAGGGACAACGGGAGCATGAGCCGCGGCACGAATTCCTTCCCGTCCCACACCGGCTGCTGCGACGAACGCGAGACGCCGAGGATCGCGACCTCCGGCGCGTTGATGATCGGCGTGAACGAGGTTCCGCCGATTCCCCCGAGGCTCGAGATCGAGAACGTGCCACCCTGCATGTCGGCGGGCTTGATCTTGCCTTCGCGCGCCTGCCTGGCGAGGTCGCCGGTCTCCTTCGCGACCTCCATGATGCCCTTCCGGTCGGCGTCCTTGATCACCGGCACGACCAGCCCGTTGGGGGTGTCGGCGGCAAACCCGATGTGGTAGTAGCGCTTGAGGACGAGGTTCTCCCCGTCGAGCGAGCTGTTGAACTCGGGATGCTTCTTGAGCGCGGCGACGCACGCTTTGATGAGGAACGCGAGCATCGTGAGCTTGATGCCCGACTTCTCGTTCTCCTTGTTCAGCTGGACGCGCAGCGCCTCGAGCTCGGTGATGTCGGCGACCTCGTTGTTGGTGACGTGCGGGATCATCACCCAGTTGCGATGCAGGTTCGCGCCCGAGATCTTCTTGATGCGCGACAACGGCTGCGCCTCGATCGGGCCGAACTTGGCGAAATCGACCTGCGGCCACGGCAGCACGCTGAGCCCGCCCGCGCCAGGCGCGGCCGCCGCCGGTCCGCGCGCGAGCGCGCCCTTCACGAACGCGTGGACATCGGTAACTAGGATGCGGCCCTTGGGTCCGCTGCCGGTGACCCGCGCGAGGTCGACGCCGAGCTCGCGCGCGAACTTGCGCACCGACGGGCTGGCGTGCGGCCGCAGGGTTGCCGGTCCGCTTCCGCTCACTTCCGCTGGCACCGGCGGCGAGCGCGCGGGAACCGGCATCTCGACGCTGCGCGTCATCTCGGGCGGCGGCGCCTGGCGCGCCGGAGCAGCCGCGGGCGCAGCGGCCGCCAGGGGCGCGCCGTCCGCCTCTTCGAGCACGAGGATCGGCGCGCCCTGGGACACCTTGTCGCCGACCTTGAGCAGCAGCTCCTTCACCACGCCGGCGGCGGGCGAGGGCACCTCCATCGTCGCCTTGTCGCTCTCGAGCGAAACGAGCGATTGCTCGGCCGCAACGCGGTCGCCCGGCTTGACCAGGATCTCGATCACGTCGACATCCTTGAAATCGCCTATGTCGGGCACGTCGATGCGACGCGTCGCGCCACTCGCGGCAGGGGGCGCCGGGACCGCAGGCGGCGTGTTCGCGGCAGGCGCCGGCGGCCGCGCCGGTGCCGTGGCAGCGGCGCCCGCCTCGAGCACGAGGATCGGCGTGCCCTGCGAGACCTTGTCGCCGACCTTGATCCGCAGCTCCCTCACGACGCCGGCCGACGGCGACGGGATCTCCATCGTCGCCTTGTCGCTCTCCAGCGTGACGAGCGACTGTTCGGGCGACACCGCGTCGCCCGGCTTCACCAGCACCTCGATGACGTCGACGTCCTTGAAGTCGCCGATGTCGGGGACCACCACCTCCTGCATCGCACCCATCGTCGTTCCCTACACCATCGCGGGGTTGGGTTTCTCCGGGTCGATGCGGTACTTCGCGATTGCATCGGCCACGACGGAGGCCTTCAGCGCGCCGCCGTCGGCGAGCGCCTTGAGCGCCGAGATCGTCACCCAGTGGCGATCGACCTCGAAGAAGTGCCGCAGCTTCTGGCGCGTGTCCGAACGCCCGAACCCGTCGGTGCCGAGCACGCGGTAGTCGCGACCCTTGCCGACGAACGGGCGGATCTGCTCCGCGAACGTCTTCATGTAGTCGGTGGAGGCGACCACCGGCCCGTCGCGGGCCTCGAGGCGCGTCTCGACGTAGGACTTGCGCGGTTTCGCGGTCGGGTGCAGCAGGTTCCAGCGCTCGACGTCCAGCCCCTCGCGGCGCAGCTCGGTGAAGCTGGGGCAGCTCCAGATGTCCGCGGCAACGCCCCAGTCCTTCTCGAGGAGCTCGGCCGCGGCGATGACCTCGCGCAGGATCGTCCCCGACCCGAGGAGCTGCACACGCTGCTTCGCCTTGCCGCCCTCCCTGAAGAGATACATGCCCCTCAGCACGCCTTCCCGGGCGTCCTTGTCGGCGACGTCGGTCATCCCGGGATGCGCGTAGTTCTCGTTCATCAGAGTGATGTAGTAGAAGACGTCCTCCTGGTTGGTCACCATCCGGCGCAGTCCGTCCTGGATGATCACCGCCAGCTCGAATCCGAACGTCGGGTCGTAGGACACGCAGTTGGGAATGACGGAGGACAGGATGTGCGAGTGGCCGTCCTCGTGCTGCAGTCCCTCGCCGTTCAGGGTCGTGCGCCCCGCGGTCGCCCCGAGCACGAAGCCGCGCGCGCGCTGGTCCGCCGCCGCCCAGGCGAGGTCGCCGATCCGCTGCAGGCCGAACATCGAGTAGAAGATGTAGAAAGGCACCGTCACGACGTTGCTGACGGAGTAGCTCGTCGCCGCCGCGATCCAGGACGAGAACGCGCCCGCCTCGTTGATGCCTTCCTCGAGGATCTGGCCTGCCTTGTCCTCGCGGTAGTACATCACCTGGTCCTTGTCGACCGGGACGTACTTCTGGCCCTCGGCGGAGTAGATGCCGAGCTGGCGGAACATCCCCTCGATGCCGAAGGTACGGGCTTCGTCCGGGACGATCGGGACGACGTGCTTCCCGAGATTCTTGTCGCGCACGAGCGCGGTCAAGATGCGCACGAACGCCATCGTGGTGGAAATCTCGCGCCCCGCCGCGGTCGGCGCGAGCACCTGCTCGAACGCGGCGAGCTCGGGCACCGCGGGCACGCTGTCCGCCTTGCGGCGCCGCTGCGGCAGGTAGCCCCCGAGGGCCTTGCGGCGCTCGTGCAGGTACTTCATCTCCGGCGAGTCGGCAGGCGGCAGGTAGAAGGGCAGCTCCTCGAGCTTTTCGTCCGGCACCGGGATGTTGAACCGGTCGCGGAACTGGCGGATCGTCTCGCGGTCGAGCTTCTTCAGCTGGTGCGTCGGGTTCTGCGCCTGGCCCTGGCGGCCGAGGCCGAAGCCCTTGATCGTCTTTGCCAGGATGACCGTCGGCTGGTCCTTGTGATTCACCGCCGCGTGGTAGGCCGCGTAGATCTTGTACGGATCATGCCCGCCGCGGTTCAGGCGCCAGACATCCTCGTCGGTCATGCGCGAGACCATCTCGAGCAGCTTCGGATGCTTGCCGAAGAAGTGCTGGCGCACGAAGGCGCCGTCGTTCGCCTTGTAGTTCTGGTACTCGCCGTCGACGGTCTCCTCCATCACGCGGCGAAGGATCCCCTCCTTGTCGCGCGCGAGCAGCGGATCCCAGTACGAGCCCCAGATGAGCTTGATCACGTTCCAGCCGGCGCCGCGGAAGCCGCCCTCGAGCTCCTGGATGATCTTGCCGTTGCCGCGCACCGGGCCGTCGAGCCGCTGCAGGTTGCAGTTCACGACGAAGATCAGATTGTCGAGCTTCTCGCGCGCGGCCATCCCGATCGCGCCGAGGGACTCCGGCTCGTCCATCTCGCCGTCGCCGAGGAACGCCCAGACCTTGCGCTTGGCGGTGTCGGCGAGCCCGCGCGCGTGCAGGTACTTGAGGAACCGCGCCTGGTAGATCGCCTGGATCGGCCCGAGCCCCATCGACACGGTCGGGAACTGCCAGAAATCGGGCATCAGCCACGGATGGGGATAGGACGAGATGCCCTTGCCGTCCACCTCGCGGCGGAAGTTGAGGATCTGCTCCTCGGTAAAGCGGCCCTCCTGGAAGGCGCGGGCGTAGATGCCCGGCGACGAATGGCCCTGGAAGAACACGAGATCGCCGCCGTGGCCCTCGTGCGGGGCATGCCAGAAGTGATTGAAGCCCACGCCGAACATGTTCGCGACCGAGGCGAAGCTCGCGATGTGGCCGCCGAGGTCGCCCTCGCCCTTGTTCGCCTTCGCGACCATCACCATCGCGTTCCAGCGCATGTAGGAGCGGTTGCGCTCCTCGATCGCGGCGTCGCCCGGCATGCGCGCCTCGAGCTGCGGCGGGATCGTGTTGATGTACGCGGTGTTCGGGCTGAACGGGATGTATGCGCCGGAGCGGCGCGCCTGATCGATCAGCTTCTCGAGCAGGTAGTGCGCGCGCTCGGGCCCCTCGCGCTCGAGAACCGCGTCCAGGGCGTCCAGCCACTCCTGGGTCTCGAGGGTGTCCGGGTCGTTGGCGGCGTTGAAATCGGGGACGGCGGCCATCTTCGTTCTCCTTCGGGGTGGACGCGTGCCGGCTCGACCGGGAGCGTCGAAGCTTAATCGGCACCCGGGGTGGAGGCAATTCGGCCCGACGCGTGTTTTTCTTGATCCGGAATTGCTTTCCGGATTCTACAATCACCATTCCGGAGTGCCAAGCCCGGGCGCCGATGGCGGTCCCGGTAGAATTCTCACCCCCCTCCGCTACGCAAAGTGCCCGCAGTGGATACCCGCATCATCGACGGCGTCGCACTCGCCGGCCGGATTCGCTCCGCCCTCCACGACCGGGCGACGCGCCTCGCCACGCGCGCGGTGCCGCCCGGGCTCGCGGTGATCATCGTCGGCGACAACTCGGCGTCGCGGGCCTACGTGCGCCACAAGGTGCGGGCGTGCGCCGACGTGGGCGTGCGCTCCCTGCTCGTCGAGCTGCCGGGCGAGACGACCGAGGCGGACCTGCTCGCGACGATCGCCGGCTTCAACGCCGATGCCGGTATCCACGGCGTCCTCGTCCAGCTCCCGCTCCCGAAGCACGTCTCGACCGGCACCGTGCTCCGCGCGGTCTCACCCGACAAGGACGTGGACGGCTTCCACCCGCTCAACGTGGGCCTGCTCGTCACCGGCGGCACCGGGTTCGTGCCCTGCACACCGGCAGGCGTGATGGCGATCCTCGACGCCGAAGGCGTCAACCCCTGGGGCCTGCACGCAGTCGTCGTCGGCCAGAGCAGCATCGTCGGCAAGCCGGTGGCGCACCTCCTCTTGCAGAAGGGCGCGACCGTCACTATCTGCCATTCGAAGACGCAGGACCTGGGTACCCATACCCGGCGCGCGGACATTCTGGTGGCCGCAGCCGGCAGGGCGAACCTGATCAGCCGCGAGATGGTCAAATCCGGCGTCGTGGTGATCGACGTCGGGATCAACCGTCGGGCCGACGGCAAGCTCGTGGGCGACTGCGATTTCGCGGGTCTGGTCGGCGTCGCCTCGCACTTGACTCCCGTTCCGGGCGGCGTCGGCCCGATGACCATCACCATGCTGCTCGCCAACACCATCCTCGCCGCGGAGCGCGCCGCCGAAAGCGGTTCGCGCGTGGCGTGAGACCGAAGACCATGCAAACCGGCCTCAATCCGCTTCTCGACTTCTCCGGCCTGCCGCGCTTCGCGGCGGTAAAGACCGATCACGTCACGCCCGCAGTCGACCAGCTGCTCGCCGAGAACCGCGCGCTCATCGAGCGGCTCACGCGCGCGGACACGCCGGCGACGTGGGACGAGTTCGTGCGCCCGCTCGAGGACGCGAACGAGCGCCTCGGCCGCGCCTGGGGCGTCGTGGGTCACCTGCATGCGGTGCTCGACTCCCCCGAGCTGCGCGAAGCGTACAAGGCGAACCAGCCGAAGATCGTCCAGTACTGGACCGAGCTCGGGCAGAACATCGCGCTCTACGCGAAGTACAAGGCGCTGCAGTCGGCGCCGGAATTCGCCGCCCTCTCCCGCGCGCAGCGGCAGGTGGTTGAGAACGAGATCCGCGACTTCCGCCTCGCGGGCGCCGAGCTCGATCCGGCGCGCAAGCAGCGCTTCGCCGAGATCCAGGAGGAGCTCGCCCGGCTCTCGACGCGGTTCTCCGAGAACGTGCTCGATGCGACCAACGCGTTCGCGGTCCACGTCACCGACCGCGCGGCGCTCGCGGGCATCCCGGAGGACGTGCTCGAACCCGCGCGGGCCGCGGCCGAACGCGACGGCAAGCCCGGCTGGAAGCTCGTGCTGCAGGCGCCCTGCTACGTGCCGGTGATGCAATACGCCGAAAACCGCGCACTGCGCGAGGTCCTGTACCGCGGCTGGTCGACCCGCGCCTCCGACCAGTTCGCCGCGGCGCTCGCGGCCAAGAGCGGTTTCGAGGCGCGCACGAACGGCACCGCGAGCGACCCGCCGCCGGCGGAGGCCCAACTCGCGGAGTGGGACAACAGCGCGCTGATCCTGCGCATCCTCGCCCTGCGGCGCGAAGCGGCGCAGCTGCTCGGCTACGGCTCGCACGCCGAAGTGTCGCTCGTGCCGAAGATGGCCGAGTCGCCCGTGCAGGTCAGCGCCTTCCTCGAGGACCTTGCGGCGAAGGCACTGCCCTTCGCCCGACGCGATGTCGAGGATCTCCGCACCTTCGCCGCGGAGGCGCTCGCCCTCCCGCAGCTGGAAGCATGGGACGTCGCGTACGCCTCGGAGAGGCTGCGCGTCGCGCGCTATGCCTTCTCCGATCAGGAGGTGAAGCAGTACTTCCAGGAACCGCGGGTGCTCGCCGGCATGTTCCGTCTGGTCGAAACGCTCTACGGCCTGCGCATCGCGGAGGACCGCGCGGAGACCTGGGACGCGGGCGTGCGCTTCTTCCGCATCGACGACGCCGCGGGGTGCCTCGTCGGCCGCTTCTACCTCGACCCGTACGCGCGCGCGACCAAGCGCGGTGGCGCGTGGATGGACGAGGCGATCGTGCGCCGCCTCGTGCACGACGCGGTGCAGGCGCCGGTGGCGCACCTCGTGTGCAACTTCCCCGCGCCGGTGGGCGGGAAGCCGGCGCTGCTCACGCACGACGACGTGATCACGCTCTTCCACGAGTTCGGGCACGGCCTGCACCACCTGCTCACGCGCGTCGAACACAGCGGCGTGTCCGGCATCCGCGGCGTGGAGTGGGACGCGGTCGAGCTGCCAAGCCAGTTCATGGAGAACTTCTGCTGGGAATGGCAGGTCCTCGCCCACATGACCGCGCACGTGGACACCGGCGCGCCGTTGCCGCGCGAGCTGTTCGACAAGATGGTCGCGGCGAAGAATTTCCAGTCCGGCATGCAGACCGTCCGCCAGCTGGAGTTCGCGCTGTTCGATATGCACGTGCACCACGACTTCGACCCCGCCGGACCGCGCACGCCGCTCGAAGTGCTCGACGCAGTGCGCTCGCGCGTGGCGGTGATGGTCCCGCCGGCTTTCAACCGCTTCCCGCACAGCTTCTCGCACGTCTTCGCGGGGGGCTACAGCGCGGGCTACTACAGCTACAAGTGGGCGGAGGTGCTCTCGGCGGACGCGTACGGCCTCTTCGAGGAGCGCGGCGTGCTCGACCCCGAGACCGGGGCGCGCTTCCGCGACGAGATCCTCGCGGTGGGCGGCAGCCGCCCCGCACTGGAATCCTTCGTCGCGTTTCGCGGCCGCGGACCGAGCGCGGACGCGCTGCTCCGGCACAATGGCATGGTCGGCGCGCCGGCCGCCGGCTGACCCTGTGGCAAAGTGCCGCGCGCGCCCCGGGGCGTGCGCGGGGCGCGTCCCACCCCGGTGCTATGATGCCCGCGTCATGAAGGCCCCCTGACCGGGAGACCGCGATGTTCCGCATCCTCACCGCCGCCGCAGCGCTTCTCTTCGCGACCGCCGTCGCCGCGCAGGCCTACCGCTGGGTGGACAAGGACGGCAAGGTCCACTACACGCAGACCCCCCCGCCGCCTTCGCAGGCGACGAGCATCCAGAAGCGCTCGGCCGGCGGGAGCGTCGTCGAGAGCGGTCAGCAGCTGCCGTACGCGACGCAGCAAGCCGCGAAGGCCCATCCCGTGACGATCTACACCGCGGAGGTGTGCACCGACGCGTGCCGGGACGCGCGCGCGCTCCTCGCGCAGCGCGGCGTGCCGTTCCGGGAAGTCGCGGTCGCCGACGAGAAAAGCCGCGCCGACCTGAAGCGCGTCTCCGGCGGCGACGAGGTGCCGGTCCTCGTCGTCGGCAAGCAGGTGACGAAGGGTTATCTCGCGGACACCTGGCATACCGCGCTCGACAGCGCGGGCTACCCGCGCTCCGGGCCGCCGCTCGCGGCGAAGGCGCAGAAGCCGGCGCAGGAGCCAGCCGCGAAGGCCGAAGAGCCCAGCCCGGCCCCGGCCGCTGCACCGGTACCGCCGCAGGCGGCCGGCCGCTATGCGCCGCCGCCGCTCGACGCAAATGAAGCCAAGGCGCAGGCCGACGTCGCCGCGCGTTCGGCCGGGCGCTATGCACCGCCTCCGGTGGCGGTCGATCCCAAGGCGCCTGCGACGCCCGTCCAAGGTCCGTACGCACCGAAGTGAGGTACTGCGCGCGCGGCAGTACGCGGGCGGTGTCTCAGTCTGAACGCTTGCTGAGCCACCTGACCAGCGGCTCGGTCAGGCTCTCGTCGATCTCGCAGACCGTGTAGCCCTGCAGCGACGGGCTGTCCGGAAGCAGCTTGTCGATCGACGGCGCCGCGGCCCGTGCGGTGCTCTGCGCGTGGACTCGCGGCGGGACCGCCTGCTTGGTGCGCCGGAATCGGAACACGGGTGACCCCACGGTGAAGGCTCGGGTGGACGCGATCACGCCAGTTTGCCACCGGCCCGAGTGCGCGTGCGCACTTCGCCCGCCGATTTGACGAGAGTTGACACTGCTGCGTTGCGGCGGATTCTTTCGCTACACTCGGCGGATGAAGCTCGCGACGTGGAACGTCCCCGTCCAACGACCAAGGAGGGCGATGCCCCCCTTGAACCCCCTACAACAGCAGGTCGCGAGCTCCCCATGAAGCTCGCGACCTGGAACGTCAACTCACTGAAAGTCCGCCTGCCGCATCTCCTCGACTGGCTGGCGCAGCACGCGCCCGACGTCGTCTGCCTGCAGGAAACCAAGACCGAGGACCCGAACTTTCCGGTCGCCGCGCTCGAGGCGGCCGGTTACCGATCGGCTTTCTCCGGCCAGAAGACGTACAACGGCGTGGCGATCGTCGCGCGCGCGCCGCTCGCCGACGTCCAGACCGGAGTTCCCGGGTTCGACGACGAGCAGAAGCGGGTCGTGAGCGCAACCGTCGACGGCGTGCGCGTGGTGTGCGCCTACGTGCCGAACGGCCAGGCGGTCGGGAGCGACAAGTACGAGTACAAGCTCCGCTGGCTGCGCGCGTTCGCCGCGTGGCTGCAGGGGGAACTCGAGCGCCACCCGCAGCTCGTCGTGCTCGGCGACTACAACGTCGCACCCGAGGATCGCGATGTGCACGACCCGGCGCTCTGGCGCGGCCAGGTGCTCTGCAGCGACGAGGAGCGCGCGGCGTTCCGGCGCCTGCTGGACCTCGGACTGAAGGACGGCTTTCGGCTGTTCGAGCAGCCGGAGAAGTCGTTCACCTGGTGGGACTACCGGATGAACCAGTTCAAGCGCAACATGGGGCTGCGGATCGACCACATCCTGCTCTCGCCGGCAGTTGCCGAGCGGTGCTCGCGCTGCGCGATCGACCTCGCACCGCGGCGGCTCGAGCGCCCGTCGGACCACGCGCCGGTCGTGGCGGAGATCGCGACCCCCTGATCCGCCGCATCCGCCCGCAGAGTGCGGGCGTACCATCGCCCGGGGAGGGCGGAGCGTGGATCTCGTCGACAGCATCAGGACGCGCGGTTTCAGGAAGTGGTACGAGCGCCAGCTGATCGAGAGCCACCTTTACCTCGTCACCTGCTTCCTGTGCATGATCCTGGTTGCGGCCTGCGCCGAGCAGCTGAATTTCCGCTCGCCGGGCGCGTTGGCGATGATCGGGCTCGTGATCGGCGGAGGGCTGCTCGGCCTGTTCTCGTGGCAGCGCTACAAGGCGATCATGACCGTCGCCGAAGTCTACGGCGACCACTCGACGTGTGCGCAGTGCCACGCGTACGCCAAGTTTGAGGTGCTCGACTGGGGCGATCCGCCGCCCGTCGCCCCGAGCGGGGCGACGCCGTCGAGCGCCGTGGGACCGTGGATGAAGGTCCGCTGCCGCAAATGCGGCAACCTGTGGACGATGCCGTGAGTCAGGCGCCGGCGGTGGGCTCCCGCTCCTCCGGCGCCTCCTCGACCCAGGCGTCGAGGAGCGTGTAGGCCACCGCGAGGATCACCGGCCCGACGAAGAGACCGAGCAGGCCGAATGCGAAGAGGCCGCCGATCACGCCCGCGAAGATCAGGAGCAGCGGGAGGTCGGCGCCGCGCTTGATGAGGATGGGCCGCAGGATGTTGTCCATGCTGCCGACGATCAGCGTCCAGACGAGCAGCGCGACGAACCAGACGGTCGAGTCCTGGAACCAGAGCCACACCAGCGCGCAGACGAGCACCGGCACCGCGCCGATCTGCGCGACCGCGAGCATGAACATCACCGCGGTGAGCACCGTCGCGAACGGCACGCCCGCAATGGCGAGTCCGATACCGCCGAGCAGTGCCTGAACGAGCGCGGTAAGCACGACCCCGAGCGCGACGCCGCGAATCGCCTGGCCGGCGAGCCGCACCACGTTCTCGCCCCGCTCTCCGGCGAGGCGCCGTCCGAAGCGCCGCACCCAGCGCGCCGCGCCCTCGCCGGTCGCGTACATGATGGCCGAGATGATCACGGTGAGCAGAAACTGCACGCTTACCAGCCCGAAACTACCGACCTCGGCGACGAACCAGCGCGTGATCTGCCCGCCGTAGGGTGCGAGGGTCTTGGCGATCTCCTCGAATCCGGTTTCGCCGTACTGGTGCCAGAGCGCGAGCGCCCGCTCCCCGACGAAGGGAATCTGCTCCAGGAATGCCGGCGGCGGCGGAAGCCTCAGGCCCGAGAGCCCCTTCACCCAGTTGGCGATGTCATCCGCGTTGGCCACGATCGTGCCGATCGCAGCCGAGAACGGCGCGACGAACACGAGCAGCAGCGCGAGCGTCATCAGGGTGACCGCGATCCAGCGCTTGCCCCAGAGCCGGTGCTGGAGCGCGATCATGATCGGCCAGGTCGACACTACGATCATCGTGGACCAGATGATCGCCGCAAGGAACGGCCGCAGGATCCAGAACGAGGCGAGGATCAGCCCGCCGAGAAATAGCACCGCGAGGACGGTCCGGGCGAGATCGCGGTGGAGCGGTTGCATGGCGCGGATGTTACCCGTCGGGCGCGGCAAGCGTCGCGGTGTATGCTCGGCGCTCCGATCCTGCCGTTCGGCCGCATGACTACGCCCAGCCTCCCCCGCCCCGCCGCCACCCTCGTCGTCGTCCGCGACGGCGAGCGCGGCGTGGAGGTGTTGCTGATGCACCGTACGAAGACGATGGACTTCGGCGGCGGGGCGCACGTCTTTCCGGGCGGCGCGGTCGATCCGTCCGACGCGGCGCTCGCCGCTGCGTGCGTCGGTCTCGATGACGCTGCCGCGAGTGCACGGCTGGAGATCGCGTCCGGCGGCCTCGCCTACTGGATCTGCGCGCTCCGCGAGTGCTTCGAGGAGGCGGGCCTCCTCTACGCCTATGCCGGCGACGAGCTGGTCCGCTTCGACGCGCCGGTCGAGCGCGAGGATGCGCCGAGCCTGCGGCGCGCCTTGAACGCCGGCGAGACGACGTTCGCCGCGATGATCGAGACGCTCGGGGTGCGTCTCGCGACCGACCGGCTCGCGTACCTCTCGCACTGGATCACGCAGGCCGGCCGGCCGCGCCGCTACGACACGCGCTTCTTCATCGCCGCCGCCCCCGAGCACCAGCGCCCGATGCACGACGCGGGCGAGACGGTGGCGCACGAATGGGTCGTCCCGCGCAGCGCGCTCGAGCGGCACGCGCGCGGCGAGATCGAGCTCATGTTCCCGACGCTGAAGACGCTCGAGCTGCTCGCGAAGTTCGACCGGGTCGCCGATGCGATCGACTACGCGCACACGCCGCGCGCGATGCCGCCAATGTCGCCGCGCCTCGCGAGCGGCCGCGACGGTCCGAAGCTGCTCGTGCCCGGCGACTACGCCTACGCCGAGATCGGAAAGCTCGATCCGGACGGCAAGGGCACGGCCGCCTACGAGATCCTGCCAGGCGTGCCGGTGCCCATCGCGCCGCGCATCCTTCGACTCACCGCCCCGAACCCGGGCGTGATGACCGGTCCGGGGACGAACACGTACCTCCTCGGCGACGCGGCATCAGGCATCGCGGTAATCGATCCGGGACCCGCAATCGACGTACACGTTCAGGCGATCGTGGAAGCCGCCGCCGGACCGATCCGCTGGATTCTCTGCACCCACACGCACGTCGACCATTCGCCCGCCGCGGCACCGCTCAAGGCGCGCACGGGCGCAACGGTGCTGGGCATGCGCGCCCGGTACCCCGAGCGGCAGGACGCGACTTTCGCGCCGGACCGCGAGCTCACCCACGGCGCGCGGCTGGAGGTCGGCGGCCGCGTCCTGCGGGTACTGCACACGCCGGGGCACGCGTCCAACCAGCTCTGCTTCCTCGACGAGCGGGAACGGCTGCTCTTCACCGGCGATCACCTGATGCAGGGCTCGACGGTGGTGATCAACCCGCCCGACGGCGACATGGCGGTCTATCTCGCGAGCCTGCGCGTGTTGCTCGATGAGTCGCTCGAGTACATCGCCCCCGGGCACGGCTTTCTGATGGGTAAGCCGCACGAGATGGTCGAGCGCGTGCTGGTGCACCGCGTGGCGCGCGAGAACAAAGTGCTTGCGGCCCTTGCCGGGCACGGCCCGTCGACCCTCGACGATCTCGTCCCGCACGTGTACGACGACGTGCCGGCCCGCATGCACCCGGTCGCGAGCCGGTCGCTGCTCGCGCACCTGATCAAGCTGCGGGAGGAGAACCGGGTGGACGAGACCGGCGGGCGTTGGGAGGCTTCACCCTGACGCGATAACCGGGTCACACGGGCAGCGCCCGCTCGTCCGGCGAGGCGCGCGAACTCGATTACCATGACCTCGGCTTCCAGAGCGAAGACCCCAGGGAGGGGAGGCATGGACCAGGTCAAGATTGTCGACGCGGGCGAGCGGATCATGATTTCGGGACCGAGTCGCGACGTGGTCGAGGCCGCGGTCGAGTCCCTCGTCGCCAAGGGTGCGCCGGTGCTGGCGCCGGCGGCCCAACTTGGCAGCCGCTGGGTCGCGACGTGCGCGAAGCCTCCGGGCGGCACGGTTCCTGAGACTCCAACGGTGGCGGACGTTCAGTCCGGTGCCGACGATGCCGTGCTGCGCCGGGTGAAGGTCTCCGACACCGGCGATCACCTGATGATCACCGGAGCGGAAAAGAGCGCGGTGGAGGCCGCGCTCGCGGCGCTCGCGCGCAACGGCGCCCGGGTGCTCGCGCCACCCGCCCCGCTCGGCAACGGCTGGATCGCGACGCTCGAGAAGCCCGCGGTTCGCGCGAACCAGTGCACGATCGAGCGCGCCGGTTTCCAGCTCATCATCCGCGGGGCCGAGCGCGGCGCGGTCGAAGCGAAGCTCGCCGACCTCGCCGAGCGTGGCGCCAGGCCGATCGGCGCTGTCGAGCACGTCGGCGGGGAATGGGTCGGCGTGTGCGATGCCGGCGACGTGACCGGCATCATGCGCATCCGCTGAGCCCGGTAGCCGTCCGGCTATCCTTTCGTCCCGCGCATCACGATCGTGTGCGCGCCGAGGCCGTGCGCGACGCGCCGAGTGTCCTGGCTGACGCTGCCGGCGAAACAGCGGGCCGTGCCCGCCTCGATCACGCCGCCGCGAATCCTGCGACGCCGATCGTCGCCCGCCTGTCCGTGCGCCGCGCGACGAGCCGACGCGCGTCTTCGGCGCGACCCGCCTTGAGGTAGGCCGCGATCAGCGAGTGCTCGACGATGTCGCGCTGCGCGCGGCTCCCCCCGATGCGCACCGTCTCCGGCAGCGCCGCCTCCAGGTTGCGGATCGCGTCGTTCCAGTCGCCCTTCGCGTACGCGCCAAACCCCTCGACAATCGCCGGCACCACGCCGCCCGCCGGGATCCTGCCGGCCGCGAGCCGTTCGCGCAGCTCGCCCGCCAGCCGCTCGAGCGCCGCAAAATCGCCGTCGGCCACGCACGCCACCGCGACGTGCACGTCGGCGAACGGCAGGCCGGCCTTGGGAAAGGACTTCAGCGCGTAGTCGCGCACCTCGCGCCACAGCTCGGGCCGGCGCGCCCCGCCGGCGAGCTCGGTGCGCCACAGGAATGCCGTCGCGTCGGAGACGACGTTGATCGGCGGCCCCCACGACCCGCCCGGATGCACGCCGGCGCGGTAGGCCTCCCACGCACGCTCCAACTTTCCGAGCGAGAGCGCGGTGAGCGCGACGTGCCAGGAGAGGTGGCAATGCAGCAGGCCGCGCCGGTCGAAGCCGGGCATCCAGCCCTCGAGGTACTCGAGCGCGCGCGCCATCTCGCCCATCTCGTGCAGCACGTGCACCCGGATGTGCGCGCCGTGCGCGTTTTCCGGATGGGCGCGCATGCTCGGCTCGATGAGGCGCCAGGCCTCGTCGAGGCGGCCGCTCTCGGACGCGGCGAACGCATGCACGGAGTTGAACCACCAGTCGTCGCCGTAGTGTGGCGCGAGCTCGCGCAGGAGCTGGTAGAGCTCCTCCTCCCGCTCCTGGCGCCCGCTGAAGCCGATCAGGCCGAAGACGCCGGTCGCAGGCGCGAGCACCATCGCGTCTCGCGGCCACTGCGCGAGGTGCTCACGCGTGGCCGCGAGCGCGTCGACCGGTTTCCCTTCGAGCGGGAGCGCGACCGCATTGACGTGACTCCGCTCGCGCGGCGTGGCGCCGACCGCAAGCTCGCGCGCCCGCGCCGCAGCCGCACGGGCGGCCTTGATGTCGGCGTCGAGGAAGTGCCCGCGCGCGAGTGCGACTTGTGCAAGCGTGAACGAAGGATCGGCCTCGACCGCGCGGCCAAGGTGCTCGCGCCAGCCGGCGGTCGCGGCGAGGATGCAGTCGACGCCTGCGACGTACGCGACCCGCGCAGCTTGCGACGACGTGGAAACCGGCAGCCCGTAGCGGTCGGCGAGCATAATCCCCCCTCCCAAGGCGACGTTCGCCTCGGCATCGTAGCCGGGATCGGGCTGCGCGGACAGGCGGGCAAGAAAAAACGCCCGCGCGCGGCGGGCGTTCCGGAGCGGCGCTTCAGCCTCAGTCGATCTTCGCGTACGCCGGCAGCGTGAGGAACTCGACGTACTCGCCGGTGGTGATCTCGTCGAAGAGCTGCGCCGCCTCTTCGTACTTGCCGGCCTTCCACGCGTCGTCGCCGAGGTAAGTCTTCACCTTCGGGAGCTCCTCCTTCAGCAGGGCGCGGAAGAGCTCCACGGTCACCTTGCGGCCGTCGTCGAGCACGCCCTTGGGCGAGCGGATCCACTGCCAGATCTGGGAGCGCGAGATCTCGGCGGTGGCGGCGTCCTCCATCAGGTTGAACACCGGCACGCAGCCGTTGCCCGCGAGCCAGGCGCCGAGGTACTGGATGCCCACGCTGATGTTGTTGCGCAGGCCCGTCTCGGTGATCGGCTTCTCGGGCTGGAAGTTGAGGAGATCCTTCGCCGTCACGCTCACGTCCGGGCGCTGCTTGCCGTACTGGTTCGGCGTCGGCATGTGCTGGTCGAACACCGCTTTCGCGATCGGCACCAGACCCGGGTGCGCGACCCACGTGCCGTCGCAGCCGTCGGTGACCTCGCGCAGCTTGTCCGCGCGCACCTTCTCGAGCGCGGCCTCGTTCGCGGCCGGGTCGTTCTTGATCGGGATCTGCGCCGCCATCCCGCCCATCGCCGGCGCGTTGCGGCGGTGGCAGGTCTTCACGAGCGAAAGCGCGTACGCGCGCATGAACGGCGCGGTCATCGTCACCTGCGCGCGGTCGGCGAGGCAGAAATCCTTGTTGACCCGGAACTTCTTGATGCACGAGAAGATGTAGTCCCAGCGGCCGATGTTGAGCCCGGCCGAGTGGTCCTTGAGCTCCCACAGGATCTCGTCCATCTCGAATGCGGCGAGCACGGTCTCCACCAGCGCGGTGGCGCGGATCGAGCCGTGCGGCACGCCGAGCTCTTTCTGCGCCGAGGTAAAGATGTCGTTCCAGAGCCGCGCCTCGAGGTGCGACTCCATCTTCGGCAGGTAGTAGTACGGCCCCGAGCCGCGCGCGAGCAGCTCCTTGGCGTTGTGGAAGAAGCACAGCCCGAAGTCGAAGATGCTGCCCGAGACCGGCCTGCCGTCGATCAGGACGTGCTTCTCGTCCAGGTGCCAGCCGCGCGGCCGCGGGATCAGCACCGCAACCTTGTCGTTGAGCCGGTACTGCTTGCCGCCCTGCTCGAAGCTGATCGTGCGGCGCACCGCGTCACGCAGGTTGCGCTGCCCGTCGATCATGTTGTCCCAGGTCGGGCAGTTCGCGTCCTCGAAGTCCGCCATGAAGGTCGAGGCGCCGCAGTTGAGCGCGTTGATCACCATCTTCCGATCGGTCGGACCGGTGATCTCGACGCGGCGGTCGAGCATGTCCTTCGGCTGGTCGCAGATCTTCCACTCCGACTCGCGGATCGATTTCGTTTCGGGCAGGAAATCGGGCAGCTTGCCGGCGTCGAACTCCTTTTGCCGTGCAGCACGACGCGCCAGCAGTTCCTGGCGGCGCGGCTCGAACGCGCGGTGGAGCTTGGCGACGAACGCCATCGCCTCGGGGGTGAGAATCTGCGCGTACTCGGGAGGCACGCGGCCATGGACTTCGATGCCGCCGGGATACTTGTCGGTCATGGGGCGCTCGCGGGAAAGGAAATCAGAGAGGCGGGATTCTACCTTTGCTGCGGCACGGAATCTTTGATCTCGACATCTATTCCGGATTGCGGAAAGGACTGCCGCCGCCGGCCGCGGCCTAGCCGGCGGCGATCGGCGGACAGGTACAGAAGAGGTGCCGGTCCCCGTAGACGTTGTCAATCCGGCCGACCGGCGACCAGTACTTCGATTGCGCGAGCGCCGGCACGGGGTATGCCGCGAGCGAGCGCGGGTAGGGATGCGTCCAGTCATCCGCGCTCGCTGCCCGCGCGGTGTGGGGCGCGTGCTTCAGCGGGTTGTCCTCGCGCGGCCATCGACCCGCTTCGACCTCCGCGATCTCCCGACGGATCGCGATCATCGCCGCGACGAACCGGTCGAGCTCCGCCTTCGGCTCGCTTTCCGTGGGCTCCACCATCAAGGTGCCTGCGACCGGGAACGACATCGTGGGCGCATGAATGCCGTAGTCGATCAGCCGCTTCGCGATGTCCTCGGCGGTGACGCCGCTCGTCTCCTTCAGCGACCGCGGGTCGAGAATGCACTCGTGCGCCACGCCGCCACCTTCTCCGGAATACAGGATCGGGAAGTGCGGCGCGAGCCGATGCGCCACGTAATTCGCGCTCAACACCGCGACACGCGCAGCCTCGGTGAGCCCGCGGCCGCCCATCAGCGCAATGAACGCCCACGAGATCGACAGGATGCCCGCGCTGCCGTACGGCGCCGAGCACACCGGCCCAACCGCGCCCGCGGCGCCCGCGGCGAGCGGATGCCCGGGAAGGAACGGTGCGAGGTGGGCCTTCACCGCGAGCGGACCGACGCCCGGTCCGCCGCCGCCGTGCGGAATGCAGAAGGTCTTGTGCAGGTTGAGGTGCGACACGTCGGCGCCGAAGAGCCCCGGCGAAGCGCTCCCCATGAGCGCGTTGAGGTTCGCGCCGTCGAGGTACACCTGCCCGCCGTGCTCGTGCACGATCTCGCACACCTCGCGGATGTTCGGCTCGTACACGCCGTGGGTGGACGGGTAGGTCACCATGATCCCGGCCAGGTCGGCGGCGTGCCGCGCCGCCTTCGCAGCGAGGTCGTCGAGATCGACGTTTCCGCCAGGGTCGGTCGCCACCACGACCACGTCGCACCCGGCCATGTGCGCCGATGCGGGATTCGTCCCGTGCGCGGATCCGGGCACGAGCACGATGTGCCGGTGCGCCTCGCCGCGACTCGCATGGTAGGCGCGGATCGCGATCAGTCCCGCGAACTCGCCCTGGGCGCCGGAGTTCGGCTGCAGCGAACAGGCGTCGTAGCCGGTGATCGCGCACAGCCAGCGCTCCAGCCCGCCGATCAGCTCGCGGTAGCCCTGCGCCTGGTCCGCGGGCGCGAACGGATGGAGGTCGGCGAACGCCGGCCACGTGACCGCGAGCATCTCGGTGGTCGCGTTCAGCTTCATCGTGCACGAGCCGAGTGGGATCATCGTCCGGTCGAGCGCGAGGTCCTTGTCGGCCAGCGCGCGGAGGTAGCGCAGCATCGCCGTCTCCGAGCGGTGCCGGTGGAACACCGGGTGCGCGAGGAAGGCGCTCGTGCGCGCGAGCGCCGCGGGCAGGCGGTCGGGCGCAGCGGGTTCGAGCGCCGCCCAGTCGGGCGCACGCTCGCCGCGCAGCGCGAAGACGTGCAGGAGCGACTCGACCTCGGCGGTGGTCGTCGGCTCGTCGAGCGAGATGCCGACGGTCGCGCCGTCGACGTGCCGCAGGTTGAATCCGGCCGCCACCGCGCGCGCATGAACGGCCGCAGTGTCCGCGCCGGTCCGCACGACGATCGTGTCGAAGAAAGCGCGCGGCCCGACCTCCCAGCCGAGCGTCTCGAGCCCGTGCGCGAGGACGGCCGTGCGTCGATGGACGCGCCGCGCGATTTCCATCAGCCCTTCCGGGCCGTGGTAGGCCGCGTACATCGCCGCCATCACGGCGAGCAGCACCTGCGAGGTGCAGATGTTGCTCGTCGCCTTCTCGCGGCGGATGTGCTGCTCGCGCGTCTGCAGCGCGAGACGGTATGCGGGGTCGCCGTGGCTGTCGACCGTCACGCCGACCAGCCGGCCCGGCAGCGCACGCTTGAGCGCGTCGGAGCAGGTGAGGAAGGCGGCGTGCGGACCGCCGTACCCCATCGGCACGCCGAACCGCTGCGTCGAGCCCACCGCGATGTCGGCGCCCAGCTCGCCCGGCGGCACGAGCAGCGTGAGCGCGAGCACGTCGGTCGCGACGGCGACGTGCGTCTTGCGCGCGCGCAGTTGCGCGATCAGCGCGCGGTGATCGACGATCTCCCCGGTCGTCCCGGGATACTGCAGCAGCACGCCGAAGTACTCGCCGGCGAGCGCATCGCCGGGCGCGCCGACGACGACTTCCACGCCGATCGCCCCCGCGCGGGTGCGCAGCACCGCGATCGTCTGCGGATGGCAGTCGGCGGCCGCGAAGAACGCGTGCCCGGGCCGCTCCGTCGCGCGCAGGCACAGCGCCATCGCCTCGGCTGCCGCGGTCCCCTCGTCGAGCAGCGACGCGTTGGCGACGTCGAGCCCGGTGAGGTCGGTGAGCATCGTCTGGAAGTTCAGCAGCGCCTCGAGGCGTCCCTGCGAGATCTCCGGCTGGTAAGGCGTGTACGCGGTGTACCAGGCCGGGTTCTCGAGGACGTTGCGCAGGATCACCGTCGGCGTGTGGGTGCCGTGGTAGCCCATGCCGATGAACGATCGCAGCACCCGGTTCTTGCCGGCGAGCCGCCGCAGTTCGGCGAGCACCTCCGCCTCGTCGCCCACCGCCGGAAACGACACGGGCGCGCGATCGCGGATCGACTCGGGAATCAGGCGCTCGACCATTTCGTCGAGCGAGCGGAACCCGAGCTCGGCAAGCATCGCCTGCTGCTCCGCGGGGCTCGGGCCGATGTGGCGCGCGGCGAACGCGGGCAGGTCGCCCGCGGTGAGGGCGGGCCGCGCGGTCATTTCGCCGTCTCCGCGCTCGCCGCGTACGCGGCCGCGTCGAGCAGACCGGCCAGATCGCCCGGATTCGCGGGCTTCAGCCGGTAGAGCCAGGCGGCGAACGCGTCCTTGTTGACGAGGTCCCAGTGCTCGGGAATCGCGTCGTTCACCGCGACGATCTCGCCCGCGACCGGGGCGTAGATGTCGGAGGCCGCCTTCACCGACTCGACCACGCCGACCGCATCCCCCGCGTTCACGCGCGTGCCGACCTTCGGGAACTCGACGAACACGATGTCGCCGAGCGCCTCCTGCGCGAAGTCGGTGATGCCGACCGCGACCGTCCCGTCGGGCTCCGCGCGCGCCCATTCGTGGGTCTTCGTGTACTTGAGATCCGGCGGCGTCTTGATCATGGCTGTCCTTCCTGCTTGGGTTCCAGAAATCGGTCGATCAAACTCTTGCCGTCGCGCACGAAGGGCGGCGCCACCGCGATCGCGCGCAGGCGCTTGCCCCGCACCTCGACCTCCACGGGGTCGCCGGCGGCGACCCCGGCGGGCACGCGCGCGAGGGCGATCGAGCGCCCCAGCGTCGGCGCGAACGAGCCGCTCGTCGTCTGGCCCGTCCCGTGCGCCGTATGCACCGGCTGGTGCGCGCGCAGCACGCCGGGATCGAGGAGCACGAGACCGCGCAGCGCGCGGGACGGCGCGGCGAGCGCCGAACGGCCGACGAAGTCCCGCCCGCCGCGCATCTCCACGGTCCATGCGAGCCCGGACTCGAGCGGGCTCGTCGTCTCGTCCATGTCCTGGCCGTAGAGGCTCATGCCCGCCTCCAGGCGCAGCGTGTCGCGCGCGCCCAGGCCGCAGGGCCTGACGTTCGCGCGCGCAAGCGCGTCCCACGCGCGCGGCGCGAGCGGCGCAGGCAGCATGAGCTCGAAGCCGTCCTCGCCGGTGTAGCCGGTGCGCGCGACGAACCCGTCGCGGAAGAAGGCGCCTTCGAAGCGTGCGAGCGCGGCGCTCGCCGCATGCAGGCCAGGCAGCGCGTGCCAGGCGAGCTCGCGCGCGTACGGCCCCTGGACTGCGATCATGGCGAGATCGGTGCGCGGCACGATCTCCACGCCCGTCGATCGCGCGGCGGCGAGCCGGGCGAGCCAGTCAACGTCCTTGTCCGCAGTACCCGCGTTGACCACGAGCCGGAACGCGTCCTCGGCGATGAAATACGCGATGAGGTCGTCGACCACGCCCCCCTGGGCGTTCAGCATGCACGCGTACAGGGCCCGGCCGGGTGCGACGAGCTTCGCGACATCGTTCGCCAGGGCGTGGCGCAGGAACGCCCGCGCGCGCGCGCCGAGCACCTCGACCACGCGCATGTGCGACACGTCGAACATCCCGGCCGCGCGGCGCACCGCGTGATGCTCCTCGATCTGCGAGCCGTAGTGGAGCGGCATCTCCCAGCCGCCGAACTCGACGAGCTTCGCGCCCGCCGCGCGGTGGGCCGCATTCAGCACCGTCTGCTTGAGCACCGCTTCTCCCGTCCGCAAGCGAAAAGGGCGAAGCGCCGCGCGCTTCGCCCTCTCTGTCCTTGGTACCTGAGAGATTACGGGACGCACCGCGATTCCCGCGTGCGCGTCCCGCGTGCCCCTTCGGTGGCCCGCCCCCCGGCGCATGCCGGGCGCGGACGCTCTCCAGAGCGGCCCGCCGTCGATGGTGTTCAGCCTGAGCGGTTCACGGGCGTTTGCGCCTTCGGCGGTGCCGGCCGGCAGCACCCGGACCGGCACGCTCTCCCATCGCGGCGATCGGCCGATTGCGCGGCTAGCTTACACCTTCGGCCGGGCTACTTCCTGGCCTCGTTCGGACGCGACACGGCGAGCTCGATCGAGATCGCCGTCGCCTCGGTGTAGGTCGCTTCGACGCGGTCGCCCGCCTGGATCGCCTTGAGCTCGCCGCCGTCCGCCGCCCTGAGCTCCACCGTCTGCTTCGCCCCGCGCAGCGTGACGGTGCGCTTCGCAGGATCCTTTCCGACCACGTCGGCGGCGATCGTCACCCTGCGCGGCGCGCCCTCCGCGCCGGGCTCGACGCGCTCCCGGGCGGCCGCGCCGCCTTTCCTGATCTCGATCAGCACGGGCTCGAGGTAGCGCACGACGACGAGGTCGCCGGCACGCACCTGATCGAATCCCCGCACCTCCGGTCCTGCCGCAAACGTCATCGCGCCCTTCGAGCCGCGCAACGTGACGGTGCGCGCTGCGCGATCCAGCGACTCGATCTTCGCCGTGATTCGCACCACCTTCGCAACGGTCGCCTTCTGGGCGCCGGCCCGCGGTGCGGGCGCGGCGTCCGTCGCCGGTCGCTGGGCGAACGCGGGCGCCGCAGCGAGCGTCGCGGCGAGCGCAGCCACCCCCGCGAGCAGACGCGCGCGGTCGATCGAGCGGCGCGAGACTTCTGCCTGCACCGTACGTCTCACCCGCCGCGGGCCGGGACCGGCTCGACGCGCCGGAACTCGCTCGGCGACTTCCCGGTCCAGCGGCGGAACGCGCGGTTGAAGCTCGACGTCTCGGCGAAGCCGAGCAAGAAGGCGATCTCGCCCACGGCGTACTCGGCCTGCCGGACGTATTCCTGCGCCAAGTCCCTGCGCGTCTCGTCGAGCAGCCTCTCGAACGAGGTGCCGGCGTCGGCGAGGCGCCGGTGCAGCGTGCGCGAGCTGACGTTGAGGGCACGCGCGATCACGGCCTGTGCCGGCGCGCCGGACGGGAAATGATCGAGCAGCGCGCGCTTGACCTGCGCCACCACGTCCTCGCGGTCGAGCCGGGCGAGGTAGTCGGCGACCAGCCTGTCGGCTGCGACCGCGACCCCGGGATTGGTCGTGACGAGGGGACGCTCGAGATCTTCGCGCCGGCAGAGGAGGCTCGGGCAGGCGGCGCTCCAGACGATCGGCGCACGAAACCAGTCCTCGAACTGCCGGGCGCAAGCCGGCGCCTCGCGTTCCACCGTCACCTCGAGCGGGGCGAACGCCGCGCCGTAGGTGACGCGGGAGAGCTTCGCGATGCCCGCCAGGATCGCATCCGGGCGGGACAGGGGCCGCAGCGGGCGCCCGCCGACGTAACGCACGACGAAGCGCAGGCCGCCGGGCTCCTCCCGGAGCTCGCCGCGCCAGACGTCGGCGAGCACGCGCGTGGAGCGGGCGAGCCGCGACATCGCGTCGAAGAGGGTCGCGCTCGCCAGCCAGGCGTAGCCGACCGCGTGCAGCGCGACGCCACGGACCTGCTGACCGATCGCGAGCCCGATGCATGGGTCACCGGTTGCGCGCTCCGCCAGCTCGAAGATGCGCTCGACCGCCTCGGTGCGGACGCGCGCCTCGGGCGTGTGGAAGAGCGCGGGGTCGACGCCCGCCTCGCGCAGCAGGGCGTTCGCGTCGACCCCGCGCTCCTCCAGCGCCCGCACGATGTTGACGCCCTGCGAGAACAGGACCGTCGCGCGCCCGTGGGAATTAGAACGTTCCATCGAAAGGCTGGCTGCTCGCGTCAATCGTCTGGCGCCGCCGGACAGGGCGAGAGGATAGCCGAGAGCTTACTTTCGGTGCCATCGCCATGGAGCCGCGCATGCACTCGCAGCGGGCAGGACGACTGGACACCGAGGACTGGGATCCGGAGCGCGTGCGCGTCGCGCTCCGCGACCACGCCGCCGCGGCGTCACTCGACGGGAGCGCTGCGCCCGAGCTTGCCGATCGCGCGCTCTTTCTGCTCGGGCGCGGCCACGCCGCGCTCGAGGCCGAGTTCGCCGCCTTCTACCCCGTGTTTGCGGCGCACGCCGCCGCCGAGGTGCGCCGGAGCCTGTTCGAGCGCGTCCGCGCGCACGCGCGCAGCGGTCTCCTGCGCAGCGGCGTTCTGGTCCACTTGCTGCGCCTGGAGACCGACCGCGCGATCGTCTCCGAGGCCGCCTTCGAAGTCGCGCGCCTCGACGTCGCGGCGGCGGAGGGCGCGCCGCGCGGCGCCGACCAGGTGCTCGAGCTCGTGGTGACCGGAGCCGCAGCAAACGGGGGCGCGGCGCTCGGTGGGCTGCTCGCGCTGGCCAGCGACGAAGTCAATCGCAAGCTCGCGCTCCTCCGTCCGGCGCTCGCCCGGCCTGAGGCCGACGCCGCGCTCGCGGAGATGGCGAGCTGCGCGCGCGCCCCGGTCCACGTCGCGACCGTCAAGTTCTGGCTCGACTGGATGGAAGCGCTGGCGAGCGGCCTGCCCGGCATGCGGCAGGCGTTCGACCGCGTCGCCGCGGCGCTCGTCGCGCAGCGCCGGGCGGTCCGCGGCGCGATCGTCTACGACGGCAGCTGGATCGCCCGGCCGCTCGAGTCCGTGGACGGCCGGCTCGCGGGTGCGCGCGAGCTGCCGCTCGGCCGGTTCTGCGCGAGTGTCGCGTCCCGCCTCGCCGCGCTCACCGCCGCGGCGCCGTACTCGGCGAGCCTGCAGCGCGCGCTCGAAGCCTGGGCGGTCGTGCACTGACTGCAGCAGGACGACGATGCACAGCGACCCTCCGGCGCGCCGTCGCGCACGCCGCAACCGGCCGACCGTCGACGATTGCGCGCTGCCTGCCGCCCGCTCGCCCATGCGTCAGCTGGTGCACGGACGGCAGCTCGTCTGCCGCGCGTATCGGCGGGACGACGGGCGCTGGGACGTCGAGGGCCGCCTCGCGGACATCAAGACGCGCGACGTGAGGCTGGCGGGAAGCGTCCAGGTGGCCGCGGGCGAGCCCTACCGCGCGCTGTCGCTTGCCGTGACGGTCGACGACGCGCTCGTCGTCCTGGACGCCCGCATCGGGGCGGACATGAAGTCCGAAGGCCCGGCGGCCGCGGCGCGCGCCGCCGCCGCTTGCGCGACGCTGCAGGGGCGTTGCATCGATGCCCGCTCGGCCGCGGCGACGGCCGAGCGCTTCGCCCGCGCGGCGGAGTGCTCGCACCTCGCCGAGCTGCTCGCCGCGGTGATCGCCACCGCGCGCGAGACGATCACGGGGCCCCACGCGCCCCGGACCGTCGCGGACGACTGACCGGTCACTCCACCGGGGTCTCGACGGCCCGTCCGGGCTTCTCCTCGATTCCGAGCTCCGCGATCTTGCGCGTGATCGTGTTGCGGCCGATGCCGAGCAGCGTCGCCGCCTCGATCCGCCGGCCGCCGGTGTGTTCGAGCGCCTTCGCGATCAGCGTCTTCTCGAACTCGCGCGTCAGGTTGTCCATGATCTGGGACTCCCCGCGCGTGAGCGCGGCCTCGGCGGCGCTGCGCAAGGCGGCAGTCCAGTGCGCCGCGCCGATGCCCGCCTCCGTCGCGCGGAGCTCGGGGGGAAGGTCGCCGACGTCGACCGTCTGCGCGGGCGCCATCACCGTCAGCCAGTGGCACACGTTCTCGAGCTGGCGCACGTTTCCGGGCCACGCCTGCGCGGCGACGTAGCTCATCGCGCGCTCGGTCAGCCGCTTCGCCTCCACCCCGAGCTCGCGGGCGCTCTTGGCGAGAAAGTGCCGCGTCAGGAGCGGAATGTCCTCGCGCCGGTCGCGCAAGCTCGGCAGGCGCAGGCGGATGACGTTGAGCCGATGGTAGAGGTCCTCGCGGAAGGTGCCCTCGCGCACGCGCGCCTCGAGGTCCTGGTGGGTCGCGGCGATCACCCGGACGTTCGCCTTGAGCGGCTGGTGGCCGCCGACGCGGTAGAACTGGCCGTCGGACAGCACGCGCAGCAGGCGCGTCTGCAGGTCGCTCGCCATGTCGCCGATCTCGTCGAGGAAGAGCGTCCCGCCCTCGGCCTGCTCGAAGCGACCGCGGCGCATCGCCTGCGCGCCGGTGAACGCACCGCGCTCGTGGCCGAAGAGCTCGCTTTCGAGGAGGTCCTTCGGCATCGCGGCGGTGTTGATTGCGACGAACGGCTGCGCGGCGCGAGGGCTGTGGCGGTGCAGGGCGCGCGCCACCAGCTCCTTGCCCGAGCCCGACTCGCCGGTGATGAGCACGGTCGCACTCGAGGCCGAGAGCCGCCCGATCGCGCGAAACACCTCCTGCATCGCGGGGGCCTGGCCGAGGATCTCGGGCGAGGCGGCCGCGGTCTCCTCCGCACCGTCTTCGTGCAGGCTCTCGCCCACCGCGCGCCGGATGAGGTCGACCGCCTGGTCGACGTCGAAGGGCTTCGGCAGGTATTCGAACGCGCCGCCCTGGAACGCCGCGACCGCGCTTTCGAGGTCCGAGTAGGCGGTCATGATGATGACCGGGAGGTGCGGATGCCGCGCCTTGACGCTCTGCAGCAGCTCGAGGCCCGAAGTGCCCGGCATGCGGATGTCCGACACGAGCACCTGCGGCACCTCGCGCTCGAGCTCGGTGAGCGCCTCCTGCGCCACGCCGAAGGTCCGGTACGGGATGCCTTCGCGGGCGAGCGCCTTCTCGAACACCCAACGGATGGAGCGGTCGTCGTCGATGACCCAGACTGGCTTCATGCGGCTGCCTTCTGTGCTTCCAGCGGAAACAGGATCCTGAACACCGTGCGGCCGGGCGCGCTCTCGCACTCGATCGTGCCGCCGTGCTGCTGCACGTACGCTTGGGCGAGCGTGAGCCCGAGGCCGGTCCCGCCCTCGCGTCCCGACACGAGCGGATAGAACACGCGCTCGCGCAGCTCGGGCGGAATGCCGGGCCCGGTATCGATCACTTGCAATTCCAGTGCCAGCCGGTGCATGCGCCGCCCGATGGTCACGAACCGGGCGACGCGCGTGCGCAGCGTGATGAGCCCGGGCGGGTCGTCGCCCCGCTTGCGTGCACCGACCACGGCCTGCGCGCCGTTGCGCACCACGTTGAGGAGCGCCTGGATGAGCTGCTCGCGGTCGCCGTGCAGCTCGGGCAGGCTCGTATCGAAGTCGCGCGTGATGCGCACGCCTTCGGGGAACTCCGCGAGGATCAGCGTGCGCACGCGCTCGCACACCTCGTGCAGGTTCACCGGTCCGGGACGCGGCGCGCGGTGCGGGGTGAGGAGGCGGTCCATCAGCAGCTGCAGCCGGTCCGCCTCCTTGATGATCACCTGGGTGTACTCGCGCAGCTCCGGGCGGTCGAGCTCGCGCTCGAGGAGCTGCGCCGAGCCGCGCAGGCCGCCGAGCGGATTCTTGATCTCGTGCGCGAGGTTGCGGATCAGCTCGCGGTTGGCGAAGGCGTGCGAGAACTCGCGCTCCTCGCGCTCGATGCGCTGGCGCTGGTCGATCGTGCGCAGCTCGACGACGAGGCGTGCGCCGCGCGGGCCGTCGACCGGGGTCACGAGACAGTTGAGGACCTGCGTGGCCCCGCCCTGCCGCGTGAGCGCGACTTCCTGGTCCCAGAACCCCCAGCCCCGCTCGGCAGCCTCGCGCAGGCGCTCCCCGAGCGCCTGGGCGTCGGTGAAGAGCGTGCAGAAGCGCTGCCCGGCGAGCGCGCGGCTGCTGGCGGCGAGCAGATTCTCCGCCGAGGGGTTCGCGTGGACGATGCGCAGGCTGGGGTCGAGCAGGACCACTGCCGTGGCGAGCAGCTCGAGGCCGGCGAGCGCAGGCGCGCTCATTGGTGGCTCCGCGCGACAAGCGTGCGCGCCCTAGAAGCGGCCGTGCAGGATCGCGGGCACCCCCGCGGAAGGGAACCGCGCCCGGGGGCGCGGTGAGCGGGCGCTACCGGATGGCGGCGAGCTCCCGCCGGATGGCGGAGACGTTGCGCTCGTGCCGCTCGACCGCCTCCTGATACGGCTTCAGGCGATCGAGGACGCGCTGATAGTTCCGTTCGTCGCCATGGCGCACCGATTCCTGTTCGGTGAGCTTCGCTTTCGCGTCCACGAGGCTCTTTTCCTCGGTGGCGAGCTCGTCCTCGAGGATCTTGCGGCGATTGTCGTCGCGGGCGCGCTGGGTATCGCGATCGACCCGGGGAAAGTTGGGCGGCGTCGCGGTAGCCGCCTGGGTCCCGGGCGCGCGCGTCGCGGCGGGCGTGGCGCCCGGCGCGAGTCCGGAGACCACCGAGACCTCCTTGGTCACCACCACGCAGGTCTTGCCTTCGGTGTCCTTCTTGATGTTCGTGTAGTGGGGACGGCCGTCCGCCTCGGCGCAGCGCCAGACCGTCCCCTGCGCATGGGCGGCCGGGACCAGCGCGAGCGTGGCGGCGAGGAGCACGGCGGTTCTCATGGCAGTCACCCGAACAGAGGTGGGACGTGAAGTCTAGGCCATGACCCACCTGATTACAAATGGCTTTCCCGGACCACGCACGCCAAATGTCACGCCCCGTGCCGGGGGCGGGGCGGGGGAACGGGGCGACCGTGTCGGGGGCTTGCATCGGGAAAAAAAGACGGGGGCGCCGGCCCCCGTCCGTCCGGTGAGGCGGCCGGCCTCTCAGGAGCTGTAGTACATGTCGAACTCGAGCGGGTGCGTGGTCATGCGGAAGCGCGTGACCTCGTCCATCTTGAGCGCGATGTACGCGTCGATCACGTCGTTCGAGAACACCCCGCCGCGGGTGAGGAAGTCGCGGTCCTTGTCGAGGTGGTCGAGCGCCATGTCGAGCGACGAGCAGACGTTGGGGACCTTCTTCGCCTCTTCCGGGGGGAGGTGGTAGAGGTCCTTGTCGAACGGGTCGCCCGGGTGGAGCTTGTTCTGCACCCCGTCCAGGCCCGCCATCAGCATCGCCGCGAACGCGAGATACGGATTGGCCGTCGGGTCGGGGAAGCGCACCTCGACGCGCCGCGCCTTGTCGCTCGAGACGAACGGGATGCGGCACGCGGCCGAACGGTTGCGGGCCGAGTACGCGAGGTTGATCGGCGCCTCGAAGCCCGGCACCAGGCGCTTGTAGCTGTTGGTACCCGGGTTGGTGATGGCGTTCAGCGCCTTCGCGTGCTTGATGATGCCGCCGATGTAGTAAAGGGCGAAATCGGAGAGCCCGGCGTAGCCGTTCCCGGCGAAGAGGTTCTTGCCCTCCTTCCACACCGACTGGTGGACGTGCATGCCCGAGCCGTTGTCCCCCACCACCGGCTTCGGCATGAAAGTCGCGGTCTTGCCGTAGGACGCGGCGGTCATCCACACCGTGTACTTGAGGATCTGCATCCAGTCGGCGCGCTTCACGAGCGGCGCGAACATGGTGCCGATCTCGCACTGGCCGGGCGCAGCCACCTCGTGGTGGTGCACCTCGACCTCCACGCCCTGCTGCTCGAGCGCGAGCACCATCGCGTTGCGGATGTCCTGCAGGGTGTCCACCGGGGGAACCGGGAAGTAGCCGCCCTTGACCGGCGCGCGGTGCCCCATGTTGCCGCCCTCGTACTCCTCCCCGGACGACCAGGGCGCCTCCTCCGACTTGATCTTCACCGAGCAGCCGGACATGTCGACGTTCCAGGTCACGCCGTCGAAGATGAAGAACTCGGGCTCCGGGCCGAAGTACGCGGTGTCCCCGAGTCCGGTCGACTTCAGGTACGCCTCCGCCTTCTTCGCGATCGAGCGCGGATCGCGGTTGTACGGCTTCATGTCGGAGGGCTCGATCACGTCGCAGTTGATGTTCAGGACCGGCTCGTCGGTGAACGGGTCCATGCGCGCCGAGACCGGGTCGGGCATGAGCAGCATGTCGGAGGCCTCGATGCCCTTCCAGCCGGCGATCGACGAGCCGTCGAACGCGTGGCCGTGCTCGAACTTGTCGAGCGTGAAGTGCTTGATCGGCACGGAGACGTGCTGCTCCTTGCCGCGCGTGTCGGTGAAGCGCAGGTCGACGAACTTGACCTCCTTCTCCTTGATCAGCTTCATGACGTCGGCCGCGGTCGTGGCCATGTTTTCTTCTCCTATCGACAGTGAAAGACGAAGCGAACCCCAATGGGGGGAAACGGCCGGCTCATTGCGAGATCCATGCCATGCACCGAATTGGCGCTAGAGCCTTGTCCGGAAAGGGCTTTGAAACAAGGGAGCGAAGTCTTGCGCACCGCATTGGTGCGAACGACGGGGATTATGCACCTTTCTAGTGCCTGGCGCCTCGGGCTTGGCCACTGCGCACCAAGTGGCCTAGACTCGACCAGGCAGTTCTCCCCCGGTTTAGCCTCATGTCTCCCATTGAAGAGATCCTCGCCCGCGCCCGCGCGCGGGCCGAGGCGCTCAAAGTGCCCTACGCTGGTGCAGTGACCCCGGCGGAAGCCCTGGCGATCCTCCAGGGCGACCCCGCAGGCCGGCTCGTCGATGTGCGGACCCGCGCGGAGTGGGAGTGGGTCGGACGGCCGCCCGAGGCGGTCTTCATCGAGTGGAACACCTGGCCGGGCGGCGCGCGCAACCCGGCGTTCGCGCAGGAGCTGCTCGCGCGCGTGCCGGACAAGGCTGCGCCGGTCCTGTTCCTGTGCCGGAGCGGCGGGCGCTCGCACCACGCCGCGCTGCTCGCCCACGAGCTCGGCTACGCGCAGGCGTTCAACGTCCTCGAAGGCTTCGAAGGCAACAAGGACGCGCACGGGCATCGGGGGACGGTCGGCGGCTGGAAGGTCGCGGGGCTGCCCTGGGTGCAGGGTTGACGCCCGCCGCGGCGCGGACGGCGCTCGCCCGGCGGGGCCGAAGCTTCTAGAATCCGCCGCTCTTCGACCGGACCCGAACGAATGCTCAATCCGACCCGCGGAACGCGCGGCATGGCCGTCGCGCCGCACGCGCTCGCGTCGCAGTCGGCGCTCGCCGTGCTGCGCGAGGGCGGCAACGCGATCGAGGCGATGGTCGCCGCGGCGGCGACGATCGCGGTCGTCTACCCGCACATGAATTCGCTCGGCGGCGACTCGTTCTGGCTCGTTCACGTTCCGGGGCGCGAGGTGCGCGGCATCGACGCGTGCGGCGCCGCCGCGCAGGGCGCATCGATCGACTGGTACCGCGACCGCGGCATCGCCGGCGCGATCCCGTTCCGCGGCGGCGTCGCGGCGAACACCGTCGCGGGAACCGTCTCGGGCTGGGCCCTCGCCCACGAAGCGGGCCGCGAGATCGGCGGCCGCCTCCCGCTCTCGCGGCTGCTTGCCGACGCGATCCACTACGCAAAGGCCGGCATCCCGGTCACTCGCAGCCAGCACGTCAACACGGCGACCAAGCGGGCGGAGCTCGAGGCCCAGCCGGGGTTCGCGCAGGTCTTCCTGCCACGCGGCGCGGTGCCGGCAACCGGTGAGACATTCCGCCAGCCCAGTCTTGCCGCCACCCTCGAGCGGCTCGCCGGCGCCGGGCTCGACGACTTCTATCGTGGCGAGCTCGCGCGCGCGTTCGCCGCCGACCTCGCGGCGGCGGGCTCGCCGGTCGCGCTCGCCGACCTCGAGGCGCACCACGGCGCGTGGCGCGCGCCGCTCGTGCTCGAACACTCGCTCGGACGCGTGTACAACATGCCGCCGCCGACGCAGGGGCTCGTCAGCCTGCTGATCCTCGGGCAGCTCGACCGCCTCGGACTGGAGCGCCTCGACCCGCTCGGGGCCGACTACGTCCACCTCTGCGTCGAAGCGGTGAAGCGCGCGTTCGTGATTCGCGACCGGCACATCACCGACCCGGCGTACATGACGGTCGACCCGCGTGGCTTCCTCGCGCCCGAGACCCTGAACGAGCTTGCCGCGAAGATCGATCCGGGACGCGCAGCCCCCTGGGGCGCGGGAAAGGGCCCCGCCGACACGATCTGGATGGGCGTGGTCGACGGCGAGGGGCGTGCGGTGAGCATGATCCAGAGCGTCTATCACGAGTTCGGCTCGGGAGTGGTGCTCGAATCGTCCGGGGTGTGCTGGCAGAACCGCGGCTGCTCGTTCAGCCTGAGCGAGGGTGCGCTCAACGCCCTCAAGCCGCGCCGCAAGCCCTTCCACACGCTCAACCCCGCCATGGCGCTGCTCAAGGACGGGCGCACGATGGTCTACGGGAACATGGGCGGAGACGGCCAGCCGCAAACCCAGAGCGCGGTCTTCACGCGCACGCTCGTGCACGGCATGAACCCCGCCGCCGCGATCGCCGCACCGCGCTGGCTGCTCGGCCGGACCTGGGGGCAAACGACCGAGACGCTGAAGCTCGAGGGGCGCTTCGCGCCCGAGGTCGTCGCCGAGCTGCGCCGACGCGGGCACGAAGTCGACGTGTTCGCCGACTTCGACGAGACGATGGGCCACGCGGGCTGCGTGATCCGGCACCCGAACGGAAACTTCGAGGGCGGCACCGACCCGCGCTCGGACGGCGCGGTGGCGGCGTACTGACGATGTCACGCGTCTTGACTGCGGCGGCCCTGTTCCTCGCGACTGCGGTCGCGCTCGCCGGCGAGGCCGACGTGATCGGCGCGAAGGCCGCGCGGGCAAGCGACGGCACGTGGCGCTTCGACGTCACGATTCGCAGCAACGACAAGGGCTGGGACTATTTCGCCGACGCCTTCGAGGTGCTCGCACCGGACGGGAAGGTGCTCGGCAGGCGGGTCCTCCTTCATCCCCACGAGGACGAGCAGCCGTTCACACGCGAGCTCGACGGCGTCCGGATCCCGCCGGGCGTGGATCGGGTGGTGATCCGGGCCCGCCACAAGCCGCAGGGCTACGACGGCAAGACGCTGGAGCTGCGGCTGCCGCGCTGAGCGTCAGACGGCTTCGCCCTCCGCCAGGAGGTCGTGCGTCTCTTTGTGGCGGCGCATGTACGCGCGCACGTACCCGCACCGCGGCGCGACCTTGAGCCCGCTCGAACGCGCGAAGTCGAGCGCGGCCTGCACGACCTGACCGGCGAGCCCCCGCCCCTCGAGCGCGTAGGGCACCTCGCTGTGCACGATGTGCATCACGTTCCCCGCCATCCGGTAGTCCGCGCGGCAGAGCGCGCCGTCGACGAAGGCCTCGAAGCGGCGCGCGTCCGGGTTGTGGCGGACCTCGAGCCGGATCATCCCTGCGACCAGTCGACGAGCCCGGTGTACGCGGTCAGGAGGACGATCACCCCGAACGCGATCCGGTACCAGGCGAAGATCGTGAAGTCGTGCGACACGATGTAGCGCAGCAGCCAGCGGATGCAGAGGAACGCCGACACGAACGCGGTGGCGAGCCCGACCCCGAGCACCTCCAGGTCGCCGGCGCTGAAGAGCGCGCGGCTCTTCCAGAAGTCGTAGGCGCCCGCGGCGATCAGTGTCGGCACCGCGAGGAAGAACGAGAACTCGGTCGCGGCGCGCCGCGACAGGCCGAAGAGCATGCCGCCGATGATCGTCGCGCCGGAGCGCGAAGTGCCCGGGATCAGCGCGAAGCACTGCGCGATCCCGACCTTGAGCGCGTCGCGCCAGGTCATGTCGTCGACGCTCTCGACCCGCACTCGGTGGTCGCGCCGCTCGGCCCACAGGATCACGAACGCCCCGACGATGAACGCGATCGCGACCGGCACCGGCTTGAAGAGCAGTGCCTTGATGTGCTTCGCGAACGCGAGACCGAGGACCGCCGCCGGCACGAACGCGACCGCGACGTTTGCGACGAAGCGCTGCGCCGCTCGCTCGGTGAGGACGCGCGCGGCGACGTGCGCGAACCTCGCGCGGTACTCCCACACCACCGCGAGCATCGCTCCGGTCTGGATCGCGACGTGGAAGATCTTGCCCTTCTCGTCGTTGAACCCGAGCAGGTCGCCGGCGAGGATGAGGTGGCCGGTGCTCGAGATCGGGAGGAACTCGGTGAGGCCTTCGACGACGCCCAGGACGAGCGCCTTGAACAGCAGGACGAGATCCATCAGGGGCGCGATTGTAGCGTGTCGGCCCGGTGCGCCGCCCGCACTGCCACAATCGCGCCGTGGACTTGTGGCGCAGCGTCGATCTCTACTGCGAGCGCACCGACCCCGGCTTCTGGGCGGAGCCGCTCAACGCGGCCTCGAACGCGGCGTTCGTCGTCGCCGCGGCGCTGATCGTCCGCCACTGCCGTGCGCGCGGCCCGATCGCGCCCGATGCGCGGCTCCTCGCCGCGCTCGTCGCGCTGGTCGGCGCGGGCAGCTTTCTCTTTCATACGTTCGCGACCGCGTGGGCCGGCTGGCTGGACGTCCTCTTCATCCTCGCCTTCATCTACGCGTTCCTCGCGCGCTTCCTGGCGCGCGTGCCGGGGTGGGGCTGGATGGCGATCGCCGGGGGGCTCGCCGGCTACTGGCTTGCAGCGCGGGCGATCACGGCGCCGTTCCCCGCCGGCGCGCTCAACGGCTCGACCGACTATCTCCCGCCGCTCGCCGCCCTCGCCATCCTGGCGGTCTGGGCGCGAATGCGGAGGCATCCCGCGGCAACCCGGCTCGCCGCGGCCGCCGGGCTCTTCGCGGTGTCGATCGGATTCCGGACGGTCGACCTCGCCTGGTGTGCGGCGTGGCCGCACGGGACGCACGCGGTCTGGCACGGCCTCAATGCCGCGGTCCTGTGGCTGGCGACGACGGGACTCTGCGCAGGCGGCGCGCCGGGACACGCTGCCGCCCGGCCGGCGTAGATCAGGACTTGGGGAGGGTGTGGAGCCCGAACCGGGGCAACAACAGCACGCCGAGGTTCGGGAAAGCGCGGCGCCGCGGGTCGCCTGCGGCAGGCCCGGGCTCGTCCTGGACGGGCGGTGCGGCGAGCACCCGCCGCGCGAGCGGGGACAGCACCGCCTGCCGCCCGAGCAGCTCGGCGGGCAGGTTGAACTCGGCCCACTCGTGGAGCCGGCTGTCGTCGATCGCGGTCATCTTCGCAATGCAAGGATCCATGCGGTTTCGTCGCTATAACGCGCCAACCCTTGCAATGGTTACGAGTCTAGGTGGCAGACAGATGACGGAGTGTGAAGAATTGTGAAAGCGCGCGGACGAATGCCGCACGCCCCCCGCAACATCCGCGGCTACTGCGGCGCCGAACGATCGCGCGCGAGGCGCTCGACGATCGCGCGGAGCTCCGCGATCTCGCGCTGGAGCTCGCTGACGTCGTCCTGGAGCGACGCGACCTCCGCGGCCATCCCCACGGCCCCAGTCGACGTGGCCGGGACCGCAGCCGCCGGCGATTCGTGGTCCGCCGCCTTCACCGGCCCGGACAGGAGGTGCGCCCAGCGGCTCTCCCGGGCCCCGGGGACGCGCGGCAGCTGCACCACGAGCGGCCCGCCCACGGTGCGCTCGGCAAGCCCGCGCAGCGCCGCCTCGACCGCACCCGGATCGGCAAAGCGATGCAGGCGCTCGGTCGCGACGCGCAGCTCGCCGGGCGTCTGCGGACCGCGCAGCATGAGGGCCGCCAGCAGCGCAACCGCCGGCTCGGGCACGCGCAGCACTCGCCCGAGGTTGTGGGTGTAGCGCATCACCCGCGAGCCGCTCGATTCGATGACGAGCGCGAGCGGCCGCAGGGCGTCGACCGCGGCCTGCACCTCGGCCTCGGTCGCCTGCGACACCGGGTTTCGGTTGTTCTTCTGATTGCAGCCGAGGGTCAGCGCGTTGAGCGAGAGCGGATAGGTGTCCGGCACCGTCCGCTCCTTCTCGACCAGCACCCCCAGAACCCGCGTCTCCAGGAACGACAGTACGGGCAGCACGTGCGACGGCCGTCCTGCCGGGTCAGGCGAGCCCGAGCCGCCGGGAAAGATCGCTCACGCTCGCCGTGAGCTGGTCGAGGTCGGGCACCTGTCCACCGGGCGTGACGCGATCCACCACCTCGGGCAGGAGCTCGGAGAGGCCGCGCGAAGCGTCCGCCTCGCTCACCCCGGCCTGCCGCGCGATCTCGGCGATCCCGCCGCGCCCGAAGATCTGCTCCAGGGCATCGGGCGGGATCGGGGCGTTCTGTCCGGTGCCCACCCAGGAACGGGCCTGATCGCCGTACCCCGAACGGGCCATCTGCTCGAGCAAGCCGCCAAGGCCTCCCATCCCGCCGCCGCCGGCACCGCCGCCACCTCCACCGAGCAACCCGCCGAGGAGGTCCTCCAGCCCGCCGCCACCGCGCGGCTGTGCCCCGCCGCCGAGGACTTGTCCCAGGATGTCGCCCAGACCGCCGCCCCCCGACTGCTGGGCGCCGCCCCCGCGGTTCGCGAGCATTGCGAGCACCACCGGAAGCAGCGCCATCAGGATGCCGCTCATGCCGCCGCCCGACGGTGACTCCTGGGCCCGGGGCGGGACCGGCGCGCGGCGCGCCGCACCGCCCATGTCACCCGTTCCACCCATGCCGCCCGCGCCACCTTGCCCGGCCGCGCTCGCCAGAAGATCGTCCAGAATTCCCATCGCCTGCCTCCGTGCTGAAAAGGATGACCCCCGACGGGTCAGGCCCGTCGGTAGATCTCGCCGCCCTGCGCCACGAACTCCTTCGCCTTCTCCTCCATCCCGCGCTCGAGCGCCTCGTCCTCGGCGAGCCCCTGCTTCGCCGCGAACTCGCGCACGTCCTGGGTGATCTTCATCGAGCAGAAGTGCGGCCCGCACATCGAGCAGAAGTGGGCGAGCTTCGCGCCCTCCTGCGGCAGGGTCTCGTCGTGGAACTCCTTCGCGGTGTCCGGGTCGAGGCCGAGGTTGAACTGGTCGGCCCAGCGGAACTCGAACCGCGCCTTCGACAGGGCGTTGTCGCGGATCTGCGCGCCCGGGTGGCCCTTGGCGAGATCGGCGGCGTGGGCCGCGATCTTGTACGCGACGATGCCGTCCTTCACGTCCTTCTTGTTCGGCAGCCCGAGGTGCTCCTTGGGGGTGACGTAGCACAGCATCGCGGTCCCGTACCACCCGATCTGCGCCGCGCCGATCGCGCTCGTGATGTGGTCGTAGCCGGGCGCGATGTCGGTCGTGAGCGGTCCGAGCGTGTAGAACGGCGCCTCGTGGCAGTCGCGCAGCTCGAGGTCCATGTTCTCCTTGATGAGCTGCATCGGGACGTGACCGGGCCCCTCGATCATCACCTGGCAGTCGTGCTTCCACGCGATCTGCGTCAGCTCGCCGAGGGTGCGCAGCTCCGCGAGCTGCGCCTCGTCGTTCGCGTCGTAGATCGAGCCCGGGCGCAGGCCGTCGCCGAGCGAGAAGGCGACGTCGTACGCCTTCATGATCGCGCAGATGTCCTCGAAGTGGGTGTAGAGGAAGCTCTCCCTGTGGTGCGCGAGGCACCACTTGGCGACGATCGAGCCGCCGCGCGAAACGATGCCGGTCAGCCGCTTCGCGGTGAGCGGGATGAAGGGCAGCCGCACGCCCGCGTGAATGGTGAAGTAGTCGACCCCCTGCTCGGCCTGCTCGATCAGCGTGTCGCGGAAGATCTCCCAGGTGAGCTCCTCGGCGCGGCCGTCGACCTTCTCGAGCGCCTGGTAGATCGGCACCGTGCCGATCGGCACCGGGCTGTTGCGCACGATCCACTCGCGCGTCTCGTGGATGTGCTTGCCGGTCGAGAGGTCCATCACCGTGTCGCCGCCCCAGCGGATCGACCAGGTCATCTTCTCCACTTCTTCGCCGATCGACGAGGTGACCGCGGAGTTGCCGATGTTGGCGTTGATCTTCACCAGGAAGTTGCGGCCGATGACCATCGGCTCGGTCTCGGGGTGGTTCACGTTCGCCGGGATGATCGCGCGGCCGCGCGCGACCTCGCTGCGCACGAACTCGGGCGTGATCTCCTCCGGGATCGACGCGCCGAACGACTCGCCGCGATGCTGCCGCGCCATCATCTCGGCGAGCCTCGCTCCCGTCGGGCCACTCGCGCGCAAGGACTCGAGGTACTCGCGGCGGCGCAGGTTCTCGCGGATCGCGACGAACTCCATCTCGGGCGTCACCACGCCGCGGCGGGCGTAGTGCATCTGCGTGACCGCGCGCCCCGGCAGCGCGCGGCGCGGCCGGCGCTTCAGGTCGAAGCGCATCGGCGCGAGCTGCGCGTCGGCGAGCCGCTCGCGGCCGTACGCCGAGCTCGGGCCCTCCAGCACCTCGGTGTCGCCGCGCTCCTCGATCCACCGCGCGCGCAGCGGCGCGAGCCCGGCGCGGACGTCGATCCGCACGGCCGGGTCGGTGTAGGGACCCGAGGTGTCGTAGACGCAGACCGGCGGGTTCATTTCGGCGCCGAACGAGGCGGGCGTGTCGGCCTGCGCGATCTCGCGCATCGGAACGCGAAGGTCGGGGCGCGAGCCCTGGACGTAGATCTTGCGCGAGCTCGGCAGCGGCTGGACCGCTGCCTCGTCGACGCGCGCCTCGGTGGCGAGGAATTTCTGGCGGGCGTTCATGCGGGTGCCTCCATTCGGGGCCAGAGGGTGTGGAAATGGTGCAGCGGCCCGTGGCCGCCGCCGACCTGGAGCTCGTGCGCGCGGCGGATCGCCTCGAGCACGTACGCGCGCGCCTCGCGCACGGCGGCCTCGACCGTCGGGCGCTGCGGCGCGAGCGCGGCGATCGCCGACGAGAGCGTGCATCCGGTCCCGTGCGTGTTCTTCGTCCGGATGCGCTGCGCCGGCAGCTCGAGTGCGCGGGTGCCGTCGTACAGCACGTCGACGAGCGTGTCGCCGGAGCCGTGCCCGCCCTTGACGAGCACGTAACGGGGGCCGAGCGCGTGCAGCGCCGCGGCGGCGTCGCGCATCGCCGCCGGCGAATCCTGAACGGGGTGCCCGAGCAGGTCGCCGGCCTCCGGCAGGTTCGGCGTGAGCACGGTGGCGAGCGGCAGCAGCTCGCGCCTGAGCGCCTCGACCGCATCGGCGCGCAGGAGCCGGTCGCCGCCCTTCGCGACCATGACCGGGTCGAGGACGACGAACGCCGGTGCGTGCCGGCGCAGGCGTGCGGCGACCACCTCGATCAGCGCCCGCGCGGCGAGCATGCCGATCTTGACCGCGTCGATGCGGACGTCCGCGAACAGGGTCTCGAGCTGGAGGTCGAGAAACCCGGGCGGGACTTCGTGGATGCCGGTGACCGCGCGCGTGTTCTGCGCGGTGAGCGCCGCGACCACGCCGCAGCCGTACGCACCGAGCGCGGAGAAGGCCTTGAGGTCGGCGAGCACGCCGGCGCCGCCGGACGGGTCGACGCCGGCGATGGTGAGGACGTTGGGAATGCGGCTTGCGCGCGACATTTTCCTACGCCGGCATTACCCGGATCAGGTTCGAAGGGACTTTCTCACCCGCCGCGCCGCGAGCGGCACGACAGGACCCCCATGTCAGGCCCCGGACCATACTCTCAATCGCGGCGCGCTTCAACGCGACCGGCGACGTGGAAAAGCGCGCGCATGCGCCCTCCGGTGCGTGCAGAACTCGGCGCTGCGCGGCGCCGGAGGCTGGCGCCGCCGCGGCGCCCGGTACAGAATCCGGTTCCCGGCGACCAACCCAGGCGGCGATTCCACAAGAAAGCCTGCCCTTTGAGGCAAGTACGCACATGAAACCGAGCGACCCGCCAAAGCGCGTCGGCGTCATCGTTCCGCCCGCGAACCCGACCGTCGAGCCGGAAATGCGCCGGCTGCTCCCGCCGGAGTGCGGCATGTACGCGACGCGCCTTCCGGTCGTGCCGGGCGACCTGCGGGCCCGCATGGCGGGTTACGCCCGGCACTACCCCGCTGCGGCGAAGAGCTTCGGCGCGCTCAAGCTCGACGCCCTGGTCGTCGCGGTGACGGGGCCGAGCTACGCTTTGGGCGAAGCGGGCGATCGCGCGCTCTGCGAGCAGCTGACGCGGGACGCGGGCGCGCCCGTGGTCACCGCCAGCCTGGCGATTCTCGACACGCTGCGGACGCTGCAGGTGAAGGCGATCGCGATGGTGTCGCCGTACCCGGCCTGGCTGACCGCGCGCGCACGGAGCTACTTCGAGGGTGGCGGCCTGCGCTTGACGCAGGTCGTATCGATCGACGCGAAATCGTTTCGCGCCTATCAAGTGGCCACGCGCGAGGTCGTCGCCAATCTCAAGCGCGTGGACCCGAAGGGCGCCGACGCGATTCTCCTGACCGGCAGCGGAATGCGATCGCTCGATGCGATCGCCACGGTGTCGGCCGACTTCGAGATCCCGATCGCCTCCGCGAACCTGTGCAGCGCATGGCGCGTGCTCGAGCTTCTCGGCGGGCGTCCGGGGGCCGATCTTGCCCGCGCCGCCCCCTCGCTCGCGGCCCGGCTGCCGGGCTGAGGGGTCGCGGCGACCTGGCGAAACTGAGGAGCTGCCGATGACCCAGCCGTTCGACCTCCTGCTCAAGAACGTGCGCGTCGTGCGCCCGAACTGCAACGCGGTCGACCTCCTCGACGTCGGCATCAAGGACGGGAAGTTCGCGCGGCTCGCGCCGGAGATCCGGCCCGAGGAGGCAGGCGAGGTCGTCGACGGCAGGAACCGCCTCGCGTTCCCCGGCCTCGTGGACGGGCACATGCACGTCGGCATCTACCGGCCGATGGCCGAGGACGCGGTCAGCGAAAGCCGGGCTGCCGCGATGGGCGGGGTCACCTCGAGCCTCACCTATACGCGCACCGGGCAGTACTACCTGAACCGCGGCGGCCCGTACCGCGAGTTCATGCCCGAGCTGCTGCGGCTCGCGGAGGGCAACTACTGGGTCGACTACGGCTTCCACGTCGCGCCGATCGAGTCGGGCCACGTCGGGGAGATGGACTCGCTCCTCACCGACTGGGGGGTGCCGTCGTTCAAGATCTTCATGTTCTACGGCGGCTACGGGCTGCACGGGAAGTCCGACAGCCAGAACCAGTTCCTGATGATCGGGCCGGAGGAGCGCTACGACATCGCGCACTTCGAGTTCATCATGCGCGCGGCGCGCCGGATGATGGAGAAACACCCGGAGCACGCGGAGCACATCAGCGTCAGCCTGCACTGCGAGCTCGCCGAGATCCTGAACGCGTACACGAAGATCGTCGAGAAGGAAGGCAAGCTCGACGGACTGCGCGCCTACAGCGCGGCGCGGCCGCCGCATTCCGAGGGCCTCGCGATCTGGATCGCCGCCTATCTCGCCTACGAGACCGAGTGCGTGAACATCAACCTGCTGCACCTATCGTCGAAGAAGGCAATCGACGCCGCGCTGATGATGCAGGACACCTTCCCGCACATCAGCTTCAGGCGCGAGGTCACGGTCGGGCACCTCCTGCTCGACGTCGACTGCGACTGCGGCGTGCTGGCGAAGGTGAACCCGCCGATCCGCCCGCGCGCGGACGTCGAGGCGCTGTGGGAGGCCGTCCTCGACCGCGACGTGGACTGGATCGTGAGCGACCACGCGTGCTGCAACGCCGAGCAGAAGTACAGCGCGAAGTTCCCGAAGAACATCTGGATGGCGAAGTCGGGCTTCGGCGGCACCGAGTACCTGCTCTCGGGCGTGCTCTCCGAGGGCGCGAAGCGCGGCATGTCCTACAACCACATGGCGGAGCTCCTGTGCTGGAACCCGGCGCAGCGCTACGGGCTCAGGAACAAGGGCGACATCGCCCCGGGCTACGACGCCGACCTCGTGCTGGTGGATCCGCAGGAGTCCTTCGTCGTGCGCGCCGCCGAGTCGGAGTCGAAGCAGGGGTACACCCCGTTCGAAGGGCTCGAGCTCAGCGGCCGCGTCAAGGCGACGTTCCTCCGCGGGCAGGTGATCTACGATGGGTCGAAGGTCGTCGGCCCGGCGCGCGGGCAGTACCTGCGGCGGCCGACCGCCGCGCGCTGACCCATGCTGCGGTTCGGGATCGACCTCGGCGGCACCAAGACCGAGGGCGCGATCCTGGACGGCGACGGGCGCGAGCGCTTCCGGGAGCGCGAGGCGACCGACCCGTCGAGCTACGAGGCGGTCCTCGCAGGGGTGGAGCGCGTGTACCGACGGATGTGCGCGGACGCGGGCGACGCGCCGCACACGCTCGGGGTCGGCACGCCGGGCGCGGTCTCGCACCGCACCGGCCTCCTCAAGAACTCCAACACGACCTGCCTGAACGGCATGCCGCTCGCGCGCGACCTGCGCGCGCGGCTGGCGCGCGAGCTCGCGATCATGAACGACGCGAACTGCTTCGCGCTCGCCGAAGCGCTGCTTGGCGCCGGGCGCGACAAGCGCGTCGTGTTCGGCGTGATCATCGGCACCGGGTGCGGCGGCGGGCTCGTCATCGACGGACGGGTACACACGGGGCTGCAAGCCATCGCCGGGGAGTGGGGGCATACCTCGATCGACCCGAACGGCCCGGCGTGCTACTGCGGGAGCCGCGGCTGCGTCGAGACCTACATCAGCGGCTCGGGCCTGGAGGCACGGTTCCTCAAGGCGACCGGGCGGCGCCTTGCCGCCGCGGCGATCGTCGCCGGCGCGCGCGCCGGGGAGCCGGCCTGCGTCGCGGCGATGGACGGGTTCTTCGAGCGCTTCGGCCGCGCGGTCGCGAACCTGATCGCCGTCGTCGACCCGGACGCGATCGTCCTCGGCGGCGGGCTGTCGAACATCGACGAGCTGTACACGCGTGGAGTGGCGGAGGTCGCGCGCCGCGTGTTCAGCGACTCGCTCGAGACGCCGGTCGTGCGTCACGCGCTCGGCGACTCGGCGGGCGTGATCGGCGCGGCCCTGGTCGGCGTCTGAGGGGCGAACGGTGCCGGTCGTGATCGACCCGACGCGGCGGTTCGCGCTGCACGCGCCGGTCGTCGTCGTGGGCGCCGGCGCGTGCGGACTCGTCGCTGCGCTCGCGGCGCGCGACGCCGGCGCGGAGGTGCTCGTGCTCGAGCGCGACGCGGTGCCTTCGGGGTCGACCGCGCTCTCGTCCGGCTTCATCCCCGCCTGCGGCACGCGCTGGCAGCGGGACAAAGGCGTCACCGACTCGGTCGAGCAGATGATCGCCGACGTGCGGCGCAAGAACCACGACGAGGCCGACCCGCGCGTCGTCGAGGCGGTCTGCGGCACGTCGGGACCGACGCTCGAGTGGCTCGCCGACGCGCACAGCGTGCCGTTCGTGCTGGTCGAGGGATTTCTCTATCCCGGCCACAGCGCGTTGCGCATGCACGCGGTGCCGGAGAAGACCGGCGCGGCGCTCATGGCCGCGCTGCAGCGCGCGTCGGCCGGGGCGGGGGTCGACATCCTCGGCTCCGCGCACGTGACGACCGTCTACGCCGACGACTCCCGCCGCGTGCGCGGCGTCGCGTTCGCGCGGCCCGATGGCGCGACCGAGGAGGTCGGCTGCGACGCCCTCGTCCTCGCGTGCTCGGGCTTCGGGGGCAACGCCGCGATGGTGCGCCGGTACCTTCCCGAGATCGCCGGCGCCCTCTACTTCGGGCACGTCGGCAACCAGGGCGACGCGGTGGAATGGGGCACCGCGCTCGGCGCGGCGGTGCGCGACATGACCGCGTACCAGGGCCACGGCTCGGTCGCGACGCCGCACGGCGTCCTGATCACGTGGGCGCTGATGATGGAGGGCGGCTTCCAGGTCAACGCCGAAGGCCGCCGCTTCTCGAACGAGCCCCTCGGCTACTCGGAGCAGTGCCTCCCGGTCATCGAGCAGCCGGGCGGCGTCGCATGGAACGTCTACGACGATCGCCTGCACCGGCTGGGGATGGAGTTCGAGGACTACCGGGGCGCGCACGCGCTCGGCGCGGTCCGGCGCGCAGACACGATCGAGGGGCTCGCGCAGGCTTGCGGGCTTCCGCCCAGGACTCTCGCTGCCACGCTTGCCGAGGCGGGGCGCTGCGCGGCGGGCCGGGCGCGCGATCCCTTCGGGCGCGACTTCACCGGCAAGCCGCCCCTTGCGCCGCCCTACTACGCGGTCAAGGTGACGGGCGCGCTCTTTCACACGCAGGGCGGCCTCGTCGTCGACGAGCGCTCGCGCGTGCTCGATGCGCAAGGCGCGCCGCTGCCGAACCTCTTCGCAGGGGGCGGGGCGGCGTGCGGCGTCTCCGGCGCGCACGTCTGGGGTTACTTGTCCGGCAACGGCCTCCTCGCCGCGATCATGCTCGGCGCCATTGCCGGACGATCGGCCGCCGCAGTCAGTCGAACGCGATCGGGTTCGCCGGCTTCGTGTTGACGTGCAGTTGGAAGATGTCGGGGCGCGCGTAGTGCCCGGCGACGTCCAGCGTGCGGCGGGCAACTGCGGCCTGCGCGGCGTCGACCTCGGCATAGAGGATGCCGTACTCCCCTCGCAGCGGTCCCGCGGCGATCTTGCCGCCGGGCGCGATCACGACCGAGTCGCCCTTGTTGACCCACTCGGCCGCGTCCGGGTAGAGGCGCGCCTTCTCCGGGAAGTCGTCGGGAATCTCCGCGGCGCGTAACGCGAACCCGCTGCCGATGACCCAGCAGCGTCCCTCGCGCGCGATGTGCTGGAGCGTCCCGACCCATCCGTCCCCGCAGTCGTAAGTGGGTGCGACGTACAGCTCGACGCCCTGGCCGAACAGCGCGTAACGCGCCAGCGGCATGTAGTTCTCCCAGCAGATCAGCGCGCCGAGCCGCCCGGCAGGGGTCTCGCTCACCTTGAGGCCGCTCGCGTCGCCGAAGCCCCAGACCATGCGCTCCGGATTCGTGGGCATCAGCTTGCGGTGGCGATTGCGCAGTTCGCCGTCGGGCCCGATCACGACGACCGCGTTGTAGATCGTCCCCCGGCTCGCGTCGGCGTCCCGCTCGTTGATCCCGCAGACGACGGTCGCGTGGTGCTTGCGGGCCGCGGCACGAAGGGGCGCCAAGTCGTCGCGCGCCAGATCCACCGCGTTCGCCAGGAGCAGCGCGTGGAGCTGCTCCGTCAGTTTCATGTCTCCGCCCGGCCGCAGGCGCCAGATCCAGACGGGGTAGCCCGGCACGTAGGTTTCGGGAAAAACGATCAGCTGAGCGCCCTTCCCCGCCGCTTCCTCCACGGCCTGGGCGGCATCCGCGAGCGTCTGTGCGCGATCGAGCAACTTGGGTGGGCGTTGAACCACAGCAACCTTGGCCATGGGGCACCTCTCGGGAAGATGGAGACGGGGCAGGCGCGCCGGTGATTCTCCACCTGGACTTGCGTCGAGTCGATGCCGGGGAATCTGTGAGCGAGCGCTTGCACTCGACCGAGCAATGGACGAGGCAAGAGAATTTTGTTGACTGCCGGGTCAGTAGTAGGGCACATTACTGACCGGTCAGTTATCAACCGCCCATGGAAGCGACCCCCAACAATCGAGCCGAGCCGCGCTTCGAGCGCCGCAAGGAAGCGCGCCCGTCCGAGATCCTCGACGCCGCCCTCGACCTCTTCGTCGAGCGCGGGTTCGCCGCGACCCGGCTCGAGGACGTCGCGCAGCGCGCCGGCGTGTCGAAGGGCACCGTCTACCTGTACTTCGACAGCAAGGAGGACCTGTTCAAGGCGGTCATCCGGTCGGGCATCGTGCGCGCGATCGAGGACGCCGAACAGCGCGTCGAGCGCTTCGACGGGGCCGCTGCCGATCTCCTGCGCACGCTGGTCGCAGGCTGGTGGGACGCGATCGGGTCGACCCGGCACTCGGGGATTCCGAAGCTGATGATCTCGGAGGCGCAGAACTTCCCCGAGCTCGCCCGCTTCTACAACGCCGAGGTGATCCAGCGCGGGTCCGGGCTCTTCGCGCGGGCCGTCCAGCGCGGCATCGACCGCGGCGAGTTCCGGCCGGTCGACGTCGACTACACCGTCCGCGCCCTCGTCTCGCCGCTGATCATGCGCTCGATCCTCCAGCACTCGTTCCTCGCCTGCGCGGGCCCGGAAGACTTCGACGTTCCGGCCTACTTCGCCCACACCGTCGATCTCGTCCTGAACGGCCTGCGCGCCGCGCCGGCGGGCCGTTGAACCGCGCCATCCCGGAGCCCGCCATGCAGTCGTTCGCCCTGCGCCTCGTCCCCGCCCTCGCCGCCGCGCTCCTCGTCGCCGCGTGCGCCAAGACGCCGCCGCCCGCGCCCGCCCCGCGCGCGGTGATCGCGCAGATCGTCGGCACCAAGCCCGCCGACGGCGCCAACGTCTATTCGGGCGAGGTGCGCGCCCGCTACGAGAACGACCTCGCCTTCCGGGTCGGCGGGAAGGTCGTCGCGCGCTTCGTGGACGTCGGCAGCGCCGTTCAGAAGGGCCAGGCGCTCGCCCGCCTCGACCCGCAGGACGCCCGGCTCGCCGTCGACGCTGCGCGCTCCGCGCTCGCCGCGGCAGAGGCGGACCACGCGCTCGCGAAAGCGGAGGTCGAGCGCTACCGCGACCTCTACGCCAAGAAGTTCGTGAGCCAGGCGGTGCTCGACGCGCGCGAGACCGCCTTCAACACGACCAAGGCGCGCCTCGAGCAGGCCCGCGCGCAGCTCGCGACCGCGCAGAACCAATCCTCCTACACCACGCTCGCGGCCGAATCGGACGGCGTGATCACCGCAGTGAACCTCGAGGCCGGGCAGGTCGTCTCGCCCGGGCAGGCGGTGATGCGTTTCGCCCGGCCGGAGGAGAAGGAGGTCGTGATCAGCGTCCCCGAGAGCCGCCTCACCGAGCTGCGCGACGCGCGCGAGATCCTCGTCCGCGTGCTCGCCGCGACGGACAAGCCCTACCGCGGGCGCATCCGCGAGATCGCGCCGCATGCCGACCCCGCCACGCGGACCTTCGCGGTGAAGATCACGCTCCTCGAGCCCGACGGCGCGGTGCAGCTCGGCATGACCGCGAGCGTCGCGCTCGGCGAGCGGACCGCCGCCGCCGCGATCAGCCTCCCGCTCTCCGCGCTCACGCAGATCGACGGCAGGCCCGCGGTGTGGGTGGTCGACCCGCAGACGGCCAAGGTCCACCTCCGCCCGGTCCAGGTCGGCGCCTACCGCGAGGACGGCGCCACCGTCGCCGCCGGGCTCGAGCGCGGCGAGGTGGTCGTCACCGCCGGCGTGCACAAGCTGGTCGCCGGCGAGAAGGTCCGCGTGGTGAGCGATGCAGTCGCGAGCCCGGCCTCGCAGCAGAAGCTCGAGGCGGCGCTGCAGCGCGGCGGCTGAGCCCCCACCGAGCCGCCAGCGTGAAGCGCTTCAACCTCTCCGAGTGGGCGCTCGGGCACCGGGCCCTGGTGCTCTTCGCGATGCTCGTGCTCGCCGTCGCCGGCGTGCTCGCCTACGGCAAGCTCGGGCAGTCCGAGGACCCGCCGTTCACCTTCAAGGTGATGGTGATCCGCACCGCCTGGCCGGGCGCAACCGCGCGCCAGGTCGAGGAGCAGATCACCGACAAGCTCGAGAAAGGGCTCCAGGAGGCGCCGAACATCGACGTCCTGCAGAGCTACTCGCGGCCGGGCGAGTCGATGATCTTCTTCCGCATGAAGGACTCGGCGCCCGCGTCCGCCGTGCCCGAGACCTGGTACCAGGTCCGCAAGAAGGTCGGCGACCTCCGCCACACCCTCCCCGCGGGCGTCCAGGGCCCGTACTTCAACGACGAGTTCGGCGAGACGTTCGGCAACATCTACGTGCTCACCGGCGACGGGTTCGCGTACGCCGACCTGAAGAAGTACGCCGACTTGGTGCGCCAGGAGCTGCTGCGCGTGCCGGACGTCGCCAAGGTCGAGTTCTTCGGCGCGCAGGACGAGAAGGTCTACATCGAGCTCTCGAACACCAAGCTCGCGACCCTCGGCGTCGACGTGCAGACGATCGTGGGCGCGCTCGCGACGCAGAACGCGATCGCCCCCGCGGGAAGCTTCGAGACCTCGAGCGACCGGATCTTCGTGCGCACCAGCGGCGACTTCGACTCGGTCGACGCGATCCGCGAGACCACGATCCGCGCCAACGGCCGGCTGTTCCGCCTCGGCGACATCGCCCGCGTCCAGCGCGGCTACGCCGACCCGCCGCAGCCGAAGATGCGGTTCATGGGCCGCGAAGGCCTCGGCATCGGCGTGTCGATGGTGCGCGGCGGCGACATCATCGACCTCGGCGCCAACCTCGACCGCGCGGTCGAGCGCCTCCGCGGCATCCTCCCGGTCGGGCTCGAGCTCGCGGAGGTCACCAGCCAGCCGCAGGCGGTCAAGCGCTCGGTGGGCGAGTTCGTACGCTCGCTCGCCGAGGCGGTCGTGATCGTGCTCGCGGTCAGCCTCGCCTCGCTCGGCCTGCGCACCGGGTTCGTCGTCGCGCTCTCCATCCCGCTCGTCCTGGCGGCGACGTTTCTCTTCATGCAGCTCTTCGGGATCGGGCTGCACAAGATCTCGCTCGGGGCGCTCATCCTCGCGCTCGGGCTGCTCGTCGACGACGCGATCATCGCGGTGGAGATGATGGCGACGAAGATGGAGCAGGGCTGGGACCGGATGCGGGCCGCGAGCTTCGCGTACACGAGCACCGCGATGCCGATGCTCTCCGGCACGCTCGTCACCGTCGCGGGTTTCCTGCCGATCGCGACCGCGGCCTCGTCCACCGGCGAGTACACGCGCTCGATCTTCCAGGTGACTACGATCGCGCTGCTCGTCTCCTGGATCGCCGCGGTGATCTTCGTGCCCTACCTCGGCTACCGCTTCCTGCCCGACTTCGCCCGCGGCGGCGCGGCGCCCTCCCCGCTCGCGCGCCTGCTCCGCCGGATCGCGCCGCAGTTCGCCGCGCGCATGCAGGCGGCACGCAATGCATCCGCCCCGGGGGACCACCACGACCGCGAGCGCGCAATCTACCAGACCCCGTTCTACCGGCGCCTGCGCGCGGCGGTGCGCTGGTGCGTCGCGCGCCGCTGGACGGTGATCCTCGCCACCGCGCTCCTCTTCGCGCTGGCCCTCGGCGCGTTCCGGCTGGTGCCGCAGCAGTTCTTCCCCGCCTCCAGCCGGCCGGAGCTGCTCGTCGACCTGCGACTGCCGCAGGGATCGTCGTTCGCGGCCACCGAGGCGACGGTGAAGCGCTTCGAGAAGCTGCTGGAGCGCGAGCCTGGCATCGTCAACTTCGCGAGCTTCGTCGGCTCGGGGGCGCCGCGCTTCTACCTGCCGCTCGACCAGCAGCTCCCGAACGAGAACTTCGCGCAATTCGTGATCCTCACCGGCGGAATCGCGGAGCGCGAGGCCCTGCGCGCGCGCCTGATCCGGCTGTTCGACGAGGACTTCCACGGGCTGCGCGGCAACGTCGCGCGCCTGGAGAACGGGCCGCCGGTCGGCTACCCGGTGCAGCTCCGAGTGTCGGGCGAGGACATCCCGACGGTGCGCCGCCACGCCGAGCGCGTCGCCGAGGTCATGCGCGAGGACCCCAACGTCTCGAACGTGCACTTCGACTGGGACGAGAAGTCGAAGGTGATCAAGGTCGACATCGACCAGGAGAAGGTGCGGCTGCTCGGGCTGTCGTCGCAGGAGCTCTCCACGTTCCTCAACACCTCGCTCGAGGGCCTCACGGTGACCTACTACCGCGAGCGCGACAAGCTGATCGAGGTGCGGCTGCGCGGCGCGACCGACGAGCGCGCGAAGCTCTCGCTCCTGCAGGACCTCGCGGTGCCGACGCGATCGGGTACCGCGGGGGAAGGGAAGGGGTCCCCCGCGTCCACGCGGTCGGTTCCGCTCGCGCAGCTCGCCACCCTCTCCTACGGGTTCGAGGACGGCGTGATCTGGCGCCGCGACCGCCTGCCGACCATCACGGTCCGCGCCAACGTCTACGGGCGCATGCAGGCGAACGAAGTGACCGCCCGGATCGAACCCCGGCTCGCGCCGATCCGCGCCGACCTCCCGCCGGGCTACCGCCTGGAGGTCGCCGGCGCCGTCGAGGAGAGCGCGAAGGGCGCGCGCTCGGTCGCCGCCGGCGCGCCGCTCTTCGTCCTCGTGGTGCTCGCGGTGCTGATGGTGCAGCTGCAGAGCTTCGCGCGGGTGGCGATGGTGGTGCTCACCGCGCCGCTCGGACTGATCGGCGTCACCGCGGCGATGCTCCTCTTCGGCCAGCCGTTCGGCTTCGTCGCGATGCTCGGGACGATCGCGCTCTCGGGAATGATCATGCGCAACTCGGTCATCCTCGTGGACCAGATCGACCAGGACATCCGCGCGGGCCTCGCGCCGCCGGAGGCGATCGTCGAGGCGACGGTGCGCCGCTTCCGGCCGATCACGCTAACGGCGGCGGCTGCGGTCCTCGCGATGGTCCCGCTGACCCGCAGCGCGTTCTTCGGGCCGATGGCGGTCGCGATCATGGGGGGCCTGGTCGTCGCGACCCTCCTCACCCTGCTGTTCCTCCCCGCCCTGTACGCCGCCTGGTTCCGGGTCGAGGCACCCGTCCGGCCGGTCCGCACGGCTCCGGCGGTGGGCGCGATGCCCGAAGCGCCTCGGTAGCCGCGCGGCCCGCGTCCGACAACCCGGCTACCTGGCCTCGGTGTGAGGCCGTTCATGGGCCTCGCCCGCCGGATGTGGGAGGATTCGGGCCGGTTCGATCCCGGGCCCGCCCGCGCGCCGGACTTGCGCCGTGCCGAGACCTTTGTCGCATTCCCGCAACAAGGCTTTGCCCGGCCCCAATTTCCGTGCTTAAATCGCTACTTAGGGGAAGTTTCTCCAGAAGCTTATGAATATCGAGCAAGCCCGGTTCAACATGGTCGAGCAGCAGATCCGGCCCTGGGAAGTCCTGGACCAGGACGTCCTGGATTTGCTGTACGTGGTCCGGCGCGAGGAGTTCGTGCCGCCGGCGTATCGCGAGATCGCGTTTACCGACCTCGAGATCCCGATCGGCGAGGGCGAAAAGATGATGGCGCCCAAGATCGAGGCGCGCGTCCTGCAGGAGCTCGCGGTGAAGCCGAGCGATCGCGTCCTCGAGGTCGGCACCGGCAGCGGCTACCTGACCGCGCTTCTCGCGCATCGCGCCGCGCACGTCCACAGCATCGAGATCAACCCGACGCTGAAGGCCTTCGGCGAGGCGAACCTGCGCCGCGCGGGCGTGCGGAACACGACCGTCGAGCTCGGCGACGCCGCGCGCGGCTGGCTGAAGCACGCGCCCTACGACGTGATCGTCCTGACGGGCTCCACGCCGGTGCTGCCGGAGGCGCTGTACGCGCAGCTCAAGCCGCGCGGGCGCCTCTTCGCCGTGGTCGGCGAGCTGCCGGTGATGAGCGCGCGGCTGGTCACGTGCGTCGCCGAGGGCTCCTACCGCACCCAGGACCTGTTCGAGACCGTGCTCGCGCCGCTCCGCAACGCGGAACACCGCGAGAAGTTCGTCTTCTGAGACCCGGGCCGTGACCGGGCAGCCGACCGAGATGGAGCAGATCAGCGCGCAGGAGCTCAAGGAATGGCTGGACGACCCGGCGCGCCCGCGCCCCGTCCTGGTCGACGTGCGCGAGCCGTGGGAGGTCGCGGTCTGCCGGCTGCCGCAGTCGGTGCACGTCCCGATGAACGCCATCCCGGCGCGGGCCCACGAGCTCGACCCGGGCGCCGACACGGTGCTCGTCTGCCACCACGGCGCACGCAGCTACCAGGTGGGGCTCTTCCTGGAGCGGCGCGGCTTCGCGCGGATCTACAACCTCTTCGGCGGGGTCGACGCCTGGGCGCGCTCGGTCGACCCGACGATGGCCACCTATTAATGCAGAAGAAGGGGACCACCCCGATGACGCCTTTCCGCATCCGACTCTCCACCGTCCTCGTCGCGTGCGCGTTCGCGCAGGGCGCTGCGGGCGCCGACCTCCTCGACACCTACCGGCTCGCGAAGCAGCACGACGCGCAGTTCGCCTCGTCGCGCGCGAGCCTCGAGGCGGGCATCGAGAAGCTGCCGCAGGGGCGCGCCCTGCTGCTCCCGGTGATCAACGGCACGGCGAACACGACCTACAACGACGGCGAAAACAAGACCCTCGACTTCTCGCGCAGCTTCAACTCGAACGGCTGGGGCGTGACGCTCACCCAGCCGATCTTCCGCTGGCAGAACCTGGTCCAGTACCAGCAGTCCCAGTTCCAGGTGCTGCAGGCCGAGGCGCAGTTCAGCCAGGCGACGCAGGACCTGATCGTGCGCCTCGCGCAGGCCTACTTCGAGGTGCTCGCCGCGCGCGACAACATCGAGTTCATCGTCGCCAACAAGGCGGCGATCCAGGAGCAGCTCGCGCAGGCGAAGCGCAACTTCGAGGTCGGCACGGCGACCATCACCGACACGAACGAGGCGCAGGCGCGCTACGACCTCGCGGTCGCGCAGGAGATCTCGGGCCAGAACGCGCTGCTCGTGGCGCAGCGCAACCTGCAGCAGATCATCGGCCAGCCGCCGGACGCGCTCACGCCGCTGCGCACCGACCTCACCATCCAGCCGCCGCAGCCGGCGAGCCAGGACGACTGGGCGAAGGGCGCGCGCGCCAACAACTTCACCGTGCGCGCGAACGAGGCGGTGCTCGAGATCGCCGACCGCGAGATCGGCCGCCAGCGCGCGGGCCACTACCCGACGCTCGACGTCGTGGCGAGCGCGACGGAGAACACGAACGCGAGCCTCGCGATCGGCGGCAGCACGCGCTCGACGGTCAACCAGAACGCGATCGGCCTGCAGCTGAACCTGCCGATCTACGCCGGCGGATCGGTGATGTCGCGCACGCGCGAGGCGGTCGCGCTGAAGGAAAAGGCGCGCCAGGACCTCGAGGCGAGCCGCCGCGCGGCCGAGTTCAACGCGCAGCAGGCCTACCTCAACGTGACCAACGGCCTCGCGCAGGTGAAGGCGCTCGAACAGGCGCTCCTCTCGAGCGAGACCGCGCTGCAGTCGAACCGCGTCGGCTACGAGGTCGGCGTGCGGATCAACATCGACGTGCTGAACGCGCAGCAGCAGGTCTTCCAGACCAAGCGCGACCTCGCCCGCGCGCGCTACGACACGATCGTGAACGGCCTCAAGCTGAAGGCCGCCGCCGGCGCGCTCTCCGAGGCCGACGTGGAGGAAGTGAACCGCCTGCTCGGCGTCGACCAGCCCAAGCCGAAAGCGAGCGCCCCGCTTGCGCCGCTCGCGGCGGGCGTCGTTCCGGCCGAGCCGTCCGGCCCGCTCGCCACCGCGCTGCCCGCTGCCGCGTTGGCGGCGCCCGCGACGAGAACCGACGCCCAGCCGCTCAAGGCGGCCATCCCGGTTGCCGAGGACGCTGCACAGGCGAAACCGCGCGCCGCCAAGAAGACGGCGAAGGCCGAGCCGGCGACGAAGGCCTCGACTCGCGCGGAGACCAAATCGAAGACCGTAACGCCCCCGACCGCGGCGGTTGCGGCGCCGCCCGAGAAGGCCGCGCCGGCCGAGGCCGTGCCGGTGGCACTCACCCAGCCGGCCGCCGCCGACCCGGCGCGCGCCGCGGCTGCGCCCGACCCGGTCGAGCCCGCGACCGAACCAAAGACCGTCGCCTCCGACGGCACGACGCGCGTCGTGAAGTTCGTCGACCCGAAAGTTCCCGGTACGGAGTAGTCGGAGACGACCGCAGGCCGCGCTCAGCGGTCTGCGACCAGCCGCGCCACGATCGCCATCGTGCGCTCGGTCGCGCCGCGGTGCGCCGCGCAGAACCCCTCGCCCGCTTCGCCCATCCACGCGCGCGCGCCCGCGTCCCCCAGCAGGCGAGCGGCTTCCCGCAATAACCCCGCCGCGTCCTCGACCTGCACGGCCGCGCCGCACTGCACCGCCTCCGCCGCCGCCGCGGTGAAGTTGAACGTCGACGGCCCGATCAGCACCGGGGCCCCGACCGCGCAGGCCTCGATCAGGTTTTGCGCGCCGAACGGGAGCAGGCTCCCGCCCACGAAGGCGACGTCGGCCGCCGCGTAGTAGGCGCTCATCTCGCCCATTGAGTCGCCCAGCACGAAGGCACAGTCGGCTGGCACCGCGCGCGCCTCACTCCGGCGCACGAACGCGAGGCCGCGGCGCGCGAGCAGCTCCGCCACCTCGTCGAAGCGCTGGGGGTGGCGCGGCACGATCACGGTGAGCGCGCCCGCGGGCAGCGGCGCGCGCGCGAACGCATCGAGGAGCAGCGCCTCCTCGCCCTCCCGCGTGCTCGCCGCCAGGAAGACCGGCCGCTCGCCGAAGAGCGCCCGCAAGGCCGCCGCACGCGCCTCCGTGTCCGCCGGCGCGGTGGCGTCGAACTTCAGGTTCCCGGTGACCTCGACCGACTGCGCCCCGAGCGCGACCAGCCGTTCGGCGTCGGCCGGCGTCTGCGCGCCGATCGCCGCAAAGTCGGCGAGCGCCTCGCGGGCGAGCGTCCCGACCCGGGCGTAGCCGCGCGCGGATTTCTCCGACAGCCGCGCGTTCGCGAGCAGCACCGGCACGCCGGCGGCGCGGCACGCGCGCACGAGGTTCGGCCAGACCTCCGTCTCCATGATGACGCCGAGCTGCGGGCGGAAGTGCGCGACGAACCGCCGCACGGCCCACGGGAGGTCGTAGGGCAGGAACGCGAACGTCGCGAAGTCCCCGTAGAGGGTGCGCGCCGCCTCGCGGCCGGTGGCGGTCATGTGCGTCACGAGCAGGGCGTGGTCCGGGAAGCGCGCGCGCAGCGCGCGCACCAGCGGCTGCGCGGCGCGCGTCTCCCCGAGCGAGACCGCGTGAATCCAGATGACCGGACCGGCGGGACGCGCACCGTAGCGCCCGAAGCGCTCGCCGATCGACTCGCGGTAGCCGGGCTCCTTGCGCCCGCGCCACCACAGCCGCAGGGGCAACAGCGGCAGGGCGAGGTGCCAGAGCAGGGTGTAGAGGGGCCGCAGCATCACGCGATCCCGGGCGCGACCTCGCGCAGGGCTTCGAGCACCGCGGAGGCGGTCGGCGGCGCACCCACGCCGCCGCGGTATGCGGCGCGCCCCACTCCGAGCGGGCGCGCGTCGAGCGGCTCCGAGTCGCAGAAGACGCCGACGACCGGAACGGCGAGCGCCGCGGCCAGATGCATGAGCCCGGTGTCCACGCCGACCACGGCCGCCGCGTGCCCGATCAGGCCGGCCGCGTCCTCGATCGACAGGCGCGGGGGCACGATGGCATGCGCGAGCGCAGCGGCGAGTCGCCCCGAGCGAGCGCGCTCCTCATCAGAGCCCCACGGCAGCACGCACGCGACCCCGCGCGCCTCGAGCGCGCGCGCGAGCTCGATCCACGCCGGCTCGCTCCACAGCTTCGCGGCGCGCGCCGTCGAATGCAGCAGCACGCAGTACGGCGGCCGCGGCGCGAAGGCGGGCGCCGGCGGCGCGACGATGCCGTAGTCGACCGCCGGGCGGGGCGTGTAGCCGAGCGCGCGCGCGGCGACCGCACGGTAGCGCTCGATCTTGTGGTCCGAGGGCGCGAACTCGCAGGTCGCGTCGTAGAGGCGCGTGGCGAGGCGCTCGCGCGCGGTGCCGGGCCCGAAGCCGTGCACCGGACCGTGCGCGAGCTTCGCCACCAGCGCGCTCTTGAGGAGGCCCTGGGTGTCGAGGATCGCGTCGTAGGGGTGCGCGCGCAGAGCGGACGCGAACGCCGCGAGCTCGCGCCAGGCCCGCGGCCGATACCACTCGCGACGCCAACGGCGCAACGCGAAGGGCAGTGCGCGCGTCACGGCCGGATGCATCCGGACGAGGGGCACGTACGCCTCCTCCACCGCCCAGTCGAGCACCGCGTCGGGCAGCGCGTGGCGGAGGTCGGTGGCCGCGGGAAAGGTGTGCAGGACGTCGCCAAGGGACGAGAGGCGCACGATGAGGATGCGCTTCATCGTCCGCGCGGCCGGGCGGTGCGCGTCATGCGGCGAGGATGCGCAAGCCGGCCGACTCGAAACGCCGGAAGTCGGCTGGATTCTCGGTGGCGAGCGGGGCGTCGAGCCGCAGCGCGGTGGCGGCGATCATGCAGTCGGTGAGCGAGCCGCGCCGGCGCCCGCTGTCGTTGAAGAGCCGGGCAGCGGCGGTCGCGTCCTCCTCGCCGAACGCGAACCGGCGCGACACCACGCGTGCGGCGAGATCGACCTGGTCGGGCGTAATCGGCCCGCAGAGCAGCTCCGCCCAGGCGATCGCGCTCATGCCGAGCTCCTCCCCGGCGCGCAGCCACTCGCGCAGCCGCGCATCCTGGGCCGACCCGCGCGCGAGCGCGCGGATGACGAAGCTCGTGTCGAGGACGATCACCGACCGCCGGACTCGCGGCGGCGCGCAGCCCGGCGGCGCTCGGCTTGTGCACGCTCCGCCATGGCGGCCGCGGTGCCGGCGGTCAGGTCGAGCGCGCGCTGGAGATCGTCCAGCGCGCGCAGCGCCTCGCGCCCCGCCTCGCGCGGCTCGCGGGCGGCGCTCGCCTGGATCACGCGGCGCAGCGCCTCGGACTTCGAGACGTTCCAGCGGCGCGCGAGCCCTTCGAGCGCGCGGACCGTCTCCACGTCGAGGGAGTAGGTGCCTTTGATCGTCTCGCTGGCCATACTCGGCAGTATGGCCATAACTGGGCCGCCGGTCAATTCGGCGCCGCCGGGGCCGGGTTAGAATGCGCGCGAAAAGCAATTGAATTAAAAGGAAAACCCCCTGGTGCAAGCGCCGCTGTCGGCGGTCGTCATCACGCGCAACGCCGCGACCCAGCTCGAGGCCTGCCTCGCGAGCGTCGCCTTCGCGCAGGAGACCCTCGTCGTCGACTCCGGCAGCACCGACGGCACGGTCGAGCTTGCCCGTGCGCGAGGCGCACGGGTGATCGCGCACGAATGGCTCGGCTACGGCCGGCAGAAGCAGTTCGCCGTCGCGCAGGCGGCGCACGACTGGGTGCTGTGCATCGACGCCGACGAGCGCGTGAGCGAGCCGCTCCGCGCGGCCATCGTCGCCGAGCTCGCCGCGCCGCGGGGTTACGTGTACGCAATGGCACGCTGCAACCAGTTCATGGGACGGTGGCTCCGCCACGGCGAGGGCTACCCCGACTGGAACACGCGGCTCTTCCACCGCCAGCACGCGCGCTGGAGCGACGACCCGGTGCACGAGCACGTGCTGACGACCGCGTCGGTCGGGCGGCTCGCCGGCGACCTGATGCACGAGTCGGCCGAGTCGCTCGAGCGCTACCTCGACAAGCAGAACCGCTACACCACGCTGCAGGCCGAGCGGATGCTCGCCGACGGCCGCGACGCCGGGGCGCTGCAGATGGTCTTCAGCCCCGTGGTGAGGTTCCTCAAGTTCTACGTTTTCCGGCTCGGGTTCCTCGACGGCGTGCCCGGGCTTGTGCATATTGCGATCGGATGCATGAACAGCTTCAACAAGTACGCCAAGCTGCGGTCGCTGCGCCGCGATGCGGCTCGGCGCGCGTGACGGTTTTAACACCGATCCTGTGCTACACTGATTCCGTGTAGCACGAGCAAGGGACCCGCCCGCATGCCCAACCTGACGATCACCGTGGACGAGAAGGTCCTGAAGCGGGCGCGCATAAAGGCGCTGGAGGAAGGGACTTCCGTCAACGCGCTGCTGAGGTCCTTCCTGGAGCGTTACGTTCGCGACGTCGAGGTGCGCAAGAAGGCGATCGACGACATCCTGGCCCTGTCGCGTTCGTCCTCCGCCACGAGCCGCGGCAAGCGCTGGACGCGCGACGAACTCCACGAGCGCGACGCGTGACGTCGTTCTTCGACACGAACCTCCTCGTCTACCTCTTCGATTCGTCTTCTCCGGAGAAGCAACGCCGCGCCCGCGAAGTGCTCGCGGAGCGGGCGCGGCGCGACGAAGTGCTCCTCAGCGCGCAGGTGCTCGAGGAGTTTTATGTCACCGTCACGCGCAAGCTCGCATCGCCCCTGAGCGGCGAACAGGCGGAACGGCTGGTCCGGGACTTCTCGGCGTTTCCGGTCGTCGAGATGGACGCCGACCTGGTGATCGCCGCGGTGGTGCTCGCGCGACGATACAAGCTGTCGCTCTGGGATGCCCTGATCGTCGTCGCGGCGAAGGCCGGGGGAGCGGCCGAACTCCTCACGGAAGATCTGCAGCACGGACAGACTCTGGAGGGTGTCCGCGTCGTGAACCCGTTTCTCCGCGCCGCGGCGTGATGTGCATGGGCGGGTGGCTTCCACGTTCGCGCAGGACTGATGGCGTCCGGTTCCCCGGCGCGCGCCCGCCAGGCGGCAGGTCGCGATCGGCCGCTGCCGAAGCCGGCTGCTGAGAGATACCGGATGATTCTTGTGACAGGCGCGGCCGGTTTTATCGGCGCTAATTTCGTCCTCGACTGGCTGCGCGAGTCCGATGAGCCGGTCGTCAGCCTCGACAAGCTCACCTACGCCGGCAATTTGCGCAACCTCGAAGCGCTCGACGGTGATGCGCGGCACATCTTCGTGCGCGGCGACATCTGCGACCGCGCGCTCGTCGACGGCCTGCTCGCACGGCACCGCCCGCGCGCGATCGTGCACTTCGCCGCCGAGAGCCACGTGGACCGCTCGATCCATGGGCCTGCGGACTTCATCGAGACCAACGTCGTCGGCACCTTCACCCTGCTCGAGGCCGCGCGCGGGTACTGGGGCGCCCTGCCCGACGCGGCGAAGGCGGCGTTCCGCTTCCTGCACGTGTCGACGGACGAAGTCTACGGCTCGCTCGGGCCGGACGATCCGGCGTTCTCCGAGACGACGCCGTACTCGCCGAACAGCCCCTACTCCGCCTCGAAGGCGGGCTCCGACCACCTGGTGCGCGCCTATCACCACACGTATGGGCTGCCGGTGCTGACCACCAACTGCTCGAACAACTACGGGCCGTACCAGTTCCCCGAGAAGCTGATTCCGCTGATGGTGCTCAACGCGCTCGAGGGGAAGCCGCTTCCGGTATACGGCGACGGCTCGAACGTGCGCGACTGGCTCTACGTCGGCGACCACTGCAGCGCGATCCGGCTGGTGCTCGCCGGCGGCCGCAGCGGGGAGACCTACAACATCGGCGGGAGCGCCGAGCGCCGCAACCTCGACGTCGTACGGCAGGTCTGCGCGCTGCTCGACGAGCTGCGCCCGCGCGGCGAAGGCCGCTACGAGAGCCTCATCAACTTCGTCACGGACCGGCCCGGCCACGACTGGCGCTACGCGATGGACACGAGCAAGATCGAGCGTGAGCTCGACTGGCGCCCGCGTGAGTCGTTCGAGTCGGGGTTGCGCAAGACGGTCCAGTGGTACCTCGCGAACGCGGACTGGGTGGCGTCGGTGCGCTCCGGCGAGTACCGGAAGTGGATTGAAACCAACTATGCGAAGCGCTGACCGATGAAGGGCATCATCCTCGCCGGCGGCTCCGGCACCCGCCTCTACCCGGTCACGCAGGTCGTGTCGAAGCAGCTGCTGCCGGTGTACGACAAGCCGATGGTCTACTACCCGCTCAGCACGCTGATGCTGGCAGGTATCCGCGACATCCTGATCATCTCGACCCCGCAGGACACGCCGCGGTTCGAGCAGCTCCTCGGCGACGGACGGCGCTGGGGCCTCAACCTCGCCTACGCGGTGCAGCCCGCTCCCGCGGGCCTCGCGCAGGCATTCCTGATCGGGCGGCAGTTCATCGGCCGCGACGGCGCGTGCCTCGTGCTCGGCGACAACATCTTCTACGGGCACGACCTTTCGGGGGATCTCCAGGCGGCGCAGGCGCGCTCTGGCGCAACCGTCTTTGCGTACCCGGTGGCCGACCCGGAGCGTTACGGCGTGGTCGAGTTCGACGCGACCGGGCGCGCGATCAGCATCGAGGAGAAGCCGCGCCGGCCGAAGTCGCGCTACGCGGTCACCGGCCTGTACTTCTACGACAACCAGGTCGTGGACATCGCCGCGTCGCTCAAGCCCTCGGCGCGCGGTGAGCTGGAGATCACCGACGTCAACCGGGTCTACCTCGAGCGCGGCGCGCTCAACGTGATCACGATGAGCCGCGGCTACGCCTGGCTCGACACCGGCACCCACGCCTCGCTCCTCGAGGCGTCACAGTTCATCGAGACAATCGAGCGCCGGCAGGGCCTGAAGATCGCCTGCGTCGAGGAGATCGCCTTCCGCATGGGCTTCATCTCGGCCGAAGACCTCGAGCGCCTCGCCGCGCCGCTCGCGAAGAGCGGCTACGGCGAGTACCTGCTCCAGGTGCTCCGGGAGCGCACCCCGACGTGATCGTCACGCCGACCGCAATCGCCGACGTCCTGCTCATCGAGCCGAAGGTCTTCGGCGACCCGCGCGGCTTCTTCCTCGAGAGCTGGAACGCGAAGGTCTTCGCCGAAGCCGGCATCGGGGCGACGTTCGTGCAGGACAACCACAGCCGCAGCCCGCGCGGCGTCCTGCGCGGCCTGCACTACCAGATCCGCCAGCCCCAGGGGAAGCTCGTGCGCGTCGTCGCGGGCGAGGTGTTCGACGTCGCCGTAGATCTACGCCGCGCCTCGCCGACCTTCGGCCGCTGGGTCGGCGAGCGCATCTCCGCCGACAACAAGCGGATGGTTTGGATCCCGCCCGGCTTTGCGCACGGCTTCCTCGTCCTCTCCGACTCGGCCGACTTCCTCTACAAGACGACCGACTACTACGCCCCCGAGCACGAGCGCGTGCTCGCCTGGAACGACCCGGAGCTCGGCATCAGGTGGCCGCTCGCGGGCACGCCGACGCTGTCGGCGCGGGACGCCGCCGGCGCCCGGCTGAGCGACGCCGAGCTCTTCGCGTGAAGATCCTGATCACCGGCGCGAACGGCCAGGTCGGCCGGGCGCTGCAGGGCGCGCTCGTGCCGCTCGGGGAGGTCATCGCTCTCGACCGGAGCGAGCTCGACCTCGCGCAACCGGACGTGCTGCGAGAGCGGGTGCGGGCGATCGCGCCCGATGCGATCGTGAACGCGGCAGCGTACACCGCCGTCGACCGCGCCGAGAGCGAGCCGGAGCTCGCGCGCACGGTCAACGCGATCGCACCGGGCATCCTGGCCGAGGAGGCGCAGCGCCTCGACGGCGTGCTGGTCCACTACTCGACCGATTACGTCTTCGACGGAATGAAGTCCGAACCTTACGTCGAGACAGACCCGACCAACCCGATGAATGTCTACGGCCGCACCAAGCTCGAGGGCGAACGCGCGATCGGCGCGAGCGGCTGCCGCCATTTCACGCTGCGCACGAGCTGGGTCTACGGCATGCGCGGCAGCAATTTCCTGCTCACGATGCTGCGGCTCGCGAAGGAGCGGCGCCAGAGCCTGCGGATCGTCGACGACCAGATCGGCGCGCCGACCTGGTGCCAGGAGATCGCGACCGCCACCGCGGCGCTGCTCGCGCGGCGCGACCTTGCGGCGCCCGGCGCGGAGGGCCTCTATCACCTGACCGCGCGCGGCGCGACTTCGTGGTTCGGCTTCGCGCAGGCGATCTTCGCGTCCCCGGAACTCGCGCGGCTCGGCCTGACGCCGCCGGCGCTCGAGGCAATTCCCTCGAGCGCCTACCCGACGCCCGCCCGCCGGCCGGCGAACTCGCGGTTGGACTGCGCTCGGCTGGCGCGGAACGCGGGAATCGAGCTCGCGCCGTGGAATGAGGCACTCGGGCGCTGCATGGCGGAGCTGTCCCGGTGAAATTCGTGTGAACTTTTGTAGCGCGGCGTGAACTTTTTGCGGCGCCGCGAAGCGGGCCCGGAGTCGTTCTCGAGAGCACCTATAATCACAGCCGGTTTTCCGAGCACACACAATTACCAAATGCCCGATCGCGTAGCCCTCATCACCGGCGTCACCGGCCAGGACGGTGCGCTGCTCGCCGAACTCCTGCTCTCGAAGGGCTACGTCGTGCACGGCGTGAAGCGCCGCTCGTCGTCGTTCAACACCGGGCGGGTGGACCACCTCTACCACGACCCGCACGAGGCGAACGTCCGCTTCCACCTGCACTACGGCGACATGACGGATGCGACGAACCTCATCCGCATCGTCCAGGAAGTGCAGCCGACCGAGATCTACAACCTCGCCGCGCAGAGCCACGTCCAGGTCTCGTTCGAGACGCCGGAGTACACCGCCAACGCCGACGCGCTCGGCACCCTGCGGCTCCTCGAGGCGATGCGCATCCTCGGCCTGAAGGACCGCACGCGCTACTACCAGGCGTCCACTTCGGAGCTCTACGGCAAGGTCCAGGAAACGCCGCAGCGGGAGACGACCCCGTTCTACCCGCGCTCGCCGTACGCCGCGGCCAAACTCTACGCCTACTGGATCACCGTGAACTACCGCGAGGCGTACGGCTTCTACGCCTGCAACGGGATCCTCTTCAATCACGAAGGTCCGACGCGCGGCGAGACGTTCGTGACCCGCAAGATCACGCGTGCGGTCGCCGCGATCCAGCTCGGCCGCCAGAAGCAGCTCTACGTCGGCAACCTCGACGCGAAGCGCGACTGGGGTCACGCGCGGGATTACGTCGAAGGCATGTGGCTCATGCTGCAGCAGGCGCGGCCGGACGACTTCGTGCTCGCCACCGGCGAGACCCACGCAGTGCGCGAGTTCATCGAGCTCGCCTTCGCCGAGGTCGGACGGAAGATCGAGTGGCGCGGGAAAGGCATCGATGAGCAGGGTATCGACGCGAAGACCGGAGAGGTCCTGATTTCGATCGACGCGCGCTACTTCCGGCCGACGGAAGTCGATCTCCTGCTCGGCGACCCGACCAAGGCGCACGAGAAGCTCAAATGGAAGCACAAGACAAGCTTCCGCGACCTGGTGAAGGAGATGGTCGCAGCGGACCTCGTCGAGGTCGAGCGCGAATACCGCCGCCATGACGTCAAAGACTGATTACAGCCTCAAGGGCAAGCGCGTCTGGGTCGCCGGCCATCGCGGCATGGCGGGCAGCGCGATCGTGCGGCGGCTGGCGGCCGAGGACTGCGAGGTGCTCACGGTCGGGCGCGACAAGGTCGACCTGGGGCGACAGGACGCCGTCGAGTCGTGGATGGCGGCGAACCGACCGCACGCCGTGTTCGTCGCGGCGGCAAAGGTCGGCGGCATCCTCGCCAACTCGAAGCGGCCCGCCGAGTTTCTCTACGAGAACCTCGCGATCGAGACCAACATCATCCACGCGGCCTGGAAGACCGGCGTCGAGAAGCTGCTCTTCCTCGGTTCCTCGTGCATCTATCCGCGCCTCGCGATTCAGCCGATGACCGAGGAGATGCTGCTCACCGGCCCGCTCGAGCCGACGAACGAGTGGTACGCGGTCGCCAAGATCGCCGGCATCAAGCTCTGCCAGGCCTACCGGCGTCAGTACGGCTGCGATTTCATCAGCGCGATGCCGACCAATCTTTTCGGGCCGGGCGACAACTACGATCCGGAGTCTTCGCACGTCGCCGCCGCCATGCAGGTCAAGGTGCATCGGGCGAAGGAGACGGGCGCGGACTCGATCGAGATCTGGGGCACCGGCACCCCGCGGCGCGAGTTCCTCTACGTCGATGACCTCGCAGACGCGCTCGTGTTCATGATGAGGCGCTACTCGGACGAGCCGCACCTCAACGTCGGCACCGGCTCCGACATCACGATCCGCGAGCTGGCCGAGCAGGTGGCGAAGGTCGCCGGCTGGAAGGGGACGTTCGTCTACGACCGGTCGAAACCCGACGGCATGCCGCGCAAGGTGATGGACGTCTCGAAGCTCGCGGGGCTCGGGTGGACGGCGCGGACGCCGTTCGAGGAAGGCATGCGCCGGTCGTACCAGTGTTACGTCGTGCAGGTCGCCGAGCGCCGCGAGGCGAAGACAACGAGCTAGGCGACTGCCGCACGCACGGCCGCGACGATCCGATCCTGCGTTGCGGCGTCCAGGTACGGATGCATCGGCAGGCTGATCACCTCGCGCGCGAGGCGCTCGGCGACCGGAAACGAGATTCCCTCCCAACCTGCCGAATAGGCAGGCTGCTGGTGAAGCGAACTCGGGTAGTGGATCGCGGTGGGAATGCCCGCCGCCTTAAGTGCCCGCTCGAGCTCGGCGCGATTCTCGACGAGAAGTGTATATTGCGCAAAGACGCTGGTGCGATCGGGACGAACCTTCACCAGACGAATCGCTGGCGCGAGCCCCGACAGCAGGGCATCGTAGTGTGCGCCGATGCGCGCTCGCTCGGCGACCTCCCACTCGAAACGTTCGAGCTTGGCGAGTAGTACCGCGCACTGGATGCTGTCGAGCCGCCCGTTGATGCCGATCCGGGTGTGGTGATAGCGCCCGGACTGCCCGTGGTGACGGATTTCACGCATCGCCTGGGCGAGCCCGTCGTCGTTCGTGAAGACTGCCCCGCCCTCGCCGTAGCACCCGAGCGGTTTACTCGGAAAGAAGCTCGTCGCACCGAGCGTAGATAGGCCGCAACTCTTCCGCCCCTTGTAGGTTGCGCCAAAGCTCTGTGCCGCGTCCTCGATGACCGGAATGCCGTGGCGCCCCGCTACGGCGTTGATCTCGTCCATGTCCGCCGGCTGGCCGTAGAGCGACACCGGCATGATCGCTCGCGTGCGTGGGGTGATCGCCGCCTCGATCTTCGATATGTCGATGTTGGCGGTGTCGGGCTCCGCGTCGACGTAGACTGGCTTCGCCCCGAGAAGCGCGACCATCTCGGCGGTGGCGGCAAAAGTGAAGGGGCTCGTAATGACTTCATCACCCGACTTGATGCCGAGCGCCATCAGAGGCACCAAGAGCGCGTCGGTTCCGCTCGCGACGGTCACGCAGTGCTTAACCCCGACATAGGCCGCCAGTCGGTGCTCGAGCTCCGTGACTTCCGGGCCCAGGATGTACTGCCCGTGGTCGAGAACCTTCTGGATGCGAGCGCTGACCGATTCGCGGAGGTGGCGGTACTGGGTTTTCAGGTCAATGAAATCCATATCGGATCCCGAGACGGGGGCGGATGCCGCCGATGATCCCGAAAATGCGGCGGACCGTCCACCCTGTCGATCACTGATTCCGCCGCCTGCAGCATCGCTAGCCTAGATGGCGCATGCTCTGGATGCCACGCCTCGTTGCACACTCTCAAGTCGACTGGTGCCGACTGGCAGTCTCCGTCTATTGCTTAGATCGTGAAACCCAATTTTGAGCGGATCCCATCTGAAATCGGGCACTGCAGATGCAATGACGAACTGGGCGCAAACGGAAACGATTGCTTGTATCTCGGCGTGGCAGGGCGAGTAGTACATCAACGCACAAGACTCAACAACATCTTCGGCAAGTCCGCGCGAGCACAGCGACAAGCACCCATCGCACAAAGATGTCTCGCCGCAATAGTCTCCATGCGACCCATGATCGCCACCTCGGTTAGGTCGAGTCGACGATCGATGCGCAGCATGCACCTAGCCCACCCGCGGCCCAATTCTGCATTTGCCCCTCCAGGGCCCGCTTTGGTGGTACTCAGGCGACCGTGCTCATGTTCCAGGAGCTCCAGCCGCCCCAGGCCTGCCCATCGTAGCCGCGCACCCACAGCGTCTCGTTGCCGGGGCTCGCCCCGGCAACGTACTGGGTGCTGGCCAGCTGCGCCGCGCTCACCGCGATGACGGTGAGCGCCGCCTGCGCCTGGGCGCCGATCTGGAAGTGCCCCGCACCGGCGCCCGCGTCGTAGAGCTCGAAGCTGAACGGTGCATCCCCGTCGGCGTCGCTGAAGCTCCACAGCGCGCCCGCCCCCACCGCCTGCCCCACCTGCAGCGCAGCGTTGGGCGCCGCAACCACCGGCGCACGGTTAGGCGTGCCGCGGGTGGTGAGCTCAAGGGTCGCCGGTGCGCTCCAGCCGAAGGTGTCGAAGACGCTGATCGTGAAGCCGTTCACCTCGAGATTGGCGCCCCCGTTGACCCAGGTGTTGACCAGATCGGCCGCGCTCACGAGCACGCTGGCCCCTTGCGCCTGGATCGCCCCGTTGGCGTAGAGATAGGCCGAGCCCGCCGCACCGGAGCTGTCGCTGATCTGGTACTGGTTGACCGGGTTGCCCTCGGCATCGCTGACGCTGACCAGCTCGGAGAGCTGGCGCCACTGGTTCTGATCGATGTTGCGCGCGGGCACGTTGACCACCGGCAGCGCATTGGCCCCCGCGGGCTGGCTGAACTGCTGCCAGCTCGTCCACGCACTCCAGGCCTGCCCATCGTAGCCGCGCACCCACAGCGTCTCGTTGCCGGGGCTCGCCCCGGCAACGTACTGGGTGCTGGCCAGCTGCGCCGCGCTCACCGCGATGACGGTGAGCGCCGCCTGCGCCTGGGCGCCGATCTGGAAGTGCCCCGCACCGGCGCCCGCGTCGTAGAGCTCGAAGCTGAACGGTGCATCCCCGTCGGCGTCGCTGAAGCTCCACAGCGCGCCCGCCCCCACCGCCTGCCCCACCTGCAGCGCAGCGTTGGGCGCCGCAACCACCGGCGCACGGTTGGGCTGGATACGGGTGTGGAGCGAGAAGCTCGTCCAGCCGCTCCAGGCAACCCCATCGAACGCGCGCACCTGGTAGGTATCAGCGCCCGCGTTCGCTCCGCCGCACACCCAAGTGTCGGCCAGGCTCGAACACGCAACCGTCGCCCCTTGCGCCTGGATCGCCCCGTTCCCGTAGAGGTAGCCGCTGCCGGTCGTCGCGGTCGTGTCGCGCACCTGGTACTGGATCATCGCGTCGCCGTCGGCATCACTGACGCTGACCAGCTCGGAGAGCTGGCGCCACTGGTTCTGATCGATGTTGCGGTTGGCCGCGATAGCCGCCGGCGCGTTGTTCGCAGGCCGGTTGTGCGTGTACATCGTCCAGCTCGCCCAGCCGGTCCACAGCAGCCCGTCGTAGGCGCGCACGTATACCGTCTCGCTGCCGATTCCGGGTCCTCCGAAGTAATCGGTCATAGCGAGCTGGGCCGCCGTAACCGGAATCACCACGCCCGCCGCCTGCTGCACCCCGTCGATGCGGAAGTAGCCACCGCCAGCCCCGCCGTCCCACAGCTCGTAGGAATACGGGCTGCCGCCATCCGGATCGACGATCTGGAACATCCCCGACACCGCCGCCGCCTGCCCGGTGCGCGCCGCGTTCGCCGCAGCAAGAACGGTCCCCGCCTGCTCCACGTGCGAGAGCAGATACGCGGGGTTCCACACCGTCGCATCGCCGGTGAAGGTGACCTGCTCGATCTGGTAGCTCGTACCCAGATCGAACTGCTGCAGGGTCACGCGGTCCTGGTCGTAGCCGCCCCGCCAGGCGAGCACGATGTCGCTGCCCGAGCGGTAGATGCCGATGTCTCCAGGCAGAACACCCGCCTGGAATTGAACGACGTCCTGGTTGCCCGGAGTGGCATCGAAGTCCCACACCGCGTCCTGGCCGTCGCCGACGCCGATGCGGTAGACATCGTTGCCCCCGCCACCTTGTAGTGCATCGGCGCCCGCAAGACCGGTCAGCGTGTTGTGCGATTCGTTCCCCACCAACGTGTCGTTCTGGTTAGAACCAATGGCGTTCTCAATTCCCCCTATCAGCCAGTAGAGCGTCGGATAGAGTGCAAAGGTGTTGTCCCCGACCGCAAATCCGACTGGAGTCGTAATCGATGTGTTAAGTGAGAGCGTCGACGCGGGTTCGGTCAGATAAACAGTCCACCCAAACGTTGACTCCGAGGCAGAGACGGTGTCATTGCCATCGGCATCCCAGATCGACTGGTACTTGTTGTTTCCGAAGAGGAGATGGGTGGAATCACCGGCGTTGGTAGCACTGTTCTGGCCGTAAACGGCCTGCATTGCCAGCACGTCGAGAAGCATCGGTGTTGCCGGCTCCCACGCAAGGCTATTCCAGTCGACGTCGTCGTTGTAGGACATGACTGACGCCCAGTCGATGTCGAGGCTTCCCAGTCCTACGGCGGTGTAGGTTGGGTGCCCGGTGCCGCCACTATCATGCGGATGCTTGAGACCGAGTGCATGACCGAGCTCGTGCAGCAACAGAAAGAAGCCCGATCCGCCCGGCTCATAGCTCAGCGTATTCGCGGCGCTGTTCAAGTTAATCCACACATCGCCAGCAGCGCCGGCGTAGGGAGAATTCGCGTACGCCTCTCCCGGGAAAAACGCACGTCCCCACTGCACAGGAGAAGTGAAGATCTGCCAACCACCATCCATCGACACGACGATGTCTGCACCGCTGGCTTGTGCAGCCTGTACGCTTGAGTAATACCCCAAGCGCTGGAAGTGGACGTTCGCGACCGTTTCGTAGGTTGCCAAGGCGTCGTCTACGCGGGCAAGGGCGTTCACGGGATCGAGCCAAAACGCACTCGTGCTATCAGCAAGCGCCCAGGTAATCGTTCGAGAGGAATCGAGATTCCAGTAATAGCCGTGAAGCGTGGCATCGACGAGGTTGTCCCCCGTCAATGGAAGGATCTGCGTCGTGGGCGCCGTCGTGAAGTCGAAAGCCTGCACGGCAGCGGTCACCGTATACGCGGTTTCGGTGTATCCAGTGCCGGCGCCGACCTGGAAGTAGTAAGTGCCACCAGCCGGTGCGCCGACAACGACGGCGCTATCGCCATCCACGATCAGGCTCTTTACGAGTCCACCGCCGGCGTTGTAGACGCGAAGATCGAAAGCGCCAGGTGGAGCACCTGTTGGAGCGTCGAAGGCAAATACGAGCAAGGACGAGGCTGGGGCGGACACCGCGAAGAGATCGATGTCACTTGCGTATTGGACGCTCCCTGCCAAGGCGGTATTCAGTGTCAGGTTGGCCGCGCCACCCAACGTGTTGGAGTGATCCGTCGCTGCGACTATCGTGTAGGTGCCAGTCGCGTCGTGCCCCGCCTCGCCTGCGGCCACGAAGTACATACCGCTAAAGGCCGGCGTGAACACAACGCGACTGTCGAGCCCGGCGCCCGAATCGTCGTCGAACCCGAGCACCGATCCGCTGGAGGACAGAACCCACAGATACGGGTCGAACAAAGTCCCGAGCCCCGAATACCAGCCCGCCAGATCGAACACATAGTTCTGGCCCGCGACGAGATTTACCTGCCACCAATCCGTGTCGCCGAGGTGATCGATCGAGCTCGATGCGAAGGAGTCGACCGCCAGGACAGCAGTCGAAGAACTGTTACCCGGAATTGTATCGGCCACGATAGCCCCCGCTGCAGGGTCCAGCGGTCTCGTGACGCGCTTTCACTGAGACCCCAGGGCCCCTTTAGTGACCCGTTCAGAGAAAGCTATCACTTGATCTCGAGCGGCATGGAGGCCCTGGGTCACACAGGACTACCTGCCAAGATGAAGTTGGTAACGACTCAGGAAGATTCGTGCAATTTTCCGCTGACGGCGCCACAACAACCTGACGGACTCGCGACGATTCAACATTACGCATCCAATGTACCTGCCGTGGGGCCCGATCGTGCCGCCCAGAGAATTGATAGCCCGCCTACTCGCGGCGCCGAGGATGATCGGCGCGCTATAGTGGTGCGACCTACTAGGGCTCGCGGATCCCCTCGTCAAACGCCTTAACGAGGGGATACACGAAGTAGGACAGCACCGAGCGGTCGGTGACCTTGATCTCGGCGGTGAGTGTCATGCCGGGCGTGAGGCGAGTGTCGGCGGGCACCTTCGTGAGTTTGCTCTGCAGGTCGCCGACGCGGGCCGGATAGTAGGCCTTGGTCATCGGCCGGCCGCGACTGCCGCCGTCCGCGACGAACGAGTCTTCTCCGATCGCGATAAGCGTCCCGTCCACAGTGCCGTGCCGCTGGAACGGGAACGCGTCGATCTTGATCCGGACCCGATCGTTCTTGCGCACGAACCCGATCTCGTCCGCGGGAATCTGGATCTCAGCCTCGAGCGGCACGCCCTGCGGCACGAGGGTCGCAATCGGCTCGGCTTCCTTCGCGACGGAGCCGACCGAACGCTTGTTGAGCTCGAGCACGGTGGCGTCGATCGGCGCGCGAAGCTCGACCAGCGCACTCCGCCGCTCGGCCTTGTTCAGGTTCTCCGCAAGAGCGTCGCGGTCCCGGCGTGCTTTGACAAGCTCGTCGAGCGTCTTCTGGCGCCACGACCGCGTGAACGCGTCGTAGGCCGACCTCACCTGCTTGATCTGCTCCTCGAGCTGGTGGGCTTTGTTGACCGCGTCTTCGTATGCCGCCTCGACCTCGAGGCGCTTTTCCTTCGCCTCGAGGAGGCCCATCTGCGAGACGTAGTTCTGCTCCTTGAGGTTGGACTTCATCCGCTCGATCTGCTTGAGGCTCTCCAGCCGGTCCTTGAGCACCGCCTGCGTGCGCAGCGTACCCTTCAGATCGGCCTCGCTCTTCGCGATGTCGGCCCGCAAGCCGGTTACCCGCGCCTGGTACTCGGCGGCACGCTTCTCGTGCAACTCGGCCTGTAGCGTGGCGTCCTGGTCGTCGGCTCGCGGGCGGTACGGCTTGTCGGCCTGCTCGGCCTCGAGCCGCGCGATCTCAGCGGCGAGGCTCGCGATCCGTTGCTTCACCTGCGCCACGTCGGCCTCGGCGAACGTCGGGTCGAGCGTCGCGATCACCTCTCCCTTCCTGACCAGCTGCCCGACGCGGATGTCTAGCGAGCGGATGACCGAGGTCTCGAGGGGCTGGATCACCACCGTCTGCGCATCGGTGACGATCTTCCCCGGGGCAGTGACTACGACGTCGACCTTCGAGACCGACGCCCAGACGAGCGCGATGACGATGAGCGCCAGGAGAGCATAGAGGACGGCATGCGCCGAGAGCGGCGGCTGTACCGCCTCGAGCTCGATCGCATCGGGCTGGAAGTCGTGGCCAACCGGGCGTGCGGGCTCCGTTCCACCGAGCAGCCCGCGCAGCCGGGAGATCATCGGTAGGCCCTCGCCTGCTGCCGCCACAATTCGTGATAGAGGCCCGGCCGCTCGGCGAGCTCGTGGTGGCGGCCGTGATCGACGACGCGCCCGCGCTCCAGGACCAGGATCGCATCGCAACCGACAAGCGTTGAGAGGCGATGCGTGATGATGATCAGTGTCCGCCCGCGTGCGATGGCCGCGAGGTTGCGTTGGACGATTGCTTCGCTCTCCGGGTCGAGCGAGCTGGTCGCCTCGTCGAAGATCAAGATCCGCGGCTGCGGGAGGAGCGCGCGCGCAATCGCGAGTCGCTGCTTCTGGCCGCCCGAGAGATTCGCGCCGTTCTCCTCAAGCATCGTTTCGAGGCCCTTCGGCAGCCGGTCGACGAACTCGTCCGCGCCGGCGAGCCGGATGGCGGTCGCGATCTCCTCGAGGGTCGCATCCGGTTTTGTGGCGGCGACGTTCTCGCGCACGGTGCCGCGGAACAGGAATGTCTCCTGCAGCACGATGCCGATGTTGTGGCGGAGGTGCACGAGATCCAGGTCGCGCGCGTTCGTGCCGTCAAAGCGGATCGCGCCCTCCTGGACCGGGTAGAGCGCCGCCATCAAGCGCGCGAGCGTAGTCTTGCCGCTGCCGCTCGGACCGACCACCCCAAAAATGCTCCCGGCCGGCACGTGGAAGCTCACTTCCTCGAGGACCGGCGTACCCGGAGCATAGGCGAACGACACGCGCTCGAAGGCGATGTCGCCGCGAATCGGCGTCATCAGGCCACGCGCCCCAAAGCCGGGCTCCGCCGGGTGATTGAGAATCTCGCCCAGCATCCGAACCGCGAGGCCGGTCTCCTGGTACTCGTGGATCAGCGAGACGATCTGCACGAGCGGGCCCGACACCCGACCCGACAGCATCTGGAATGCCACCAATGCACCGACGGAGAGCTGGTTGTCGAAGACATCGTGCGCGCCGACCGCGATGATCGTGATCAGCATGAGCTTTTCGAGAAGCTGCGTCATCGCGTGCGCCCCGATGGAGATCTTGCCGACGCGGAACTGCATCTGCGTCGCGTGCGCAACGCGATCTTCCCAGCGCCGACGCTGGCGTGCCTCGAGCGTGAGCGCCTTCACCGTCGGCATGCCGTGAATCGTCTCGACGAGCAGCCCCTGACGCTCGGCCTCGGCGTGGTAGAGCTCGGTCAGGCGGCGCCGGAACGGGCCGATGAGAAAGCCGATCACGGCGGCGATTGCGGCGCAGAAGGCGATCAAAATTATGGTGAGCTTTGCGCTGTAGAGGAAGAGCACCGGCACGAACACGATCAGCACCGACGCATCGAGGATCGTGAGGAACAGCCGTCCGGTCAGGAATTCCCGGATCCGCCGGTTCTGCTGCATGTGCTGAAGCAGCACGCCAGCGAGATTGCGCTCGAAGAAAGGCATCGGCAAGCTGACGAGGTGTGCGAAAACGCGCGCCGCCAGCCGCAGGTCGATCTTGCTCGTCGCATAGAGCAGCAGATACTGGCGCAGGAAGCCGAACGCCGACTCGAAGAGGATCGCGATCGCGACGCCGACGGCGAGCACGTAAAGAGTCGAGTAGCTCTGGTGCGTCAGGACCCGATCGATCACGAGTTGGAAGAAAATCGGCAACGCGAGCGCGAGCAGGTGTAGCGCGAGCGCCGCGATCGTGACGTCGCGAAACAGGCGCCGCTGGCGCCAGATCTCGGGCACGAACCAGCGCAAACCGAACGGCTGCCGCTCGTCCGTGAGCTTGAACACGCGCTTGAGGAAGATTGTCTCGCCAGTCCAGGCGGACTCGACTTTCTCGCGCGACAGAAGCAGGGGACCACGCGAATCGGCGAGCGGGTCGGCGACGACCAGTTCATCCGAGTCGGCTTTGAAGCCGAGCGCGACGACGGTGTTGCCGTTGCGCAGTCGCAGAAGCGCGGGCAATGACGCCGGCGGCTGCGCTTTTAGGCCGTCCCAGCCGAGCTGCGCGGTGCGCGCCTTGAATCCGCTGTCCTGGACGATGCGCAGCAGCTTCGTAGTCTCGGGCTCGGCCTCCTCCAGCGCGTGCTCGTGCGCAAGCCGCTCGGCTGACAGGTCGAGGCCGTGGTGTCGCGCGACGGCGACGAAGCACTGCAGGGCGGTGTGACGCGGGTTCATGGGCGGAACGCCGCTATTCTAAGGAGGGGGGTGAAAGCGAGTCAGGGCATAGTGCCCAGCCGCAGTAATGGGACCGTGAAGCAAAAGGCGTAGGTCGCCGCCGAAGGTCGCGGCCGGGCCGCGCAATGTTTCGCGTTCTCGACGCTCTCCGCAGTGCCACCCCGTGAGCACGAAGGCGCGCGTCCGGCGCCGGCAGCCGAGCCTTACTTGAAATTGGGCGAGGACGGCGCGCTCTTAGACGTCGCCGGCTGTGCCTTGGCTTCGGTCTGCTCGACTTTGCGCACGACGCCGCGCTTCTCGAGCTCCTGCATCGCCTGCGAGAGCACGGCGAACGAGCGCAAGAAGCCGTCGATCGGCATCACCACGCGCTTGCGCAGCACGAGCTTCGGCTGGCCTTTCTCGTCGCGCTCTTCGAGCGACAAGGTGAGCAGGTCAAGGCGCACCACCGGCCCCGTGATTGCCACCTCGCCGATACCTTCGCAGTAAATTTCCCTCGTCATCTGGATCCCATCCCTGTGGTGCGTGACGCCCCGGGCGCTGCCGCGGGTCGCGCAACAGCATATGCCTCCCTCGATCTTACGGCGCAGCCAACGCGATCTCGCGCAGTCCGTAATAGGTTAGTCCCTCGTTGATCTGGGCAGTGGGTAGCCCTGCGCTTTCCCACGTGATCGGTGGCGCGCCCGCCAAACCGGCCACCATCTGATCGAAAGTAAACGTCCCTCCGCCCCACAGCTGCCAGGTTTCAATGCGCTGTGCCGGCAGCTGCCAGTCGACAAATATCGCCCCCGTTAGCATCCCCGGCGTGACATGCGCCAAGAACAGGTGGCGGCCGTCGATGATGCCGGCGATCGAACTGGGAGTACCGAAACTCCACCCCATCGCAGAGAGATCGGCGATGTCACCGGTGGATCCGCTGCTGCCGTCGGCCACGATCGTTGAGCTGTTGTCGGCGAAGAACCGATAGGTGTCGCTGCCTGACCCGCCGATGAACACGGCGCTGCTGCTTACGGTCGTGTTGAACGTGTCGTTCCCGCCTCGCCCAAAGAACACTGTGTCGGTGAACGTGGCATTGAAGATGTTCGCATTATCGTCCCCGACGACCTCGGGCAACCGGATCGGGGAGGCGACGGTGTACATACCCCACGACGCCCAGGAACTCCACAGTCCGCCATCGGATCCCCTCACGTACAGGGTTTCGAGGTCGTCGGAGGAACCCCCGACGTACTCGGTCTGGGCAAGCTGCGCAGGGCTGATCGTGATCACCGTGAGGGGTTGCTGCGCCGCCCCGGCGACGCGGAAGAACCCGCCCGCCGCGCCGCCGTCGTAGAGCTGGTAGCTCTGGATTGGATCTGCGTCCGGGTCGATCACCGTCAGGAAGAAGCCCACCGGCACGACGTGATTCGATGGATCCACTGAAACGCCCCCGGTGCGCGCGCTCACCAGCGGTGCGCGGTCGGTCCAGAGATTGAGCGTCGCCGAGCTGCCCCATCCAAAGGTGTCGAAGGCACTAATTGCGAATCCGTGCGTTCCCACCTCCGTGCCCCCGTTCACCCACACGTCCGCCAGATCGGCCGCATTGACCGCGACCGTCGCCCCCTGCGCCTGGATCGCGCCGTTCGCGTACAGGTAGGCCGTGCCCGCCCCGACGCTCGTGTCGGTGATCCGGTACTGGTTAATCGGGTCGCCGTTAGCGTCGCTCACCGTGAAGTACGCAATGTCATCGGTCACCCGACGCCACTGGCCCTGGTCGATGTTGCGCCCCGGGGCACTGATCGCCGGCAGCGTGTTGGTCGTCCGCGTCTGGGTGAACTGCCACCAGTCCTCCCACCCGCTCCAGGCCTGCCCGTCGTAGGTCCGCGCCCACAGCTGCTCCGCTCCAGCGCTCCCCCCGCCCAGGTACTCGGTGCTCGCCAGCTGCGCTGCGCTCACCCGAATGACCGTGAGGGGCGCCTGCAGCACGCCGCCAACGCGGAACTGCCCACCGCCCGCACCCGCGTCGTAAAACTCGGCCGCAAAAATCGGATCGAGGTCAGCGTCGCTGAGCTCCAGCAGGCCGCCTATCGCGATCGCAGCCCCCGCCTGCACCGAAGCGTTGTCCACCCGCACCACCGGCGCACGGTTCGCCTGCGCGCGCGTGGTCAGGGTGAGGGTCGTCGGTGCGTTCCAGCCGAAGGTGTCGAAGGCGCTGATCGCAAAGCCGTGCGCCCCCACCTCCGTGCCCCCGTTCACCCACACGTCCGCCAGATCGGCCGCATTGACCGCGACCGTCGCCCCCTGCGCCTGGATCGCGCCGTTCGCGTACAGGTAGGCCGTGCCCGCCCCGACGCTCGTGT